>CERX01017159.1_pt1 | contig 125521 bp, 103 predicted proteins | sample 350251 | NCBI WGS metagenome assembly CERX01 (sample SAMEA2621044, study PRJEB7988) | marine metagenome | biome: marine biome (ENVO:00000447); feature: deep chlorophyll maximum layer (ENVO:xxxxxxxx); material: "saline water (ENVO:00002010), including plankton (ENVO:xxxxxxxx)" | depth 50 m
GTAAGCGGCCATGGCGAGAGTGCCTGTGGCACTCTTGATATGGCATGACAGCCAAGGATGGCTGACATAGCGAACGAGGCGGGTCTGAAGTGAGTGAGCTGGAAGCGAACGAACGAAAGACAAATCCTTCCCGGCGCGCCAGTAAGAAATTCAATAAAAAAAATAAACTATGCACAAGAATGACCTTCAATAAAAGCTTGAAGGACTGGAAGCCAAGAAAGGACCACCAATCCTTTAAGTGATTCTTACCAACAAAAATGAAAACTACGATTGACCGATTCCAGCTCTTTTCTTTGCTTTAAGGATAATTGGTAGAGTTCTTTCATCTGAGAATAACTATCAGAAGCAAATACTTGACCGAGAAAATTCAGTAGTAAATTCCCCTGCAAAGCTTCTACTTTTCTATGTAAATAATCAAGCTGAGCATGGCGCAATAGAAACTCTTCTTTAGAAAGTTCATCATGAGGAATCTCATATTCGAAGCTGTGTTCATAGAAGAACAAAACATCTTCTTGTCTATCCGTAAGCTGTTTTTTCTGTTCCGTATCCTCAATGAAATACCCCACCATTGGACTAAGTTCGTACCTTTGCTCACCTCGCCAAACCAACTCATCTTCTAAGGCTACAAAACGATTCAAAACCCTAGCCATTTCTCCCATTACTTGGGAATAGCTCTCTTTATTTAGATATTTATAGTCCCAAATTTTCTCTTTAAAGCTTTTAATTCGTCCAATGTATTTTAATAAACTTTTTCTTTCATCCTTTAGATCACAGAATTTCATCCTTGATACATTTTTTTGACCAAGAGAAATTTTTCCCGGAGAAAAAATCTCAAAGTCTCTTCGATTGTCGGCCATAAAAATTTGATCGCGAAGCTTTTTACGTTCAAGATCTTGTCTCCTGTATTCCGCTTGTTCCTTTTCAACTAAAACTTTTTTGGTGTCGTCTATGTTTTGTTTTATTAATTGAAAATTGCTATCTATTTTTTCCTTCTGTTCTCGCACTTCTTGCTCAACGGAAGCATCCTGATAAGTATAGTATCGATAAAGATATTGATCTCTAAGTTTTCTTTCCATTTGTTTTTGCTGCTCAATATAGTCTTTTAAATCATCTATTTGCAAATCAGTAGCTGATTGCTGGTCTTGCTTTTCAAAAAAATCTTTAAACTCTTCATTGATCGACTTCAATTGGCCTAGATATTTTTGTTGCTCTTGAGATTCTTGTATCTTCTGTTCAGGTGAAACCATCAGCTTTTCATTCTTCTCTTCTTCTGCACAAGAAATTAAAGTCAAGAGCAATCCCAAAGAGAGTATAAATCTTAAAACTAATTTACAGTTTAGACCTAAGTTTAAAGCTTTCATAAAGTACTCCTTCCTATTTACTAAGAGCTATTCTGATTCAAACGACTCTCTGAACTTTAGATATCAGACACTCTCTTAATCCAAAACTGGGATTAAGATCGTTTGGAACACTTCCTTTGAGCACCACTTTATTCAAGTTTTCCACTAGGTTATTTTTTCATAAAAAGGAACAACTGAAAAAATATTCAAAAGCCTAAAGACAAACTAGTTCCTCATCCGTGGCTTCTAATTATTTTGATATTGGCCTACTGTGGAACTATCTATGAAAAAGCTTCTTAAGTTTGTAAAGATACTAGACATTCCTCCCTCTCAAAAGGCTCTCAGAATTCCTTTAGCAGGCATTTATTTTGCAAACAGATAATACATGCAAATAGCCAAATCCAACAAAGCATTGAAGAGCAACAAAGTTTTTGTGTTTCAAAACTATTCTTCCTTTTTTCTGGTCTGTATTTTTTTAATACTCAGTTTGAATTCCTATGCGGAAAGAAGAGCTTGTGAGAGATCTGCTAAAGCAATCAAAATTCTCTATGGAGTGCAAGGCACGGGAAACGGTCACCTCACGAGAGCGAGAGAACTGGGGCAAAGTTTAAAGGCCGCAGGAGTGCAAGTTGACTTTGTGTTTAGCGGCAGAAATAGAGAGGACTTTGTCCATGAGGACCATGATCTTATATTTGGTTCCGAAGCCAAATACTTTAAAGGACTTACTTTTGCCACTGAGAATGGAAAGATTAATAACTTTCAAACCATTCTAGAGGGAAGCAAAAGCCTTCCTCGACTAATTAATGACATAAAAAATTTAGATTTAAAAGACTATGATCTAGTAATCAGTGACTTCGAACCAGTTAGCGCATGGGCGGCAGTTTTCAAAAAAATTCCTCTCTATGGTATCGCTCATCAATACTCATTTAATCACTCAAAGGTTCCCGCATCCTTACTCATGAAGTATATGGTCGCACCTTCTATGAAACTGCTAGCTCCAGTTTCTAAGTCAAAATCAATTGGACTTCATTTTGATAGCTTTCAAAGTCTAATACTTCCTCCCATGGTTGCTGAAGTTCCAAATTTTGAACGAATTAAAGGAAAAGTTACCGTAAACCTTGCTCATGAAAGTCAATCTGCAGTTATTGCTATGCTATCCCCTATTCAGACCCATGAGTTTCATATCTATGCTGATGCTAAAAAGTTTCACAACATTGATACAAGGAATCTACCGAAGAACATTCACCTACATCCAACCTCTTACGAAAACTATCGAAGAGATTTTTACTCCTCTGAGGCAGTGATCGTTAATGCTGGATTTGGAAACCAATCTCAGGCTCTGAAAGCTGGGATTCACCTACTCTCGAAGCCCATTGATGGACAACCTGAGCAACTAGCAAACATTAAAGCATTAGAGGATCTATCTTATGCAAAATCAATTCACCAACTAGACAGCAATGCTGTTCAAAGTTGGCTAGCTTCCATTGATGGAAAAAAAGCAATACGCATACATTACCCAAAAGTTTCTGAAATTTTAACGGATTGGCTATTAAAAGGCGCTCCAGAAATGGATCAGAAATACGTCCAGGAAATTTGGGATAAAATTAAGATTGAACGTTAAAACTGTTTTTTGCTTCTATTTGATAGTCTAAGGCATCCATAGAAATGAGCATTTTACCTATAAGCTCAAAGTAATATTCGACTTTTACTCATTCACATATTTTTGAATGATTTTGTCCAATGCTCCTTCTTTTTTCAAATCGGAATAGGCTTTCACAAAAATATCTCTATGTTCTCTGTTCGCAAAAGCTATTTTTCTTCTAGTTTGATGATGGTAAAGCTTGTGAAAAAACTTAGTCTCTTTGATTTTTTTTGAATACAAATGGCTGCTTTGAGAAATATGCCTAATATGATATCGCAAAACCCTTTCGTCTCCAAAGACCACATCAAAGCGCCTTGAAAACAAACCCATGATCTGTTCCTTCTGGTTGGTAAGCTCAGAGTAATTCTTCATACTCTTTGCTAGTCGATTAAACTTGTCACCCATCACTTTGGATGCATTTTGAAAACCAGCCATTTTCAAATCATTTCCTAGTACCGAGGCCTTTTCACAATTTTCCAGCTCAATGCACATAAATCCATTTTGAAAAGCAATGAGCTCGGGGCCAAAATAAACTGGAATCGGAAGATTTTTAATGTCGGACAAATAAAGAGCACCGGTAAAGTCACCTGAGACAAAAAGCTCGTTAATTCGACGGTTAGAAACCGCTTCCAACATATAGTTGAGTTTCGCTCTTACAAAGACTGCCTCTAAAATTTCTACTGAAACTCCAGAGAAATCCTCTCCATCGACAATCACATAAGGTGGCATAAAAGCATTTAGGCCAAAACGAATTTTACTTTCTTCCTTAGAAAAAGCCATGAATGGAAATAAAAATAAAATCGTAAAAACCAATTTCATAAGTTTAGTTTAAGCAATCATGAACAAAATGAAAACGAAAATATCATTTTTAAATTTAAATAGACTTATAATCCCAAATAACTATCTTTGGGGTCCATCTAAAACAACATAAAGAATATTTAATTTAATAGTGTAAAACTATAGTAGACAGTAGTTAAGTAGCTAATTAATAGCTTTGTAATGCACTCAAAGAGACATTTTCACCCATAATTAAGATTTCTGATGAGAGAGGCTCACTCTCCATGCAAAAACTGAAACTATAATCTCTTGCTTGCTGGTAGTAAAAGCGAGGATTTTCTTTTACAGGATCTAAAGATTGGCCAAGATCAAAGACCAACTCATTCACCATTTCTAAGCTCTGCTCTTGGCCAAGATACTTATAATAGGATTCTTTTAAACTCCATAAGCACTGAAAAACTTTTTTCTGAGACTCTTGATTTGTTTTGCTCTCAATAAGCTTCTGTTCTTGCGTAGAAAAATATTTCTTTGCCAGTTCTATGGCATCCAGTTTTGGAAATTTGGTTTCAATATCCACACCAATTTTCATATCTGAAAATCCAAACATAAAAAACTCAGCCGAATGGCTCATGCTAATTTGGATTTTAGTATTCTCAAGTACAGGATACTCTAAATCCTTCCTAAAGCACTGCAAAGAAATCTCGAACTCACTATCTAAAATTTTTTGCAAAAGAAAACGAGAGAGTAAAAACTCTCTCGCTTTTTTAGAAGATTTTATTTTTTTAAATCGCTCTACTTCAGATTGATGTAAGTCTAAATCCTCGAAACTCACTGAGGCTTCAGGCTCCATTTTATAAAGGTAAAGCTTTAAAAACTTAGTCATTCCATCTCTTGAAAATAAGGGAAGTGTTAATTCCTCCGAAGGCAAAGTTATTACTCATTATGTAATTAACTTCGGAGGCTAGCCCCTCATTTTGTATGTAGTTTAATGGCCCACAGTTTTCATCGATTTCTTTCAAGTTAATATTAGGAGCAAACCAGCCTTCATTCATCATTTCTATACTTAACCATGCCTCAATAGCTCCACAAGCCCCTAAAGTATGACCAAAATAATTTTTCAAAGTACTATAAGGAATTTTGTCGCCGAACAACTCATAAGTCGCTTGTGATTCAGCGATGTCTCCTCGCTCCGTTGCCGTACCATGACCATTGATATATCCAATTTGTTCAGGCTTCAGATTAGCGTCTTTTAAAGCTAGCTCCATGGTGATTTGCATTGTGTCTTTACTTGGAGATGTAACATGTTGTGCATCACAATTTGTGCCATAACCTACAAGCTCAGCATAGATTTTAGCACCGCGAGCTTTGGCTGAATCTAAATCTTCTAAAATTAAAGTTCCTGCACCTTCCCCTAAAACCAAACCATCTCGATTTTTATCAAAAGCAGCTGGACTCAATTCAGGATTATCATTTTTGGTACTGGTTGCAAACAAAGTATCAAATACCGCAACCTGACTAGGGCACAACTCCTCAGCTCCCCCAGCTAACATCATTTTTTGTTTTCCATATTTGATGGCTTCATAAGCGTATCCAATTCCTTGACTACCTGAAGTACAAGCCGAGGAAGTGGTAATCACTCTACCTCTTAGACCAAACAACAACGAGATGTTAACGGCACAAGTGTGACTCATCATTTTAATATAGGTAGTGGCTGTTATGCCTTTTGTATCAAAAGAGTTTAATAGGTTTACAAAGTCTTTTACAGCTCCTGGACTACCAGAGCAAGAACCATAAGAAACTCCCATATCTCCATTTTTAATTTCCTCAGAATCTAACAAGCCTGCCATTTCTAAGGCTGCTTCCGATGCCGTACATGACATCTTTGCAACTGGTCCCATAGAACGAGTCATTTTTCGAGAGTACTTTTTAGTGAACTCGTAGTTCTCAATTGGCGCACCTAACTTTGAGTGCAAACCTTTGTAGTCTTCCCATTGAGGCATATACTTTACTGCATTTTTGTACTTCCCTAGGTTTTTACGAATCTCATCATAGCTATTGCCAAGAGCAGTTACCCCAGAAAATCCAGTCACAACTACGCGTTTTTCCATTAAATCATTCCTCCATTTACCGAAATTACCTGGCGGGTAATATAACTTGCCTCTTCCGACATTAAGAAGTTTACCACACTGGAAACCTCTCTAACATCGCCCATTCTTTGCATTGGAACCATTGCCTTGGCATGAGACCAGATTTCATCTGATATCATTCCAGTATCAATTAAACCAGGGGCTACACAATTTACTGTAATTTTTCTCTTTGCCAGCTCCAGAGAAAGCGCCTTTGTGGCAGCAATAATCGCCCCTTTACTCGCACTATAGTTAACTTGCCCTCTGTTTCCCGCAACTCCTGATACTGAGCTCATTGTTACAATTCTTCCAGGCTTTCTTCTGCGAATCATCTCCATAACACATGGTCTAAGTACATTGTAGAATCCATTTAAGTTTGTATCAATCACTTGATCCCAATCTTCATCTGTCATACCAGGAAAGGCTGCATCTTTAGCAATTCCAGCATTACATACGATACCATAAAAGGCGGAGTTTTCAGCCATATAAGCTTCTAACTTTGACTTTACCTCTTCACGATTAGCAACATCAAAACCAATGATCGCCGCTTTTCCACCAGCATCCTCAATAATCTTTTTTGTCTCCAATGCTCCGGCTTCATCTCTTCCATAATGAATAAGAACTTTAAAACCACTTTCTGCCAAATGAGTAGCGATCCCTCGTCCTATGCCCTTACTAGCGCCTGTAACCAAAATTTCTAAATCAGACATCCCATGACTCCTTCATTTTTTTAAACTGCTCATCACTAGGCTTAAAGGTAGAAATACTGGTATTCACTAATTCTTCATCACCTAAAAATATACTCGCCTTAAAGTTCCCTAAACTCTCTTCAATAAAGACCATTTCTGCTCGAATCTTCAAAAGATCCCCAACTTTGAAAGTTTCTGTTTTTGATTGATAGCGTCTGATACCAATCAAGAAACCGATTCCAGGTTTTTCCTCTCCTGAATCTTTACCAATCTTTCCTGAGAAGGCTGCAATACTTTGCGCAATAAACTCCATACCAAGATAGCTAGGCACTTGTGAGTTGTTACATAAAAAACTATCTTCTTTTATTTCCACTTCACATTCCACATAATCACTACCCATATCAGTGATACGATCTATCACAATCATTGGAGCTTCATGAGGAATGTATTCTTGAACATCTAAAAAATTCATCCAATTTTCTCCACAATCAATGAGGCATTACTTCCACCAAAAGCAAAAGAGTTACTCATAACAAAAGATGTATTCAGTGCGGTCTTTGTTTCCACAAAATTTAACTTCGGTAAATCGGGGTCCCACTCCCTATCATTTAAATGAATTGGACAAAATCCTTCTTGGAGAGCCAACAAACAAAATACCAATTCAATCGCGCCCGCAGCCCCTAAGCAATGACCTACAAAAGCTTTGGTACTACTGGTATTTAATGACTTCGGAAAGACTGAGTCCACAAGCACAGCTTCCATGGAGTCGTTCTTTATTGTCGCAGTACCATGCAAATTTAAATAGGCAATCTCTTCAGCAGAAATTTTAGCCATTTCCAAAGCTTGTTTAATAGCTAAGTTTGCGTACTTACCTTCAGGGTGAGGAGATGAAATATGATAAGCATCTGAAGACTCACCAATGCCAGCCAAGCGAAAATCGGACTTTTCTTTAGATAAAATAAAAGCAGCACCCGCTTCACCGATATTAATTCCATCTCTATTTGCACTAAATGGATTGCAAATACGAGCAGAGGTAGCTTCTAGCGAATTAAAACCATTTACCGTTAAGTCACAAAAAGTATCCGCTGCAAGCAATAAAACAGCATCACATAAATCCGAGTCCAATAAACTTTTTGCCTCAGAAAAAATTTTCAATCCACTAGAACAGGCTGTAGAAACTGTGTAGGCAGGCCCTTGCCAATTAAGAAAACTCTTAACAAAACCACTAAGGTTACCCATCTCCTGCAATTTGAAATTATAATTAGATTTACTCATGTCTTTGTTAGACAATCGCATCGCATTTTCGAAACTGTCCATACCCGTGGTTGAGGTCGCACAAACAATTCCAAGGCGTTGGACACAATGCTTATCCTCAAGCCTTCGAAGCTTATCTTGCAACTCGTTTAGTAAAGACAGAGCCAAACGATTGTTTCTCGAATCAAAGGCCTTGAACTCTTCCTGCATCGGCGGCAATTCCTCTTCGATAGAAAAGAAAAAACTTTGATCGCCAGACACAAGATCAACTTTTTTAGGCTTTGGAACAAAGTCTGGATTAAAGATTTTGGAGGCTAAATCCTCTCTACTTTTTCCGAGGTGACAGTTAAAAGAAAAATCTGAAATATAATAATTAGTCACGAAAACCTTCTTGTAAAATTCTAATTTGAAACTCGTAAAATCTTTCTAAGTTCTTATAATGAATCTCTCTCTGCCCTTTTGCATTTATACTTCGATCAATTTCGACCAAAGCTTTACCTTTGAAAAATATTTTCCTCGAATCATTTTCATCCTGAACTAAAAAACCATGCGGTGAATTTCTCTCTAACTTTTCTTTAGATAGATGGATCCATAAAAAATCCATCAACAAATAATCACTTTTGAAGTCTTTAGGTAAAAGATCATTTTTTGTTACACTCAGTTGACGACCTTTTAGCTGGGCTTCCAGTAAACTAATACCCATTGGGCTCAACACATGAATGTCCAATACATTGTCTTTGGATTGAATTACCGCTGTAGAATGAAAGTTGCTGTCTTTGTACTTAACCTTAAAGTCTTGTAGCTGACGAAAGTCATTAAGCTGTAAATCACTCGTATCTAACTTCAACCAAAGGCTTTGTGAATAATAAATTCGATCTAAAGGCCTTTTAGTTAGGCTACTACAAGACAGAGTCAGCAATAAAAAAAAGTAAATAACAAACTTCACTGAGCCTCCTCCCCTTTTACAAAACTAAATACATAACTGGTAAGAATCCCTAAACTAAGAGCCATGCCAAAGTGACTAACGGCATTGGTGGCACTGAAAGCTAAAATTCCAAAACTAAATAAACTAGTTAAGGCCGACAGGAAAAGACCTAAGCGTAAGAAGCTTGCTTTTCCATCTTTGGCGTAGTTACAAAAAAAGCTATAGTCCACTGCTAAGAAGAAAACTAAAAACGCTCCTAAAATATGGAAAAAGTCGATATATCCAGTCAATAAATTAGAAATTCCAATAGATACAAGTACACCCATTAAAGCAGCATAAAATAAATCAAAACTTTGTAACAAACCTTCCTTAATACTAAATACGCCAAACAACAGTAAAAAGATTAAAGCAATTGCCAACAAACTTCTTTCGCCTAAATGAGTAAAAATTTTAGCGATATCCTTAGTTTTACTTACAAATTGAATGGAAGAATTAGAAAAACTAGAAAGCTGAGTTTCTTTAGAATCAGAAAATAATGGAATCACTGAATAATATCTATTATCGATTTTCCCCAAATACAGATCTTTTAGTCGCCATGATACGCTTGAGGCTAACCACTCCTCTAAATCAAGATTATCAGAAGACTCTGCAACATAGAGATCTCCTAAGTCTTTTTTTACTCCTAACTTGGCAAACAATTGCTTACTTAGCTGGTTTAATTTGTCAAAACTAAGTCTACTAGATTCTTGTAGTTTTGCACTGGGAACCCATTTTGAAATTGCGTTATAAGTTAGTTTACCTTCTAACTGGGAGCGAAGACTTTCTTCTAATTCTAAGAGTTTATCTTGTGATTCTGCTGAGACTAAGAAATAGTCCCCACTGGCCTTCATGCCTGATAAATCTTTTATCAAAGCCTCTTGAGCGACAAGTTTTCCCTCTTTTTCTTGAAGCTTCGTAACATCATAATCAAAATCCACAAACAGCAACAGACAGCCAGCAAAAAGTAACCCAAGAGATTTATATAGAAAACTCCGCTGAACAAAGCTTAAAGCCCTATCCTTAAAAGAGGAAATTTTAATTAAAATACTTTGCGCGGAAGAATCCTTTTTAACCGAAAGTTTTGAGAATATACCCAAGAATGCATAAACCGAAAAGTAGGCTGCCAAAAGACCTACCACCGCAAAAACTGACAGTTGCCTTAATAGATCCATACCTGAAAAGCTAAAACTAGCATAGCCCAAGCAGCTACTTAATAAAGACAGTAGTAAAGCGCTTCGTATCGCTGAAAAAGTTTTTTTAGCATCTATTTCTGGAGATTGTAGTCGATGACTAAAGTAATGAATGCAATAGTCACAGATTACTCCCATCAGGCTAATTCCCATTAAAAACACAAAAACATGAATCTGATCAAATATAAAAACCGATACACTAAAGGCCAGTAAGACAGAGTAAAGGATACAAACTATACTGGCAATCATTGGTAAAAAAGAACCAAAGGACAAAAACAAAAGCAATGCTACAGCCATCAATGACAAGGAGGCTAAGACATTTGCTTCCTTCATACTCTTATCCGCGCCAGCTTCAAAATATAAGCTAGCGCCCAATGCATAAATCTCTTCCCCATCACTCAAAGACTTTTTAAAACCATCAATATAGCCAATTAAGCTAGAATTAAGGCTCTTCCAATTAGGAACTAATTCGGCAAAAATAAAATAGTAGCTTTCTCCAGCTTTCTCCGACTTATAGAGAGAGTCATCAATTTGGATGGAAGAATCTATGTCAAGATTTCTGAAAAAACCTGATAAAACACCAAAAGGATCGTGCTCTAAAAAGCTTAACTCCCCACCACCAATCGGTGAAAGTAAATATTTGTAACGCTGACTCACGAAGGATTCGGGATCATTTTCAATTTTCTGTTGCCATTTTCTTGAAAGAATATTGGCTTTTTTATTCTGGTAAAATTGATAAAACTTATGTGGATCTAGTTGGTTTTTCGCTAGATAATCGCAGCTTGAAAAAAGCTTACTAGCACAAAAGTTTCTAGCGAAGCCCTTAAAACTTACCACATTTTTGTTTTGGGAAGCGCTCTTAAAAGCAATTACCAACTGCCTACTTTGACGAGAGTCATACTTTTCTTTTGCCTGCTTTAGTGAGCTGTAAGAACTAGAGTCCGATAAAATAGAGAGGATGTCTGTTGAAATAATTTGTCTACTAGAAAAAGAATAACCACTATAAATAGCGGCTAAAATAAAACTAGCGATCCAGACAAAAAAAGCTATCTTCAACTACTCGACTCCCTTGCCTTCCTTAAAGTAAATTTCAGTGCTGTTATCACTATTTTCTTGCCACGAAATTTTAAGCAAAGAGGATCCAGCTCCTGAAAAACTCAGTCGACTAATTAGCTTTTTAATGACTTGATCTTTGGCCTCTAAATCAAAGGACCATTCTTTGGTGCTTTCTTCAAAAACTACATTATCAATATTAAACTGTTTTTTAACACATTCTAAATCTCCACTCATTACACAAAACATAGTGCCTGAAAACATTTGTAGCTCAGGATATTTTTCTTTCGGAAAAATTTCTTCTTTTCCGTCTTCCGCCTTCTGGCTCATTTTATCTTGAGTCATGGTAAAGAGAATTTGAATCGGCTTCTTTTGATCCCAAACTAATTTATCTTTTTGCACTTCGAACTGCCCCGAAGACTCCAAAGTAAGGGATAATTTTTTGAGATTTTTTTCCTGACGATAAGTACCTTTTACTTCTTTTTTAGAGCTTAGAAGCTGATAAATATTCTGCATTTGATCAATTTCTTCTGCATGAGCAGCAAAACAAAAAAGAGAAATTAACAAAATTTTAAACACGAAAGACTCCTTGGTCTAATTTAGCGAGAAAAGTTCTCATGTCTTCTTCTAAGCCACGATCTTCCTCTAAAAAGTCAGAAAAACTGCGAATTTCTGTCATCAAGTTTTTAATTAACTCAGAACAATGCTCCGGATTCAACTGCCCCGCCTTATGTCTCAAATCTAGGGCTTGCACGGAAGCTAAAGCATTGGCTGCTAAAACTTGCTCACTCAACTCCAAAACACGAATACAATCCCTTGCTGCAATGGTTCCCATGCTTACTTTATCTTGGTTGTGGCATTCTGTGGAACGACTAAACACACTGGCTGGCATAGTTAGTTTTAGAGCTTCTGCCGTCCAGGCCGACACTGAGATTTGAACGGCTTTAAAACCATGATTCAAAACTTTATTTCTTCCTTCGGAACCGGAAAGATTGGCTGGAAGAGAGTCATTAAATTTAGGGTCCACCAGCAAAGCGAGCTGACGATCCAAAAGGTCAGCAATATTAGCGACTAAGTTTTTCATTGAGTCCATGACAAAAGCAATATGCCCACCATAGAAATTTCCTCCATGAAGAATTTTTTCTTTGTCGGCAATCACCAAAGGATTGTCATTGGCACTATTTAACTCCACTTCAATCATAGAGCGAAAACTAGGCAGCATATCGTACAAAACACCGATAACATGAGGGGCACATCTTAAACTATATCGATCTTGAAGACGTTTGTCTTTTTGACCACAATCATAATTCTGCAACTCATCCCGAATGTTTTTTGCCGCTAGCATTTGCCCTGGATGGGGCTTTGCCACAAATAAATCTTCATCAAAATGAAAGGCATTACCACGCATCGCCATAAGATTCATAGCCGTTATTTTACAACTAAAGTCAGCCAGTCGCTCTGCTCTTTCATAGGCTAAACAAGCAAGCGCTGTCATCACTGCTGTACCATTCATAAGAGCTAAACCTTCTTTTGGTTTTAACTCATAACTTGGAAGATCTAATTTTTCATACAGTTCTTTAGTTTCGTGGAGCTCCCCTTGGTGAAAACATTTCCCTTCACCAATTAATGTAGAAGCCATATAGGCTAAAGGTGTCAAATCACCACTTGCGCCTACACTACCTTCTTTGGGAATCCTAGGTTGAATGTCTGCGTTGATTTGCCTTGTAATAGAATCCAAAAGCTCAATACTGACCGCGGAAAAACCTTTTCCTAAAGAAGCCAGGCGAACCGCTTGAATCGCTCTTGTTTCTTTTTTATTAAAAATATCGCCCATACCACAGCTGTGATAGCGAGTAATATGAATTGGCAATTGTTTTAATAAATCCTTTTCAATATTCACTGTGCAGGAATCACCAAAGCCGGTAGTAACACCGTAAACTCGATCACCCTGATCTAGTTTGTGATCTAAAAAATCACGAGAAGCCGTAAGTTTTTTACGAAAGACTTCATCTTCGCTCAAAGATACCTTGGCGCCATCGGCAATTTGAAGAATGTCTTCGATTTTAAAACCTTCTGATCCTAATGCGATCTGATTCATTGTTTCTCCCAAAACTTAAAAAAATTAAACCACTGAGTTGGTTTCTTTAAAATGACAGAATTTAATTCCTGAGCATAGTTTTCCGTGAGTTTCTTTATATACTCTTTTCGGTGAGCCCGATCTCGTGGAATCTCTGGTGTGATTTCTTTGCACTGAATCCTATACTGCTCTCCATCCTTGTAACAGAAAAAACTATAGACGGGACAAGCCAATAGATAAGACAGTAAATAAGGCCCTTCTGTGAACTCAGCCTCTTTTCCAAGTAATTTGGCCTGATTCAAGTTACCTGATTCACTCACAGATCTTCTGTCACCCATGATAAAAATCCATTCACCACGATCAATACGGTCTTGTAGATCCACAGCGATCGCCGGGTTGAAGCCAGCAACTGAAATCATATTTAAAGTAGATTCAGGATTGATTCCAGACAAAGTGGAATTAAACTTCACTGCATTTTCATTGTATACCAAGGCAACAAAATCTTTCTCTCCGTTATTTCTTCCAAGAGCACGCGCCATTTCTATATTACCGAAATGAGCGCTGATAAATACTGCGCCATTTTTGTTAGACTTTAGAGCATCAAACTTTTCTAGATCATCTTTGTTAATTACACTTCGATCATATAAAGCCTGCCATACAGCTAGTTTGTCCAAAATTGAGTCCGCAAAAGAATAGATATGCTTAAAAACAGAAATCTTCTGCGCTTGAATATTATTTTCACGGCAATAACTCTCATAGTGAGAGATAAAGTCCTTTGAAGCTGCCCTCGCTTTTCTTGCAAAGAATTGATAGTAAAAAACAACAAAGCTTAAAAAGAACGCCAAAACCCTTCGACCAAATAAACGATAAACCCAGAACAAAAATAAAATACCAACTACCATGCCCTTCTCATCAGAGCGAGCCCAATGTTCTTTACTTTTTCGTGAGACGAACTTTCTAAGAATTAGATTAGGTAATCGCCAAAGCATACCAAAAAATAATTTGCTATGCATTTTACTGATCAAAAGGTTGTCCTCTAACATTCTAAAGTGTGAAATACCTTCTTCAGGATACTCTACTTTTACATCAACATGTCTAATTTCCAAACCTTGCCAATATAGACGTACCAAGACTTCAATATCAAAGTCCATGCGTTTTCCGATCTGCACTCTTTCAAACAAAGCCACAGATTCTTTTAGAGGATAAACTCGAAAACCACACATACTGTCTTTGATTTCAAAACTTAGCGTTTCGACCCAAACCCAAAAATGGGTAATGTATCGGCCAATTTTTCTTCCAGTAGGTACACTTTCATCGTAAACAGGCTTACCTGATATGACTGCATAAGGATGCTTTTTAGCTTCATCCAGAAGATCTTTGATTTTTTGCAAGTCATGTTGGCCATCGGAATCAATCTGAATTGCATGGGTGTTCTTTAAGTCTAGAGCTCTTTTAAGTCCGGTAATAACTGCTCCACCCTTACCTTGGTTTTCTTCATGCTCTACCAGATCTACAAAAGCATATTGAGAACAAATTCTTCTGAGATTTTCAGTATGAAACTCATCACTACCATCATTGACCACAACACATGGCATTTTAAAAGGAGACAGGTCCTCCAAGATTTTTTGGATACTTTTAGAATGCTGGTAGGAAGGGATTAAAAAACAAACTTTCATTATGAGAACTTCCAACTTCCTTTAGCATGGATTTTGTCACTAGACTTAAACTCAAACTGAATGATTTTCTTATCGTGTTTCTTTTCCAAGATAAGAAAAACCTCATTGTCTGGAAAAATAGGATTCATAAATTTGACACTAGGAAAGTTTCTTGGAAACTCCTTAATCTGCCAAAGCTCTTGACTTAGAAATACTGCAAAATGACTTTGAACCACTCCAGGGACAATCTTGAAATCTTTAAAATGTCCTTTAAAGAAATCTAAATTCGAGGAAAAACTTAATTTTACTTCGATTCTATTTTCTTCTTTCTGTAATACGAAATACTCTGGTTGCCAGGAAATTTTACTCATGAAAAAGACTCCTCACATCATTAAACAAAATCTTAGACTGAGAGTTATAAGGCAATTCAGCTACAAAACGAAAACGCTTAGGAACTACAACTAGATCAAAGTGCTTGCTCAATTCTTGTCTCAGTATTCTTTTAAACGAATAGTCTCCCATTTGCTGCTTTAAGCTTTGCCCCTCAAGACTTAAAACAATTGCTGCACATGTCTGCTGGCGCACACCATCTTCTAAAAAAATAACCGCCGAGTCTTGAACCAAAGCCAGCGAATTTAAGCATTTTTCAATAGCCACTAAAGAGACTCTTTTCTCTTCAACCTTTGCAATACGATCTGCTCTTCCGAGCAACTCAAACTCAGCATTTGCATGAAGTTGAAACATATCTCCCATTACAAATTCTTTCTCAAAGATAAATGGACTGCTTACTTTCAACAAAGAATCCTGCGTGCTAGATATTTCAACATCTGGAAACTTTATCCACAAGGATTGTGGATTACTCTGCTGACGATAGGCCACACCACCGGTTTCCGTGCTCCCAAACACCTCGATTGGCCGAGTATGCAGAATGCTTAAAGTTTGGTCCGAAACTTCTTTGCTTAAAAGACCGCCAGAACTAAATATTGCTGATACATTCTTTACAGGTTTAATTTCATTATCCAACCTTTTTAAAAAAGCTGGGCTACTTAAAAAAATACAGTCATTTTCAATTGAAGTTTTTAATAGGTCTTCATGATATACGATTTCTTCTAGTAAGACCTTTCTGCCTGAAAGCATTGGCCACAGAAAACGAAATAAAAAACCATATATGTGATTGTGACTCACACTTGAGATTACAAACTTTGTTTCTCGAAGTTCAGTAAAAAGATTCTCAAGCCCTTTAGCCTCAAGAAACAAATTAGCGAAAGTCTTCGGAACCTTTTTTGCCTGTCCTGAACTACCAGAAGTATAAAAATAAGCTAAAAAATCCTGCGAAACACTTAAATCATCCAAATACTTTGGACCATTCATTTTTAACGGAAAGTCATCACTCAGCTTCAAGGAGTTTTGATTTAATGACAGCCAGTCCTCAGACTTTTCATTGGAAAATATGGAAAGCTTCTTACCTAAAACCAAAGAAGCCAAAAAGCTCAATGAAAAAGCATACAAATCATGCTGGCACAAAAGAACTTCTTCTTCTTCAAAAGTGCTCAAACTATGTATGCTTGATCGAAGATCTGACAAAAAATCATCTTTAGAAATTTCGCCTCTAGAACTACAAACAAAAGTAAAATCAGGAGCTATGAATTCATCTAATTTGATTCGCTCCCCCTTTGTTTTACTTTTTGACGCACTAAAAATTCAAGACCAGCAATGACTGCAATTACTACATAACTAATAAAACCGTTATAAAGGGTCCAAGTCTCAAGATCTGTAAAATGTATGGTATAAAAAACCACAAAAGAGTTTACGAGAAAATATCCGCACCAAAGAATACATACTTTTTTGGTATAACGAACACCTGACTCTGGAAGCTCAGGCTCTTTCAATCGAGCTAAAAGTTCGACGATATTTTTTTCTCTGAACAAACTAGAAGAAAACAAAAGCAAAAGCCCCAAGTTAATCGCTAAAGGATAATATAAAAAAAGTTTTTCATTCTGTCCCACCCAAGCCACTAGTGATAAGACAAGCAATAAGGCTGGTCCCATTTTTTGAAACAACTCTAGCTTTTTATTTCCTTTTGAAAAACTAAGCTTCAACAATGCAATTGCGGCAATGACAAAGAAAAGTTTTTTAAAACCGAAATTGCTTAGACCAAAATAAACCAGTAGTGGATAAGCCAGGCTTAAAACTACAAATAAAATTTGAATAATTTTAGACGGAAGTTTCGGTTTGCCCACGTAAAACGTCTTCGGCTGCTTTTACAACGCCTTCTACCGTGCGAACGGCTTTAAAATCTTCTGGTTGTAGTCTTTTGCCAACAAAACTTTGAAGCTCTCCGATGAGATCAATAGCATCAATGCTATCTAATTCTAGATCTTCATAAAGATGACTTTCCATTTTAATATCTGCTTTATCCAATTCAAAAAGCTCAACCATCAAATCAGAAATTTTTTCGAAAATTTGTTCCTGAGTATACATTAGTTTACTCCTTGTACATTACTGCGAACAAATTCAGCCAATGCATTCACAGAGGCAAAGTGTTTATGGTTTTCAGTATCGTCTGCCGCCATTTTAACGTTGTACTTTTTCTTGATAGCAACACCCAACTCAAGGGCATCAATTGAATCTAAGCCTAATCCGCTAACAAATAGCGCTTCCGAGGAGTCGATTTCTTCAGGGCTAAGATCCTCTAATTGCAAAGTCGAAATGATCAGTTCCTTTAATTCTAATTCCAAATTTTCCACAAATTCCCCTTGTAAAGTCGATTTTCCAGTAATATCACAGCTGTAAACTTGAATCAATCTTTTGGCGTATCTCAGATGTAACTCTACGAGCCGCAATGGAGCTTTTAACGCCGTTTTCCATAAAAGACATGGTTTCGATTTTTTCTAAAAACTCAACTTTAAAAAGCGCCCTTCTCGGAGGTATTTCATACCAAGGAGCCCCCTTGGTTAAAGTGGGTGGATTCACAGTAATTTTCGCGATTCTCACTGGAGCGCCTAATCTTACAGCAATTTGCGCAGCTCCCCGCTTCAAATTTAGAGCTTTTCCAGGCACACTCCTAGTTCCTTCTGGAAAAATTATAATATTATCTCCTCGATCCAAGGAAACTCTGCATAAATCCAAAATCCCTTCAGATTCATCATTAGGAATATAGCCGGCTTTACTAACAACGCCTTTTAAAAATGGATTTTCGAACAATGCTTTTTTTACAATGCAACTGACATTTGGCATCAATGAAATCAGTGCTACCACATCAATCAGACTTGGGTGATTCGCCACTAATATCACACCTCGATCCTCTTGCACTTTTTCAAGGCCTTCCACTTGAAAATCAAAGAGTTTTCCATAATGTAAAATGGCAAAAAAGAGACGAAACGAATCCTGAATCACTCGCCTCATTCGAGATCTTAAAACGGAGCCTTGCGCGCTAAAAACGCCGATCATCGGAAAAACAATTAGACTTAAAAAGACAGCACCCAAACCGAAGTAACAAAAACAAAAGGCTGTTACAAAAAGCCTCCAAACATAATTCAATCTATAAAGCACGATAGCTCCAGTTTACTTTCTGAGGGATATTGTTTGTTTTTGCTGGATCTACAGCAAACAAACACGCCAAAAAGCCTTCACAATTTTTGAAGCCCTCGGCTTCAGGCTCTTTATTGGATTGAATTTCAAAATTAAAACTAGCCTCTTGATTGTTACTCAAAATCATTGCTACTGCCTTTGGGCTATGTTCTGAGGGATCCACCAAGCTTTTCAAGCTATCCGGTACTTGCCAATCTGAGAAAACATATAAAACATTTGCACCAGGATTATTCTTTAAATAGGAATAGGCCGAAACAAGCCCCATAACAAAACTGTCTTCCCCAGCGCTTATCGCCTGCATCGCACAGTGCTCACTCTTTAGTATAGAATATAAACCAGAAGAGGTATTGTGAACCGACTGAGAAAAAGCCATGGGAGAAAGTAAATCTTTATCTACGATGGACTCAACCAGTTGTGTACTGTTTTCTAATTCACCATAACGAGAAGAAAAAATAGCATGATCGATGTTTTGATCTTCTGTTAAAGTGGCTGCCAAACCTACACTTAGCTTAGATAGGTTTGACATTCTTCTTTGGTTTCTTTTGGGAATGGAATCCGCCATAAATTTATCAGACTTTGTCCAAACAAAATCAAAATTTGAATCTGACATTTTGTAGGAGTCAGATAGCTCTTGGTAAGTCCATGCACATAACTTTTTAATTCCCAAAGAAACTTTCATTGCTAATTAATTTCCTACTCTTGATAAAGCTTTGTCGATGTCTTTGCGCAGACGAAGCATCCATTTATAGGCTTTTTTGTGAACCGTGCCACTTTTTGCATCGTAATTTAAATTCTCGCTACTTACATAATTAATGCTATACATTTCTTCTGAAAATGGAACATCTACAGTTAAAGTATGTTTACGCGGACTAATGCTAAGCTGAATCACATTCGCCTCTTCTTTTATTACATTCCACTTTCTTCTAGTGGCAGCATCTATAATTGCTTCTGCAACTTGTTTTTTAGTTAATGACTGTCGAATTTTAACATCATTTACATTGCGAACAGGCATCGATGTGCAGGCCGTAAAAATCAACAAAGACAAAGCCGATAAAATAATTAGATTCATTTTTTTCATACACCCTCCTAATTTGTGTAAATAGATCCTATTAAAGCCTTTTCCTCAGGTCAATCTTAGGTATGACTTTCGCTTAGAGGCTCTTGCTTATCAATTTTAACCCAATCAGCCAAAGCCCTCAGTCTTCGACGAGTGTTTTTAGTCAAAGGATTATCTATATCCCAAGCATATCCAGCAAGAATACTGCAAATCATTTTCTTAATATCCGGATTCGAAGAGTTGGCATAAAAAATATCAGCCAAAACACCTGTATACCAATGACTCACAAACTCTTTGAATACATCAATTCCGCGGCGTAACTCGACGGAGAACTCTTTCTCCCAATCCACTTTTTTTCCCCTCAACTGCCTAGCAATCAAAGGAGCAGCGATACTTGCTGATCGACAAGCTATGGTCACACCACTTGAAAATACCGGATCTATAAACTCACCTGCGTTTCCTAAAAGAACGTAGTTCTCACCGTAAAGCTTTTTAACATTACTCGAATAAGCAAGAATTTTCTTAAAGCCGGTGTTCTCCCAATCTTTAAACTGAATGGCAGTTTTCACATCTTGCGAATCCTCTAAGAACCGATAAAAGTTTTCTTTCTCAGAATAGTTTTCATCATAATCTTTAAGAGGACCTACCACACCTACACTGATGCTGCCGTCTTGAAAAGGAATTAGCCAATACCAAATGTCTTTACGCTTTTCGTTAATGACTACCTGAATCTTATTGCGATCCATTTTCGTTTTATTGTTATCGATCAAATGGGTGAAAACTGAAAACCTTGGTTCTTGATCAGACGGATGCTCTAAAGAAAATAAGCGCGGTAAGACTCTGGCAAAACCACTCGCATCAACCAAATAGTCAAATTTTTCTGAATAAGACTTTCCATCTGGCAGTGAAACACAAGTCAATTCGACGATGGAGTTTTCAATTTTCACATCATTGATTTGTTGTTCATAACGAATCTCCACGCCCGACTCTTCCACCAAATCTGCCAAAGCTTTATCAAACTTAGCCCGCTTTACCTGGTAAGCGTGATCCATTCCTGAGGAATATTTTTCGGAAAAATCAAAATCAATTCTTTCACTATTTCGTAAAAAGCTGGCACCATTTTTAAACTGAAATTCATCGAGATCTAGCTGGTCTAAAAGACCTGCTTCTTTTAAATCTGAACAGCATTGTGGTAGTAGGCTTTCGCCGATGGAGAACCTTGGAAATTTACTTCTTTCAAAAACACTTACTTGCAAACCCTGGTCACGTAATAACTTGGCCACACAGGTCCCTGATGGACCTGCACCAATCACAGCAACTTTTTTAGATTCTGACTTTTGGTTCAATGGGCTTCTTCACTTTTAAACTAATAAGCTGGCAAATTAACCGAAATCCTCGAAAAACACAAAGTCCTTTTCATTGAAATGCTCCGCAAAATTGTGGTAAATTTATTCACCCTTAGAAATTTGGATATATTCTGGAAGATTTTCTTGGTCTTTCACTTTTCCGTTTCCTAAAATATTCAGATTAAAAGAACTCAATTTTGAACTGTAGCTAACTTCATAAACCACTTCAAAATCAGTGAACCAACCTTCGACAAAAAATTCTTTTTCTTGCCCTAGATCATTTAATTTTACAACACTTCCAGGAAAACCAAAACCTCTCGCTTTCATAGAAATTTGCACACTTAAATCGCCTAAATCTGGAGATTCTTTAAATATAAAATTGCCTTTCGGAACTACCAGAGAAAGGCTCTCTTCTCTAAATTGAAAGTCTTCTCTTTGCTTATAAGGTGTAGCCAATAATACCGCACCCAACAACACAAACAAAAGTAAGGCAGCCTGAATCACTGCGAGACGAATGTTTTTCTTAAAAGATTCTTTTGATTTTTTCTTTAATAACAATTGGTGTAGATAATAGGCCGGAAGGAAAACCATGATTGCCGACCACAAGACGTCAGAAAAGAAGTGGGCTCCATCCGCCATTCTTCCAATTCCCATTAAGAAGCCAAAAAACATACTAGCAGCGAAAAACCCCAAAGCGATCTTGGGTCTATTTTTCTTAAAAAGAAAATACCCCAGAATAAGAGCAAAACCTACACTGGAATGTCCACAGGGAAAGGAATAACCGTTTCCAGGAATACCCAGCTCCCAAAAACTTTGCATTTTTTCGAAGCCACCAAAATCAAGTACTTCTCTAGGACGAGGCCTCCCCCAATAGGGCTTGAAAATACTGTTGATCAATATTCCAGGTCCTAACAAAAAGCCTAAAAACACATAAAGAGACTCTTTTCTAAACTTAGAAAATGCCTCAGTTACAAAGCTAAGAATGTAAATTGAAATGGCTGGTAAGAGTAAAAAAGCCGTGATCACTGGCGCTGCATGATAAAAGAACTTCCATAAAGCAAAATCCTTTTCAAACCAAGGGTGAATAGGACTTTCTGGATGATAAAACAAAGCACCTAGGTATAAATCTAAGTCTGGACTTACATTTATCAATACACTAATTAGGACAAACACCAAAAAAAAGCTTTTTTCTATAGCAGGTCGACTCAAAAAAACTCCAGAATTTAAAATACTTAGAGGAAAATACATAATATGAAGGCATTTGGCCAGCGAAAAGCATTAGTTGAAAATGAAAATGATTATTAATTAGCTTGCCAAAAGCGAATTTTAGGCGCATATTCTTTTGCATGGCAAATAATGAAGTATTTCAAAAACCAAAAGTATACGATGTAGAGCAAAGTGAAATTGAACTAAAAAATATCATTCGTGATATTAGTTTAAAAGTCACAAGCCAACGCCTTACCATTTTAAGGTCATTGATTAACGGTAGAGATCACGTAACTGCTCAAGAGCTTTTTGAAAATGTCAGTCAAATTGACAACAGCCTAGGCTTTGCCACCGTATATCGTTTCTTAAGAACTTTGGCTGAAAACAAATTGGTTACCGAAGTTCGAATGGGTGGACTCCCCGCTCGCTATGAGTGGACCAAAAAGAAAAGTCATCACGACCATATCACTTGTTCAGAATGTGGCAAGATTTGCGAATTTGAAAATCTTGAAATTGAAAAACTCCAAGCTGAAATTGCCAAGAGTCTTGGATTTATTTTAACAGATCATGTGTTGGAACTTTACGGTGTATGTTCCGATTGCCAAGCCAGTAAAGGAATTCTACCTGGTAGCAAATCTCTATGAACTTAGAAGAAATAGTAATTTGTCACAAGCCCATTGGCTTCAATACCCATGCTGTAAACTCATCCACAGATGGTGTTTTAGAGCTACTTGCAGCTAAAAACAAAGAGAAACTTTGGCCAGTCCATCGATTGGATCGAGAAACTTCTGGCTTACTTTTATTTGCCAAAACTAAAGAACAGGCATCTCTTTTAGGAGACTTTTTTGAAAACAGAAAAGTCTTAAAGACTTATTATTTTTTGAGCAGACATGAAGCCTCTAAGAACCAGTTTAAAATTGAAAGTCATATCGAAAAAAAAGCATCCCAATGGGTCAGCCACCAAAACCTAGAAGCAAACTCGGAAACAAATTTTAAAAAACTCCGATCCGCTGGCGAGATTAGTCTTTGGCAAGCGGAACCGAAAACAGGTAAAACACACCAAATTCGACTTCACGCTAAAGAGGCTGGGATCCCTATTTTAGGAGATCCTATCTATTCAGAAGACACTGCGCCAAGAATGTTTCTTCACTGTGCAGAAATGCAAATGGAAGAGCATGCTTGGAAAAGTCCTCTTCCAAAGAGCTTTGAGCTATGCCTTGCCAATGAAGCAGAGGAAATAGTGGATCTATATTCTCAGTTAGAAGTTCGAAAACTTCTATTTGGAATTCAAGAGCATAACAGTGACTCTTTTAGAATTTATCACAAAGAAAACCGAGATCTCTCCGTAGACAACTATGCGGGAAATCTATGGTTTAATATATTTGATAACAGCATTGCTGAGGAACATTGTGTAGATTTTTTTGAAAAATTTAAAGAACAAGAAAATTGGAAACACTATTTGATTCGTCATATGTTGAATCGTGGCAAAAACCCAGAAGTAAAAATCAGAAGTTCCTCAGACATTGAAGAAGAATGGGAAATGCACGAACAAAAAGTAAAAATTCAGCTAAGATCTTCACAGGGTCAAAGCGTTGGGATATTTTTAGATCAAAGAGAGAATCGAAAATGGGTTTTCGAAAACTCTAGAGACAAAAAAGTATTAAACCTATTCTCCTACACCTGCGCTTTTAGTTTAATGGCTGCTGCTGGAGGAGCGAACAAAGTTATTTCCGTAGATACCTCCAAACCAAGTCTGGAATGGGGAAAAGAACATTTTAAACTCAATGAAATCTATGACAAAGAAAAACATCTATTTTTTGCTATGGAAACGGATGCCTTTCTTAGATCTTCAGAAAAAAAAGATGAGCTTTTCGATTTAGTCATTTGCGATCCACCGAGCTTTGCTAGGAACAAAAAGTCGTTGTTTCGAATCGAGAATGATTTTGAAGCCTTATTGTTTTCCTGTTGGCAAAGAACCAAAGCCAATGGCCATCTGCTATTTTCTTCCAATTATGAGGCATGGGAAGAAAGTGATTTTTTAACTAGAATAAAAGAAATACTTAAAGCAAACTACAAGCTTATCAAAGTAAACCCTGGTTTTGACTACGAAAAACCAAGTCAAAAAAGAATTTTAAAGACTTTTCTAATTCACAAACTTTCGTAAAGCTTTCACTCCTTTTCGTCGATGACGAATTATGCCATTTTTGCCCTATCTTCTAGGATTTAGCTTTTATTATTTTCAGGTTGCAGATCGTTATGCTGGCGAAATATTTCCGTACGCTGACCTCATTGTATTTAGCATCCAAGCTTTGCTATGGACATACCTCTTTTTAAATAAAAATATTTTTTCTCCCTACCACCTATTTTTTGGTAGCTTTTTAGGGCTTGTGTTTTCAATGCAAAGTTTAATTCATTCCGATGGAGTCTTTAGCTTTTTTGTGCAAAACTGGCTTTTTTATCCCGAAGTTTTCAGTGATTCAAGGTATGAATTAAGCTCTGTGTATCGCAACATTTTATACTTTGCCGACTTTTTAGATAAGCAAAACTATTACCTTATCGCTGTCATCAGCTTAATATTAAGTTTTTTCTTTATCACCGACCTCTACCTGGACTGCAAAGACCGTTATCCAAACAAAACAAGTACCTTAATACTAATGAGTATGCCTTTTGTATACTTAGTATGGCGCCCTCAAAGCGGTGTAGTATTGCTACTTCCCTTTCTTTCTTTAAGCCTAGGAATCGGCCACTACCTTTACCGCAGTTTGTTGGCAGGCTTACTTTCAGTCCTACATCCACTGGGATGGATTTTCTTACCGCAAGGACTTTTACAGGCGAATCTATCACAAATGCTTTTGTCTCTTTTTAGTTTTTTACTCGTGCCTTGCATCTTCTTTTTTCTAACAAAAGACTTTCTCCTCAATGAGATTAAAGCTCTTTATTGTGTAAACAATGTAGCTGGCTCCTTTTTACTCTGCGCATTTAGCTATTACTTTCTATCCGATCAAAAAAGTCTTAGCTTTCGCCAAAAGTTTGCAAATTTAAGCTTCTATCTTTGTCTTTTCAGTTTCAGTTTTAGCCCTGAAAGCCTTTATCCTATACTTTGCTTAGTGTTAATTTTGTGTATACCTAGTATGACCTCGGAGAACTTGTACTTCTCAGTCATTGCTTTGTTTGCCGGACTTATGTTGAGTCTGCCATTGCTAAATTTGGGTGAATTCAAGCAATACCTGGTCTTGGGCCTTGGCGCCTTGGCTTGCCTGCAGGCGAGTCTGCACATTTATAAAAACATCCCTGAAAAGACTTACTTTAAAAAGTCTAGTATTCACTAATTCATCGAATAATTATAAGTTTTTTGCCGATATATAAGATGATGAACTTTAGTGAAATTACTTGGCAAAAAATGAAGATGACAAGCAAAGTCTATGTACTTTTGTTTGCATTGGTATTTTTAAATACTGCCGTTTTCTTTTTACTAAAAAACTACCTAGCTGAATCTATACCACCGATTTTAGGTTCCGTTCTTTTTAGTCTTGTAAGCTTCTATGCCTTTGCTCGATGGGTAAGCCAACAAATTACTCTTGCAGTAACGAAAGTTCGTGAAGCGGCAGAAGAAATTCGTGATGGAAATTTTAGCAAGCGAATCCACTTCGAGCGCCAAGACGAAATTGGTGAGATTTTCCAAAACTTTAACCAAATGCTAAGTGACCTACAAGTCTACCAAGGTCAACAGCGCGATACTCGCGCTAAAATTAAGGAACTTGCCAATATCTCTAGGGAAAACCCGAATCCAGTGATTCGCTTAAACTCTGACCGAGAAGTGATATTTTTCAACCGAGCTGCCAGCGACATCACTAAGTCCTTGGGACTAAAAGTTGGAAAGAAAGTACCTGAAGAGTTTTACCAATCATATCTTAAAGTTGTTAGTGAACATCCAAAGTGGGAATATGATAAAAAAATTGCTGGAAAAGACTTTAAAGTTTTCATTGTGAACAATGAGAAACTTGGGACCATAAACATTTACTGTTGGGACATTTCCAAACAGACTTCTGCCGAAAAGAAACTGATTCGCGCCAGAGATAAAGCTCTGGAGCTTTCTCAAGTAAAATCAAGATTTCTAGCAACCATGTCACATGAAATTAGAACGCCTATGAATGGGATTCTTGGTTTATCAAGCATCTTATCAGAAACCGAACTCAATGATGAGCAGAAAGAACTACTACAATCTATAAGTCTCTCTGCCAACTCCCTACTTAGCATTATCAATGACATCCTAGATTTTTCTAAAATCGAAGCTGGAAAAATGACAATGGAAGTTGTGCCTTTTGATCTACAAAGAAATGTTTCCGATTGCATAGACCTATTTAAAGTTTCTGCCTTGCAGAAAAACATAGAGATCAATTATGAAGTGGAAGAAGGACTTCCAAAAGAAATAGCTAGTGATCCTAGCCGAGTTCGACAAGTTTTAGTGAACTTACTTGGAAACGCAGTAAAGTTCACTGACAAGGGCAAAGTCACTTTAAATGTTTCCATGAAAGATTTAGATGATAGCAATTGTGAAATCATCTTTGCGGTTAAAGACACCGGTATTGGAATCGACGAAAATCTACAACACAAACTATTCCAGGATTTTTCCCAGGTAGATGGCAGTATCACTCGTAAATTTGGCGGTACGGGTTTAGGACTTGCCATTAGTAAAAGCATCTCCAAACTGCTAGGTGGTGACATCTGGGTGGAAAGCACTTTTGGTGAAGGTTCCACTTTCTACTTTAGTATTCAGACTGAAAAAGTTCAAAACATCAGTTCTACAAAAATGAATGAAGTGGAATATCAATTGGATGAAAGCTTTGCGCAAAAGCATCCACTAAAAATAGCCATCGCTGAAGACAATATGATCAATCAAATGGTGATCGAAAAGTTTTTAAAGAAATTAGGCTATCATGATTTTAGTCTTCGTGATAACGGTCACGAAATTGTTGAGTTAATAAAAGACGAAGAATTTGATGTTATCTTAATGGATATGCAGATGCCAATCATGAGTGGTGTTGAAGCTTCCATCGAAATCATTGACAATGACGAAATTAAAAACAAGCCTTTTATAATTGCCATGACGGCAAACGCAATGGCTGAAGACAGGCAAGCCTGTGAAGACGCTGGAATGAGAGGCTACATAGCAAAGCCAATCAAAATTGACAATGTAGCCACTTCCCTAATTGAGGCTTTTCAAGAAAAACAAAACTCTCAAAAAGCCGCCTAGATTATGCTTCTACAAACTCTTCTAAAAGATCTTCTTTGTAATGAGAGGCATTAACTACTGTGTGAATATTTCCTCGAACCGTAAAGTCAGCAGTGATATGCATTTCTTTAGGGTCCAATAAGTCTACAAGATCATCCAAAATTTTATTGGCAACATCCTCATGGTAAACCCCTACGTTTCTAAAGGAGTTAACATAAAGCTTTAAACTCTTTAACTCTACACAATACTGATCTGGAATGTAATCGATGTAGATGGTTGCGAAATCTGGAAAACCAGAACGTGGACATAAACAAGTAAACTCAGGACAAGTAAACTCAATATTATAATCGCGATGCTTGGTGCGGTTTTCAAAACGAATCAGTTCATTTTCTTCAATAGCTATCGTTCCATATTTTTTTTCTTCAGACATTTTTCAAACTCCATATCTTTTGAAATTTATTTTGCTAATTTTTCATATTTTTCTTCGTCATATCCAATACAGTAAATCTCATCATTAAGCAAAAGATTTGGGCGTTTCATCAAAGTAGGTTTTTCAAGAAGTAAGTCTAATTTGTTTTTATCGCTTTCCATATCTTCTTTTGTGTAAGAACTTTTGCGAAAATTAGGGCTTTTCGTGTTAATTAATTTACCCTCCTTATCTTGACGAATTAGAGCCTTCCACTCTTTTTCACTCAACTCTTCTTTTCGCAAGTCACGAAATTTAAATTCGATTCCCAACTTATCTAGCTTCTGTCTCGCTTTTCTAACGGTGTCACAATTGGGTATACCTAGCATAACAAGCATTTCTTTCTCCTCTTAAGATATGTAGGAGTTTATTACTATGCAGGGACTTCTTGAGCAAGCTTTCCATATTCACTCTCCTACTCCACGCTTTTAAAAACTTTGTATCTGCCCTAATTCAAAATATTAACTAAGGCCCAAATGGTCATAAAATTTGTCAATATTACACTGTCATCTTTGCAAAGCTCTAAGTATAATGGCGCTATGAAAAAATCTGTATATTTTGACTACCACGCCACCACTCCAGTAGACCCTAAAGTTATGGAAGCCATGCTCCCCTACTTTACTGAACAATTTGGAAACGCCGCAAGCCAACACCCTTGGGGTTGGGGCGCAACTGAGGCTGTGGAAAAAGCCCGGCAGCAAGTGGCAAAATGCATTTCTGCAAAGCCTGAGGAAATTGTCTTTACCGGTGGGGCCACCGAAGCAAGTCACCTTGCACTTGTAGGTCTTTTTGATCAATACGGAGATCAGGCGCAGCACCTAATAACAACAAACACCGAACACAAATCAATATTAGCCATTTGTGAAAGACTAGTAGAACGCGGAGCCGAACTCACAGTTTTAGAAGCCGACTCCGAAGGTAGAGTTAGCACTGAACAAGTTCGCGCAGCCATCAAAAAAAATACACTTTTTGTGAGTGTAATTCACTCCAACAACGAAATTGGAAGTATCAATCCTATTAAAGAAATTGCTGAAGTCTGCCAAGAGAATCATGTCTTTTTTCATACCGATGCCGTGCAAGCCATTGGCAAAGTAGAGTTTTCCCTCGAAGAAATACCAGCCGATTTAGTCTCTTTAACAGCTCATAAATTTTATGGGCCAAAGGGAACTGGAGTTCTTTTTATCAGAGATAAAAAACCTAAAATGCAACTGAAGCCTTACCTAGTGGGAGGTGGTCATGAGGCAGGGAGAAGATCAGGAACTTTGAATGTTCCTGGAATTGTAGGACTTGGTGAAGCCATTGCAATGGCAAGCCATAACTTGGCTATTGAGTCCAAAAACATTTCCGATTTGCGAGCAAAACTTTTAGAGCAAATTACTGATGTCTGTAAACTAATGAAGGTAGAGTTTATCATTAACGGTCCCAAAGATTTAAACAACAAATTACCCAACAACCTTAGCCTCAGTTTTAAAAACATTGATGGAGCCAAACTGAAGTCAGGAATGAGATTAGTAGCTTTTTCTACCGGTAGCGCCTGCTCTACCGCCAGTGCCAGCCCTTCTCATGTTTTGACTGCGATTGGTCTTGATAAAAGCCTCGCGAATTCTACCATCCGCTTAAGCACAGGAAGGTTTACTAATGACGAGGACATCGAGAACTTTATGGCTTATTTTAAACTAGCATTAAAAGGGGCTCTACTTTAGCGGAGAGCCTTTTAAACCAAGCTATTCGTAAAGCAAATGAAGGCTCTTTATTCATTAAAAAAATAAAACAAAGTAATTCTAATAGTTTACAAAATCCCAATTTTTTCACCGGGAAATCGCCTTGAGATAGACAATTTTACCGGCTTTTGCTAGAATTAGACTTAGGAGAATTTTATGATTCAAGTAAGCGAAGCAGCTAAAAATCAAATTAAAAATATTCTACAAGCTGAGCAACGTGGTGAGGATGCATTTTTACGCATCCAGGTTCGCCAAGGTGGGTGCTCTGGCCTTAGTTATAAATTAGAGTTTCAAAACGAACATAAAGAAACTGACAAGGTTTTTGAACAAGAAGGATTTAAAATTTCCATCGACCCTAAGTCATACCTATACATCATAGGGATGACTTTAGATTATTCCGGTGGATTAAATGGCACTGGCTTTAGTTTCACAAATCCAAATGCTAAAAAAACCTGCGGCTGTGGTAGTTCTTTTGCCGTTTAAATTCATCTTATAAAGCCTCTTCTTAGAGGCTTTTTTGCTTTTAGTCTAAGCACTTACCTTTCTCTTTAATTTTCTTTGCTAAAAAAAATATAATTCCCATTCAAAACCAATGCTTTTCCTTAAACAATGCTAACGCAGCTAGTATTCTCGTGTCTTATCAGCCCGCATTGTATATTGTGCTTTTTTAAGGAGTTGAAATGCGAAGTCGTATTCTAAGTACTGGGATTTACACCCCAAAAAAAGTTGTTACAAATAAAGACCTAGAATCCATGATGGACACCTCTGATGAGTGGATTCAACAAAGAAGTGGCATTGAAAAACGCCACTGGGTTAGCGAAGGTGAAACCACTTTATCTATGGCTACGCACGCGAGTAAAGAAGCCATTGAAAAAGCTGGAATCGACGTAGACGATATTGATATGGTCATTTTCACATCTCTAATGACGGATTATATTTTTCCAGGCACAGGAGTTTTATTGCAAGACTCCTTAGGCTTCAAAGAACATGTACCTGCCCTAGATACGAGAAACCAATGCACAGGATTTTTATATTCTTTAAGTGTTGCCGATGCTTGGGTTCGATCTGGAATGTACAAACGAGTTTTAGTTTGCGCTTCTGAAATTCACTCCACCTCAATGGATAAAACAACCAATGGTAGAGACATTAGCGTGTTGTTTGGCGATGCTGCTGCCGCCTGTATCATTGAAGCGGTCGACGAGAGCTCAGAAAGCCAGTTGATCGATCATAAATTATACTCCCAAGGGAAACACGCAGACAAATTAATCCTAAAAAAACCCACTCCTAATGATTTAAGAGGGAGAATTCACGAAGGCATTTTAGACGAATCAGATATCTGGCCATATATGGATGGAAAATTTGTGTTTAAAAATGCGGTTACAAGAATGCCACAAGCCATGAAAGCATTGTGTGAGAAGAATTCTGTGCAATTGTCAGACATAGATTTTGTAATTGCTCACCAAGCGAACCTAAGAATTAACAATATGGTGTTGGAACATCTTGGAATTCCACCAGAAAAAACCCACAACACATTAGACCGATACGGTAACACCACAGCTTGTACCATTCCATTGACCTTGGATGAGGCTGTACGCGAAGGAAAAATCAAACGTGGTGATTTGGTAGCTTTCGTTGCTTTTGGTAGTGGTTTTACTTGGGGTGCAAGTTTACTGCGTTACTAAGTGGTAAACATGACTTCCATTTGGGTATTGGGACAATCAGGGTTTACACGGATGATTCCATTGTGAGCCTTGATTATTTTTTTTACTAATCCAAGTCCTAAACCAGTTCCACCCTTTTCTTTTTTAGTGGTAAAAAGAGATTCAAAAATTTTCTCATGATAAGCTTCCGGAATGCCATTTCCCGAATCTGTTACTTGAACAACTTTGAAAGCTCCAATACTTAACAATCTCACATCAACCCATGCATTTGGTCTATCGCGACCAGCATCGATTCCATTTTTTACTAAGTTCGTAAATGCTTGGCGTAATTTTTGATGATCTCCCACCAGCTTAAAATCACCCAGTTCATCAGATCTTAGTTCGACATTTGCAGCCTCGGCGATTTCTTCCAGGTCCGCATAAATGTCTAAGATTAATTTATTAAAAGAAATTTCCACCAAGGAGTTATCTTTTAGAAGACCTTTTCTTAGGCCTCCAAACAATTCTTTCACTCGGTCTACCGAGTTTTGGATGCGGTTACTTCCTTTTAAAATTGCCTCTCTATCGATTTCATCGCGCTCAATGTGTTTTTCAATTTTTTCGGCGTTTCCTTGAATGATCGCTAGTGGATTCATTACATCATGAATAATCTGCGCTGTGGTCTCTCCAACCGCAGCAAGCTTTGCCATTTTAATTTCTGAACTTTCTAGTTCCTTTTGCTTTGTGATTTCCAAACGGAAACTAACGAACTCTAAAATTTCACCCTCGTCACCTAATACGGGACGAATGGTAGTATCTACCCAATAGTAGCTTCCGTCTTTTGCGATATTTTTGATTTGGTTTCGCCAAGTTTTTTTGGAACGAATGGTCTTCCACATATTAGTGAAAAACTCTTTACCATGATATCCAGAGTTCAAAATTCTGTGGTCTTGGCCGATCAATTCCGCCCTTGAATACTTTGAAATCTCACAAAATTTATCATTTACGAAAGTAATTTTACCTTTGGAATCGGTCTTAGCAATTATAATAACGTCGTTGGTTAGTTTCTCAATAAAGTGACTCTGTTTTGCAACAAAATTGGCATCTTCTGCAACACTTTTAGAAACATCTAATTCTTGAAAAATTCCTTCAAGCCGAATTAATTTACGGTTTTCATCATAAACAGGTCTACCTGCTGCTCTTACGCTTTTGATGTTATGCTCTGCCGTTATGATTCTCGCAATTACATCCCAAGGCTTTGCATTTTCCATCCCATCAGCAACCGCTTGATTAATCATATCTCGGTCATCTATATGATAAAATGTGAGAGCTTCATCTACATCAACTTCAATATCTGAGGAAAGCTCGTGGATGCGATAAGTCTCTTCTGACCAATAAACTTTATTTTCGGCAATATCTAAAAACCAGGTGCCAATTTTTGAAATGCTTTGAGACCACTCAAACAAATCCTTATTAAACATTGCATCTAGTTTAATTTTCGACAAGAAAGAACCTCTTTCGTAAAAATACACCCTTCTATCGACAGTTTTTTCATTTTACCCCAGTATTTTATCGAATCTTAATCGCAAAAAACACTGATTCCTTGATTCCTGGACTCTCTGATTTAAAATGCCTCATGAAAGAAAAAAACATAATCATAAATGATCTTAAATTGGCTTATTTTGAGACTGGTACCGAGAAAAAGCCGAAGCTTCTTTGCATTCATGGTTGGCTAGACAATGCCGCTAGTTTCTTTAAAATGATGCCTTTTTTACAAGAGCATTTTCATATCTTTTTACTAGAACTTCCTGGGCATGGTCATAGCGAGCACTTGGGAAAAAGCTCTCATTACCACTTACTCGATAGCATCACTTGGATTGAAGACTTTCGTAGAAAATTAAACTTAGACCAAATCAATTTCTGTTGCCACTCATTAGGTGGTGTTTTAGCTGGGCTATACGCCGCAAGCTTTCCTGAGAATGTAAACTTCTTATTCTCCATTGAAGCCTTAGGACCAATTTCTGCTCCAGAAAAAATGGCTCCTGAGTCTTTAAGAAAATACACCAAACTTTACCTAAGCCAAAAACAGAAAGAAAGAAAAAAACATCCAAGCATTGACTCTTGTATAGCGGCGAGAATTCGTGATGGTGGCGTAAGTCGTGAAGATGCTGCTCTGATTGTTGATCGAGGGGTTTTAGAAAACAAGCAAGGCTACCAATGGACTTTTGATCGAAAACTACAACTTTCTAGCCCTCTTAGAATGACAGAAAAGCAGGTACAGAGCTTCTTAGCTGCCATTGAATGCCCCTACCATTTAGTGGTTGCAGACACTGGAATTTCTATTTTACAAAATGTTTTATCAGAAAGATCGAAGCTAGTTAAAAATTTGAAAATTCACTCAATGACAGGAGGACATCACGTGCATATGGAAAAACCTGAAGAGCTTTGCCATATACTGTTGGATGTCTTCCCTTTTTAACTTTGAGTGTTTTTACTTTTATTCGAGTTGTTTTTATTTCTATTATTTTTAGGCCTAGGTTTTCTTGGGCCTTTATTTTTCGCCGATGAATCTCCAGACTTAGCCTTAGCTTTTTGCCCCTGTTGAGAATTTTTTGACCGATTGTCTCTTCTTGGTTTTTGATTGCCAGACTTGGAGTTTCTTTGGTTTTTTCCGCCAGTTTTTTTTGACTGCCCGGACTTAGACGACACATCTTCTTCATCGTCCGCTTCGCCATAGGTTTGAAATTTTTTATTACGGCTTCTTAATTTTTTGATGTATTCATCATCGCCATCATCTTCTTTGCGATTTTGTTTTTCACGCTCTCGCTTACGACGAATTTGCTCTAAGGCTCTCTTCGTTTCATCTTCATCAAAAACTTCAACGGCTCTTCGCTCATTGGTTCTATCAATTCCAACCTGAGTCGAAGCACCAAACATATCTAAATCTGATCCGCCCAATAGGATCGAACCTTCCACCGCATGGCTTTCTTCGCCTTCTGCTTTTTGCGCCTTTCCTCGTGGTTTCTTTGCATAAGCTCCCGAGGCCTGTTTTTCAACTTGCTCGTTAAGGTCAATGGTAACGTCACCAAAACATTTTAACTGACAACTTAAACGAGAGTGGTCTACAAAATGAGCTGTACCAATAAGGCTAATTTCTCGATCTGATGGCGGTAAAACATTGTACTCCCCTTGGGCGATTTGCACCTTGCATTCCGCACAACTTGGGGTGCCTCCACAAACCGACTTAATTTGTACTCCTGCCTCTTTGGCAATTTCCAAAACCGATTTATTACTATCTACTTCCACTTCTATATTTTGTGGAACAAATTTGATTTTCATTTATTACTCCACAATGAGTCTTAAAAATTTCTTTTTACCGGCGCGAATCACGACATCAAGGCCACTAGAAAGCTCCATAGAGTACTTTTCATCATCCACCTTCTCACCGTCAATCTTCACTCCTCCACCTTTGATCAAGCGTCGTGCTTCACCATTAGAGGCTGTCATCCCTAACTCACTTAAAAGATTAGGAAGAGGTATAGACTCAGATCTTGCTTCCATCTTACTTTCAGGAATTTCATCAGGAAGACCTTTGTTTACAAAAATCTCATTAAATTCAGCTTCTGCTGCATCGGCAGTGCTTTGATCGTAAAACCGAGCCACTATTAATTTGGCTAAATTTACTTTGGCATTTCTTGGATGAAGTGCACCTGAGGCCAAATCACTCTTAAGTTTCTCTAAATCATCCTGAGTAAAGTCTGTTAAGAGCTCATAGTAACGAATCATTAATTCATCAGACACTCGCATCGACTTTCCAAACATATCTTTTGGAGTGTCTTCTAAGCCTATATAGTTGTCTAAAGACTTCGACATTTTTTGAACGCCATCAAGACCTTCTAAAATTGGCATCGTTAAAATGCATTGTGGTTCTTGCCCGTAAGCCTTTTGCAGATCTCGGCCCACTAATAGATTAAATCTTTGATCACTTCCACCTAGCTCGATATCAGACTTTAATGCCACTGAATCATATCCCTGAACCAATGGGTATAAAAACTCGTGTAAAGAAATGGGTTGGTTATTTGAAAATCTCTTAGTGAAATCATCACGCTCAATCATTCGAGCTACAGTGTAATGCCCCGCTAATTTAATAAAATCAGTGGCATTAAATTTTTCCATCCATGTGGAGTTGTAAGCGATTTCCGTTTTTTCAGGATCTAAAATTTTAAACACCTGTTTTGCGTAGGTTTTAGAGTTTTCAACAACCTCTTCTTTACTTAAAGCAGGTCGAGTTTCGTTCTTCCCTGTTGGATCACCGATCATTGCGGTGAAATCACCGATTAAAAAAATGATATGATGACCAAGCTCCTGGAAAATTCGCATCTTATTTAAAACCACATAGTGACCTAAATGAAGATCGGGACGGCTTGGATCCATCCCGAGTTTAATTCTAAGTGGTTGATTTTTTTCAAAACTCTTTTTTAGTTTTTTAAGAAGCTCTTCTTCTGAAACAAGATCTACACTTGCATGACGAATGCGTTCTAACTGTTCTTCTGGACTCAAAAAAGCCATGAATTACTCTCTTTCTTTACTATCTAGCGTGTTCAATGGCACGGATTTCACGAATTACAGAAACCTTAATTTGCCCAGGATAAGTTAACTCACGCTCAATCTTTTTAGCGATATCACGACTTAGCATCACTGCCTGATCATCCGTTACCTTAGCTCCCTCAACGATTACACGAATCTCTCTACCCGCCTGTAAGGCATAAGAGCGAATCACGCCATCAAAGCTATTGGCGATACTCTCAAGGTCTTCAAGACGATTGATGTAGGCTTCCATCATTTGACGACGAGCACCTGGTCTTGCACCACTCAAAGCATCAGCCGCTTGTGTTAGGAAAGCGTAGATTGTTCTTGGTTTCTCATCCTCATGGTGAGCACGAATTGCGTGAACCACCTGCTCAGACTCTCCATACTTTTTGGCAAAGTCAGCACCAATAACGGCATGAGAACCAGAGATACTATGATCAAGTGTCTTTCCAATATCGTGTAAAAGAGCAGATCTTCTTGCCAATTTAACATCAGCACCAAGTTCGGCAGCCATCATACCAGCTAAAAATCCAACCTCAATTGAGTGTGGATAGTTATTTTGCGTGTAAGAAGTACGATAACGAAGGGAACCAATCAACTTCATGATCTCTGGGTGTACATCTGAAATCCCTAAATCAAAACAAGCTTGTTCTCCGTCAGCTAAGATGCTTTTGAAAAGCTCTTGTTTTTCTTTGGTTAAAATCTCTTCGATTCTTGCGGGGTGAATACGCCCGTCTTCAATTAATTTTTCTAAAGTTCTTCTAGCAATTTCACGTCGAACTGGGTCGAAACCAGAAATCACAACCGCCTCGGGAGTATCATCGATGATCAAATCTACACCGCAAGAAGTCTCCAAAGCGCGAATGTTTCTTCCTTCACGTCCAATGATTTTACCCTTCATTTCTTCGTTAGGAAGCTCAACTACTGAAACACTTCTCTCTACAACATATTCACCGCTATATCTAGAAATGGCCATTGAGATCAATCGTTTTGCCTCAGCCTCTGCATTTGCTTTTGCTTCTTCCTCGATACGGTTCGCCAATTTACTAGACTCAACTTTTGCTTCATCTTTTACAAGATCTAGAAGCTGTCTCTTTGCCTCGTCTTCAGAAAAATTAGAAACTGTCTCAAGCTTTTTTCTTAGCTCAAGTTCTAAGGCTTTCTTTTTCTCTTCCTGCTCTTCTACTTGCTTTTTTGCAATCGCTACTTTTTCTTCACGATCAGCGATATCTCTTTCTTTGTTAGAAAGTTTATCGCGCTTGCTGTCCATATCTCTTTTTAGGTTGTTTTCTTTATCCTTAAGAGACTGCTCCATTTTATCTAGCTCTTTGCGACGATTTTTAATATCGCCTTCCGCTTTAGAACGGATTTTATCGCTATCTTGTTTTGCTTTTCTTTCAATGTCTTTTGTCGCTTTGTGTGCTTCTTTCTTGGCACGACTTACAATGCGCTCAGCTTCTTTTTCAGCGTTGTTGACTTGTTTTTTGTTATTCATTTTTACGAAAAAAGCAGATCCAAATACACCAGCCAATATACCAGCTACTGAACCGGCTCCTAGCCAAATCACTTCTGTCATTTTAACATCCTTTCCCAGTGATAAACCTTCTCATCTGTCACCAAAAAATCTAATTTTTGATCAAACTCATCCCAAACTAAATCCTCTTTTGAAACCTGCTCGCTGAAGGCCACACCAATTTTTGCCCCTTTGGTGTTTGCAAGGTAACGGTCGTAAAAACCAGCTCCTCGCCCCAAACGATTTGCATTTTCATCAAAAGCCAGACCTGGAATGATCAAGCACTGAAGACTAGACGCTTGAACTTTTTGCTCAGATCTAGGCTCCATGATATTCAATTTTGCTTTCTGAAAACTTGATAATTCAAGATCATCAGAAACATTATAAAAATCCATTTCCCCTTCTTCTCGTGTTTTTGGGAAAAATAGAGATTTGTTTTTCTTTAATAGCTTCTTGTAAACTGAAAGAAGATTGGGTTCGCTAGCCAATGGGTAAAAGGCACCCAGCTTTTGCCAAGTAGAGTTTTGCTCAATTAGACTCTCAAGGTTTTTAGCGATTTTTTCCGAGCCTCGATCAATTTGGTCCTTGCTCAACAAAGACAGCTTCGCCTTAAAATCAGCGCGTAAATGATTTTTTTGCTCGGAGATAGATATCTCACTTCTTAATGGATTTCCCATAGGGAAGGCCTCAACTTACTAAGATTGTTTGTTGGTGCCTGAAGATTCCAATTGGGATAAGAGTTTTCCGGTATTTATCGACAATCGATCAAGGCTCTGTTTGGTCTCTTGTTTGAGACTAAACAGATCTTCCGCAATACTAAGGGCCGCTAAAACTGCAGCCGTTTCTACATTTGTCTTTCTGCTGGCGTTCATCGCCCTTCTACATCTACCGTCAACGAATCGAACAAGCTCATCAACCACCTCTTTTGGGTGATTCGTACGCAGCTTAAGAGAAATGCCTGCGATCTCTACATTAAAATTTTTATTTGCTTCTTCTGATTCTTTTAAAACTTCTGTACTCATTGGTATCTAGCACACCTTGTTAATTTCTCTATTATGCTACTGAATTCTCAGGTAGATTGCAATTGCTAAGTCACCGATAAGACTAAATATCTGACTATTTATTTGTGAATTTGGCCTATGGTCAATAAGAGGACTTGGGTCATGCAATTTTAAGCAGTAATTGTTCTACTTTGAGCCATTTATTTAATCATCTACTGATTTTCAAGCTTCATCCCTGCTAGACCAAACTTCCCTATTCTCTACTCAAAGGCTCCTTATCTTTGAGGACCATTTTGCTCAGCTTAAAAAATTCTATTTTCAAGAAAAAGATGATTTTTACGCTCAAAGTTTCAGCACAAAATCAGACCAATGAAATTAACTAGAAAACAGTTTAGAAGCCTACTGAACGAGCTACTTTATTTAGATTTTTGGTCATGCATTCTTAGAATTTCGTAGATTTGATTGGTCATTAGCCCCGATACTCGGCGTAAATCTGAAAGTAGATCTAAATGAATAGAGCTTGTTGATTCACTTTTACGAAGCCCCTTGTTTAAGCGCTCATAATGGGAACTTCGAAAGTCGTTCTCCACGCGACGAATCTCTCTCTTCAAATTGATGATTTCATTGGCCAAAACGTAATCTTCAAGCTGAAAACATGTCATCACTTTCAGACCTAGATCATAAACCATAGAATGCAGTTCAGTGATTTCTTCCCAACCTTCATCAGAAAAATTTAATTTTAAATTATTCGCTTTTACAGCTGCATCTAAAATGTTTTTTTCAATAACGTCAGCGGCACTCTCTAAATCACAAACAAAAGAAATATTGTGAACCAATTGTGAGTTTAAGCCCTCATCGTCACCCAATCGCACCAGAAAGGCTTTGATCTCGCTTTGCAAAATATCAACCTTATTGTCTCGCTCACGAATGCTCACAACCATTTCAGGGTCGTCGTTGTTAAAAAGATCAATCACATCTTTTAGCATGCTCAAAACCACATCTCCCATTCGGAGAATTTCTCGATGCGTTTGGGCGATGGCCAAAGCAGGTCTTTCTAAGCCTTCACGGTTAATGAACTTAGGCTGATAAGGACGATCTTTTTTGGAAGGAGGAAACAGTCTCTCGACCCAATTAGCGCCATAATTTACAAACGGTAAAAAGACGATGGCCGAGATGATGTTAAAAATTGTATGCGTATTTGCGATATGGCGACTACCATCACTAGAAAAAACTTCTGCAAATAACAAAACTTCCTTAGTGATAAAAACAAAAATTAATACGGCACCTACTTTATAAAAAACATTAGACCAAGCGATTTGCCTCGAAATGTGATTGCCGCCCATACTAGCCAACAAAGCGGTACCCGTGGTTCCTAAATTTGCTCCGAAAATCCAGTATATGGCATTGTCCATATCAATAATTCCTGACGCTACCAAACTCATACAAAAACCAAGTACCACTGAGCTCGATTGAACAAATGCGGTAAAGATGGTGGTAATAATAACCGTAGTTGCTGGCGACTCAGAAAGAGCTTCAAAAACTTTAACTACGATATCGATATGAGCAATGCTTTTTGCACCAACTCCCATCAACTCCATTCCCACAAAGAGCAAACCAAAACCAAGACCAACCCCAGTAATTCTTTTTACCTTCTCTGAATTGGAAAGATAATTTGCCACGAAACAAGTGATGAAAATACCGAAACCAAAATTTGCTAACTTAAAGGAAATCAATTGTACCGTGATAGTACTACCTATGGCAGAACCTAAGATAATAGGCATTACATCTTTTAAAGTAAAAACCCCTGCAGCCCCTAAATTGACAAGCATACTAGTAACCGCACCGGCACTTTGTAAAAACACCGTCAACAAAGTCCCTAAAAACAAGCTGGCAAATTTTTGGTTTGACAACTTGGCCAAAAGATCACGAATACGGTTTGCCATTAACTTTTGTAGATTGTTGGAAGCTTCTTTCATTCCATAAAGAAATAATGTGATTCCAAAAAATAAAATTATGACGTTCGAATGCGTATCCAGGCTCATAGATCAATACTAACAGAAATTAAACAAATGCGGCAATGTATAATTTTTGGTCTTAAAATTTTTTAGGCATTAGCTCTAAAAAAAAAGGACTCATCAGAGTCCTTTAGATTTATTTTTAAATGATCGCGTCTACAAATTCTTTGGCGTGAAAACTCCTAAGGTCTTCTATTTTTTCACCAATCCCAATGCGTTTAATTGGCAAGGACAACTCATGGGCAACGCCAAAAACAACTCCGCCTTTTGCACTGCCATCCATTTTCGTTAAAATCACACCCGTTAAATCAAGGGCTTGATGAAACTCTCTCGCCTGGATCAATGCGTTTTGACCATTGTTTGCATCTAGAACCAAAATCGTTTCATGAGGCGCACCAGGGATGGCTTTGTCCACCACGCGTTTCATTTTTTTCAATTCTTCCATTAAGTTGTTTTGGGTATGCAACCTACCTGCTGTATCCACTATTACATGATCGCAGTTTTTGGCCAAAGCACTTTTACAAGCATCAAAAGCCACGGCACTTGGGTCTTTTACATTCTCAGGACTGAATAACTCCACACCCGCTCTTTCCGACCAAACTTTTAACTGTGCGTCCGCTGCTGCCCTAAAAGTGTCGCCCGCAGCCAACATTACTTTTTTTCCTTCGGCTGCCAGGATATTTGCCATCTTACCAATGCTTGTCGTTTTTCCGGAACCATTCACCCCAACCACCATCCAAACGATTGGACGAATACTTTGCTCATTGTCATCAAGGAGTTCGTACTCTAGACCAGCTAACTGCTCCTCATCCTCCCCTTGAACCTCTTCCAGTATTTGTAGCATCTCTGCTTTTATAGCTGCACGAATTGCCTCTTCGTCATTTTTGCCAGCCTTTCCGATGCTCTCTTCCATTTTTTCCATCAAATGCTGAACCGTCCTTGGGCCAAGATCACTGGTGTACAAAACCTCTTCGATGGCCTCCATATCAACTTGCTCACCAGAGCCAAATAGGTTTTGAATTCGTCCCCAAAAACCTTTTCGGGTATTCTCAAGAGCCTGATCAACACTTGCAGCCAGCTCTTGTTCTTCTGGCTCTACCGCTCGCTCTTTGGATATTTGCTCAAGAGCTTCAGTCTCAGGCGTTTCCACTGGAACAGGGATTTCAATAATCTCAGCAGGAGCTTCAGAGGATGAGCTTTGGCTTAATTTAGACTCAGTTTCTTTTTCATCAATTTGCTTTATTTCTTCAATACGAGGATCTAAATTTCTCTTTTCTAAAGCTTCTTGTGACTTAGCCTTAAGGCGCTCCCCTTTTCTTCTTTGACGAAAAGCAAACAAAGCACTCAAGGAAACCAGGACCAATACCGCAATCAAAGCAGCCATATCTAAACTCATAACATTCTCCTTCAATGGCATTAGGTAGCTCATTTGCCGGAAAAGATCAATTTATTGAAGCGAAACAGAAAAAAGCCATGGGCTCCTTCATCATGAGAGCATATTTTTTAAGCAAAGATTGAGCTTTTTTCGTTTTCTCTGTTGCGAATAAAAAATGGACCCTGGGACTTTCCGAAATTAAACATAAAAGAAGGAAATAAAAAAAGGCCCTACAAGGAGATGCAGGGCCTTACTAGAAAACAAAATAGCAGATTTCTTAGAAATCTAAATTTAGTCTCATGTAAGCAGTGTTGATTTTTTTCTTACTGCTATCTGATTCACTAGGATTCGTCAGTCCAAAACGTCCCCAGTTCACAGCATCGATGTCTTGCATCATATAGCCTAAAGTTCCAGTGAAAGTTGGCTTGAAGCGATGTGTGTAATAAACATCCGCAGCAGAACCGACAGTAGACATGAAAGATTCCATTCCGCTATCTCTAACAATTGAACCTAAAGTATTATTGATTGAATCAAACTTTCCGTACTCTTTTGTAGAGCTTAGGTAATGCAAACCAAAGATATGATTTTGCAATCCAGCATATTGAAGAGCTAATAGAGTTCCGCTACCTTTTTGTGTACCGCTAGAATCACTAGTAGCCAAAGCTCCTGTCGCTTCTGTTAGGTTCTCTGTCATCAAGTGGGAAACTGAAAGATTCAAACCAATATTGGCAAGATCTAACATCTCAACGTGAATTGTTGTCAAAGTGGTTTCAGAATGAACTCCAGAGTTTGGTACCGCAGCAACCGTTCCACCAGAAGCAGTTCCTGTAGCAGCGTGATAAAGGTCATACTTTGGAATGTCTGTGTACTGAAGTACCACGTTAAAACTTCGAGCCCAGCTAAAAGAGGTAGTATAATCAAGCATTGCCGTGATTACTTCTACATTTACTGGCTCAGTATCAAAAGCCACTCTCTTACCATCAGAGTCACCGTCATTATTGGCATCATCTTCGGCGGAGAAGTTAGTCGGAGCACCTTGGAAAGGAGTGTAAACCATACGCAGAGCAAGACTATTAAGAGGCTTATAAGTTAACGCTAAGCCATCTAGTGTTGCAGAGTACGCCATCAATGGATATGTACCCATTACTGATTTACCATCATGGTAGTTTGTAGGAACACCTTCGATTGTTGGTAAACGACCAAACGAGAAAACCAAGCTATCAGACATTTTAACGTCTGCATAAGCCTTCTCAACATACAACTGAGAACCAGTAAAACTTCTAGATTCAGTCAATCCACCTTCGTTAGGCTCATTACCAAAAATAGTGTTAAAGAATTTACTCATTCTAAATGTAGAATAAAAAGTAATGTCTTCGTATGGTTTAGCAACTACGTTGAACCCCATAGACAAACGGTTCCAGTTACCATCTTGTTTGTCACCAGCATCTGTCTCTAATTGACGAGAGTCATACATATACTTTAGGTTTCCAGAGAAACTAAAAATATTCAAAAGTTGATTCTCTTCTAATTCATCGATTCTTGACTCTAGATCTGACTGTGCGAAAGCAAAGATCGGAGCTAGAGTTAGCATTGTAATTAATAATTTAAATTTTTTCATAAGCTATCCCCTCTGTTGCCTATCCACCAATTTTTGCACCCTCGGTCTCATTCTTACAGTCGACTTCGCAACTTTTGATTTGAACCTTGGTACCTTTAACACATCTCATGTAAACGTCTTTAATCTTTCTTGAAGCTTCTTTTTTACTAATTTTTCCACCACAAGCTTCAACAATGTCATCTGCTTTCCCGGCGAAAGAATTAGGAGCCATTAGCCCAAGAGCTGCAATAAGCATTAATGCTTTCATATAACCTCCCAATTGTTATGAGGAAATTCTAGAAGTTTAAAATCACTTGGCAAGTTTTAATTTCTATCACCTCATTTTTTTTAAGAAGCTAGCCTTCATCAAACACATAAATGTTTACGCTCTCCCATTAAAGATGCAGTTGTAAATATAATCTTAACAAAGACAATCTCAGAAAAACCAAGCCAACTAAATTAATCAAACAATTAAAAGTCGAAATAAAAAAAGAGAAATCTATCCTAACTAATGAAAGAAAAAGTAAGTAAGTTAGTTAGTTAGTAAGTTAGGTAGGTAGGTAGGTAGGTAGTATCTCAAAAAAGAAAGAGCCATTCCCAGCAAAAAAAATAGTTCTCCACGCGCAGTTCCGCACGAGCCAAAGGCGAAGGAGGACTGTTTGAGCATGGAGAATTATTTTTTTTCTGGGAGTGGCGGATCATTTAGAACCCGGCAAACTCAAATCAGGCAAAGCCAAAAAAGCCAGCCGCCAGGCGAAAAAAGCCCCCAAAGAATAGCTCAAAAAAAGAATTAAAAGAGCGTTCAAAAACTCAATTAAAGCAAGGCCAAAAACCCAGCCGCCAGGCAAAAAACAACACAAAATGAACCACTCAAAAAAGAATCAACAGAACAAAACTGCCAATTCAAAAAAGCTCCGACAGAACCCCCTCAAACAAAACTACTTAGAAACTTTCTTAGCCTCATTTGCAGCTTCTTCTTGTTGGCGAATCTTTTCACGATAAATACGATCCTGCTCAATCAAGTCTTCCAATGAAAGATTAGAAGGTTCGGAAACACTGACATTAGACATATCAATTTGGCCAGTATTAAACATGACAATATTTGCCATAGCCAATACCACTCCAATTATTAACAATACCTTCGTTGATTTTTGTAAAGAACTAATTTTAGCAAGAATATTCATTGGCACTCCCCTGCTTCTCGAAATAGCCTTACACAGATTACAAACTCCATCAATTCTTTTTCAATTGCAAACAAAAGCCAGGTCTTGCTAACGAACAATTTAGGAACAAAAAAAGCCTCCAAAAGGAGGCTTTATAAATTAATTTATTTTTTAAGGATTAAAGAGAGGCAATTTCACTGGCTTCATCTAAATTTACTGAAACCATTTTTGAAACTCCACGCTCTTGCATAGTCACACCATAGATCTTGTTTGTTTTCCCCATTGTGTGCTTGTTATGCGTTACAACGATGATCTGAGATCTCTTCGACATCTCTTGAACAAGGTCATTGTAACGAGTCACGTTAGCATCATCTAGTGGCGCATCAACCTCATCCAGTAGACAGTATGGACTTGGCTTCACCAAGAAAATCGAGAAGATTAGTGCAACCGCAGTTAAAGCTTTTTCACCACCCGATAACAAACTCACAGACTGTAGTTTTTTACCTGGAGGACGAGCCATAATGTCGATTCCCATTTCATCTTTTTCTTCATCTTCGATCAAGGTTAACTTCGCTTCTCCACCACCAAATAAAACTGGGAATGCCGTTTTAAAACGCTCATTCACTGCTTCAAAGGTATCACGGAAACGTTTAGAACAAATTCTGTTGATTCGATCGATCACGCGATTTAACTCTTTCTTTGCAGCTAATAAGTCCTCTTGTTGCTTAGACAAGAACTCATAACGCTCAATCGTATCGTCATATTCTTCAATAGCCGAAAGGTTAACCTCACCCATTTTCTTCAGTTTTTCACGAAGCTCAGTTACATCTCTTTCTGCTTGCTCCATATCCCCTTCTCGCTCACGGTAGTTCTCTGCCACCTCAGCAAGATTGATCAAATAACGCTCTTTTACTTGATCGATTAGGTAAGTTTCTTTCATTTTTGCTTGCTCTAGTTTTAATTGAGCATCATTCATTTTTTGTTGGCGATCAGTATAAACTCTACGACGTTTTAACAAATCCGCTTCACTCTCTTTTAACTCCGCAGACTCTTGTTCAAAAGAATCTTTCATGGCTGAAAACTTCTCGGCAAAACGTTCCACTTCACCAATCTGTTGTTCAAGAGCTACTTTTTCTTGCTCAAGTTGAATTTGGTTTTCCGACATCAACTCTGTGTTTTGGGCAGCATCAGCACTTACAGAGTTAATTTTAGCCATCACATCACTTAAAGACTGCTCTTGCATCTCTAATTGTCGACGTAAACCACTTAGCTCTTGGTCTTTAGAAGCAAGATCCACTTTTAGATCAGTAACAGATGTTTGTAGATCACCGATTCCCAATTTAGTAGAAACTAGTTCTTCATCCAACTCAGTAACACGCTCTTCCGTTTGCATTTTTTGTGTTCTAGTTTCTTCAAGAGAACTTGCTAGAGCATCAATGTCTTCTTCTAGTTTAGCTTTTTTAGCACTTAACTGACTAAACTCTTCTTCTTGGCGAGTAAAAGCACGTTCTGCATTTTGAAATTCCTTTTCAGAACGCTCTACATCTTTTTTAAGCTCAGCCAAACGAATTTCTTGTTCGTACTTCGCTTTTTTTGCTTCTTCAAGCTCTGTGTCGATTTGCTTTAATTGCTTCTCAAGCTTTTCCAAGGCAGTCGTTGCCAAGGCCAACTTTCCAGCCCATTCTTCTTTTTTCTGCGACAGGTCTTGGATTTCACGCTTACGCTTTAAAATTCCTGAGTCAGCACTGTCTTGGGCTCCACCAGTTAAAACTCCATCAGCAGACAATGTGTCACCGTCTTTAGTTACGAAAGTCCATCCAGGATAGGCAGGACGCATACGCAATGCCGTGCGAACACTATCAACAATTGCCACTTTATTTAATAGCAGTTGTACGGATTGGCTGTATTTATCAGGAGCACTCACTACATCAGTTAATAGGTTCACAAAACCTTCTCCGCTTGGAGTGCTTTGCTCTGATGACTGAGAGTCATCTGCATTTGCAGATAAGAACGAGCTTCGTCCCGTATTGTTATCTTTTAAGTAATCGATAGCTCCTAAAGATAAATCTTGGTTTTCCGTTAACAACACCTGTAAACGCCCACCAAGAGCTGCCTCCATAGCAACTTCGTAATCTTCTGGCACACTAACAACTTCTGAAATTGGTAGCATCTCAGGAACTTCCTGCATGCCACCATCAGCAGTAGCTTCATATCTTTTACGATGCCATAACATTACATTTTTAACGCCTTCTTCAAAACCCTCAAAGCTTGCTTGAAGATTTTCTAAACCATAAAGACGACTAGTTACTAGGTTCAATTCTTCTTTGAAATCAGCAACTTCTTTTCGCTTGTTTTCTGTGTTTGCAAAGATTTGATCACGATTTTCTTGGAAGTTGTCCACGTCCTTCATGATGTCTAATTGCATTTGACGAGAGTTTTCAAGCTCATTCACGGATTTTTTATAAATCCCTTCGAACTCATCTTTTTGTTCACGTAATTCAGCCAAGGACTGACCAGAGCTTTCCTCACGGGTACTCAATTCATCCAACTGACTTTCTAGAGAACTTAATCTGGCCGCATCCGCAGACTCCCTACCAGACAGTTCGTTTAAAGATCTGCGACTTGTATTTAATTCTGTCTCAAGATCTACAATGCTTTCATGAATATTATCAAAGGCTTCTTTTTTTGTTTCATATTCTGCACGAATGTTTTCAGCAGAAGTCTCTAATTCTGTGGTCTGAAGTTTAAGGCCTTCAACACTTTCTGCCAAAGCTTCACGACGAGTTTCCAGCTCTTGGGCGATATTCTCAGTCATCTCCCCTTTGCGTTTCGCTTGCTCAACCTCAAAGCTCAAAGACTGCAGCTCCATCTCTTTACGACGAACATTGTCTTTTAACTCTTCGTGTTTGATTTGTTCCACTTCCAAAGCTTTTTCTTTTTCAAGCATTTCTAGCTTAAGAGTTTCTAGCTCAGTTTCAATTTGCTCTAGATCCGAAAGACTTCCCACTTCTGTGTCTTGTGCGTCGGCAAAAACTTTTTCTGCCTCATCACTATCGTCTTTTAATTTTAAGAATTTTTTAGAGCTCAACCACAAATCAAGGTCTTCTAATTCTTCTTTGATTCGACGGTAACGTTCGGCTTTTTTCGCCTGACGTTGAAGCGCATCGATTCGACGTTTTAATTCTGTCACGATATCATTGATACGTACCAAGTTTTGCTCAGTCTGAACCAATTTTCTTTGCGACTCTTTTTTTCTAGCTTTAAATTTAGTAATACCAGCCGCTTCTTCAATCAATGATCTACGATCAAGAGGCTTTGCAGTAACGATTTTACCAATGGCACCCTGCTCGATAATACTAAAACCCTTAGCACCAGCACCCGTATCCATAAACACTTCTGTGATATCACGAAGTCTCGCCGGTTGCTTGTTTACAAGGTATTCAGACTCTCCACTTCTGTGAAGTTTTCTAGTAACCATAATTTCTGAATGGTTTAAATATTTCGCTGGAAATGCACCACCGTCATTTTCTAAGGTGATGGACACTTCGGCCATTCCACCCGGAGCATAACCTTCAGCTCCACCAAAAATAACGTCTGACATATTGGAACCACGAAGGTGCTTTGCACTTTGCTCACCCATAGCCCAAACCAATGCATCCACGATGTTTGATTTACCACAGCCGTTTGGTCCAACAATACCCGTGATTCCTTCATGAAAATGAATCACAGTTCTGTCTTTAAACGATTTGAATCCACACAGTTCTAACTTCTTAATCCGCATTCCGCCCCCTTATTTCACTGCGGCCTGAGCTGCTGCTAATCGAGCTATTGGCACTCGATATGGTGAACAACTCACGTAGTCTAACCCAACTGACTGAAAGAATTCGATGCTCGCAGGATCTCCACCATGCTCGCCACAAACTCCAACTTTTAAATTATTTTTTGCTGATCTTCCTAAATCAGTACCCATCTTCACCAACTTACCAACTCCACGTTGATCAATACTTACAAACGGGTCTTTTTCAAAAACTCCGCTATTTACATAAGTTCCTAAAAACTTACCAGCGTCATCTCTGGATAACCCAAGACCAGTTTGTGTTAAGTCATTTGTTCCAAAGCTAAAGAAGTCTGCATCTTTGGCGATCTCATCTGCCGTCAAGGCAGCGCGAGGAAGCTCAATCATAGTTCCAATGCGATAATCAAAATCTGTTTTGGTTTCGCTTTGAACTTCTTTAACTGTTTTTTCAACTAATTCTCTTAAAATCACTAACTCTTTATCTGTTGCGATTAGCGGGATCATGATTTCAGGAATCAAAGTCTGCCCCTCTTTCACACAATCCGCAGCGGCCAAAGCAATGGCTCTAGCTTGCATTTCATAAATTTCAGGATACGTGATAGCAAGACGACAACCTCTGTGACCAAGCATAGGGTTAAACTCATGCAAGGCCTTAACCTTTGTATTTAGTTTGTCTATGCTTACTCCAATCGCCGCTGCAATTTCCACCGCTTCATCTTCTGTATGCGGAAGAAACTCATGAAGTGGCGGGTCCAGCAAACGAATGGTCACTGGTAGGCCTGCCATTACTTTAAATAAGTCATAGAAATCTGATTTTTGCATTGGTAACAGCAAATCAAGTGCTTTACGCCTTTCCAACTCACCATCTGCCAAAATCATTTCACGAACTACGTTAATTCTTTCAGGACCAAAAAACATATGCTCTGTACGACAAAGACCAATGCCTTCTGCTCCAAAGCTTTTTGCCATTTCTGAATCATGTGGAGTGTCTGCATTGCAACGAACACCCATAGTACGATATTTATCCGCCATTTTCATAAAGCGTTCAAAATATCCATCCACAGATGGAGCAATCGTAGCTACTTCTCCCAAGAAAACTTCGCCTGTAGAACCATCTAGAGTAATTACATCACCCTTATGAAGCTCATGATTTAGAATCCTTAAAGTCCCTTTTGTATAGTCTACGTTTGCTTCTGCACAACCGGCCACACAACACTTACCCATACCACGAGCAACCACGGCCGCGTGAGAAGTCATCCCACCACGAGTCGTTAAAATGCCTTTTGCAGCAATCATGCCCGAGATATCTTCAGGGCTAGTTTCGGTACGAACCAAAATTACCTCTTCGCCTTTTTTCGCCGCTTCCTCAGCATCATCGCTGGTAAAAACGATTTTACCATTCACAGCACCTGGCGAAGCTGGTAAGCCTTTGGTTAATTTCGTGCGCTCCGCTTTTGGATCAAGACTTGGATGTAAAAGTTGGTCTAGCGACTCAGGGCTAACGCGTAAGATCGCTTCTTTCTCATCAATCAAATTTTCATCAATCATATCACACGCAATCTTTAAGGCTGCTTTTGCAGTACGCTTACCGGTACGAGTTTGCAACATCCATAAACGGTTTTGCTCAATGGTAAACTCGATATCTTGCATGTCTTTGTAGTGAGCTTCTAGTTTTTCATATATTTCGACCAGTTTTTGAAAAGCCTCAGGCATTGCCTCTTCAAGACTTAACATATTTTTTTCACTAGCCTCTTCTTTAGTAATCGGCTGTGGAGTACGGATCCCCGCAACCACATCTTCCCCTTGGGCGTTGATTAAAAATTCACCGTAAAACTTTTTTTCACCAGTACTCGGGTTACGAGTAAAGGCTACGCCAGTTGCGGAATCATTTCCCATATTTCCAAAAACCATAGACTGCACATTTACTGCCGTCCCCCAGCTCTCGTCGATATCATTTAATTTTCTGTAGGTAATAGCACGATCCGAATTCCAAGATTCAAACACTGCTGAAATAGCTCCCCAAAGTTGCTCTTCCGGAGTTTCAGGAAACTTTTTGCCCGTACTATCTAAAACTTGATTCTTAAATAATTTTACGAGTCCTTTTAAGTCTTCAACAGATAGATCAGAGTCGTTCTCTAAACCGCGATCCGCTTTTAAATCTTCTAGTGCAACATCTAATAAACTATGGTTCATCCCCATCACAACATCAGAATACATCTGAATAAATCGACGATAAGAATCCCAAGCAAAACGCTCGCTACCAGACTTGGTAGCTAGACCTTGCACGGTCGTATCATTTAAACCAAGATTCAAAATGGTATCCATCATCCCTGGCATACTCACTCGAGCACCTGAACGTACAGAAACTAAAAGTGGATTTTCTGCATCTCCAAATTTTTTATTCACTCGCTTTTCTACTTCGGCCAAAGCATTTTTTACTTCTGCTTTTACCCAATCCGGTAAATCTGTGTCTTTGTTATAAAAAGCACAAATATCCGTAGAGATGGTAAAGCCAGGAGGAACCGGAACTTGCAACTTAGACATCTCAGCTAGGTTTGCACCCTTTCCACCAAGAGCATTACGAAGGCTTGCGTCTCCATCCGTTTTGTCTTCACTAAAAAGATATACAAACTTTTCGGGCTTATTCATAAATCCCCCTGCTTAGAAATTTCTAAGCTTGTCAAAAACATAGCTTGCTAATTGATCAACCGCTACACGATCTTGAGCCATTGTATCTCTATGACGAACGGTAACTTTGTGATCCTCTAAAGTATCAAAGTCTACAGTAATACAAAGTGGAGTTCCGATTTCATCTTGGCGACGGTACCTTTTGCCGATACTACCAGCCACATCCATTTGTACATTGTAGGAATCATTTAAATCTGCAAATAATTTGTCTGCGTACTCCAATAAAGGCTCTTTCTTCGAAAGAGGTAAAATCGCAGCTTTTACTGGTGCGATGTCTGGGTGAAATCCCATTACAACTCTTTTATCTTCTTTGCCATTATCTAAAGTAGAGATTTCTTCACGATAAGCATCGCTCATACAAGCCAATACCAAACGGTCACAACCTACAGCCGTTTCAATCACGAAAGGCAAATACTTCTCTTTTGCCGCTTCATCAAAATACTCTAGTGATTTTCCAGAAAACTCCTGGTGCTGTCTTAGATCAAAATCAGAACGATTATGAATTCCCTCTAACTCAGACCAACCAATTGGATATTTGTACTCAATATCAAAAGCTGCTTTCGCGTAATGCGCCAATTCACCAGGGCCATGCGGAGTAAAACGAAGGTTTTCAGGATTTAAGCCAATTTTAGAGTAAAACTTTTTACGAATCTCTTTCCACTCTTCGAAGGCTTCGTCATCCGTACCCGGCTTAACAAAGTATTGCATTTCCATTTGTTCGAACTCACGAGTTCTAAATATAAAATTTCCTGGAGTGATTTCGTTACGGAAGCTTTTACCAATTTGCGCAATCCCAAAAGGAATTTTTTTACGCATGCTAGTCGCTACGTTTTCAAAGTTTACAAAAATACCTTGGGCCGTCTCTGGACGAAGATAAACAACGTTTCCTGAGTCTTCAACTGGTCCCATATGGGTTTTAAACATTAAATTAAAATTACGTGGATCGCTTAAATTTTTGCCGCCACAATTAGGACAAGTTGTAGGATCCTCAAGCTTGTCTTGACGGTGTCTAGCTTTACAGTCTTTACAGTCTACCAATGGATCAGAGAAACCATCTACGTGACCACTTGCTTTCCACACTTGTGGATGCATTAGGATCGCCGCATCTAAACCTTCGATGTCTTTACGAGAAGTCATGGCTTTCCACCATGCTTTTTTCACATTTAATTTTACTTCAACACCTAGTGGGCCAAAATCCCAACAAGCATTGATCCCGCCGTAGATTTCACTACTTTGAAAAACAAATCCTCTTCTTTTGGATAAAGACACAAGAGTTTGCATGTCGTCCAGTCGACGAATTTCCATGGTACCGTTCCTTTTTTATAGCGCTGCTTTTTTACGCAAAAAGCTCAATCAAAGTCTAGCTAGACTATCTTAAAGAATAGAAGTAGCCCCGTATAGTAATCTAGTCAACAATTCTGCCTTGCAATATAAGCGGAAAGTATCGAAACTATTAATAGATATCAGGTACTTAGGAGATTGACTTGAATCCAAATAAGCAAATGAAAATTGCACTCATGCTCTGTTTAATAGCAGGCTCTGCTGCTTATGCAGTCAATGCTTATGCAAAGACCAGAAGACAGATGGTAAAACAGTCTGTGGACCCTGATGTTGCAATGAGAAAATGGATGTTAGAGATCAGCCGTCAAATGGGCGTGACTTGTACCTACTGCCACAACACAAAAAACTTTAAAGACAACTCCATGGACACTTTTAAAGTGGCCATGAATCACATCGAAGTGGTTGAGTGGTTAAACCGAGAAGGCTTTTACAAAGATCGTCGAGGAACCCAGGCTACTTGTTTCATGTGCCATCGAGGAAAAGCAAAACCGGATTACAAAGAAAAAGTGGGAGTTGGCAACTAACTCCCTTTTTTTAATGCTTTTAAAACTAATCATTCTTCTTTTCTGACAAGGGACCAACATCACTCACTCTAGGAATAAAATAAATGGCATCAGCCTGTAAGGACAAAGGCCCTTGATATATAACACTGCCACTATCAAAGAACTTTATGAGTTCTTTAGAATTTTTAAGACTTGGTAGTTGTGTAGAAAAAAGCAAGCTTCTTTCCGTCTCAATTTTTAAAAGCTCATATTCAAGAGTACTTTCTGGAGAACTAAAATAACAAGTCTCCTTATTTTCACAACCATGACCGCTGTGCTCACCTTGTCCAATTAAAGACCATACACCAAATGCTTGCTTCGGAAAATGATCATTGATCCAGGTGCCAATGGCATACCATTGTTGAACGCCATTTAAATCTAGGTATTGATCTACTGTTTTTGTTAAATGACCATTGTGGCCAAGGAGAACGTATTTTTGCTGAGCCGGGTCCAATTGAAAGCGAGCAAGCATATTTTTAAACATTTGCTCCTCTCTCCAAACCAAATCTTCTTTGGAGTAATTGCTTGTCGAAAACCTTTCCCTGATTTCTACACTGGCTACAAAGTTTCTAAGAATCAATTGAAAATGTATCAGCTCTTTTTCTTCTAAGTACCGGGAAAGTCGATATTTCACTTTCAAAAAATCCTTATAGGCTTTTCTTAAACGCTCCAATCTCTCCCCTCCAGAAAAGGATTTAGAAAGATTCACTGAGTTTTCAAATTCATTTAAAAAAGCAAATTTGTATTTTTTAAAAAAATCATCGAGCTGAAGATAAGCGGTTCCAGGGTATATGTCTAAATCGAAGCCACCATAAATTAGCTTTGGATGTTTGAGCTTTAACAACCTTAATTTTCGTAGATAGCGTTTAGAGGACCGCACAAAATTTCTATCGCTTTCCGTAAGAGCTTGGCCGTATTTGAAACCGTAAAGACCTAGCTTTTTTAAGTAGTCTTCATCCCCTGTTTCCAAATAGTTTTGCACCATCTCACCATCAGACACTCCCATTTCATCAAGAATATGTGTGAAACCTTGAGATAGAAGGTGTTCTATGAACTTTAAACGATAGCTAAACTTCTCTTCAAAATAGTGATCAGGTTCTCCTAGAAAGACAAATCTTTTGTCTTTGATTTTCGGGTCTAAAAAGTTCTTTTCTTCTTGGCTTAATGAGGCGCTGTAAATATCAGACGCTATGGCATTTTCCTGAATTTCTTTGGCAACAGAACTAGCATGAGACCAAGAGCTAAAGCTTAAAAACATTAGACTTAAAAACAAAAGTTTCATAATCCACCTTCTTCTAAAGTAAGTAAATTGGGCTTGAACCAATTTGCCTCCGCTTTTCAGAGATTACAAATGAAAGCTGGTATAAATAATCTTTCTATAATAAATACAGATATCATGCCGACTTTTGCCACCTAAAAGCCTCCCTATGCCTTTTGATCTAAATGGAATAATACGATGAAGTTGGTTCCTAGGTGCTAGATTGAAAACAATATTTAAATTGAATCTAGGTCTTCTAATTTAAGATTCTTAAAAAACCAGTTCTCCAGCTAATTGCTAACAAAAAAAATGCTAATGGATAGTTTTTCTTGTCGTACAGTTTTAATTTAATGTTCGAGAAAAGGTCTGTATATCGAACACTTTTTTAAAACTAGATCCGAAGCAATTCTGTAGTCAGGCATAATGGTAATCATGATCAACAATGCAAAAACCTATCAAAACTGTACCGGTGTTAACCCTAAAATCAAAAAAGTCTATACGGCAAAAAATGAAGATGAAATTCAGCTCGCATTGGCCGTTTGCAGAGAGCACAAAACCCCTCTTTATGTTCACAGTACAGGAAATAACTGGGGCTACGGAGCCAAGTCACCCATTCAAGAAGACTCATGCATATTAAGCCTGTCGGAGATGAATAAAATTTCAAATTTTGATTTAGAAAGAGGCCTTGTTCATCTGCAACCTGGAGTTACCTATGGACAACTCTCTGAATTTTTACGAGAGTCTGGCAATCGCTGGATCGCTCCGGTTCATGGTGGTGGACCTGATTGCAGTGTTATGGGAAATCTTCTAGAACGAGGTTTTGGCATAACTCCTATTGAAGATCATTTCAGTGCTTTACAAAGTATGAGAGCCATTTTACCTAATGGAAAAATCTATGAATCTTCCTTCCGAAGCCTTGGCATGGAAAACCTTTGTCAAAATTTTCAATGGGGAATTGGACCTTATATGGATGGACTCTTTACCCAATCCAACTTTGGAATTGTGACAGACATTTGCATTCGATTAGCACCGAAAAGAGACTTTCGAGAAGTTTGGATTGTGAAGGTTAAACCAGAAGCTAAGTGGGAAAACATCTTAAAATGCCTTAGAAAAATCCAGCAAGATCATGGTCACAGCATCGGCGGCATCAATATCATGAATAAAGAGCGAATGAACTCGATGTTTAGCGACTATCCAAGGGATAAAAAAAGCGAAAGCTCCGCCCTATCCAAAGAGGAAGTGCAAGACTTTGCTAGCTCCATGGGCTTTAACCAGTGGACTATCGTTCTAAGCATTCAAGCCACAGCACTCACTGGTAAAGCCATCAGAAAACAACTCAAAAGAGACTTAAAATCTATTCAAGCGGGTACCAAAAAGATTAATAATTTTTCTCTGGCGGCTTTAAATTTTATTTCTAAAATCGTCCCGAAACTGGGTAAGTTTGATTTTAAAAAGTTTGCCAGTAGTTCAAAGGGACTTTTAGATATCATCGATGGAATCCCTAACCACACGGCTTTAAAATTAGCATATTGGATGAACGAAACCCCTTTTCAAGACTCTAAACAGCTGCCCGACATGGACAATTGCGGTCTAATTTGGTTCTCACCCATCCTCCCTCTCTCAGACGTCATCATTGAAAAGTTCTTAGAAATTTGCCTAGAGACATCTGCAAAATACAATATCAATCCACTGATTACCCTAACTAGCTTCAACTCTTTGAGCCTTGAATGTACTTTTCCAATTTTGTTTAACAAAAACACTCCTGGGGCCGCCGAGAATGCAAGAAACTTTTACTTAGAAATTTTCAGGAAGTGTCGAGAAATCCATTGTGTTCCCTACAGATTACCAATTTTCGCCATGGAAGAAATTAAACAAAGTCCGTTACAAGGTAGTTTTATGTTGGCGTCTAACATCAAAAAACAATTAGACCCAGATAATATTTTAAGCCCAGGAAGATACGTCTTCTAGGGCTTGGTACTTCTCTTTAAAGTCTTTCTATATCGATTGAGATGTCGTAAATCTTAAACAAACGATACACTCTCTCGTGATTATTCTCGTCCCACTCATCACTAAATAACAAGGCATTGAATGCTCTTGTAAACGAGGAGTTAAAATCTCCCTGCCAAATTCTTTCTCGGTAAATGATTTCATGAAACACTGTCATCACTTGCATCGGTGTGGGCATTAGGAAAAACAAATCCTGATTTACAATGTACTTTGGAGTTCCTGGAATATCGTAGGGAGTCTGTAAAATCAAAGTTTTGTGTTCACAGCCCTTTCGATTGATGTAATTTAAGGTATCCTTTGGATCAGCAATCTCTAAGCCCTTTTTAAAAACAGCTTCTTCAGAAAAAGTTTTTAAATACTTGGCATACAAGGCCGCTCGATTCGGCGCTAACTTATACAGCCTTTGCAGAATAAACTCTTTTAAATGTGGTTCACGAAAAACATTAGAGTAACTATAAGACTCTAAAACTATGCCTTCCACAAACTCAAGCAACTCTACGCTCTTTACTTTTCCAGATGGATACTCACATACGATTCCTATACCACCATTGCCAACTTCACTTTCTTCAAACCCATAAAAAGAAATCGGAAAAACTAAAAGTAACAATAAAATCATCTGCCTCTTTAACATGGCACCCCTCCTAATGACCGCTCACAAGGTCTAACATATTTGAATAATCAATCTGATCGATAAAGCGAATAAACTCTCTGTAAGACATTTTACGAATGCGATCGGAAAGCATCATTGCAACATAGAGTCTCGTTGGATGAGGCGTCTCCACAAATTCAACAAACACAGCCTCAAAAGCAAGAATGGCGTGAACAATCATCATCACTTGATTAAGCTCATCCATTTGCGATAGAAGATCAGTATTGATCAAAAATCTAAACTGTAAATCTTCAATACTGGTATCAGCACTTTTAGTGCCTCTTATAGAAATTTGTAAAACAGTGTCTTGCTTACAATTGGGCTTTAACAAAATGGCTGTATCCACATCGGCTTGGTGGAGACTGAAGTCTTTTAGCCATCTTGCGTTTTGTTTAAATTGCCCCTCAAGCATTCCTAAATAGAAAGCAGCTCTAGTTTTATGAATTGGTGTTAATTGCATAAAAACCGCTTTCGCCTTGGCAAAAACATTATCATTAATGTTTCTGGTTTTAGGTAAATCCAATTTGAGTTGATACTGCTGAAGACCTTCGTAGTAGTCCAACATAACTGGCTTTCGCCCCTCACAAACCACCACTTTACCTACGCCCTTTAAAAACTTGGCTCTTTCAGAAGCAATGTCAGCATGTGTCTCTAAAGCAAAAAGCAATAGAAATAAAACTTTAAAACTTTTCAATCTGCCACCACCTTTGATCGGTTTAGTCGAAAACATTGAGCACCTACTGAATAAACTGCATCTAATTTTTCTGGTCTGCTCTCTTTAAGTTCGAGGCTTAGCTCTTTAAAAAATGTGTTCATTTTTTCTTGGATTTGTTGGTACTGCTCTTCGCCGATACAAAAAATATGGCTTAAAAAATATCTCTCTTCGAGAGGTAAATCATCTAATGTTTTTGCAGCTTTTTGCATCATACCTTTGTGATATTGCCTTACAGCAAAAGAACTAAACTCATAGAAGGCTTTTAGTTTTTCTTTGGTCGCAAAATAGTAGCCATCTTCCTCTTCTACTAAGTCAAAACGAGTTAATGTCTGTAAACAAGACTTCACCGTTTCTACAGATAAGTCTGGAAATTCATCACAGATCCCCGGCACATTGTTTTTAGTCTTTAAATGCAAGAAGTTCCAAATCCCTAAATAGTACCAGTCACTCATTTGTTGAAACTCATCAAGCATCAGCTCTTCTACAGCCAAATAATTCTTCCAAAGGCGAACCTGTTTTTCAGCCATTTGTCGTTCTGTTGAATTTTGTGACTTTTCAGCTAAAACCATACTTAAAAAAAGTTTTGCCTTTTCTGAGTCTGGTCCTAAGGCCTCGGCAATCGACTGAGCAAAAGGAGTAGACATTTTTCCTTTGCCTCTTAGAAGCTCTGACAATCGACTAGCACTTACCCCTAAATCACGGGCAAATGCTCGCAGAGAATAACGAGGGTTTTTTAAATTACGCTCGCGTAATTCGGCATGCAAAAAACGAATGTGTTCGTCGCTTGATATGTTCACCATCCCCCCAGACCGCTTAACAAGAAAACTATGTAAGAAATTCAGGCATTTGGCAAGCCAGTATAGTTCTATTTTAAGAAGCATAGCTGCAATCTTAAATCTTCTTAAATTTGGCTTTTTCAGCCCAAAAAACCGAGGATTTTTTTCATGAAACGTATGCATTTGGCGAGAATCGATTATGATGCAATCGAAGGGAAATTATGCAAAATCCAAACAAAATACACCTTAAGTTCTTCTTAATTCTAAGTTTAATTTTTAACTTAAATCTTGCTAATTATTCCTACGCCCAAAATGCACCGGAATTTGAAACTCCTCTGCTGAGAGAAATTTGGTCAACAGAGGATGCGTCTGAATTAAGCATTAACAACTTGCCTAGAATCTTTACTCTTGTCAGAGGCCTATTTACTCAACCTTCCAAGGTAGATATTATTTCCGAAAGCTTTGAAGATCTTTTGATTTTAAACCCCTACAGCTTAAAAAAAGTTAGAAAGGGATTAATCGAAGCCCCTGAAGCTTTTCACATTTTAACGGCCGAAGAAGAAAAACAAAAAGAAGAGGGAAAATTAATTTACGGGCTCACCAAATCGCAATATCGCGAAAAAAAGACTTTATCGGAAGCCCGCTTTATCAAGCTTTTAAGAATTGCATCCCAAGTCAAAAATGGCCCTGACAAAAGACTTTTAAAAGATTTAGAAGACTTTTTAATAGAATACCCAAGAGACTCAGAAGAGCTTATTCTTGCCAAAGCAGAATACCTAAATTGGAAACGAGAATACCAAGATAAAAAGTACCGCAGCATTTACCTAAAGAAACATGCTATCCCAAATTTAAAACATAAAATAAAAAAGCTTAGCAAAATAATGGCTAGCGAAAACACCGCGGCCAACAAAAAACTACTTAAGGATTTACAAAAAGAATTGAGCGAGTTAACGAAGGAACAAAAAGCCATCGCCTCTGAAGCCAAGGAGTTGTTAAAAAAAGAAACACCGCTAGAGCAAAAAATGGCGAAAATTAGAAAAGAACTTCGCGCCATTGATGATCCTATTTTTGCCGAAAGATTTTCTGAAAGACTAAGAGCTGTCCTTCACAACCAAAAAAGAATTAATGGCTTTATCAACGACAATATCAACTCAAAGCCCGTAGCACTCTTTTTAAAACAAAGTGATTTAAAAAAAGGGAAACTAGGCTACAAGCTCCTTGAATTTGTTAGTTCTCATCAAATGATATACGACCTTAACTACCCTCTTCCTGATCCTAACTTAACAGGGGAAGAAATCGATTTTGAAGATCCACTAGATGATAATAAAATAAAGAAAGGCCTAAGAGTGCCAGCCGGTGACATTGCTGATGTTTGGGTTCGCTTTATCGATGGCGCTAAGAAAACATTGGCCATCAATGCTTATGAGTGGGACTTAGTAGAAATCAAAGAGGCCTTAATTCGAGCGCACAAACGTGGCGTTAAAGTTAGAATCAGTTTCGATCTAAAGGCCATGCAACACTACCCTGAAAGAATGAAACTCTATTATGAGTTGAGAGAATATGTCTATAAAAACTCTGCGGACAAAAATGGGACTTTTCATTTAAGTCTCATTGATTCAGTGAGTTTAAATCATCAAAAAATTGCTGTAAGAGATCACGAATCAAAAACTAGGGCTGCGGTTCTTTCCAGCTCTGCCAACCCTACTCTTTCTGGAACGAAAGGCGACTTGGTAAACAGCGAACACAATCATGAAAACGCCATTTCCAATGCAAATCACGTTTCTGTTGTCCAAAGTTATTTATTAGCCAATGTGGTAGAGCACAATTTAGCAAAAACGCAAATCTTACGACTAAGAGGTAGTTCCGGCCCTAATGCTTATCCTAAATCGGGAAGTATGCTTGTAAATACTAGCCATGGTGGCTACAGCATTGTTGCCTTCACACCCAATGGCGGAGACGGTAACATTCACTTATCCATCACAGCGAAGGCTTTAAAATACGCTACCGGTGACGTGAGATTGATGCAGTTTTCTGCATCCTCTCCTGATGTACTAGCAGCTCTTTTAGAACGAGCTGAAAGAGAAATGAAAGGCAATCCTGAGAAATGGAGGCTAATTGGTATGGCTGACATTTCTTCTTTCTTAGCTGACTGGAGTATCTTTTTAAAAATTTCCGGCTACAAGCGCCTTGGAAAAGAAGATCGAATTCGCCTGAAAGCAAAATTTGAAGCAGATTCAGATTCCGCTTGGCGAGAGGTTTTTGGCAACGAGTATGAAAGAATCATGTTTAATATTCGTAGCGCTCCTGATAACTACGGAATGTTTTACCTTCGAGATGATAAAGGAAATACTGTCAAAGATCCTGAAACAGGCAAAGCGATTTTGATTTCGGCAAAACTCCACCACAAAACCATTGATGCAGGAGTTAGCTATATAGAAAGAGAAACCGGATACCCTGTGCGCTCCGTAGTTGATGGATCAACCAATGCCACCGAGGGCTCTTTGACCAACCAAGAACACTATTTTGTTCACAATGACCCATTTTACTCCAAGCATTTCGAAGCAATGATTCGCGGGCTTTTTGTCGACACTCGACCTGAAAATGGAATCCTTAGAATCATCGATAGTGCCAATCGTGAAGAGGCTGGATTACCTCCAAAAGCAAGCTTGAAAAAGCCAATCGATTACACAGGTAAAACAAAAGGCAACGGAATGGCTTGTAGTAAAAGCCTGACAAAGGCATCCGTAAATCAGTAAGCTAAAAAATAGCTTCGTTTATTATTCGAAGCCTACAGGTTTAAATTATATTCTATGAATCTTCGCCCGCTCCTAGACAAACCAATGAATTCGATGCCATCATTAAGAAATCTAAGGAGAAAATTATGGCCGATATTCATTTATATAGTTTAGCTACGCCCAATGGACAAAAAGTTTCCTGTTTTTTAGAAGCAGCAAATATCCCCTACGAAGCTAGCAAAATAGATATTTTAAAAAATGATCAATTTACCGATGATTATATCAAGATCAATCCAAACTCAAAAATCCCAGCGATCGTCGACAAGAAAGGTCCCAACGGTGAAGAACACGCCATCATGGAATCTGGTGCCATCTTGCTCTATCTGGCTGAAAAGTATGATCAGTTTTTGCCCAAAGACCCTGTGCAAAAAAGCCAATGCATTCAATGGTTATTTTTCCAGATGGCTAGCGTAGGTCCCATGTTTGGGCAGTTTGGTCATTTCTTTAAATATGCTGGTGAAAAATGTGATCACCCCTACCCAACGGAACGATACAGCAACGAAGTGAAACGACTCTTAAAAGTGATCGAAAATCAATTGCAAGACAATGCATTTTTACTTGGTAAGGAAGCTTGCATTGCCGACTTTGCCATAGTTCCTTGGATTTTGTGCCTAGACAAATTCTACAACGCGGAAGAACAACTTTCGTTAAATGAATTTAAGAAGATCAAATCCTACCAGAATAACTTTTTAGAAATCCCTGGAGTGAAAAAAGGTTTAGAGGTTTGCGCCTTTTAATTTCAGTGAAAACCTAAATTAAACTTCACATTTCGGCCACCTCTTCAGGTGGCTTTTTCTTTTGTCCTGCCAACAAACACAAATTGCCAACGAAATTATAAATTTAATTTATCCGCCTTCTTAATCGTCACACCTAAAAATACGATTCCCCTAAAAAGCTGTCTTAAGATGAGAAGCTAGTAATTAAAATTTTATCAAAACTCTCTTATGGTTTATCCTAAAACTGTAACCGGTAAGTAAAGAAACTCATCTAGTTCCCTCCTCTTTAGTCTTTGCAATCATACCGCCAATTTATTTTAGAGATGTTTATGTATGTTGTTTTTATCAAAATGAGTATAGCGAAATTCCTTCGCCTCGATCCACCACCGGAATAGCTGTGGGAGGCGATCTTAAATGACTTAACTTTCAAGGAGTTAGTATGGCTAAGGTTAAAATATTTCGATTGGATCCTCCTCCGGAGTAATGCGCGCACACGCAAATCAATTCGGTGGTTCTTAATAACAAAGGAGGATATATGAAATTACACAGTAAGCAGTGGAACTTATTTCCGCCGCCAATCTAGGGTGAATCCTATCATAGACTAACATTTTTCTAAGAGAATACTCTTGGAAGTAAAAGGATCAAAGTGAATATAAATTACTTTGTTACCTCCTTTGCTCAAGGCAAAACACGGGAAACCGCGTGGCGCAAAGCTAGAGGGGCTAAAGCGAAAGCTAAGCCAGCCAGCTACCAAAGGAATGGCCACTTTGGGCTAGTATAGGGGGTATGCACTTCGTAGAGCATAGGATCTAGCGCACCAAATTTAAATTTGGGTCACCTAGACAATAAATCTAACACTCTCTACAGCCCGCCCCCTGGCGGGTTTTTTTTTGAGTTTTTAGAATAGATTTTTTTACTGATAGTTTTCAATCAACAAGTTGGCCAAGTTTTTAAACTCTGCCGTTTCGGGACTGTCGACATTTTGTTCCATAAACGGAATCCCAACTTCACCGCCCTTAGCAATGGAATTGAAAAATCCAAAGCGTGCGACTTTCGCGATCTTTTTACGATCTAAGTAAGCATCCAACTCACCGCTTGGGAACATTTCTAACTCTTCTCCATTAGGACCACGGAAAAACGCCATATTTTCTACCATACCAACAATCGGAGTGCCAGTTCGTTCAAACATATCAATGGACTTCTTAACGTCGATCAATGAAATGTTCTGTGGAGTGGTAACAACTACTGCACCTGCTATAGGTACCTTTTGAGCCAAAGACAAAGGAACGTCCCCAGTGCCTGGCGGAAGATCCATTAATAGATAGTCCAACTCACCCCACTGTACATCGCGAAGCATTTGATCCATCGCTTTAAAAAGCATTGGCCCTCGCCAAACTAATGCCGCTTCTTCTTCTGTGATAAAACCCATACTCATTAATTTTACGCCATATCTTTCTAGCGGAATGATTTTGTTATCTTTAGTAACTTCGGGACGTTGATTTACGGCACCAAACATACGCGGAACACTAGGTCCATAAATATCAGCATCTAGTAGACCCACTTTTTTTCCAGCCTTAGCAAGAGCGATGGCAAGATTGGATGTCATCGTAGATTTACCTACTCCACCTTTTCCTGAAGAAATACTAATAATATGTTTTACGCCTTCGATGGGGCGTTGTTGTTCAAATGGATTTGGAGCTCCAGCCATTTTATCTCCCTGTCAAATCTCATAAACTTGAGACAATTGAATCATAGAAAATCCCCTACCAGGCATAATACAAAAACTTGAATGCTTCGTCCTTATGCCAATAAGAGCTTTGAAAGCCTAAGATATAGAGCAAAGAGCATCTTTGATCAACCAAAGCCGAAGGAAATCCTATTAAATATGATAAAAGCAGGCTTAAAACTCATTAAAACCAAGAGAATTAAGAGAGCGCTTCTAAAATAGATTATTTTTTAAGCCAATTAGAGCAATCAAAAGTTATAAAATTTGATACTGAGAAGACTTGCGACACTAAGATTTCACGAAGCCTTAATTAGAAGTGGTGAAAAAGATTGCGCTTATGCTCTAGCCTTTAAAGTAAAATAGAAAAAATTTAGATTTCTGCGATACATCATTTGCCTTTTAAAACTCAATTTTAAAAAACAGTGCTCACACCCAAAAACATAAGTACCTAAAAACATTTATGTTTTTATGCTTTAAATTTCTTTCAATGGCTTTTATAGTAAGAATTCTAAACCTAATAAGTTTCTCTAATGAAGCCCAATCATAATGAATAATTTTCACATGCCCCTAGAATTTCTTATAACAAACAGGAACCAAACGGGGGATTCAAAATGAAATCAATTTTAGCATTTATTTTTGTATGTGGATTAAGCCTAAACTCTTTTGCCATCGCATTTGATGACTTATCTGATTCAAAGGTAAAAGAAGTTACTGGTTATACGGTGCCAAGTTTGAGTGCTGTTGAATTACTTCGCGCTGAAGATGCCTTAGTGGTTAATGCTGAGTTTTTATTAAACCATTGTATGAATGAACTGACTCCAGTGACTCACACAATTGTAAAAAATGAAAATGAGTTAGTAGTTATTATCTCCGCCCTAGAAGTTCAAATGAAAAAATCTGAGAATGTACGCTGCATTGAAAATGCATTTGAAAAAGCAAGCATCTACGTAGCTGTTGATAATGCAATTCTTAGTGAATATGGCGACAAAGTTAGAGTACAGATTGCGAAGACCAACAAAGTTTTCCAAGTAATGAACAACGATTTTTAAAAGAACCCCATCTTTTTAAAATATAAACAACCCTTGTGTTACAGGAAGTTCCCCAAACTTCCTGTTTTTTTTTGCCATTATTGTATTATCATTTATATAAAGACAAAGTCATAGCAATCGACCCAATAATGCTTCGTCTCATTCTAGGAATGAATTGAAAAAAGTCTTTAAGCTTATTGAGAATATACCGATAATATACTTATGCGTAGCAGTCGAATTTTAGTAGTACGTCTTTTATTGGCTTCTTTAGTACTTTTTCTAAGTGCTTGTTTTGCTGTTACCGGAGATGGGATCAGTGCCATAAAATCGCCAGCCACTTCTTCTGAAAAACCAGCAGACCCAAGTGGATGGGTACTTTCTAATAATTTAAATCAACGACAATCTGAAACCAATAATCCTATTATAACAGCCTCAGGCTTAAGTGATATGAGTGGGTACAAGGTTGAGGTTTACTTTGACGCAACTTGCTCGACATTGAAAGGTAGCGCCACCATATCAGGAACAAGCTTTAGTATCACAAATATTTTTATAGCCGACGATAATTCTGAGATTGGAAATAAAACTTTTTACGGAAAAATTATTAATACCGATAATGTAAGTTCAAATTGTACAAACCTGGGACTTGAGTACGTCTTCCTTAATAGTCATCAGTTAGCCTTTTCAAATTCAAAATCTATAGCAATTAACACAGCGGAGAATAAAGCCTTCATCGTTGATAGTGACTTGGCTGCTCTCTTTGAAGTGGATTTAACGAATGGAAAAAAAAGCATCCTTTCCAACCCTAGCACAGGATCTGGTACTAGCTTTATTTCGCCTACTGCAGTGGTTCTAAACTCAGCGGAAACCAAAGCTTTTGTTTTGGACGACGAAGTCGACGCAATCTTTGAAGTGGACTTAGCATCAGGAAATAGAAGCATTGTATCTGACGCAAGCACAGGTACAGGGAGCAATTTTAGTGGCCCTGTTTCGATAGCAGTAAACTCCACCGAGACAAAAGCTTTTGTTCTTGATTCTACTACCGATGCTCTACTTGAAGTAGATTTAAGCTCTGGTAACAGAAGCATTGTATCAAACTCTAGTACCGGTACAGGTACTAATCTTAGTAACCCACTATCGTTGTTTTTAAATTCAGCAGAAACAAAAGCCTTTGTTGTTGATTCTGGTGCTGGCGCACTTTTTGAAATCGATTTAACAAACGGAAATAGAGTTACAAAATCTAGTGGAAGCACAGGAAGTGGAACTAACTTTAATACTCCCAGCTCAGTGGTTTTAAATTCTGCAGAGACTCGAGCCTATGTTATTGACTCTGGCATAGACGCCCTTTTTACAATAAATTTAACCACTGGAAATAGAAGCATTCTTTCAAACTCTAGTACGGGAACTGGGACAAATTTTGATACACCGAATTCTGTAGTATTAAACTCTGCAGAGAATAAGGTGTTTATTATTGATTCTGGCATAGATGAACTTTTTGAGGTGGATCTTTCCACTGGTAATCGAAGTATAATATCAAGCTCAAGTACTGGGAATGGTACTACTTTTCTAAGCCCTAATTCAGCAGTATTTAACTCTACCGAAACCAAAGCTTATCTTACGGATACAACTCTAGATATCTTTTTTGAAGTGGACTTAAGTACTGGAAATAGAAGCATTATCTCTGATTCCAGCACAGGAACTGGAACCAATTTCATAGCCCCTAATTCAGTAGCATTAAAATCAAATGGGACAAAAGCCTATATCGTTGATCATGGTGTTTATGCTCTCTTTGAAGTAGACTTGAGTACTGGAAATAGAACAATCATATCAAATTCAAGTAACGGTACAGGAGACACTCTTATGGCTCCTATTTCTGTAGTACTAAATTCAGCAGAAACTAAAGCTTTTGTTGTTGATTATGCTGCGGTTGCTCTTTTTGAAGTGGACTTAGTAACTGGAAATAGAACCACTATATCTAACTCTAGCAATGGGACCGGAACTAGTTTCAATTCCCCATTTGCATTGGCTTTAAATTCCGCAGCGACAAAAGCTTTTGTTGTCGATTTTGGCATAGATGCACTTCTTGAAGTAGATCTAAGTACTGGAAATAGAAGCATTATTTCTAATTCCTCTATTGGATCTGGAACTAATTTTGATTTCCCTGTGTCCGTCGTTTTAAATTCAGCAGAAACAAAAGCATATGTTACTGATAAAGATTTAAAAGCAATTTTTGAAGTGGATTTAGCCACGGGAAATAGAAGTATTCTATCAAGTGCAAGTATTGGAAACGGAACTAATTTTTCATTGCCCGTTTCTACTCAAATAAATTCAGCTGAAACCAAAGCTTTGGTCGTCGATAATGATTTACAAGCTGTATTCGAAGTGGATTTAGCGACAGGCTTAAGGGTGATCAAATCAAAGTGAGTCTAAATACTCTCTCCCCTTAGGCTCTTATATGGCCTTAGTAACTTAAAAGCATTTCTATGACAAAAAATTAATCCTTTGTTCCACAGATTTTTACCAAAAACTCTCCGGACTGTAAGGCATATTCTGGCTCAAGGGAAACTTTGTATAAGCGAGGAACTACGGAAGCATCTAAGTTATAAGACTCCGCTCTCGGTTCAAAATTTTGTGGCTCCTCATTGGGGAAGCCCATAAAACCAAAATTGGCTTTAGTTCTTAACGAATAATAACTTTCACCGGATTTGATAGAGTGAATAGACTCTTTGATGTTTTGATATTTATCAAAAACATAGCTAGCAAATTCAATGTCTTCTTGGCAGTTGTTTAAATACCTAATGTAATTAAAACTCTCCACACTAAGATCGAATTTTTTAAAATTCTTTAATCCCTCTAGATTGCCTCTAAGGATGTTTGAAATTTCTTGAACTTCTTCCGCTTTAAAAACACTAAGTAGCGGAGTAAAATCTTCTGCCAAGATAGAAACAAACATCCCTAAAATTTGCCCATCCTTGATAAAGCTGGCGCCGCTTATTCTTTCAATACTACAATTGCTACTTTCAAGGCTGTGATTGTAAGGAAACATATCACAATCTTCTTGCCATAAACTTCCCTCTCCATAAGCCTTTGGATAGGAGTGAACCCTTCCGGATGACTCACGAAGATTTCTTAAAACATTCTGTTTTGAAATTTTATAGCCTTTGAAACCAGTGGGCCAATAACTACTATTGACCGGCTGACTCAATTCTACAATGGCTTTATCCTCTGAACTTGCCCATAGGTTTGAGCTTTCCAGTTCTAACTTTGCCTTATCTCTCTTTAAACTAGGTTTTTCTACTTTTGCAATCTCTCGAATATAAGCCTTAGAAACATAAAGCCTTTTGACATAAATTCTAGAAGGAGAAATCCTAGAAACACCTACACGGGAGGGAAACACATAAATCTGATCAAATACTTTTGACAACTCCCCCGAGTAAACACAATGCGCTGTTGTAAGTAAGTGAGTGGGAGATAAAAAAGTAGCGCTACACTGAAAAGTTGCTGGATAAGTATCTTCGTTATAGGCTTCCAAATGAGCAAAGCCAGCCGCCTGTGGGTTTCTCCAATCTTTAATCTCTTGGATAGACTCACTACCGGCCCACAACACACTTGAAAAAGCTAAAATTCCTATAATGTACAAAGCACGAAACATTGAAAACCACACACCTTTTATTTCTAGGCAATTATACAAAAGATTAGCTCTCAATCATAGATCCAGAGAAATAAAAACAGAGGTGTCTAAAAGTTTGATTGTAGGATAGTTTGAGTTTTAATTAAGGCTCTGAATAGGGCCTATTTTTGGCAGTAAAAGTAGAAATTTTACTTAGATTTGCTAGACAAATTAATTAAGGAGAGGCTTAGCACAATAGCACTAAATAAAATCAATGAGGTATTACTAAGCTCTCGCCAATTTGAATTCGATGGTTACGCTTAATGCCGTTGGCTTGTGCGATTTGGCGAATCGCCACACCATACTTTACCGCAATATGAGACAAGGTTTCACCGCGACGAACTCTGTGTAGCTTTTTACTAGCTACACTTCGCGAAGCCGTTAAATTAATTTTTTGTCCAACATAGATTTTGGAACGACGATTCAATCCGTTATACTTTAAAAGATTCGAAAAACTAACACCGGTTCTATTTGCAATTCCTAGAAGGGTCTCCCCTCTTTTTACTACATAACTAGAACCATGACGTTGTGTTGTTTTAATAGAATGCTTTCCAGGAATTATGATTTTTTGCCCTACATAAATCTTGCTTCTCTTTGACAAGCGATTGGCTCTTAACACTTTACTTAAACCTACACCATACTTCTCGGCGATCACCCCTAAAGACTCTCCACGACGAACACGGTGAATGGTTTTTTGACCAGAGTAAGAAGCCACTTTCTTCGAAGAACTACTGCTAGCAACAATTCTTGCACCAGAATAAAGAGGTACATTTAATCTTTGCCCCACACGAATTAGGTTTCTGCGACCCAAACGATTGATTCTTTTTAAAGTACGAATGGAAGTTCTGTATTTCACCGCGATTCCACTAAGAGTATCCCCGCGACGAACACGGTGGTAAGCGTATTTTGTGTTGAGAAGTCGATTCATCTGGGCAACATCAATTACCTTAGACTCTAATGCGTACTCTTGAGCCGCATAAAGCTTTCCTTTAGGAATTCTCAAAGTTAAACCACCACGTTTTTTTGTGGTTGGCGCGTAATCTGTTAAGTAAGTTGGATTATAGAACTCTTTAAACTCATCCACAGCGATTCCAAGTTTGCCAGCAAGAGTCTTTAAATTAACTGGGTAGCTTACCTGTAAAGTTTCAAAGTCTAAGCCCGGCTGGTATTCTACCTTGTCGAAACCATATTGGGTAGGACGCTTGGCAATCATTCTTGCCGCTAAGTACTTAGGAACATAGTTAATGGTTTCTCTTGGTAACTTTCTACGACGAGCTAAAGTCCAAAAGTCCCTCGTTTGATAACGCATCACTAGTCTTTTTACACGATTTTCACCTACGTTATAGGCAGCAATGGCTAAATACCAATCGTTAAAAAGAGTGTGCAAAGACTTTAAATACCTTGCTGCAGCACGAGTGGCCAACTCAGGGTCACGTCTTTCATCCATTACAGCATTGATTTGCAAGCCATAAGCTCTTCCCGTTCCACGAATAAACTGCCAGTATCCAACCGCATTGGCATGAGACCTAGCAGAACTTCTAAAACCAGATTCGATCAAAGCCACATAGAACAAATCTTCAGGTACTTGCTCTTCCCTTAAAATTTGCTTCATTACAGCTTCATAACGAGTACTGCGTGACAGGTATCTCTCCATATGTCGACGCCCACGGCCCGTAAAATATTTTACCCATTTATTTACCTGAGCATTTACTTCATGAGGAACTTCACCACCAATGGGTTCGTTTTCATCCAAAGTAATTTCTTCTTTCTCAATATTTCTCTGCGTATCGATCACTACAGGAGTAAATGTTCCACAAGCAGAAAGTACAGATAAGGAAACTAAACTCAATAATAGACGCATATAACCTTCCTTGATTGATCTGGTGTTCAATCCGAATTTCAGTCTAACATAAGAAAACTAAAAATAAATTAGCGAGAAGAAATTCCTCAAACAAGACCAAAGATTCGCCCCTCTATAAGGCATTTCTAGACCTTCCGATAGCTAGACCCGAACAGAGCCCTAAGACTCGTGTTTTTCTATCAATTTTTTAAGAACCTGATCCACGTCCTGGATAATCTTTTTTCGTTTATCCTGGTCTTTGTAGGCCCCTAAAATTTCCTCTGGCGCAAAGGCCATGCTTTGAAAATCTTTAAGAGACCTCTTCAAAGGCTCCTCAATTTCAGTCCTTAACTTAGGACTAAGCTTAATCAAGACTTTATCAATTTCAGCACCAGATTCAACATCATCTAGGCATAAATTTAAAATGGCGTAGATCGTGTTTGTTCCTTCCACACCTAAACTTCTTAAATCCTCTGATTTATGAAATCCCTTTAATTTTTTAGCACGACTCTCATAGACTTCAATGATCTTTTGCTGTTTCCCCCCCCAGGCCAACTCTTTTTTAGCGTGTAAAAAACTAAAAACAAGAATTAATAAAAACAGAAGCAAATTTCCATAAGCCGCATTTTTTTGTAAGAAGCTAGAGGAACTTTCATCAAAAACAAATGGAAACAACTGTCTTGATTTACTCTTTGTTTTAGTAGATGCCTCTTTTAAATCTTCAGGATTCACTCCAGCGATCTGTGGTTTTTCTCCTGCTGCCACCGACAAGATCACCTCACCACTTTTAATTTGCTCATAAGACTCTGTAGCCGGATTAAAAACCCCCATGCTAATTTCAGGAATTTTTAAATCTCCCTCCTCACGAGGAATGAAATAAAGAGTAAACTCCTTGAAAGACCTACCATCTTTAAAAAACTTGCTTTCTTCTTTTTGATCAAAAAGCTCCAAACTTTGAGGAAGATCTAATGCTGGTAATTCAATGGACTTAGCATTTCCTTCTCCTTCTACTTTTAGTACGTAGCTAAAAGGTTGATGTGCTTTAATTCTTTCGGCCCCTAATTTCGCCGTCATCTGAAAATTCCCAACAGCTCCGGTAAAATTCGTTGGGCGATTTTGCAATGGCAATGCTTTTACCTTTAAGTTAATAGGCAAGCTAGATTTGGTGTAAGACCTAGGCTTCCCTAATCCCATAAAACCAGAGATGGCCATATCACACTTTGCCTTGTATTCGTCTAACTTTGCCCTTCCCTCTTTAATGGGAAACAATGCATAACTAGCCAAGAGAGCACGGTTGTAGGGAATACCGTCCACAACCACTGACTCGTAGCGAAGGCTTTGCGCCATTTCAATATCTTCTTTCCAAAAGCCTTGCAGATTTGGATATTTAACGGCATCGAAACTTGTTAAAACGTACTTACTAGGTACATAAATATAATAGTTAGCAGTAACTTGCTCCCCCACATACACTTCTGTCTTATCTGTCACTACGCGAATCTGAAAAGCTTCGTTGGGGTTTAAATCTACAGATGTATCTGGCTTGGGTTGTGGTACCCGATTTCTATTTCTTAACAAACGATCAAAGGGATCATCGTCAAAACCAGGAAAGTTGCCAAAAGGAGAGTTTCCGAAACGATTGTTTCTCGCTTGAGGGCGACTTGGTAAAGTGCCGGCGTCAACAACTTGAACTCTCAAGTTCTTAGTTTTCATCGGCTTCCCATCTACAATCACATTCATACTTGGAATGGATAAATTCCCTAACTTCTTAGCTTGCAACTCATAGGTAAAAGTTAAAGTTCTTTTCGACTCCACTTTTCCGTTTACAAATCGAACCTGCTGGCTCGTTGCCTGGCCTGTGTCTAGCAATAAAAAATTCTCTACACGAGGAAACTCAGGCGGCCCCACATCAACGGAACCACTAGCATCAATGCTAACTTGCAGCTGGAAACTCTCACCTATTTCAACTTTTTGGCGGTCTAATTCGGTACGAATTTGTACATCCGCTCCCATAGCCCAAAGACTAAAGAAAGCCACCAACACCACCAATGCATTTCTACCAATCTTTATCATTTTCTGGCTCATCCTGATCTTTTTTGTTCATTTTAGCGCGAATTTTTTCTTCCTGGCGTTTCAGCTCCTGGAAGATACGACGCACATCTTGTTTCTTTAAATCATTTTCTTTAAATTGCGGCTTCTGCTGCTTTTTCTGGTCTTTGTAATTTGGATTGTCCGATTTTTTTTGTTCCTGATTTTTTTGATCCTTCTGATCCTTTTGATCTTGTTGCTCTTGCTTTTGATCTTGTTGATTTTCGCTGTTACTACCACCTTGTTGGGCTTTAGTTAAAAGCTCAATGTTAAGTTTCGTAGCGATATCATCAGGTTCGTAATTCAAGGCAATGGCGTAATTCTCTACTGCCTCTTTGGCTTTGGACTTATCTAAAGAGTTTATGTAGGCCAAATTAAAGTGAGCCGCAAATAACAAAAACCGTTTCTCCGAGTCATTCAAACCAGCACTCGATTCTGGATTTTTCAAGGATTTAACCAACTCCTCTAACAAACCCTTTGATCCTTCCAAATCTTGATTGGAAGCATACAAACCAGACAAGTTCAGTTTCGGTATGCCCGAATTGGGATTGCTCGATACAAGGTTATGAAGAATTTCACTCGCAGCCGCAAGGTCTTCTTCCCGCATTCTTTGTACGGCTTGGTTGTTTTCGTAAATTTCTCTGAGAGCCATATCTGCTCTAGCAGTGAGACTAAAACTAAAAACAAGCATTAGAGCCAGTTGAGACTTTTTCATGCACTAGCTCCTTCAGTGAAACGCCCCTTCCACTTTCCGGTTTTAGATTTTCGTGATGCCAGCAATCTTTCAAAAAACAAACACAAAAAGGCTAAAAACAATGGATACTGAAAATACTCGTTGTAGTTTTTAGCTAGGCTGGATTCAAACTCTGCTTTTTCCAATTGATTAAAATCTTTCAACAAAGCATCTATATGATAGCCACCAATTACGGAATGATAGTAATTCCCTCCACCCTTCTGAGCAATGTCTTGCAACAACTTGGTTTTGGCCTGACTCACGATAATGTTTCCATTTTGGTCTTGCTTATAACCTTTTAAGTAACCACGTTCATCACGAATAGGGATACTTCCCCCTTTGGCCGTTCCAAATCCCAAAGAAAAAATACTAACGCCTTTTTTCTTCGCCTCTTCCGCCGCCTTCAAGGCTCCTTCTTCGTTATCTTCACCATCACTATTGATCAACAAAACCCTAGAAACTCGAATTGTCTCGTCTGATTCAATTCCTCCCCGTTCAAAGGCTTTCACAGACTCATCAATGGCTTTGGTAAAATTTGTGCCTTGAGAACTTACCGATTCAGGAGTTAATCCATCGATGAACATTTTTAGTGCCGAATAGTCATTTGTTAATGGGCTAACCAATGCGCTACTTCCCGCAAATACCACCAAGCCAACCTTATCGCCAGCCAAGCGATCTAATAACACACCCATTTCTCTCTTTAAAAACTGTAAGCGAGAGGGCTTAACGTCCTCTGATAACATACTTCTAGAAACATCCACAGCGAGCATCAACTCAATCCCCGTAGACTTAACTTTTTGCTCTCCCTGCCCCATTTGCGGCCTTGCTAGGGCGATCAATAAAAACATCAAAGCAAAGAGCTCAAAACGAAATTTCCACACTCTACGTTTTGCAGAGTAACTAGAGGTTAAAAACACAGATAAATTATCACCCAACTCTTTTTTTAATTTTTTGGATCGTCTACTAACTTGCAAACGAACCACTACGTAAATCACTGGGATCAAAGCAATGAGGTATAAATACTCTGGGTTCATAAATCGAAACATTAAATAGTCCTCCTCAAATAAAAATTAGATATAAGAATGGAAGACAAAAGAAGAATGCCTAGATACTTTAAGTAAGCTTGGTACTCTTCATTGTATTTTGTATATTGTTTTATATCGATTTTAGTTTTTTCTAATTGGTTAATTTGCTGAAACACCAACTCAAGTGCTTTCTCATCATTGGTTCTATAAAATTTTCCACCAGTTTCATCAGCAATGCTTTGAAGGAGTTCAATGTTTACCGAGCTAGTCATTTGTTGATAAGTTTTTCTAGTGTTACCAAAAACATCTTTTCGATAAACCGGAAGCATTGCTTTACCTTCTTTACCCATACCAATGGTATAAACTTTAATCCCGTAACCTTTGGCTATGGACAAAGCCTCTTCTGGAGCAATGGTTCCTGTGTTGTTTGCACCGTCCGTCAATAAAATCACAACTCTAGATCGAGCCTTTGAGTCTTGCAAACGACTAACAGCATTTCCTAAAGCCACTCCAATGGCAGTACCCATTTTCATATTATTGGTCGTAGTCACTTCTTTTAAACTTTTTTGAAGGATTGGATAATCTAAGGTTGGTGGTACTCTTGTATAACTTTCCCCCGAAAACACTACCAGTCCAATGCGATCAGACAGTCTTCCTTGGATGAATCGCTTGATCACTTCTTTGGAAGCTTCGAGTCGGTTCACTGGCTGCATATCTTCAATCAACATAGAATCAGAAATATCTAAAGCTACAACAATATCAATTCCCTCAACATTACGTTTGATTTTAGATTCAGAACTTTGCGGTCGAGCTAAAATAAATACCAATAGCGTAAGAACTAGAAAATTTAACAGCGCTGGCAATTTGGCAAGCTTTTGCTTTAAGCCTCCGTTTCGCAAAACCGGTGGCAAATGGCTAAAGACCAAATAACTAGAACGCTTTTTCTTGTTTCGATAAACCCAATACATCAACAAAAAAACTGGTAGCAAAAAAAGTAAGGCATATTCTGACTGTAGTTGCATTATAAGCCTCCTCGAATGTAAAGATGATCCACAAGTTCTCTAGATCTCTTTAGATAATCTCTTACATCATCCTTCTCAAGCCCATTCATCTCTGAAGAATTAGATAACTCATCCAATAAAATTTGCAGACGTCTTAAACGTGATTCTTTGGTGGTTTTTGATTTCTTAAAAAAATCTAAAATGTGTTTGTGACTTTTAACTTGATTATTAAGCTTGTATTCGCGAAAGAAAAACATTCGCAGGGATTTGTAAAGGTCGTCCATTAACAGCTGCGCTTCTAACTCACCGGTATACCAAGCTCGCTCTTGTTGGCGAATGCTTTTGTGAAAGTCTTTGTGAGAGCCAATGGGACTGCGGCTTTCTTGCCAACGTTTTTCTTCTTGCTTTTTTTTCTTCTGTTTTCGATAAGAGAAAACACCAGCCAAAGCTGCCAAAACCAAGGCAAAAGCTAAAAAATACCAAAGATAATTTGGGTAACTAACTTCTACTCCCCCAATCGCAGGAAAAGCTTTAGGCTGTTGGTTTTGCATAAATTTTTGCAGGCCTTCTTCTGCTTTCTCGACAAGCTCCGCTTCTTTAGGATCATTGTAGCCCTTTGGATAAAACTCTAGAAGACTAGCAACATTAATCTCTAAAGCTCGCACTTGATAGACTTCTGTTCCTGTGTCGATTTGAAAGTTTAGTTTTTGCTTACCAGCAACAAAGCTCTTGGCTCGAAATGCGATTTCGGAAGCCGTGTTTTTTTCAACTTCTAGAATTTTCAAAGAATAAGACTTTACATTATCTGGAACTTCTTTTGACCAAATGATTTTAAACTTATCCGGGATCAAATCAAAGGAATCCCCCTGGCAACTTAAAATAAACTCATCACCCACCGTGAGCTGGTTCACTTTTAGTTCAGCAGGCTCTTGAGGATTTCGATAGGCAAAACTCAGCAAACGATCCTCATTGGAAGATTGCGTTTTACATTGAATTTCAGGCAATTGCTTTTGCAATTGTTTTTCGACAGCAGCTTCCTCTGTCTTCGTCTTTTCCTCAGCCACTTCTATTCCTCTTTTTAAAATACGCCACCAAAGGGTCGACGTAATTTCCACTGGAATCCACTTCCACTAATTTCACTTCGGACTTACGCAATAAATTTCTTCGATCAATATCTTCTTTTTTGAAATAGTTTTCATAAGCTTGGCGTACACTTCGATCCGAACTATCCACCCAAAGCATTTCATCACTCTCCGGGTCATACATTTGAATCAGGCCCAAATCAGGCAAAGACTTTTCTTTTTTATCGTGAATCCATATAGCAGTTAAATCATGCTTTCGGCCCAAGAGTTTTAATGGCGTAGAATAATCTGGCGCAATAAAATCTGAAATCACAAAAATATTTGCCTTCTTGCGCAGACTACTATTGAGATGCTCTAAGGCACCTCTTAGATCGGTTTTGTTGGACTTTGGTTTTTCATACAATAAATCACGAAGGATTCGATGCACTTGTCCCATTCCCTTTTTGGGAGGAACAAAATTCTCTATTTGATCAGAAAAGCTTAACAATCCCACGCGGTCATTATTTTTCGCCGCACTATAACCTAACAAAGCGGCAAGATGAACGATCACCTCACCCTTGCTATATTCACCAGAACCAAAGTCACCGCTGCCAGAAACATCCACCACCAAAAAGGTAGTTAGCTCTCTTTCTTCGTCATAGCGTTTAATATGTGCTTTACCGGTTCTTGCCGTTACTGTCCAGGCGATGTCTCGAACGTCATCCCCCGGAACATACTCTCGAAACTCAGAAAAAGTCATACCCTGCCCTTTAAAAGCAGAGTGATACTCACCCATAAAAATATTATTTACCAGCTTACGGGTACTAATCTCAATCAATTTAACTTTTTTGAGAATCTCCGGTGGTAAACTCAACTAGGTACCTCAATACTTTCTAAAATTTCATTTACCAATGCATCTGATTTTACATCCTCAGCCTCGGCTTCATAAGTAAGAATCAAACGATGGCGCAAGACTTTATGAGCAATGCTTTTCACATCGTCCGCCGTCACATAACCACGAGACTGCATAAAAGCCTGTGCCTTAGCCGCTTTGACCATACTGATGGTTGCACGCGGAGATCCACCCAAGTGAATCAAGCTTCCAAGATGCCCTAAGCCGTATTCAGCGGGTTGTCTTGTCGCCATTGTGATTTCAACTATATAATTTTTAAGTTTCTCGTTTACATGAATTTTATCGACAAGACTTCTTGCACGAAGGATCTCTTCTAATGTCACAACTTTTTCAATTTGTGGAACATCACTCAAACTCATTGAATCCAAAATTTGTTTTTCTTCGTCGCGATTTGGGTAACCCACTTCAATCTTAAACATGAATCGGTCCATCTGCGCCTCTGGAAGAGGGTAAGTACCATCTTGCTCCAATGGGTTTTGTGTCGCCAAAACCAGAAACGGATTATCCAATTTGTAGGTCGTTTCACCAATAGTAACTTGTTTTTCAGCCATCGCCTCTAAGAGAGCAGATTGCACTTTTGCTGGCGCACGGTTAATCTCATCGGCCAAAACAATATTTGTAAAAAGCGGTCCCTTCTTGGCAGCAAACTCGCCAGTGGTCTGATTGTAAATCATCGTACCGACTAGATCGGAAGGCATTAAATCAGGAGTAAACTGAATTCTTTGAAAATTCAAACCAACGGCCTGTGCCATACTACTAATGGTTAGGGTTTTTGCCAAACCTGGAACACCCTCTAGTAAGATATGTCCACCGGTCAACAATCCAGACAAAACTCCTTCGAGCATTTCTCTTTGACCAACAATTACTTTTGAGGTTTCTTTTAAAACCTTTCTAACGAACTCACTATCTTTTTCGATTTGGGCATTCAAAGCGAGAATATCTACATCCACCGTCACTCTCCTAAATGTTGTCGCTATTTTCATCAGTCATTGACAAAACCTGAGCATCCAAATTTTAAAACTCTTTTCCATTCTCAGCAAGTTACAGTCCGGAAAAATAAAAGATTATTTTTGATTCTTGACGTTATGCATATAGCTACAAATTAAGCTCCGACAGGAGTATCATATTTAGCTATGAATAAGTCTTACGTGGCTTGGACCATTTTGGGAGCCTTCTCGTTAATTATTATGTACATTGGAAAAGAACTTGGTGGACGCCAAGGGCTTTTGGCTGCGTTTATCTTAGCCATTGTTTCAAACAGTCTTGTTTATTTTTATGGCGACATACGATTAAAAAATCTCTTCCACAGTAAACCAATCCAAGGCCAGGACCCCTATTCACTAGAAAGCTTAGTCACTGACTTAGCCAATCGCCTGCATATGCCTGCTCCTGAGATTTTCATTTGCGATTTAAACACCCCCACCGCTTTCAGTACCTCTAAATCAGGACGAGCAGCATCGATCCTTGTAAGCCGACCACTTTTAGAGAAACTAGAGCGAGACGAACTAGAAAGCGTTCTTGCTTTTGAAATGCTCAAGATCAAAAACCATTACACCTTCACAGCTACTTTATGTTCCGCAATAGTCGCAGGCACCTTAAAGCCAGCTGAAGCAATTGACTACCTTATCAGCTTTGGCAAACCTTTTAAAGAAGAGCTCGGCCCTGTTACCGGATTGGTCGCTCCTGTTTCTGCTTGGTTAGTTCGCAGAATGCAATCCAAATCTGCCATATTCCAGCTAGACCAACTTACCTCTGATTTAACCACTAAACCCAAAGCCCTAGCGAAATCCCTTTGGAAGCTAGAGAGTTTGGTGGCTACAAACCCGCAACTCGTACCAAAAGATACTGCCCATATATTTTTCATGAACCCGCTGCCAAAATACGGTTGGTCAGGAATGTTCCAATCCCAACCCACAGCAAAAGAAAGAATTGAAAAACTAATTGGACAATATCCTATTTAACTAGCAAAGGAAGTTTTATGAGCCAACCGATGCAAGCCGATTTTTCAAGCCTAGTAATGTCCATAGGCTCCGCCGCCATGATGGGCCTAGGTGATATCGCCAATCCCCAAACCGGGAAAACCGAAAAAAACAAAGAGATGGCCAAATTTAATATCGACCTTCTTGAAGTGCTTAGAGAAAAAACCAAAAACAATTTAAGTTCCGAGGAACAAAACCTTATTGATCGTTTAGTTAGTGATTTAAAAATGCGTTATGTGAATTCATAAGGAGGAAAAATGAAATCAAGTATTGTACTGATCCTTTCACTCTGCCTCTTAAGCCCCCTAGCTTATGGAGCAAAAAAACACGACCTATCCACTGCCTTTGTTAAATTGGCAAAAAAAGTAAACCCAGCCATCGTTAACATTAGAACCACCCAACTTCCACAGAGGCCTAATTTTCGCGATCCATTTATGGATATGTTTGAGCAATTTTATGGAATCAATCCTCGCCGTGGAAACCCACAACCATCCACCGCTCTGGGAACAGGTTTTATCATCAGTGAAGATGGTTTGATTATTACCAACAACCACGTGATCGATTCCGCCGACGAAATCGAAGTCCAACTAGAAGAAAACGCTAAAGAGCTATACAAAGCCAAAGTAATAGGTAGAGACGAGAAAACAGACATAGCATTAATCAAGATTGAAGCTAAAAAGAAACTTCCCACCGCAAGCCTTGGTGACTCCTCAAAAGTTGAAGTTGGCGAATGGGTGGCAGCTTTTGGTAACCCACTTGGTTTAGGACACACTGTAACCAAAGGTATCATCTCTCAAAAAGGACGAGAAGTTGCAGAAATCGGCATTTACCCTTTTCTTCAAACTGATGCCAGCATTAACCCTGGAAACTCCGGTGGTCCTCTAGTAAACCTGGATGGAGAGGTCATTGGTGTTAACACATTCATTATTAAAGGAGCGCAGGGCCTTGGTTTTGCCATTCCAATCGATGTGGTGAAAAACCTAATTCCACAGCTAAAAGAAAACGGAAAAATTGATCGAGGCTATTTAGGAATTTCCATTGCTCCTATCACACCAAGAATCCAAAAAGCATTGCGACTAGCCGATAAAAAAGGCGTTCTGGTAACTGATGTTATGGAAGGCAGCGCCGCTGCAGCCGCAGGTGTTCGCCCCTACGACATCATACGTAAGATCAACAAAAGAGAAATTGAAGACATCCGTAGGCTTCACAATGAGATTGCTAAATACAATGCAGGCTCAGAGGTGGATCTAGAACTTTTAAGAAACCAAAAAATTACAAAAATAAAAGTAAGCCTAAAAACCAAAGAACCTGGTAGTCCACAAAAGCCACAAGACGACAGCCCAGAAACCCTAAAGGCTCCTTACAAATTAGGTTTCCAAGTGGCCGACTTAACCAAAGAGATGGCTCAAAGCATTGGCGTAAGTTTTAGCCCAAGACCAGTGGTCTATGAGGTAGAAACAGCTAGCCCAGCGGCCAAAGCAGGCCTCAGCGTTGGTGACATTATTTTAGATATCAACCGCAAAAAAGTTAAAACAGCAAGAACCGCAGTAAGAGCTCTTCGTGAAGAAGCAAACTTGGTCCGAGTACAAAGAGGAAGTTACATCATTGTCCTCTATATAGAACCTTAATCAATCATCCAAAGGCCCGCCTCAAGCGGGCCTTTTTTTTATGCATTTATCAACTAATTCTCATCATACTCCCAAATAATAAATAATATCGAATCTTTTTTCATTTCATCTTGTCATTTTAGCCATTTCTAATTCTAATAAATTTGCTAAAAAACGAAAGGATCAGCAAATATGAAAAATCTAATCTTATTAATCACAGCAATGTTTGTTTCTTTAAACTTTGCTCAAGCAGAAACTTATAAATTCGCAGACAACGAAAAAGGCCTACAGTTTGTTATCTCTAAAAATGTAAAAAAAGGTGATGATGATTTTGGCGCTACCGAAGTTGTTGGACACTTCAAAAAATTCAATGGCAGCTTTGACTATGATGCTGCAAACAAAACAGTAAAAGACTTAAAGGTAGAAATTGATGTAGCATCCATTGATACCGATATGCCAAAAAGAGACAAGCACCTTCGCTCTGCCGATTTCTTTAATGTAGATGATCACCCAAAAGCATCTTTCGTTTCTGAAGCCGGAAAAAGTTTTAAAGTAGCAAAAGACGGAAGCGCAGAAGTATCAGGAAAACTAAGTATCAAAAACGTAACCAAAGACATTACTTTAAAAGTAAATACAAAAGTAGAGGGCGATAAAATTATGATCATGGCACCTAAAGACGCTTACAATGTGACTTTTGATCGTCGCGACTATGGTATCAAATACAACAAAACAATCGATAACGACTTACTTGGAAGCTTAAAAAATAAATTCAAAAGCTTCATTGGAAAGAACGTAATTGGTGATGTTGCTCAAATTAAATTGAACATCACTGCAACGAAATAAAAAATCCAATTACAAGGCCCTCCAATTCTGTGAGGGTCTTTAGAAATCACCAAAACATAAAAAGTCTGCATCTATTCTATCTTCAGAATTTCCATTACCATAAATAGCAAGCAACACTAAATAGCTTAGCTTTAAAAACCTCATGTTTTTTTAAACTCTCTCAAGGCTAATTCTGTATCATTTTGAGAAAATAAATCTTTTCGCTTTTGACTTAAGTCCAGCTCTGATCCACCCGATAAGAAACTACAACAATGGATATTTCGTATTCAGCAAAGGATGAACAATGAAGATTACAGAAGTAAAAGTCTACCCTGTGAACGAAGATCGCCTAAAGGCCTATGTTTCCCTAACAATTGATGATTGTTTTATCATTCGTGATTTAAAAATCATTGATGGCAATACGGGACTCTTTGTAGCGATGCCAAGTAAGAAACGCAAAGATGGTCAGTTTAAAGACATTGCCCACCCTATCAATCAGGACACGAGAGCCGAAATTGAGAAAATGATTTTTGATGCCTACGAGGCAGAAATCAAAAAGATGGGTGATAGCCTAGCAAGTCTACCGAAAGAGTAATATTTTCTCTATTAACATGGCGCAATATAAGTTGCTCCGCAGCAGGCTTGGGGATAAATTTAGCCTCACTTGATGGGGTATCGTCAAGCGGTAAGACAACGGATTTTGATTCCGTCATGCGCAGGTTCAAATCCTGCTACCCCATCCATATTGATTATTATAAAGCCCAGCATATTTGCTGGGCTTTTTTTTATTTCACCGATCTTGCTAGCAGGATTTGAACTCCTTCGAACTAGCTCTCAAAAAGCATTATTTCAGTTACAGGTTTTTCTTCGAGACCGGCTGTCACCTTTGGTGACGGGATTCCGATTTTGCTGGCGCTGAGGTTTGGCAATTCTCATCCATGCGTCGATCAAAAGCCTTTGGCTTCTGACTCGCTCGCATCCCCATCCATATTGAATATCTCAAGCCCAGCATATTTGCTGGGCTTTTTTTTATTTCTTGGTTCTTGCTAGCAGGATTTGAACTTCTTCGAACTAGCTCTCAAAAAGCATCATTTCAGTTACAGGTTTTTCTTCGAGACCGGCTGTCACCCCAAAAACAAATCTCCTTAAAATATAAAAGCCACCTTGTAGAAAGGTGGCTCATAATCTCTTTTTTTATTTTTTTAAACTCGCGCAGACTTTTTATCAAAACGATCTAAATTCATCACCTTAACCCAGGCCTTTACAAAGTCCTTAACAAACTTTTCTTTGTTATCATCCTGTGCGTAAACCTCTGCAATGGCTCGAAGCTCTGAGTTAGAGCCAAAAACTAAATCGCCTCTTGTTGCTGTCCATTTCAGTTTGCCACTTGAGCGAAGAAAACCTTCAAACTCCCCTTTTTGCTTCGACTCTTTCCATTCAATTTTCATATCTAATAGATTCACAAAAAAGTCGTTCGTTAGGCTTCCTGATTTACTCGTTAAAACACCTAACTTAGAGTTATTAAAGTTGGCTTTCAAAACTCTTAAGCCACCAATTAAAACTGTCATTTCTGGAGCTGTTAATTCTAAAAGCTGTGCCTTGTCGATCAACAATATCTCGGCCTGTTTTTTCTGCGAGTCTTCAGCATAGTTCCTAAAAGCATCAGCCTTAGGTTCCAACACCTCAAAGGCTTCCACATCGGTTTGCTCCTGAGTAGCGTCACCCCTTCCCGGCGTAAACGGAACTTCAATCTTTACCCCTGCCTTTTTTGCTGCCTCTTCCACAGCCAGGTTTCCACCTAATACAATCAAATCTGCGATGGACACATACTTTTTCTTGTTTTTGCCACAAAACTTTTCTTGGATTGCCTCGTAGGTTTTTAAAACCTTAGCAAGCTTCTTTGGCTCATTGACCGTCCAATTTTTCATTGGCAACAAACGAATGCGAGCTCCATTAGCCCCACCCCGCATATCAGAACGACGATAAGTAGACGCTGATGCCCATGCCGTTTTAATCATTTGTGAGGAGTTTAATCCTGATTTTAAGATCAACTTTTTTAAACTACTAATTTCTGCCTTACTTAAACTTTTCCCCTTTGGAATTGGGTCCATCCATAAAAGCTCTTCCTTTGGAACCTCTGGTCCTAGAAATCGAGATTTTGGTCCCATATCTCTATGAGTCAACTTAAACCAAGCTCTTGCAAAAGCATCCTCAAAAGCAGAATGATCGTCTAGGAATTTTTGGATGATTTTTTTGTACTCAGGATCAAACTTTAAAGACAAATCGGCGGTAGTCATCATTGGCCGATGCTTTCGTTTTGGATCGTGAGCATCTGGAATCATGTCTTTTTCATCCACATCTTTTGCCAACCATTGATTTGCTCCCGCTGGACTCTTTACCAATTCGAAATCATACTGCAAAAGAATTCGCAAATAACCATTATCCCATTTGGTAGGATTTGGTTTCCATGCTCCTTCAATTCCAGATGTGATTGCATGTTGGCCTTTACCGGACTTAAATTTGTTTTTCCAACCAAAACCCATTTGTTCCATTGGAGCCGCTTCTGGTTCTGGTCCAACCAATGCCGCATCTCCTGCTCCATGACATTTTCCAAAGGTATGTCCTCCGGCAACTAAAGCCACGGTTTCTTCGTCGTCCATGGCCATTCGCTTAAATGTGTCTCTAACATCTCTAGCTGAAGCAACAGGATCAGGATTACCATTGGGGCCCTCTGGATTTACGTAGATCAATCCCATCTCAACCGCAGCCAAAGGATTGTCTAAAACACGATCTCCAGAGTAACGTTTATCGGTTAGCCATTCATTTTCAATCCCCCAATTGATATCAATTTCAGGTTCCCAAATATCTTCTCTTCCTCCAGCAAAACCAAAAGTTTTAAAGCCCATAGATTCCAAGGCAACATTACCAGTTAAAATCATCAAATCTGCCCAAGAAATTTTATTGCCATACTTTTTTTTGATTGGCCAAAGTAGTCTTCGTGCTTTGTCTAAATTGCCATTGTCTGGCCAACTATTGATTGGAGCAAACCTTTGGTTTCCTGTAGCAGCACCACCTCTTCCATCATAGGTTCTGTAAGTTCCCGCACTATGCCAAGCCATGCGAATAAACAATCCACCATAATGCCCCCAATCTGCTGGCCACCATTCTTGTGAATCGGTCATAAGTTTTTTAAGATCTTTTTTTAAGGCCTTGTAGTCTAATTTTTTAAACTCTTTAGAGTAATCAAACTTCTCTCCCAGTGGATTGGTTTTGTTAGAGCCCTGACTTAAAATTTTTAAGTTCAATTGCTCTGGCCACCAATCTTGATTGGCCTGAATTTGATGAGTTACACTAGCTCCTGTACCACCAGAAAATGGACATTTTGACATTTTTCCCTCCATGAAATTTGATATGCCAAAAAATTTTACTTTAAGTTTTGTAAGCTAAAAATGACTATTAAGGAACCTAGACTAAAACCACCCAAGACTTGCTTAAATAAAAAACTACCGACTAATTTTGATTAAGTTTTTTCAGTTCTCTAGACTCAGCTATAAGTTTAAGACTAGGACAGTTGAGTTTTGTTAAAAAAAATGTTCAAAGCATAGAAACACTTTGAACATTTTATGAAAAGAATTTTGTATACCTGTATGATTTTACTTTTTTGCCTGTGAGAGCATAAAATCCACAACCTGACCGGCAATGTTTTTCTTAGTACAACCTTCGATTCCCTCTAACCCAGGAGAAGAATTGATTTCTAAAATACGAGGCCCTGAATGTGAACGAATTAAATCTACACCAGAAAAATTTAAGCCCATACATTTAGTAGCCTCAATGGCAATGCTCTTTTCCTCATCCGTTAAATCAGCTTCAACCGCCTCTCCTCCTCGATGAATATTGGCTCTAAAATCACCTTCTTTGGCAATTCGCTTCATGCCTGCAATAACTTCTCCGTTTAAAACGATACAACGTAAATCCGTTCCCGCTGATTCCTCAATGTATTCTTGCACTAAAAAGTTTGCGTTTAACTCTCTAAAGGCATCAATCAAACTTTCGCTGGCTTTAAAAGTTTCCCCAAGAAAAACACCTTTTCCTTGCGAGCCTTCAATTAGTTTAATTACCACAGCGTCCCCGCCAACCAACTGGATCAGTTTTTTCGTTTGCAAGGTAGAACTTGCAAATACCGTTTTTGGCAAAGGCAGACCTTTTTGACACAGAAGTTGAAAAGACAAAAATTTATCTCTACATCTAGCAATAGCATCTGCTGGATTTAAAACAGGAATATTGGCCATTTCAAATTGACGAACACCCGCAATTCCAAAAGCACTAGAAGCAGCACCAATTCTTGGAATTACCATGTCCACATTGGAAGTGATTTTTTTCTTACTATAATGAATCACCGGCTTATTGGTAGAAACATCTAAGATACAACGTTTCGGATTGCACACCATTACTTCGTGGCCACGTTCCTTGAACTCTTGCGCCAAACGAGAAGTAGAATAAATTTGTTTTTTTGCACTTAAAATTACAGCTAACATATAAAATACCTTATTATTAATTTATTAAATCGAAATCACATTATCAATGTCATCTCGTAACCATGAGCATAGGCTCCAACGATCTTTTCTTGCAAGTAAAACCTCATGTTCTAACTCGCTTTTAAACAAAACTAGCTTTCCAGCTTTAGGCTGTATCTTTACACTAGCTCCATTGTCTGGATAGAGAACCAATTCTCCCCCATCTGCCTCATCCATATCGCTTAGATAAACCACACAGGTCAGCAATCGACTGGGTGAGTTTTTATGTCTGTCGCGGTGGCGTTTATAAAAACTTCCTACTGGATAATGGGCAAAATGACTTTCAAAACGCTTTACCGGCAAAAACAATTCCTGTCGAACCAGCTTTACCAATGGCGATAAAAATGATTGAACCGCATCAAAAGAAAGATCTTTTTCATCTATCCAACGTATTTCATCAGAGCGAATGCTTTCATCCTTTGTCTTGAGTGTCCCTTTTCCAATGGCCGCTTCTTTGAATAAATTTTTCTCCGCTAAAAGCTGAGATCTTCCCGCTAAAAAATCTAGTAAATCTGCGGGCAAAAAAGATTTTTGACTAAAATAACCTTGCTCCACCAAAGACAAAATTGCCTCCTCGCGGAAGTACGCCCATAGCTGCTCGAATGTTTGCATGAAATAAACCTCATACCACCAAAGAAAAGGCAATACTCTTTAAGGGAGAGCCAAATGCGGAACTACATCGGCCGTTTTGCGCTTTTAAATACTAAACCCAATCGTCCTTTGGATCTTTCAATAAACACATCTTTGAGATCACATGACCTCAGGTCTATTTCCCCCAAAGCCCATAATTTAGTCAACCATATTTTAAACTAAGCTGTCAGAATTTTTTGAGCCAATGCTAAGGCAAACAAACACTAAACAGAAAGACCACTATGCACAGAACTTGCAACTAAAGTTAAAGACACTAACTTAGCCTGTTTTCAGGGGCTTAATTACCCACAAGGAGCACCTCGTGTCTCAAAAACTAGTAAGACTTGAAAAATTCTCGCAGAATTGCCCACGATACACCTCCTATCCCCCCATAAATATGTGGCAACAAGCCCCTGAATCCAGTCTATCAAATCAATTGCAAAAATTGAAAACTGTCAGCTCGGCAAGTTTCTACTTCCATTTTCCTTATTGCCAAAAACTTTGTTACTACTGCGGCTGCCACCGAAAAATCACTAAGAGCGAAGAGAAATATCGCAACTACGTTAACTTACTCCTCCAAGAGCTGGAGCTCTATGCTGGCTACCTCAATAATATCGACAGAATCGAGGACTTACACTTTGGCGGAGGAACACCTAGTTTAATTCCAACAGATTGCTTAGAGCTGATTATTAAGAAACTAATGGACATCACAAACAAAAAAATCATTGAAGAGATGTCTATAGAGATTGATCCTAGAACCTGTGATTCTTTTAAAATAGAAGAACTAATTAATCTTGGCTTTCATCGCTTTAGTTTTGGAATACAGGATTTTGATGTAGAGGTTCAGCAAGCCATCGGAAGAATACAAAGTTTTGAACAAGTGGAAGCTTTGGTGCAACAACTGCAGCGCCACAAAATATCTAGTTATAACTTCGATTTAATCTTGGGTCTACCACGACAAAGCATAAGTTCAGTAGGAGCCAGCCTAGAGCTATGCCTAAAGCTTAAGCCCTCAAGACTTGCCTTGTATTCTTACGCTCACATGCCTAAGCATTTACCCAATCAAAAATTAATTGACGAAAATGAACTCCCCAACACGCAGGAAAAACTAGAAATTATCGAATTTGCTCGGAGCTACTTACTAAAAAATGGCTACAAAGAAATTGGTATGGATCACTTTGCTCTCGAAAGTGATGAACTATTCATTGCGAGAAATGAGGGAAATCTCCATAGAAATTTTATGGGTTACACCACTGCCAAAGCCTATCCATTGATTGGTATCGGATTGTCATCCATTTCCGATTTTGGAGATTTTTATTACCAAAACGCCAAAGATCTAACGGAGTATCAAGAGCGAATTGAAAAGAAACAACTTCCCATTGTGAAAACGCACCAACTGGATGAAAAACAACTAAAAAGCAAAGAGCTAATTTTAGACATTTTTTGCAAATTAAAAATCGAACAACAAAAGGTCGAAAAGATTTTTGGCGAATCCAATGCTCTTGAACATCTCCTCAAAGAAAATTTGATTCATGACATTGAAGAAAATAAAAACTTTTATAAGATTAGAGCTAGTGACATCCCTCACATACGCTACATCGCTAAAAAACTAGATCCAATGCTGAAAGACAAAGAAGAAGAGCGTTTTAGTTCGGGAGTCTAAAATAATAATTAGCTAATGATTTTTAACTCAAAACCTTCAAGCACAAAACTAAGTCCCTTCATTTTCACAGGAACTTCATTGCGACTTAGGTTAAAGAAACAAGTGGCTTTACGACCATTTTTTTCTCTTACAAAAGCGAAAACACGAGGATCACTATCCATCACTGAAAAATCGGCATCCATGGCAAACTGTGGGTGCTTTGCTTTAAAGTCTAGCCAAGCTAGAATGTCTTTTAAAACAGGGTTCTCTCCCGTTTTTAAATCATCCCAAGGCACTTTTTTGCGATTGAGTCTTCTCGCAATTCCACTTTGCTCGAAGCCTTCTTGCCAATTTAAGGTTCCAAGAAAGTTATGAAAATACTGGCTGCTCAAGCCTGGTAAAAATAAAATCACAGCTTGTGAGTTTACTAGCTTTCTATGGTTTAAATCTGCCGGTAAGTTTTCATCATTAAGCATAGAAGCCCAAGTGATATTTAACTCATAAGGACGAATCGCTCCATCGCGGCTTCGTTTCTTACCCACTTGCCCGCCACGAGAAATTGCCATCTTACAAAGCTCTTCCACTTCTTCATCATCGACTAAGCCCTCTAGACCTCTTAAGCCAATTCCGTCATGAGTGGCGGTGAAATTTAAAAATCCACACTTTGAACTATCTTTAAATACCTTTTCCGCCCACTCACTTAAAACCGTAGAGTTTGATTTTTCTAGGGAGTAAATCAACAAAGGTGAAAGACTGAAATTATAAATCAGATGAGCTTCGTTGTTAGCATTTCCCCAGTAAGTGATGTTTTCATGATGAGGAACATTACTTTCTGTTACCAAAATAAAATTTGCTGGTAGTTCATCAAATACCGCACGGATCATTTGAATAAACATATGTGTTTTTGGCAAATGCGAGCAACTAGTACCAATTTCTTTCCACATAAAAGGAACTGCATCAATTCTAAAAAGCCTAGCCCCTCGTTGCATATAGTGAAACAAACTATCAAATATATAGCGAAGCATTTTAGGATTGGTTAGATTTACATCAATTTGGTCATCACTAAAAGTGGTCCATACATATTTATCCTCACCATTGAAATTGTATTTGGTAAACAATGGAGAGGTTCTTGGTCTAACGATTTTTTTTATTTGTTCCTGAAAATCAGGATCATTGTATTCATCCTCGGAATACACATGAAACATTTCTTCAAACTCAGATTCACCCTTTAAGGCACGTTGAAAAAACTCACATTTTGAAGAGATATGGTTAAAAACACAATCAAACATTTTGATTTGCTTCATTCCCTCTACATCTTCCCAGCTTCCACTTTTGTGGTCTACCTGCTGGTAATCAATCGGAGAAAAACCATCATCAGAAGACCAAGGGTAAAATGGCAGCAAATGAACATGGCTCACTTTGTTCTGTAAAGTTTCACTAACAAAACGATTTAGATAAGATAAAGGAGTAGCTTCCTCCCCATAAACTTGATCAGCATATGTGATAAGCAGGTTTTCGTTTTCATTAAAAAGACGCTTCTCTTCTTTTGGAAGTGTCGTTTTTAATTCATCCATTTTTTCTTTTATATAGTCAAATAAACTTGGGTCATTCGGAAACAGAGTTTCAATGTATTCACTAATTTTTTTCACGCCAACAAAACCTTACGTCCATGATGTTCGTTCCAGTAGGGCCGGTCTTGATCAGACTTCCCGCTTTCTCGAAGTATGTATAAGAATCATAATTACGGAGATATTTTTTAGCGTCTAGGTTTTTCTGGTAGAGGTCAAAATTTATATAGGCCCCTGCTGCATCCGTTGGCCCATCTGTTCCATCGGTGCCCATGCTGATAATATGTAAATCTCTGTAGTTTGGATCTTTATACAAGCTCTCTGCTAATGCTAAAACAAAGTGCGTATTGCGTCCACCCCGTCCAGGCTTTTCATTCACTTGTAAGGCAGCTTCACCGCTTGTGACTAAAATCTCAGATTTTTCTGGTATCAAGTCCAGGTGTGCTTTTAAAACATCTTCAAAGTCTGCATCAAAAACAGGTCCCACTTTTAAATTTGCATGACGCTCTTTTAAATACTCACAACATCGGCTTGCAGATTGAAACAAAAAGCTTTGCGGCTCGCTTAAGGAATTCTCTTCAGCTTCGAGCTGAATACCATAGCCTTTTAAAAAATCATTTATTTTTTCGTAGTCCAACATCACTGGATGCATTGGCCCGGAACCGACATCTTGCAAATGGTCTCCGGGAATATCACTAGTTACAAAACAACTAATGTTCTCACAAGAAATGGCCTTAAGCAGTCCACCATTTTTAGTCTGTGACATTGCTTTTCTAACTGCATTTATAAAACGGATGTCCTTGCCGCCGAGAACAAGCTCTTTATAAATCTTCTGCTGTAGATCGAAATCAATTCCCTCTTTTGGCAACTCTAAAAGAGAGGAGGCTCCACCACTTATCATTACAAAAACTCGGTCTTCCTTTGGCAGTTTCGAAATTTCCTCTAAGAAGATTTTTGTGTTTTTGAGATTATCATTAGACAAAAATGGATGATCCCCTTCAATTTGCGAAATATTTTCATCCTCAACACTATGATCTCGCTTGGTATAGGCGAAAACTTTCCCTAATTTATCTTCTAATTTATGCAGGATAAAAAAATCTTTCATAGCCTTTGCTTGCTGACTAGCCGCTTTACCCACCGCAAAGATATGATTGCTTGCATTTAATGAAATTTTTGTATCATCAATAATGAAACAGGAATCCTTTACACTAATCAAGTCAGCTATAGTTGTGTTAGGCTTTAGAGAATTTAATACATCATTTATTAATAGATCGGCTGTACGGGGAAATTTCATATGCAATTACATTCTTTCGACTGGGTTATTATCACTCTTTATTTAATTGGTATGATTGTTCTTAGTGTGTTTCTTTCGCGCGGTCAAAAAAATAAAGAAGATTACTACCTAGGTGGAAATGATACAGGAGCCTGGCCGATTGCAATCTCCACCATGGCAACACAATGCTCCACCAATTCCATTTTAGGAGCACCAGCATTTGTCGCCTTTACTGTGGGTGGTGGTCTTTTATGGTTGCAGTACGAGTTAGCAGTTCCTTTTGCGATGATCTTTCTAATGATCTTTTTATTACCCATCTATCGTAAATTAGGAATCATTTCCGTATACGCTTACCTTGAAAAACGTTTTGATAAGAACACCCGTCTTTGCCTTTCTGTTCTTTTTCAATTTATCCGCGCTTTTGCAACGGGTGTTACCGTTTACGGTATCTCATCAGTGATTGCCTACTGTACTGGAATTTCTTTTAGCATGGCTGTGATTCTTTTAGCAGTTATCACCATTATCTATGATTCCATTGGTGGTATGAAAGCGGTAATCTACTCAGATGTAATTCAAATGGTCGTTCTATATTTATCGATTCTTATGTCTATCTACTACCTAATAGACCTTTCCGGTGGTTGGTCAGAAGTATTTGCTACGGTCGAACCTAGTCGATTGAAGGCCATAGATTATGCAAACCTTGGTTTTGATGGTAACTCAAACGGTTTTTGGCCAATGCTTTTGGGCGGTTTCTTTTTATATGTTTCTTACTATGGATGTGATCAGTCCCAAGTCCAAAGAGAATTGTCCACCAAATGCGTAGACGATACTAATATGTCATTATTTTTAAACGGAATTCTAAGGTTTCCATTAGTACTTACCTACTGTTTTATGGGCGTTTGTTTAGCAGCCTACGTTGCAAAGCATCCTGATTTTATCAATCTACTTCCCATCGAAAATGGATCTCCAAACTTTAATCTTTCTGTTCCAATTTTTGTAATCAAATACTTTCCAATTGGAGCAGTTGGTTTAGTGATGGTGGGACTATTTTCTGCGGCCATGTCATCCCTAGACTCAACAATCAATTCTTTATCAGCAACAACTCTACAAGATGTTTTCAAAAGTTTTTTAGGCAAAGAGTTTAGTGTGAAACAAGAGTTTTTCATGTCAAAAATTCTGACCATCTTCTGGGGAACTTTATGTACCATCTTCGCATTTTTTGTCGGTGATATTTCAAGCTCCATCTTGGTCTCCATTAACAAGATTGGTAGCCTTGCCAACGGACCGATTCTAGGTGTTTTTCTTTTAGGTATATTCACTAGAAGAACCCAAGGCCGCGATGCCATATTAGGCCTAGCTTTGGGTTTTCTAGCTAATCTAAGCTTTTGGTTCTTCTTACCGCAAGTTAGTTGGCCTTGGTGGAATTTAATCGGTTGTGTTGCCTGTGTTCTTGTTGGAATTATCAGTGCTAGTATCATTGGAAGTAAAAACTCTAAAGATTTAAGTGGTCTGGTTTACGCCTCGACCGGCAAAGAGGCCATTAAATTTAAAGTAAACTGGAAACCATACTACATCGCTCTTTGTATCTATGGAGCAGCGATGATTGGTTTCTTAAGCTACATCTAATTAATAAACTCTCTATAAAAGAGAGTTTTTTAAATTTTAAGTTCAACCTGTAAGGTTCGTAAACTATCTGAATCTTCAAAACGCACCCCTAAGCCAAGAAGTCGAGCTGGCTTGGCTTTTCTATCATAGGCCTTTAGCAAAAGTTTTTGAAATTCATCCATATTTGCTAAATAAGAATAGGCCTGATCCACAGTAGTGATTTCAAAATCAAAGGTCTTCAATTTTAAATAGATGGTTTTAATGGGCTTTCTTTTTTCTTCTGAAATATTATCTAAGCGTTGCCTCAGTTCTTGATAAATTTCTGGTAATTTTAATTTTAGATCCTGCAAATCCAAATCTTCAAAAAAAGTATTCTCAACGCTTAAGGATTTTCGATCACTTTTACTAGAAACCCTGCGATGATCAATGCCACGAGAGTAGTTAAAGAGACTAGCACCCCAATTCCCAAACTCTTTGAACAAGTCTTCTTTTGTCCACTTTTGCAAATCACCACATGTTTGAATATTCCAGCGCCGTAAATGCTCTAAGCCCACTTTTCCCACGCCATTGATTTTTGCTACATCCAAGTCTTTCACAAAACCAGCAACCTGATCAGGGGCAATGGTAAAAAGACCATCTGGTTTTTGCCAATCACTTGCGATTTTGGCCAAAAATTTATTAGGGGCTACACCAGCAGAAGCAATCAAACCTGTTTTTTCAAAAATTTCTTTCTTAATGCGCTTTGCAAGCCAAGTAGCACTGCCTCCAAAATCTTTGTTTTTAGAAACATCTAAGTAAGCCTCATCCAGAGATAATGGTTCAATCAAATCTGTATGTCGTAAAAATACCTGTCTAATCTCATGACTTAATTCACGATAACGATCAAAGCGGCTGTTACGGAGAATTAAATGAGGACAAAGCCTTTGCGCCGTCTTCGTTGGCATAGCCGAACGAACTCCAAACTCTCTTGCTTTGTAGTTAGCCGTACTCAAAACACCCCTTCGACCTCCGCCAATCGCTACAGGCTTTCCCTTTAACTCGGGAAAGTCCAACTCCTCCACGGCAGCATAAAAGCAGTCCATATCAATATGGATAATTTTTCGGTTTTCAAGGTTCTCACCGGACATAGTTTATTATTTCTATGAAGGAGCTTAGAAAGCAAGAAAAATGTGTAAGATATGTGTAAGTTTTTTCTTGGTTTAAAACTAGCTTCCTTTAATTCAGCCCAAAAAACAGACAGCTTATAATCCCCCCTACCAATACCCCCCAATAACTGGCCCCCTTAATTGCGGATGGAACTGGCTAAGCTGTGAAATTCACCAACTAATTTTAAACATTGCGAGTTTTAAACTACCGAAAGAGAAATTTATTAAGAGCTTTCAAAGATTTACCCACTATTCATCCGCAATTAAGGGGGCCAGTTGTTGGATGAATATTATTTTCATCCTCTGAGTTAAGAAAAAATTTTATTTTGGCGAAATCCTAGAAAGTCATCCAGGCTTGCACCATAGTTTTACTAGTGAAAAAACTTTTCTTCTGTTTTCTTTTTCAAAGTCTTTTTATACAAAATGCCCTGCACGCATTCTTAGGTTTTTATGATCCTGTTAGGCCGCCAAAAATTGGCGAGTGTTATCCCAATGACCCTTTCAGCAAAAAGTACATTCATTCCGAGAAAAAGCTACTTTATGTTCGAAAAGTTTTTACCTGTGAATACGTATGTATCAACGCAGATCAAAGCTACCAGCTAGTTATTGGCACGTCTGACAAAAAAGATTGGTTAACAGAAGATGGCAGAAGCTTTGTTTGTGAAGGTTACGCCGAAAATATGGAGTTCATAGAGACGCCCAATAACCCAGATTCATGGGGGTACTGGAGTCTTCGGGGCTCAAGCCCCTTTTATCCAATGCAAAGAAAAATTCCAGAGCTAAAACAATGGTTCATAGAAAATTTTAAAAATCCCAGCCAAGAAATGCTTTTTCCATCGCCAATGTCTAGCCCGTACTGTGACTCACAAGACTGCTAATTTCTCCTAGTAAATCATTAGGCTTCACAGGTTTGGTAACAAAAGCATCCATACCCACTTCAAAACACTTTTCTTTGGTGCTGCGAAAGGCATTGGCAGTCATTGCTAAAATAGGAGTTTTTTGGTTCTTGCCCAGCTTTCTGATTTGTAAGGTTGAGTCAAAGCCATCCATTTCAGGCATCTGACAATCCATAATGATTAAATCATATTTTTTGATCGCAGCAAGTTTAGAAGCCTCCAAGCCATTTTCAGCAATGGTAACTTGATATCCTAAATCCGTTAAAATCGCATTGATGAGCTCTTGATTAATGAAATTGTCCTCAGCGATTAAAATGTTCAGGTCTTTAGTTTCCCGCACTTCTTTTTTCTGCTCTTCAAACTCAATCTGGTTTTTCAAAACCGCTCTTAAATTGATGCGACAAATTGGTTTGCTTTGCAAAATGATTTTGCCAGAATAGATCTTTTTAAAATCCTTCAACTCTTCTGGCGACCCAAAGACAACATAGTTATTGTTGGGGTACTTTTCCATGAGCTCTACCACGCCCTCCTCTTTAAGAAGAGCTCCGTCCATCAAAAAAACTCTTTTCTCAGGATTGGGACGATTGAGTTTAAAAAACAAACCCGATCGATCATCGGCAAAACTTTTTAATCCCCAATCTTTTAGGCGAAGCAAAAGATTTCTCTGAATCTTTCGATTCTTAAAGTAAATATAGGACTCTTCAAAATTAGACTCAAACTTAGGTTCTTCGTAATAGTCTCCTTGAAATTTAAGAGGTAAAACTATATCAAAAACAGTTCCAACGCCCTCAGCACTTCTTACTCGGATTTTCCCACCCATTGCTTGGCTAATATGACTACAAATGCTTAAACCCAATCCTGTTCCGCCATATTTTCTGGTGTCGCTGGTATCTACTTGTGTAAACTCTTTAAAAATATCTTTGTATTTTCCTTTTGGAATGCCGACACCAGAATCAGAAACTCTGATGACAAATTCATTCCTTTCGTTATTCAAAGGAAAAGCTTTGACGGATATAAAGCCCTTCGGAGTAAATTTAATTGCATTCCCTACAAGGTTCATTAAAATTTGTCGAAGTCGCGCTTCGTCCAAAAGCATAGGACGTAGGAGTGATTGATGAATTAAAATAGGACTCTCTAATCCTTTACGATGGATTTCATTAGACAAGCCACCAAGGACTTCAAAAACACAAGTTTCTAGGTTAACCACATCTTCTTTTATATCTAGCTTTCCTTCTTCAATTTTTGAAAACTCAAGAATATCTTCAATGATGTTTAGTAGAAGATGGGAGGAAAAAGAAATTTTTGATAAATACTCTTTTTCCAAATCCGATAAATCTAGCTCTCGAAGAAGTTCGATGTAACCAACGATTCCGTTTAAGGGCGTACGAATTTCGTGACTCATATTTGCCAAAAACTGAGACTTTGCTTCATTGGCTTTTTCAGCCTCTCTCTTCTCTTTAATCAACTCCTCCATGATTTCTGAAGAAAATGAATTTGTTTTTTTCGAGTTCTCAAAGCTTTTAGCATTTATGGCTCTTAGTGCATTGATTCTTTTTGCTCTGCTATTCATATTTCATCCCTCACTTACTAATCCTAGAGTAATGTTCTCGCCAAACTCTTTTACATAAAGCTCTAATTTGTTTTCGTTGTTTCTCTTCTAAACCAGCAAACCTCAATTTAATTCGAAAATGTGTTTTATTAAATTTTTCCACATGCTCCACTGTGGTTCTTAATTGATCCGTTCCCAACTCATTACTAAATAAGAAAAAAATATCGCCCACTTCAGGTTCTGCAGTAAAGAGAACCTCGGCTCCGATTTCTGATATTTTAGTCAGCTCAAACTTTTGAATCGCAAGACAACTTCTAGCCTTGTCCTCAGGAGGAATATCATACTCCTTCCAACCACTATCATTTTTTCCTACATGCTTTAAAACTTTCTCTTCAAAAATAAAGCTATCCATTGGCTTGACTATATAATCCGATGCACCGAGTTTGATAGACATGGCAATGTCTTTATCTGTTTTTCGTCCACTCATTACAATGATTGGTACTCCTTGCAAATGCGTAGTTGCTCGTAATCTTTTGATCAACTCCAGGCCAGAAATTTTAGGCATTTGCAAATCTACAATGATCAGGCCAAATTCATACTCTTCTTCTTCATCATGAATCAAATCTAGTGCTTCGTAGGCATCTTCAGCCGTTAAACATGCTAACTCCAACTTAGTACACAAGGCTTCAGCCAAACTCAAATCACTAGGGTTATCATCAACTACCAGTACATACTTTGTCATGAGATACCTCCCAGCTTGAATTTAATCTTACAAAAGAAATGGCATGAATTTGTCAGCGATTTGTGACTTAATTGTTATCTCAAATGGAAGCTTTGGTAACATATGTTAAATACTCTTAGTTCTTGGGAATTCACAAATTAAAGCTCCGATAAGCTAATTATAGTGAATGTAATGGGAGGCTAATATGAAAAGGATCATTATCTTAGAAGATGAAATCACTTCGAAAATGATTTTAGAAAATACCTTGTCTCATTATGATCTAGTAATCTGTGAAAGCATTGCGGAGGCTAGAGATGAGCACCGACAAAAAGCCGCAGACTTTTATATCTTAGATATAAACCTACCAGATGGAGCGGTTTTTCCATTCCTACAAGAAATCATTAGTGATAACAAAAATGCGGGAATCTATGTAGCGACTAGCGATGCCAATATAGAAAACCATCTAAGAAGTCTTAAAATGGGTGCTCTGGATTTTTTCCCAAAACCCTTCAATCCATTGGTGTTAAAAGTGAAATTGGCCAATTTTTTTGAGCGTTCTAAAAAAGACCAGGAACGTCAGGAAATTTTATACAAAGAAATCAAGCTAGACCCGAACAAGCAAATTGTTCTTAATTTAGAAACTGAAACCAATATTGGGCCTTTTACAAAAACAGAATTTAAAATTCTCGAATACCTTTTAAATGCCAAGGGAAGAGTTTTAAGTAGAGAACAAATTTTAGAAAATTGCATTGGTGAGGAGCACAATTCAACCCTTCGGGCTGTGGATACACATATTGCCAAAATAAGAAAAAAGCTTGGGAAATACTCTGCTTATGTTAAATCCTCTCACGGCTTAGGTTACTGCGTTCAATAGACATAAACATTTACTTGGGTAAACTGAAAATTCAAAGATAAGAGACTGCAATTTTTCGCCTCTTACCCGCTTCTAAGAACTTCTAGTTAGAACTGCTAGTCTTTCATTAAAAACAAAAGCAGAGCCTTTCACGAGGCTCTGCTTTTAATATTAAGCTAGAAGCTTTTATACTTTTTCTGATATTTCCTGAAGGAGTAAATTCACTTCCGTCTCTACTCGAAGCACCAAACCTTGGAAGTAAGAAAAGTCTTGTTTTTTATGAACTGTAATTGATTCCTCAATCTCATTTAAAGTTTCCGAGGCACTGAGCATCCCTAAATTACCAGTGCTTGATTTAAGCTTATGAGACAATCTGGCTAACTCATCATAACTCTCGGTTTCCTGAAACTCTTTAAGACTCTTTAATTCATCAAAAATATTCGTCTTAAAACGCTCTAAAAGGCTCATATAAAGGTTTTCGCCTGATTTGGTTGTCAATGCCTTGTAGTTCTTTATAACTTCCCAATCAATTCTCTCCATCATTAACCTCCACAGTTTTTTTAGAATGGATAGCAATAGTATCCATTTAAACTGTGGCGATTGTTTTGGGAAAATGTGACTTTTTTGTTACGAAACCGCCAGCTTCGCTTGCGCAAGTTGACTGCGCACATAGAGCCTGTACTGGGCATAATTATTTTGAAACTCTAACTTAGCCTTGTCCATTTCATAGGTCATTTCTTGAAGCTTCAAACGCCCCTGTTCTGACAAATCTTTTTTCAGGCGTTGGTAATCACGTTTTTTCACACGCCACTGGCGTTGAGCGCTCTCCACCTTTAATCGCATTTCTTCTAAAATAGGATCAAGCCTGTTTAACTTTTGGTTCAGACGCTTTTGCTGCATACGTAATTTCGCTTTAAAAATTTCTTCATCTGGAACTTTCACCAAGCTTTGGGCAGCCCCAAACCAAGCCATTAAAGCTATTAACCATTTGGTAGGATCAAAATGGTACCAACGAAGACCATTTCTGTAGTCTCCCTGAAATTTATGATGGAAATTGTGATAGCCTTCACCATAAGTAAATAGAGCCATTACAAAACTGTCTCGGGCAGAGTTTTCATCGGTGTAAGTTTGCTTACCGACAAAATGGCAAAGAGAGTTAATAAAGAAAGTACAGTGATGAACAACAACTACACGCAATAAACCACCATATACCAAACCACCCAAAGCATCACCAAAGGCATATCCGATTAAAGTAGGTAATAAAAATCCAAACAGTGAGGCAACAATAATATAGTATCTATCCTGTAGGACTAGCATTCTGTCTTTTTTCAGATCTGGGCACTCCTTAGAATGCTCTCCTTCTGGTTTAAATAAGATCCATAAAATATGAGAATACCAAAAGCCTTCTTTGATACTGTAGGGATCTTGCTCGGTGTCCACTTTAGCATGATGACGTCTGTGATCAGCACTCCACTTCATGGCACTATTTTGAAAAGCCGCTGCCCCAAAACAGAGATATAAAAATTTGAGCCACGAAGCAGCCTTGTAAGATCGGTGAGAAAATAACCTGTGATAACCACCAGTGATTGCCATACCCGTTAAGATGTACATCGTAAAAAATAATAGAGCCAAGCCCCAGTGAAAATCGAACAATTGCGTGTGCAACACCAAGCCAAGAGCTGCTAATATTGGTGTAATCGTTAGAAAAGATGTGTTTAGCCACGAGATATTTTTAATACTTAATTTTTTAGCCATAACTATCCCCTTCATCTAATAATAGTAGAAAAGAACCAAAAACGGAAAACATTCTTTGTTTTTTCGCAAATTCTCCCTTGAAAACAGGCATTTACAAACAAACTGTAGCATATCTTTACAGAAAAACGAGACCGGTTTTTCTCGTAGGAAGCTCTATGACAAATGAAAAACAAAAGGGGCAGAAACTGGTCCTGCCCCGAAATACATTTCATTTTTCTCGTTTATTTGAATTAAGCTCCTGCCCAATTTTTTAAATAAGCAAATAAACTTCTCAGGCAATAAGCTTCCCCTCCACGCGGACCATGGGGACGGTTCTCATTGCACCAACCGTAAAGGTCTAGGTGCATCCAATTCACATTCTCTTCGACAAACTTCTGCAAATAAAGAGCCGCAGTAATACTTCCACCAAAAGAGTTTCCGCTATTCTGACAATCCCCTACGCTGGAACTTAATAGAGAATGGTATGGTTGATACAAAGGCATATGCCAAACGGGATCAGCACATTCAAAACTCAATTTTTGATAATCTCTCGCCCACTCATCACGATTAGAAAACATCGCTGGTAAGTCTTGTCCCAAAGCAACTCTAGCCGCCCCAGTAAGAGTGGCAAAATCGATGAGTAAATCTGGTTCTTCCTCACAAGCCAATGCTAGTGCATCACACAATACTAAGCGTCCCTCAGCATCGGTGTTATCTATTTCAACCATAAGGCCTTTGCGAGTTTCAATCACATCACCAGGCTTAAGAGCATTGCCATTGACCATATTCTCAACCGCTGGAACCAAGAGCCTTAAGTTAATATTTAAATCCGCTTCCATAACAGCCTTAGCTAAACCGATTGCAGTAGCCGCTCCACCCATGTCTTTTTTCATAAGACGCATACCAGAGCTTGGTTTTAAATTGTAACCACCAGAATCAAAACAAACCCCTTTTCCAACTAGAGTTAATTTAGGTGCATCTTCTGCTCCCCAACGCAGTTCTAATAAACGTGGCTCAATATCGCTGCCTTTTCCAACCGCATAAATGGCAGGAAAATCACCTTCTAAAAGTTCGTCTCCGCTTACGACAGTTATTTCTGCATCGTAATCTTCTCCTAAACTTTCAAAAACTTCCTCTAGATTTTCAGGACTCATATAATTGGCAGGAGTATTAATTAGGTCACGAACCATAAAACAGCTATCTACTAAGTTCTGCATCTCCTCTTGCATCTCACCAACAACCAACTCTGCTATATAGGTTTCAGATTCCTTGGACTTAAACTGATGAAATTCGTACTGCCCTAAGCCCCATCCAAATGCGAAATTTTTAAAATCATCAGCATCTAAATTCTCAACTTGATAGGAGTTCTTTTTTAGAGCTTTCGCTAGTTTTCCACCAAGCTCTAAATACAATTTAGGGTTTCCTGTATCTTCTTTTGGATAAACAACGAAAACTTCTTCGATAGAAAAATCACTAGAATAACTAATCAACATTTTCCCAGGACCAGGGACAAATGATTTAGACTCAACCAAATTACTAAGCTCTTCAGACTCACTAATTTTTTCTTCCAAATCTTCTTGAGTTAAGAAATATATACTTACCGCTTCTGCATCAAAATCAATGAACATCTTTCCTCCAAGACTCTTACTAAAACCAGTCTTTCTTGCTTATTTAAAATGCAAATAAACCAATTTTATCCATTCTTGGCCAAACTATAGCATGCATATAAGGGACAAAACAATTTCCGACCAATTGCATTCGATTCCTCTTTACCTTCCCGTGAGAATCGACTAAAACTCATGCAAAGACACGGGGTGCCCCAAGGGCTGAGATAATACCCGATAACCTGATCTGGATAATGCCAGCGGAGGAATGTCAGATGCCTGATTTTCAAAATAACATTCAATTTATACATAGCTTACAAAACTTAGACTGGTTTATTATAGCCGTTTTTGCTGGCTTCTCCATTTTGGCCATTGTTCAAGCGGAACGAATGAAAAAGAAAAGCAAACATTTTGATTGGTTGGATTACCTTTTAATGGGACGAAAGTTAAGCCTTCCCCTTTTTGTCGGAAGCTTAGTTGCCACTTGGTATGGTGGTATTTTTGGCGTAACTCAAATAGCCTTTGAAAGTGGTATCTATAATTTTTTGATCCAAGGAGTTTTTTGGTATATCACCTATATCTTGTTCGCCTTCTTTTTGGTTCATAAAATTAGTAAATACAAATCCGTAACTCTTGCCGAACTAATTGGCCAAGAGTTTGGTCCCAAAAGTCAAAAATTAGCGGGAGTATTTAATTTTTTTAATGTCGTCCCAGCGGTCTATACAATCAGCCTAGGAATCTTAATTGAAAGCCTCACTGGAATTCCTTTTTGGATCGCAAGCTCCATAGGTCTAATTTTTGTGTTTTTGTATGCTAGCTTTGGAGGATTTCGCGCCGTCGTATTTACAGATATGATCCAATTTGTAGCCATGTTCGTTGGTGTCGCCTGTGTGTTCTTTCTTTCTATCAGCCAGTTTGGTGGACTGGATTATTTAATGGCAAAACTTCCTTCCACGCACTTTGACCTAAGCTCAACTCATGGGCTGGGAGAAACTTTAGCATGGGGATTCATTGCCTTAAGTACTTTGGTTGATCCCAATTTTTACCAAAGAGTTTTTGCCGCAAAAACTCCCTCGGTGGCCAAGCGAGGCATTTTAATCTCAACTGTATTTTGGTTTATCTTTGATATTTTCACAACCTTTGGAGCCATGTACGCTCGAGCTGCCATTCCAGAAGCTGAACCAGCCAATGCCTATTTGGTCTATGCTCTACAGCTTTTACCGCTGGGACTAAAGGGTTTATTCATTGCAGGAATATTCGCATGTATCTTATCCACTTTAGATTCCTATGTTTTCACAGCTTCAAACACATTGCTCTATGACCTTTTACCGAAACAAGCTTACAAAAAAAAGTCTCTACATAAATGGGGACATCTTTTCGTTTGTTCTCTGGCCTACTTCCTTGCCTTTTCCTTTCAAGGAAATATTAAAGCCATTTGGAAAACCTTAGGAAGCCTAAGCGCTGCTTGTTTGCTCTTCCCAGTTCTATTTCAACTCTTTGCCAAACGAAAAATAAGTGATCTACAATTTGTCGTAGTTTCACTAAGTAGTGCTGTGTTGGTTAGTTTTTGGCGCAATATCGACAAACCCAACTTACTACAAAACATTGACGAGCTCTATCTGGGAATCCTAGTGTCTGCCCTTGGTTTTTTAATTTCCCTTTTGTGGAATTTGTCGCAGCAAGCAGACTATCAAGAACAAAAGTCTTAGTACTTTTGCTCTCACTTATAATTTTTTAGAACCATTAGTTACGGTTGGGACTCTCACGAATTAAAAATTCTGAGATAGCAAAAAATGCTCTTCGAATTTTCTTAGCGGTCGCTGTAAGACCATTGTCTTTCTTTTGCATATGATAGAGACCATCTTGGCTTTTTAAATAGCTCAAGTCTCCAACCAAACTCACTTGATCATCCACGTAACCAAAAGAACTCAAGGCAAAGCTATGTCCAGGACGAAGTAAACTTTTGGCCACAGAAACGTATTCCACTTCACTTAATGCTATATCATAGAGACTAGGAAAAATATTAGCATGAGAACCAAATTTAGACTGTAGATCCTCTTTCGGTAAATTTCCAAGCGAAGAATACAAATACAATGGAACTCCACGCCACTCGATTAAATTTTCTGCGCGAAAAGCAACGCTCTCATAAAAGCTGTGATCTCCAGAAGCAGCAACCACCAAAGGACGCTCTAGTTTTTTTGATTTAAGATTATCCATAAATCCACCTAAGCTATCCATGGCGTAGCGATAAGCGATAAGCCTTTGATTTAAGGTATCACTAATTTTTTGCAAGCGCTGTTTAAGCTTCTGTGGATAAGAAAACTTCACTGCTGGATAATTTTTAGGAACATCAAAGGGCGGATGGTTAGTAGTACTCAAAACGAAAAGCAGTTGTGGCTTGGAACTAGATCGTAAATGCATTTCAACATATTTCATAAGATCTTCATCAAACACACCCCAAGGATGTTTTTCTAGTTTTCCGCCTAAGCTCTCTTCAATACGAGTTTCCCCATGAAGTTCATCAAAACCTAAGTCTTTTAGATAAGGACTTAAATTACGCCAACCCAGGCCTCCACCGTAAATGTAGTGAGTCTCATAGCCAGCTTCCTTAAAAGGTCGAATGGAACTGGTAATATAATTCTTTCCTACAAAGCGCTCCGCTGGTGCAACCCCTGGTAATGCTGGAAGGTTTGTTAACCAATGCGTGACACTAGCATAGGTGCCATTTCCTGAAGGCATGAAGTTTAAATTTAAAACATCTTCCTGAAAGTGCTTACGCATTTTACCTTGGATCGGAAACTCCTCCGAATCCAACTGCATCCAAAAGGCTCCCATACTTTCCATGGCAAAAACCACAACATGAGGCCTTGGCCCACTGTGCTTCGGAGTAACAAAATGCAAACTCTGTTTCAAATCACTAAGCTCGGAAGTCTCCTTATTGTACAGATCTCTAAAAGCCTTTTGAATATTTCCCTCATAACCCATTTCTTTGATAATGTTGTAGTCATGCTTACGAATCTTTAAACCCAATTTAAACGCATCAGACAAAGCGAAAATGGGGCTAAAAGCAATTTGGTTCACAAAAAGATGTGGACTTATCTCGGTGTGAATTCGGTTAAGAGGATGCATATCAAAATTCAAACTTCCTCGAGCTCCTAAACCAACAATCAAAAAGGCCGCTAGATAACTTGAAGACCTAACAAAAACATTTCTTTTCTTAAAATTGAAAAAATTCTTTTTCTCAGCAAGACCCAAAAACTTATATATCAACCAAGTCATAAAGGAAAAACCGAGGAACTCCAAAAATAGAGGTTCATTTTTCCAAAGAGATTTTAAAAGAGCTGTGGTGTCATCCTCCCACAAGCCAAATACCAACAAGTTAAAATGATCCGTAAAGTAGTGATAAAAAGTGATATCCCAAATGAATAGAACACTAATCAAAACAAGAAAGGCGCACAAATAATAACGAGTAAACTTTAGAAAGCCAATCCACAGTTTTTCAGATCGAAACAAAAGAACCAAGAAGCTTAGCAATAAAATTGGTGCTGAAATATAATTGGCTACGGCAAAATCAAAACGAAACCCAAGAAATAAGGCTGAAGGTAAATAGGAGTAAAACTCTTTCGCAGTTCCTGGACTTCGAAAAATTTCAAACATCAAAAATCTTAAAAGACCTTGGCTAAGAGTCACAAAAACATAGGTAAATAAAATATAATTTATAAAGCTTTGCCAATGTTTAAAGTTTTCTTTTGCACTAATTTTCCATAAATCCATCACGCTAATCTAATCGCAATTTAACAAAACAGCAGTTAGTTAAACGCGGCGTCATCAGAGACTGGGACTATATTTTACGAGCCTTGAAATAGGCACAGTTTCCTACTTTGGTTTCAGATAGAATTTCAAGCTTTCTAGATTCCAGAAGCTGCCTAGCTTCCTCCACCATATAAGGGCGGTTTAGAATCCCAATGTTTTTCCCATAATTATTTACAGCCTTGCTGATACGATTTAAAAAGCCTGAACCTGGAGGAGTTAAAACATTTACATAGTATGAGCCACCAGGCTTTAAAACCCGAGTGGTTTCATCCAAAACTTTTTCGATCCCATCAATGGTATGAAAACCATTTGGTAAATTTACAGAATCAAAACTTGCATCTGGAAACGAGAGATTACGAAGGTCTTCAATTTTAAGTTCACAGTGTTTCAGCTTTTTCTTAGCCCCACCCATCAAGGCCTCTGAATAATCCACCCCAACTAATTGAGTTTGGGTTTTATTGCCGATCAGTCGCTTCATCAAAAGACATAGTTTAGTAAAACTTCCTGTTCCAATGGCACACTCAAGGTGTTTTTCCTTCATATTTTCTGCAAAAAATCTCAGTTGGCGAAAAATAGAATTTCTATAAGCAAAGCTTAAAATAAAAAAGCCACGGATATCGTAAATCGTTGGAAGAAGATCATAGCTATTGGCGTTTATTTTTTTATTTTCCATTTAAACTCGCTTGTTTTTAACAAGCTTAATCTTAACTATTGGAGATAGAAAAAGAAACCCCAAGCGAGATTATCAATTTAGAAAAAGCATAAAACTGGACCCTTTTAAAGGGCCTTTGATTTGATACTTACTAATTCAACTTTCTTTAAAGTCTGGTTTTTATAGTTAGGCCTATAGGTTTAAAACTAAATCTTCTTACTAGAGTGAGGAGAAAAAACTACGCAACTGATTGGTGTTGCTTTCACTGAGGAAACCGCTTTCTACACCGTAGTCGATTAAAGACTCAACCTGGCTTAAGGACTCAAATTCAAAATCTGCTTCTTTAAACTTTTCATCCGCTTTCTTAAGTCCATAACTAAAAATCGAGTATACCTTCTTAACTGCAAGTCCCTCAGCCTTTAAAGCCTGAAGTGCTGCAACACTTGATTTTCCCGTAGAAATTAAATCTTCTATCAAAACACAGCTTTGCCCCTCTTGAAACTTACCTTCGATAAGACTCTTAGTACCATGCTCTTTGGCTTTAGATCGAACATAGAGCATAGGCAAGTTTAACTCTTCTGCCACCCAAGCAGCATGAGGAATTCCCGCTGTGGCGGTTCCAGCAATCAAATTGGTATCTGGATACTGGGCCTTTATTTTATCCGCAAATGCTTTTGCAATTTTTCTTCGCCCTTCTACATCTGAAATGATCAAGCGATTATCACAATAAATTGGTGATTCGATTCCAGAAACCCATTGGAAGGGTTTTTCAAAACTTAATTTTACGGCTTCTATATCTACCAAGATTCTAGCAATTTCTTTTGGGTTCATCTATATTCTCATTTCAGCAATGGCTTGTAAAAATTTATCTTTAGGAGAGTTTGCTTTTGTAATGCTTCTACCAATCACAGCGAAGTCCACAGAGTTTTCACCCGCAAATTTGGGACTTGCCACACGAACTTGATCATCTTTCGCATCCTCTTCAAATCGAATGCCAGGACAAACACTTAAAAACTCGGAGCCACAATGCTTTTTAATCAAGGCTGCTTCAAAGCTAGAGCAAACCACTCCCGACAAAGCAGATTCTTTAGCCAAACTCGCTAAAGACAATACACTTTGCTCTAGTTCACCTGGGATACTCATCTCTTGGTTCATTTGCCTCTGTGATGTAGAGGTAAGTTGCGTTACCCCAATCAATTGCAATTGATCAGAACAAACTTCGGCAGCCGCCGCCATCATCTCTTTACCTCCGAGGCAGTGAACATTAGTCATATCCACTCCTAGATTTAACAAAGATTCACAAGCTCGGGCTACTGTATGAGGAATGTCATGTAATTTTAAATCTAAAAAAATTTTTAATTTTTTTGATTTTAATTGATCAATAAACTTCGGCCCTTCTTTGTAATAAAGCTGCATGCCGACCTTTACCCAAGTCAAATCCTCACCAATTTGATCGATGAGCTTAAGCGCGGGATTAGCCTCTGGATAATCAAGAGCTACAATGACTTCCTTCATATTTCTCCTTAGAGTAAAAAACTCTGTTGAGTGTTGTTTTCCATACCACCCAAATAAGCATTATCTTGCCCTGGTTGCCAAGCTTCCATACTAAAGCTCATAGTTTCTAAAACCTGCAACAAGGCCTTGGCTGTGTCGATGCTAGTAACACAAACCATGTCTCTTTCAACAGCGGCTCGACGAATTTGAAAACCGTCGCGAGTCGGCGCTTTGCCTTTCGTCATTGTGTTAATTACGTATTGCGCTTCACCATTTTGAATGCAATCTAAAATATTAGGACTCCCCTCTTCAATTTTCTTAAGAGACTCCACTCGTAAAGAATTATCTCGTAAAAACTGACAAGTACCGCTAGTAGCCAAAATATTAAAACCAAGGGCGGCGAAGCCTTTAACTATTGGAAGTACTTCCTCTTTGTCTTTATGAGCTACCGTTACAATGATATTTCCGTGGTTTGGCAATTTCATTCCAGAAGCTATTAGGGCTTTGTATAAAGCTTTACTTAAACTTTGATCTCTACCGATCACCTCACCGGTTGATTTCATTTCTGGTCCAAGACCAGTGTCAACTTTATGAAGTTTTGCAAAGCTGAATACTGGTGCCTTGACGCTATACCTAGAGCTCTCTTCTTGGTAGCCAATAGGAGCTTGTTGCTCAGTAAGACTAATCCCAAGCGCTGCCTTTGTAGCTATTTTAGCCATAGGAATGTCAGTCACCTTACTTAAAAAAGGTACCGTTCTCGAACTACGAGGATTGACCTCAATTACATAAATTTGGTCTTTCTTTATCACGGCTTGGATATTCAAGAGACCTTTTACTTTTAACTCTCTACAAATTTTTGTGGAAATCTCAACCAATTGCTTTTTCAAATTTTCGTAAATGGTTGGTGGTGGATAAACAGCGATACTGTCTCCTGAGTGCACACCAGCTCTCTCAATATGCTCCATGATTCCTGGAATACAAACATTTTCCCCATCCGAAATCACATCCAACTCAACCTCACGTCCAATCATATATCTATCGATTAACACTGGATGCTCAGGATTTAGCTTTACAGCAGTTTGAATGTAGCTCTCTAACTCTTCTGTGGAATGAACAATCTCCATAGCACGACCACCTAAAACATAAGATGGACGAACTAAAACTGGAAATCCCAACTCGGTAGCCGCCACTAGCGCTTCTTCTTTTGACTTAACAGTTTTACCGATCGGTTGAGCAATACTAAGTTTTTTCAACATTGCTTCAAACTTTTCTCTATCCTCAGCTCGATCAATACTTTCTAAACTAGTTCCTAAAATTTTAACGCCAGCCGCTTGCAACTTAGGCGCAAGATTAATGGCTGTCTGACCGCCAAACTGCACTACCACGCCCTTTGGCTGCTCTTTATCTACAACATTCATAACATCTTCAATATGAAGAGGCTCGAAGTACAAACGGTCAGAAATACTAAAATCCGTAGAAACCGTTTCTGGATTGTTGTTGATAATAATTGCCTCATAACCTGCTTCTTGAATCGCTTTTACCGCATGAACAGTGGCGTAATCAAATTCCACACCTTGACCAATACGAATTGGCCCTGAACCTAGTACCAATACTTTTTCTTTGGCTGTAGGCGTCGCTTCATCTTCAAAGTCATAGGTTGAGTAAAAATAGGGACTGACAGAAGCAAACTCCGCAGCACAGGTATCTACCATTTTATAAACTGGCAGAATTCCCTCTTTCTTTCGAGTTTCGCGAATTTCATTTTCGGACTTAGAAACTAACTTTGCTATTTTCTCGTCACTAAAACCATATTCTTTAGCATAGCGCAAAAGCTCCAAATCACTTGGATTTTCTTTAAGCTCTTTTTCGATGTTTATGATTTTTTGTAGTTTATGTATAAAGAAAGGATCAATCTTTGTAATTGTACAAAGCTCCGCCTCGGACCAGCCCCTACGTAAGGCCTCTGTCAAAGCAAACATCCTTTCATCATCACAAACTAGAATTTTACTTTTTAGTTCTTCGTCCTTTAAACTCGCAAACTCTTCAATTTCAATATGATTTACACCGATTTCTAAGGAACGTACTCCCTTCAATAAACTCTCTTCGATGTTTCGGCCGATCGACATGATTTCGCCAGTGGCTTTCATCTGCGTTCCCAGTTTACGATCGGCATTAGCAAATTTATCGAAAGGCCAACGTGGTATTTTAGTAACTACGTAATCTAAACTCGGCTCAAAGGCAGCATAGGTAGTCCCGGTTACCGGGTTAATGATTTCATCCAAAGAATAGCCAGCCGCAATCTTGGCAGCCATCTTCGCTATAGGATAGCCAGTGGCTTTGGAAGCCAAAGCTGACGATCGACTCACGCGAGGATTTACTTCAATCACATAGTAATCAAAAGAAAATGGATCAAGAGCAAACTGAACATTACAACCACCTTCGATTTTTAAGGCTTTGATAATATTGATCGCAGCCGTACGAAGGAGTTGATATTCTTTATCTGACAATGTTTGAGAAGGTGCAAAAACGATGGAGTCACCCGTATGAACTCCAACAGGATCAAAGTTCTCCATATTACAAACACAAATGCAATTGTCTTTGGCGTCTCTCATTACTTCGTATTCAACTTCTTTAAAGCCGGCAATAGACTTTTCCACAATACACTGAGTGATCGGAGATGCATTTAACCCACTAGCAACGATGTTACGGTATTCTTCTTCGTTACTAGCGATTCCACCACCAGAACCTCCCATGGTAAAGGCGGGACGAATGATAATTGGAAAAGCAATTTTTTTGGTAAATTCCATGGCCTCTTCAATATTATGAATGATGGCAGATGGCGGCGTTGGTTGCCCTAGGTCGCGCATTAGACTTCTAAATTTATCGCGGTCCTCCGCTTGCTCAATTGAGTTTAAGCCAGTTCCGATGAGTTCGATATTTAGTTCTGATAAAATGCCTTTTTTCGCCAAAGCAAGAGCCAAGTTTAAGCCTGTTTGTCCGCCTAAACCAGCTAGCAAAGCATCCGGTCTCTCCTTACGAAGGATTCTTGTTAAAAACTCTTCCGTCAAAGGCTCCATATAAACTTTATCTGCAGTATCTACATCGGTCATAATCGTGGCAGGATTTGAATTTACCAAAACCACTTCATAACCTTCTTCCCTCAAAGCCTGACAAGCTTGGGTACCAGCGTAATCAAACTCGGCAGCCTGGCCAATAATAATTGGTCCTGAGCCAATCACTAATACTTTTTCGATATCTTCGCGCTTAGCCATAAATGCTACCTCTTCTTTCGTCTTCTAAATTTCCTAAGAAATCATCAAATAAATAGCTAGAGTCCTCTGGCCCTGGACTTGCTTCTGGATGGTATTGAACACTAAAGGCTTTAGACTTAGGATCTGCAAAGCCTTCCACAGATTTATCATTTAAATTGATATGAGTTAACTCTAGGCCCAGTTTTTTGATGGACTCTTCGGTTACAGCATAGTTGTGATTTTGAGAAGTAATGATCGCTTTATCTTTTCTAAAATCATAGACAGGATGGTTTCCACCATGATGACCAAATTTTAATTTTTCCACTTCGCAGTCATAGCTTAAAGCTAACAACTGATGCCCTAAACAAATTCCAAAAACAGGATAGCTAGCTCTCAACTTTTTTACTTCTTCAATAACTTCAGGAAGATCTCGAGGATCGCCAGGTCCATTGGACAATAGCACTCCATCTGGTCGCCATTTTTGCAAGTCTTCTGCAGGAGTATTGTAAGGAACAACAATTACATCACAACCGCGCTTAGCAAGCTCTCTTAGAATTCCTTTTTTACAACCAAAATCGTAGACAACGACTCTTTTTCCGGCGCCAGGAGAATGGATCACTTGTGTCGTCGAAACCCTTTTTACTTGATCCGTTGGCAGTTTGTTTTTCAGTAAAGTCTTAGCTTTCTCAACATCTTGCCCCTCATAAACAAGGCAAGCTTTCATACTACCAAATTCACGAATTTTCTTTGTCAAAGCTCGTGTATCAATACGAGTGATACCAGGAATATTGTGCTCTTTTAAAACTTGATCCAAGCTAAATTGCGAACGCCAGTTACTTGGGCGATCACAATATTCATGAATGATTAAAGCAGAGAGATGCGGCATTAGTGCCTCATAGTCATCACGATTTAAACCATAGTTTCCAATCAAAGGATAGGTCATACATACCATTTGATCACAGTAAGAAGGGTCAGTCAGAACCTCTTGATAGCCTGTCATACCTGTGAAAAACACCAGCTCCCCTAGTTGGTGATTTTTGCTTGCGCCAAAGGCCTTTCCAGTAAAAACACTTCCATCCTCTAAATGCAGTTCTACTTTCATTGTTTTTGATCTCCTAAAATATTCTTTAAAACTGCCATACGCAGATAAACACCGTTTTCAACCTGGTCCCAAATTCTACACCTTGCATCTTTCAATACATCTTCCGTAATTTCCACTCCAAGATTATACGGACCTGGATGGTAGATCTTGGCGCTTGGCTTAATTTTTTCCAGATTTTTTTGGTTAAGGCCAAAGTTTTGATTGTAGTCTCCGTCATTGGCCTCAGCTTGGTGCCTCTCCTTTTGCACTCTTAACAACATAATCATGTCAGAACTTTCGATGGCCTCATCAAAGTCCATTTTCACGCCATATCCATCTTTCGGTAAGAAGTGATCTGGCCCAGAATACACCAATTCAAGATTCATCAGCTTGGCTAGTTCACGATGACTTGCAAATACTCTAGAGTGTTTTAGATCACCTGCTATCAATAGTCTTTTCCCCTCTAATGACTGGAAGTCTTCGAGAAAACTCATATAATCTAGAAGCGCTTGGGTTGGATGCCCAGAATTCCCTTCTCCACCACTAACAATGGGAGTTTTAATTTTCGTGCTGATATCTGTTAGCACCGATTCACTTCCACGAAAAACAATTCCATTAACTCCAAAGGCCTCAAGACATTGAAAGCTTGCCTCCAAACTCTCCCCTTTACTTAGGCTAGAACTACTAACTGGAAAATCTAAAACTTCAGCCCCTAGTCGCTTTGCAGCCACAGCGAAGGAAAGTTTAGTTCGCGTTGAATTTTCTAAAAAAAAGGTGGCTAGAATCGGTTTTTTGCCAAAAAAAAGAGGAAGTTCAACGCTTCCTCTCTTCATAGCAAATGCCGTTTCCATCAGGTCATCGACCTGGCCTCGTTCGAAATCTTTTAAGTGAATTAAGTTTTGAAATGACATTGCCGCTATTAAAAATAAATTTTGGCGAGAATGCAACTGGAATGCACCTTGTCTTTTATTTTTTAAAGTTCCTGCGTTTCAAAAAAGCAAATCTTACTGAATGCCACCACAGTTTTTGGTGATTTTATAGCGTCGATCAAGATCCACCCTATTATAAGCCACTTTAAGTAGCGCTCCATCATTGCCCTTCATCTCATAACGCCCTTCAGCGAGAGAGCTAATCTTATAAACCAAGGTGGTGGAAATGCTTTGCCCATCTTTGGTTTTGATAGTGATAAAACGGTTTGCATGCTTCACACAGGAGTTGATCTCTAATGCCGGCGTAAACTGCAAATAGACTATAATTATTGGAATCACGGCTATGGAGCCAAAAGCCAGAATCATTGCCATCTTGTAGGTGAAATCTTTCAAGGTGAAGCGAATTTGATAAACAATAGAAACTAAAATTAAAGGAATTAGCAAACCAAGAATCGACATCTGAATCTTGTAGCCTAAAAATATCCTTTTACTCTCAAAGAGAAACTCCAAATCTCGCCTCCGCCAAAGTTGCTATTAGCATCTCTTATGTAATTATCGGTGAAACTAGCCAAAAGGTTGAAGAAAAGATCCAAATTGAAGGTGAAATTCTCATATTGCAACGTAAAAAGCAGTACAAACAATTAGAGTACTTTATACTTAGGCGGTCTAACATAAACATTACGAGACAAGATCACCAAGCCAGAAGCCCCCGAAACAAATTCCATTCTCCCCCTGTTTTAGTTTTTTTAGAACCTCATAAAGCTCCGCAAAAAGCCAATTCCTTGTAACCAAAATAATTTAAAAAATTCCAGACTAAGCAGCCTTAATAGATCTTAAGCTTGCATTCTTACATGCAGTCTTAGTCCGTCAAAGCCATGCTGTATTACCCAAATAAATAAAATGAGATTTTATCAATTATTTATAGGAATAGACTCAAACTTACATTGCGGAAAATCTTAGAGTTAGGTATACATTCCCTATGAAAATAGACGAAAACTGTTTGGTCAGCATTGCTTATCAAATTAAAGACAAAGACGGTGCGGTAATTGATGAACACCCAAAAGAAGAACCTCTAAAGTTCGTATTTGGCTATGGTTTTGTTTTACCAAAAATCGAAGAAGCCATTCAAGGCCTAGAGGCTGAGGATGAAATGCAAGTGGTTCTAGCTAAGGAAGATGCCTACGGTGACTATCGAGACGACTTAGTTACAAAGGTAGACAAAAGCCACTTTGCCAATGAGTTTAGTATTATGGTCGGAATGCGATTTGCGACAAAAGGTCCTGATGGAAATGATATGGTCGTCGAGGTTATAGACATCAGTGACAGTGAAGTAACTCTTGATGGAAACCACCCTCTTGCAGGACAGGACCTAATTTTTGATATTATCATCTTGGACGTTCAAATCGCTAGCGCCGAGGAAATTTCAAAAGCAAAAAAAATTACTGACAAGTCAGTACTACACTAATTTAGAAGGAGAAGGACTTTGTTTTTTGAAGGTTCTGAGAAAAAAATTGAACTCGTTGTTAAGTCATCAGCAAAAGCTCTTAGAAGCTACGGACGTAAAGCCTGGGAAGAAGTGGTGGCAAAATCTCGCGCAAGTATTTTAAGCGACATTAGTAATGATCAAATGGATGCTTACCTTTTATCCGAAAGCTCTCTTTTTGTAAGCGACCGCCGAGCTTTGATGATTACCTGTGGAACCACCACTCTGGTTCATGCCGTCATCGCAATGCTTAAGTTTATTCCCAAAGAAGACGTTGAACTTTTGATTTATGAAAGAAAAAGAGAGATATTTCCTGAATATCAACGTTCTAACTTTTACCAAGATGTAAAATTACTACGCGAACACGTAGACGGAACGGCTTATCGTTTTGGAGATGAAGACGACCACCACATTTATCTATTCCAAATGGATAACAATTTTCAAGCGAGTGAAAAAGATCGTACGCTTGAAATTTTAATGCACGGCTTAGACCGCTCCGCCGCTCAAGTCTTTGAGAGTGGTAATGCCCACAATGAACAAAGCGTTTTAAAGTCAGGAGTAAGAGAGCTACTAAAAGATTACCAAGTGGATGATTTCATTTTTGAACCACAAGGATACTCTTTAAACGCCATCAAAGAGGATCAATACTACACGATTCACGTAACCCCACAAAGCTTTGGGTCCTACGTTAGTTTTGAAACCAATCACTCAGACCAAGCGGAACTCAAGTCTTTGGTTGAAAGAGTATTGGAAGTGTTTAAACCGAGCTCATGTGATATTTTGTACTTTGAAAAACAAGGCTTAAATAACAAAATCCCATGTGCCTTTCAGAAAAAAAGAAGCTATGGAGCTGAAATCGCTGGCTATCGAGTAGACTTTGACCACTACTACAAAGTTAGCGACATTGTGAAACCAGCTGAAATCCTAGAGATTGATTGAGGTAAAAATGAAAAATTTATGGATTACTGAAGAAAGCAAAGACTTTAGATATGGATACAGAGTAAACAAAAGTTTGTTCAGCGGCCAGTCTGACTTCCAAAAAGTGGATGTAGTTGAGACTGCCGGACTAGGCAAAATGCTATTCAATGACAACCTTGCAATGGTTTCCGAAAAAGATGAGTTTGTGTATCATGATATGATTGCACACGTTCCCCTATTCACTCACCCTAATCCCAAAAAAGTATTGGTAATTGGTGGTGGCGATGGCGGAAGTCTTCGTGAAGTCTTACGCCATAAAAGCGTTGAGAAATGCGTAATGGTTGAAATTGACAAAATGGTTGTGGATGCCTGTCGTGAACACATTCCACAAACAGCCATTGCTTTAGACGACCAAAGAGCTGAGCTAATCATTGATGATGGCATTAAATACGCAAAAGAAACTTCAGAAAAATTTGACCTTATCTTGGTAGACTCCACAGACCCAATCGGCCCAGCGACACCTCTGTTTAATGTGGATTTCTACAAAGACTTACATCGAATTTTGAATGATGATGGAATCGTTGTAAGCCAATGTGAGAACCCATATTTCGAGCTAGAAATGCAGAAAAAGCTTTTAAGCATCAAGAACGAAGTATTTCCAAAAGTATTTATTTATAACTATGCCAATTTGACCTACCCTGGTGGTTTTTGGTCTTTTAGCATGGCAAGCAAAGGCCCTAATCCCATCGAAGATTTCGATGCTCAACGAGTGCTTGATTCAGGTTTAGAGTTTCAATACTACAACCAACATTTACACTCTGCGGCTTTTGCCCTACCAAGTTTTCAACGTAAATCTTATGAAAACTTAGTGCAAAACCCCTAAGAATTCGATCTGAGGGCTTTTTTCAAGGAAGGCCCTTGCCAAACTCCTAAATATCCCCAGATTTGATGGGTAAAAATATTCAGGAAGCTCTAGAAATTCACTTTATGACTAGGGCTTTTTCCATAGAATTTAGGAGGATAAAAATGCAACAAACCCAAGAATTTCAGGCCGAGGTAAAAGAACTATTAAACCTAATGGTTCACTCGATCTACTCTAACAAAGAGATCTTCTTAAGAGAGCTTATTAGTAACGCGACAGATGCCATCGACAAACGAAAGTTCGAAGCATTGACAAAACCAGAATTTAAACAAGAAAATGGCTACGCCCATATTGAATTAAAAGTAAATCCTGAAAACCATAGTATGCAAATCATCGACTCAGGAATCGGTATGAGCCGCGAAGAGTTGGTTGAAAATATCGGAACCATTGCAAAGTCTGGTACAAAGCAGTTCAGCCAGCTTGCAAAAGAAATGAAAGACAATCCTGAATTGATTGGTCAATTTGGTGTAGGCTTCTATTCTAGCTTCATGGTTGCTGAAAGAGTTACTCTTCACACGAGACGTGCTGATCAAACAGAAGGATGGTTCTGGGATTCAAAAGGCGATGGAACTTATAGTATTATGCCACTAGATAAAGATTCAGCAGGTACTACCATCACTCTTTATTTTAAATCCAAAGAGGAAAACGAAGACAAAGACTACACTGAAGAATGGGTTCTTAGAGACCTAGTAAAAAGATATTCTGATTTTATTCCTTACCCAATTGAAATGGAAGTTGAAAGAGAAGAAGTCGATCGCGACGAAGAGGGAAAAGAAATCGAATCTACTCGTAAAAAAGTAGTGAAAAAAGAAGTTTTAAATTCAATGAAAGCTCTTTGGACCAAAACTCCTTCGGAAGTAACTGAAGAAGAGTACAAGGACTTCTACAAGCAAATGACCTTTGACTGGACTGATCCATACAAACACATTCATTACAAAGCAGAAGGAATGATGGAATTTTCTTCTTTAATGTACATTCCAGCAAAGAAACCTTTTAACTTCAATACAGTGGATCAAAAATTTGGTTTAGATCTATATGTAAAAAAAGTTTTCATCATGAGCCAATGTGAAGAACTTCTTCCTGCTTACCTACGTTTTGTTCGCGGTGTGGTTGACTCTAGTGATTTAAGCTTGAACATATCTCGAGAAATGCTTCAACAAGATCGTCAGCTTACACAAATCAGAAAAGCCATTGTTGGTAAGATTCTAAATGAGTTAAAAGATTCATTAAAAAATGACCGAGAAAACTACGACAAATTTTTTACTGAATTCGGCCCTGTGATTAAAGAAGGTATCGCAAGCGACTCTAAAAACAGAGAAAAAATCGCTGAGACACTACTTTTTAAATGGACCGGTAGCGAGCAAAGAATTACTTTGGCTGAATACCTAGAGAAAAAACCTGAGCATCAAAAAGAGATTTACTTCCTTACAGGAGAAAACGCTGAACACCTTAAGAACAGCCCGCACCTTGAAGCTCTGAAAGAAAAATCTTTCGAGGCTTTACTCTTAGATGATGATATTGATGAATGGGTAGTATCTCACCTTCATAGCTTCAAAGATGTGGCTCTAAAATCTGCGACTAAATCAAATTTAGATCTAGACACTGAGGAAGAGAAAAAGGCAAAAGAAGAAGAGAGTAAAAAACTAGCTGAAGAATACAGTGATATTATTGATAGTTTTAAAAATGGTTTAGGAGAAAAAGTTAAAGAAGTTCGAGTATCTAGTCGACTTACTGACTCCCCTGTTGTTTTAGTAGACGAAGAAAACGATATGTCAGCCAATATGAAAAGAATTCTCGCCCAGCACCGCGGCGAAAAATTTGATGACCCTCGAATTCTTGAGATCAATCCAAAACATGCTGTTTTTGCTAAAATGAAAGAAGCTTCCAGTGATGATCAAAAAGAGTGGGCAGAACTGTTTTATGGCCAGGCCCTTTTAAACGAAGGATCACAACTTCCCGATCCAGTAAAATTTAGCCAACAGATCAATAAATTATTAATCTAATAAAAAAGAGCAGAGTAAATCTCTGCTCTTTTTTTGCCTTATTTCTCTCCCTGAACCCAACGGTCAAAAAACTTTAAGGCATTTAATTCCACTTCATAAACGCGATCCAGCTCTCGGCCATTTACCCTACGATAGTTTTTTAACACAGCCTCAGCCATGATCTCTCTAGTCATATAATCCAGTTGATTTGCCGGATAGCGCTCTTTCAGTTCCTTAAAGAAAAACAAAGTATCAGGAGGTATGTTTTGCTGATCTAAGTTTCGAGCATTAGTCTGTTTAATTTGATTCTTATAGTCTTGATACTTACTCGTTCTATTCTTCATTTCATTCAGAGCTATTTCAAAATCGTGCGCTTCAAACCAACTAAAATTATCAAAATCCATCGGTCGAAATGCCCGTTCGTCAATATTGTAGACTTGTGTTTCACTAATAAGTTTTTCCATAGATTCCGAATCAAAAAAGTTATGCATAGTTGGTCGATCCCCATTTGTAGCCTCCGCCAAACGCTTTAGACTATCGTTTTCTTTGCCGAAAGATACTAAATTAAAAAGAACCTGGACATCCTTAGGTAGGTTTTGCACAGAATTTTTAATTGCATCAAAATCGATTTTAGAATCATCACCATCTGACAGTAAAAACATATTTGCCTTAGTGAATCTCAATTCTGAAGTATTTCCTGTTTTACGAGATAGCTTAAATTTTGCCAGTACTGTATCTAAAAAATGATCATAACAAGCTTGAATTTCTGTACCTTCAGAAGCTTGGGTTGCGTTTTCAACAAAATGCCTCAGCAACAAGGCTGCGTCTTGAACATTCTCTATATAGATTCCCTTTTCAACATGAACTCTATTACCAAATGGAAAAATATAAACATGATGCAAACTTCTGCCATGCTCATCTCTTTCCGACAATGCTTTGTCAACGAAAGCAAGTAATGTGCTGGCTAGAATTCTTGGGATATTTTTCGTTCCCATTGAACCACTGATATCAAAATACAAAATAGAAACTTTCTTTTCGTTTTGCTTGTCTCTCCCGGTTACCATATCGTGTTTCAAATAACCTCTTTGTTTTTGTTCTCCTCGAGCAAATTTTGAAAAAAGAGCAACATTAGGATCAAGACTAGGCTCTGGGTCCAGCAACCATCTTGCAAACCCGCTTATAGTGGCGTTTACGATGCCATCATTCTTCTCGTCTCTCTGTGGAGCTTTCAGTAAATTTAGCATTTTTGATTGCGTATAAACCATCTCACCGTCAGTCACAAAGGGATAATATTTGGCAATTAAATTTGCTTGATCAATGGCAGAGAGTTTTCCAGACTTTAACCAATCAAAAAGCATCTCATTGGAAACACTTCCTGATTTCAAATAGTCTTTTGCTCCACCAAGCATATTCTCCACTAATGCCTTCGTAAGAGGACCATTCATTTCACCCACAAATCTTTCTGTCGCCTCTAACTTTTGTGCATTGGGATCAGAATACTCTGTCGCTCTTTCCTGTATTTTTTGAATTTCTTCATACATTTTTTGTTCTGCTTCAGATAGCGGACTTAACTCACGAATCAATTTCAAAAAATCTGACATATGTCGCAACAAATAAATCATGTCTTGCATATGTCTTTGAGGTTCTCTTCTCATATCTGTGTAAAGATCATAAAAGCTTTTATCGGAGTAGCTCCACATGTTTTCTGTCAATGTTCTTACTTGAGCTTTCACTTTCATATATGCTGACTTATATTTCTCTGGCGAGTACATGAATAAATCACTGAGCTGATCATTGAGCTGTTTTCGACTACCTTTATGAAAATAAGATCGAAGTTTCTCAGCAACACCAGCTGCCAAAAATATCCCTTCAGTGGTGTCAGGAAATTTTTCCAGCTTTTTTTCATTCACATCCGATTTGAAATCTACTGATTTATCTTTTTCTGATTTATTTTTCTCATCAAAAGCTTTGTCTTTATCTTCAGAAGATTGCTTTTTAGCCGCTTCTATTTCCTTTTTCTTTTCTTCTAAAACCTTATTTGCTTCTTCAATTTGTTCCTGTTGTTCTTTTTTTAATTGCTCAAGTCTAGCATCCTGCTCTTGCTTACGCTCTTGCAACTCCTTAGCTAATTCTTCCGCTGTAGTTTTTTGTGCATCTTTTACTGTCGAACCAGTTTTTTCCTGCTCTAAGAAATCGGACTTTTCATCCTTAGAGGATGCTTTAGATTTCTCTTTGCTGTTATTTTCAGAGGAATCTTCTTGCCTACCTTCTTTAGCTTCATCTTTAAAACTTTCCTGCTCATTAGCTCTTCCAGCATTTTGAGCACCATTATTGTTATTAGAACTCTTAGATTTTTCTTGGCTATTGGCGTCTTCTGAATCCATAGCCTCGTTGTTGTTTTCAGGCTTTGAATCTTGCCCCTCTTCATTGCTTTTGGACGAAGGATTCTCTTTTATGTTATTGTTTTGATTATTTTCCTTATTGCTCTTTGATTCTTCCTGAGCTTGACTGTCTTGGTCTTTTTGACCATCCTTTGATGTACTCTGATCATCCTTTTTTTGGTCTTCTTGAAAGCTCTTTAAACCGTCGGAATTGGAATTTGAATCCGATTTGTTCTCATTCTCAGCTCTATCTTTTGGAGTCACTTCGAAGCTTTGCCACTTTCCATTTATATAAACTTCCACCCAAGCATGAAACGGATCGTTCTCAGCAGAAACTAAATACTCAACTCCATCGATATCTATCTGCCCCCTTAAACTTCTACCCGCTACAATTCTTGTCGGGAGATTAAAGAAGTCTCTAACCAAGGTAGCAAATAATCTTGAGGCTCCATCACAGTTAAACTTCGCTTGATTCGCATATACTAAGGCCCGCTTATTGCCACTTTGTCTTAATTCCTGATTGATTTGTCTTTCAAAAGCTTCAAACTCTGCTTTGCCTAACTCAGAAACCGAACTATATGTAAAGTCCTTCGAATTTACAAAATACTTTGCTAGCTCATCTACTTTTTGAAATGAGTCTAAGTTTGAATTTCTAGCATAAAGCTCTACCACGGATCGTAAATATTCCGGCCATTCTTTGGCTTGAATGCCTGATTTTTGTGTTAATAGAGCAAGTTGAGAAGCATCTAAGAGGTTTTGTGGTGGAGTTGTGAGTTTAACCTCTAGCTTACTTGGTAATGTACTAGTTCCGTTAGCAATAGCTACAAACTCTCTTTCCGCCAGCTTCTTTACTCTAAAATCACCATAATCCCCCGTCAGAATTTCTAAATCCTTGTGCATAGGTAGAGAAATTTCTGTAATGCCTTTTTTAGGTAAAAAAATCGCACTACCAATTTCCTGAAAATAGCCCAATGGATATTCTCTGTTATTAGCACGAAGGCTAAATGATTTTTGAAATTTTTGGGAATGAATGGCTTCAAAAACATTTGAAGCTAAATATGGTGTTCTATCTAAATCTTGGAGATCTTTATAATCAATAAAAATCACATAAGTATTTTCTGAACTACCTTCTTGAAGTCCAGGATCTTTAACATGGTCTTCATATTCGTCGCTTGGTCGTTCGTCCATTCCTTTTTGTTGTTTTTGCTCTTTAGTCTTGCCAGATTCTGAAGATTCCTGTTTCTCACTTGAATCTTTACTAGATGGCATTGATTCACTATTTTCTGAATCATCTTGCTCTTGTTTAGCCTTTTCCGCCCCCTGACCTTCTTGCTCTTGCTCATCTGCTGTTTTTTCTTCTTCTAGCTTCTCCTCAATGGCTTTTTGGTGATCTTCTCTCTCCTTTGGATCAATTCGTGCTTCTAAAACACTCAGATACCAAAGCCCTCGATACATACCAATCAACTTCATGGGAGCCTTGAGGTTCAATAGTGATTTTTCATCTAAAATAGAGTCAAAAAGCTTTGTGCGAAAATCAAAATAGTATTTTAAAGAAATATCTTCCGAGCTAGTTTCAAGCATACGCTTTACTTCCATCACCTCAGAATAAAAAGGATAGGATTGACTAATATAAATTTCACCAACACCCATGCTGTTTTTGTTGTTGGTCATTTCTCCATATTGCCTCACTACACCTCGATACTGTGGGGCTTTCGTAAGAATATTAATGGCATTGCTTATGCGCTCTTGTTCCATGCGTAGATCAATTTCAGGCAACTTAATTTGTCTCAGTGAATGCACACAAGAGACTGGATCAGCGGCCTGTAAAGCCGAAGAAAAAAACATTAAAAAAACACTCAACAAAAGCTTAGCCAAATTAATTGCCCTCGGATTCTTTCTGAAGTTCTAAATACAAATCTCCACCTTCTGTCCCATAGGTGTCCAAAATTTGTTCCATCGTCAGGCCAAATTTTTTCAGAAATGCAATTCTATCTTTCAAACTAGCAAACAAGTCGGGAAAGAAATCAGGATATTCATGAATCAGGCTAATCTTGTTTTTTAGATACTCCCTGACATGATTACTCATTTGTTTCGCCATAAAGTCCATTTCATACTTAATATTATATAAGGCTTCTGCCTCACGACTATTTAAACGCTCCATAAAAGAAGTTCCATAGGCTTGCGTTAAATCTTGTACTTCATACTTAATAATTCCATCGTTATCGTATTTAGCTTCAAATTTAAAAATTGGATTAGACGTCGTATAAATTTCCATAAATGCGATCAAGTCTTCAAAATGAAATTCTATCAATTCTTTGTCGGCTAAACTCTCGGGTGATTCACCACGAAGAATTCTTCGCATCAAAATAGCCGGTACTAATTCTTTTCTAAACACACTTGCAATTCTTCTCAAGTCATAACCTGCGGTAGGATAATAAAATGACTTTCTTCCGCCATTTAAAAAATCAGTCAATTGCGCTTTAAACCTTCCTTCTCCGTTAAACATTTCTTTCATGAAACTGTTTTCCACGGTAACCAAAACAGGCTCAATACCGATTAGTTCTTTGTAGTCATATTTTTCAATTAAGGACTTAATCTGGTACAATGGTAGTTTGTTATGTATTTTCATATCAAAGCCATAAACCATCCTTCTGATTAACTCCTGCGTGTTTTCATTAGAAAGCTTATTAAATACGTATGTGGACTGGTGAATTCTAGATAATACCGGATAAGCTTTTTCAAACTCGCTCTTATCAAAAGCCTGAATAAACTCACCAGGAGTACTATTGGTGATCAAAATGATTGTATAAATATTCACTTTCTCTGGTTGACCTGTGTCTTTAGCAATTCGTTCATTTAAAACAGATAACATTGCAGTTCTCAATGACACGGGTGCCTTTTCAAATTCATCCAAAAGTGCAAATAAAAATCTTTTTGCAACAATGGATTTATCACGAATCATTTTTACTTCATTTCTCTGTAAAGCTCCAATATCACTAATTCCAAAAATGTCCATTTCCGTCGACATTGGATGAAACTGCTTTTCAAAGGCCGCTAAATCTACACCCTGCTTTCTTAAATTATGATAAAGCTCGCCCAACTCCATTACCAAGTCTAGCATCTGCTCTTCATTCATAACTTCTAAAAGGCTATCGATCATTGTGCGAGCCATTTTTGTTTTCGCCGATCCCGGAGGACCATACATCAAAACATTTAAGCCCGATAGGAAGCCCTTCATCAGCGATTCAATGTTGCTATCAGCACCAATGTACTTAAAACTCATTTCTTCAAAATAAGCTCGTACAGATCGTATTGCAGCCGCTTCTTTTTGCTCCTTACTTCCAGACCTATATGCTTCCTCCAGCTCATTTGATAGCTGTTTAGCCTGCTCTTTAAAATACTCTTCTTTTTCAAGGTATGGAGATTTCACTTCGTAATTAAGAGTTTTACCTCTTAAGTCTTTAATGCTTTGATTCAACTTTTCAATAAATCTTTCGTGTGCTTCAGAAATTTCTTTCAACTGCATCTCAGAAGCAGGAGTCTGAACAAGCATATCGGTCATTTGTTTGAGATAAGGCTCTACCGTATACTCAAGTTCAAAAACTTCGTCTTTATAATCTGCTTCTATTCTCTCAATTTGCTCTTCTATGTCTTTGGGAAACATTTCTCGATTTTTTCGATCTTGCTCCGTTTCTCCCTTTAATTCTTTATTGGATGAATACTCTTCTCGAAGGCTGGTGAAAAAACTAATTAGACTAGATAATACCGTATTACGATTTTCTAATTTAACCTTAGTGAATGGATCACTCACGGAGCTTTCATCAATTCCTCTAATTTCGAGTTTTTCTTGCTTACTCCGCATATTGACAATAGTAAAATCCAAAGCCTTGTCTTTTCCTGTGAAGAGCTCTTTATTAGCACGATCATAAACAAAAGTGATGATTTCATTTTCGTTTACTGGTGATCTGAAAAACAAAGTGTTGGTCATTGGATTGTAGTAAGCTTTATAAATTGCCAAGTCGCCCAATTGATAGGCTTCCGGATCAAATTCTTCCCCTTTTTCTGTAAGTCGTCTTTGCTCTCTTTCTATAAAGTCATTATCCACTGTCTTTGTCTCAATTAAATCAATAATACTTACGTCTACTTCTTTGTAGGATGTGTTTATTTTTTCTATAATTTTCGCTTGTGATCCATGAAGTAAAAAAGGTACCAAATCCACTAAATCATGTGGTTTCATATCAAAACGTATGGCATCAAAAGAAATCCCACTCAGAATTTGTCGACTAATAAACGCGGCTCGAAAGTAGTTCCAAGCATTTACATTAACACGATTGGAGCCAGTATTCGCTGGGTGAAAAGCAGTATAATTGGTTATACCTTCATTAAAACGTTCAATGGCAGCATTTAACTTAGAAGTGTTTAATGAATCCATTTGAAGAATGATTTCTGTCATTGGCGCAATCATCTCCTCAGGGATACGTACTTTATCTAACAAAGGACGAATGCCACGAATGTTTAGCACAGAATTCTGTAATTCTCGATCTGCGAAGTCTAGAGCATCAATATAATCAGTAATGTCTTTTGAATCCACTCCGCGGTTCATAGTGAAAAACTTTGTGTTGAAGCGGTCTAACAAAGCCATTCGTCCACCTATTTCATAAGGCTTGGCTTGAGCGATCAGTTGTGCCATAGAAGTATTAGAAGTAGAAACCACAGTATCCACCATTAGTTTAATTACATCACTTCCACGTAGAGCTTCCCTTTCATTTAAGATCGAAAGAAGGACCATCTGCACTGCTGGTGAGGCCTTATCAATTTCATCCAAAATTACAAAAATATTTTTAGCATTGATCAAAGCCTTTGAAAGATCGTAATGGATTTCTGAATCTTTACTAACTAATTTAAAAGGGTTTAATGTACCAAAAATAGGTTCTTCACTCATGTTTTCATGCATTTGCAATTCAAAAAAACGAGCCATTTGATCAATAGTTTGTTTGTACTCTGGATTATCCCAAGTTTTATTTTGTCTTTGCTCTTTAACGAAACTTTGTAGCTCGGAAAGAAAGGTATTTATTTCTTTCGCTTTTTTAATTTGCTCCGCCAAAGGCATTTTTGCCGCCTCTGTAAAAAGCATATTAATCTCCGCTTGAAAAAATAGAGTGGTTGCAAATGTTTTACCACCACCACCTGGGCCATCATTAAAAAGATTTCCTTTTGCTAAAACGGTTGTCACCAAATAGTAAAGATAGTTTTCACTGCGATAAATTCCGTTAGCAAACTTCTGAAGATTTTTACTGCTCAAGTTCCATGAGGCTTCTGGTTTGGCCGAAGAACTACAAATTCCTTTAGTTTCTGCGAAACCTACAGACATGAAACTTAATTGAAGACTAAGGCTTAAAACAAGTGAGTTCCTAAGACTCAAAGTTTTATACATCATAAAAACTCCAGAAATAAAAAGTTAATCCCCTTTAAAATAACCGATTCAGTAAAGATTCCCTATATTTATCCCAAAAGCTACAATGGCTTCGAAAACTTTACTATCCCCAGGACGGGAAATGTCACTCTTATAAACAACCAAATCAATTCTATTAAGCTCAGGGGAAATGGGGGGTGTTTCTGTATAAACTTTTGACAATCATAAACTGGCCCCCTTAATTGCGGATGAATAAGAAAGCACTAGGTTTATTTCAACCCACAAATGTCCGGTAAATTAATATTTAGCTCAAAAGCATTTGATTGTGATAATTGATGTAAATATCAATGTGATCTT
>CERX01121243.1_pt1 | contig 102361 bp, 76 predicted proteins | sample 350251 | NCBI WGS metagenome assembly CERX01 (sample SAMEA2621044, study PRJEB7988) | marine metagenome | biome: marine biome (ENVO:00000447); feature: deep chlorophyll maximum layer (ENVO:xxxxxxxx); material: "saline water (ENVO:00002010), including plankton (ENVO:xxxxxxxx)" | depth 50 m
CCGGAATAGCGCCTCTGAAAAAATACATTTCTCAGAAGGCCGGCTCAATCGAAGATCAAAACCGAGGAGTTAGCAAAAAAACCAAAAACACAAAGCCGAAGGCCAAAAAAAAGACCCAGCCATAAGCCAGGTCTCCCTATTATTCCACTCTATTTCAGCAGGCCCTTACTTGCCTTCAAGATGACGATCAATGATCTTCTTGAATTCTGGGAAAGGATAAGCCCCTTTTAAAGTAACTCCGTTGATAATAAAACCAGGAGTACCTGAAATTCCAAATTTTCTAGCTTCTGCAACATGAGAATCAATCTTAGATTTTACTTTTTCTGACTCCATGTCTTTTTCTAATTTCTTAACGTTAAAACCAAGTTTTTTCGCTTCAGAAATCATCCATTTAGCTCCACCTGATTTTAACTGAGCTTGGTTTTCAAAAACTTTATCATGAAGTTTGAAAGCCTTGTTCACATCTTGCATAGCAGCTGCTTCAAAAACTTTTGCAGCAGGTAATGCTTTCGGGTGAAAATCTAAAGGTAAGTGCTTATAAACGAACTTAATCTTGTCACCATAGATTTGCTTTACTTGCTTCACAGTGTTGTAACCGCGAGTACAGTAAGGACACTCAAAATCAGAGTACTCAACAATCGTGATTGGAGCATCTGCTTTTCCTAGGAAGTATTCACCCTCAATCACTGGTTTTTTTGGGTTTGTGAATTCTTCTTCTAGACGATTCTCTTCTTCTTTGGCTTGATTTTCACGAGCTGCTTCTTGAGCTTCTCTAGCCGCTTTGTTCACCACTTCTAAAAATTTAGCCGGGTGCTTTTCGATAACGTTAAAAACGATATCTGGGTTTTCTTCTAATGTCTTTTTTAACTGATCTTTATTAACACAGCCAACTAGCATAGTGAATGCGACTAGACCGATGAAAAGCTTCTTCATGTTTAAACCTCCAAGTGAAACTTTAATTATTCCGATATATTCTGACATAAGTGACTGATTTGGCAAGCTTATCTGGACTTAAAAAGAAGCTTTCTGTTGAGTTCTTAGGCCGATTTTTTTGTTTCGCACAGCAATTAATCACTTCGACCTTGGTCCTATTTTGATACATTATCCACCAGGATTGAGCTTAGTTATTAAATTACCAATGTTTTATCCGATAAACAGATATGGCAAAAAAGAAACTACTAATTATTGAAGATGACGACTCAATCCAGCAACTCATTCACCGTAAACTGTCATCAGAGTTTTCAAATCTCGAGATCACCAGTGTTTTGGATGGGATTTCTGCGGGACAAGAGATCGAGTTTAATGATTTCGATGTCATTATCACTGATATCAATTTGCCAAGAAAAGATGGTGGCTCACTTTTAAAACGAGTGCGATTTTCAAAGTACAATCGCTCCACCCCCTTGATCGTAATCACTGGACAGCCTGATTTTGAAATGCGCAGGGAGTTTGCTCCTATCCACTTGATTCCCAAGCCTTTTCGAATGAAAGAAATCATTAGTGCTATAAAAGACCTTTTAGAAATAGATAAAAAGTCTCTAAGAAAACAAAACGAAAGTTTTCAAGCAAGTATATTTGCTTTCGAGCAAATTCTGAAACAAGGTAATGCCGTTGTTCATGAGTTTTCACACCCTTATCTTCGAGAAATAGGAGAAGAACTCCCTGGTCAGCTGCACTTTCTCTTCGACATCGCCTATCAAAACGAAAGCGTACACTTTCACATCAGCGTAGAAAAAGGCCTGGTTTTGCGTCTTTACAATGAAGTTTCTGGCGGGCGCGAGTTAAGTCAAGATGAGGCTGAAATCATGATCGCCACAGAAGAAATTTTTAAAGTCTTTAACCAGCAATTCTATAGACACTTTGAATTTATTGGCGAAGATGCTCCAAGCTTAAAACCTAGAGGATGCTACATTACAAAAGATGGAACGGACTACAATCAAGCAAAAGCCCATCGCGGCCTTTGTCTAGAAGCTTCCACTACATTTGGAAAGCTTGTCTTTCAATACTTTATCGCCCCATACAAAAGCCGGCACGCGGCCTAATTTTCCTATTCCTTCAGCCTTTTTTTAGGAAGACTTTTGCCTATTCCATAGGAAGTCAGCAATCTATAAGATATGGATATTCAAAAAGTTTTTATATCAACCAGCTTTGGTTTGTTAAGACAGATGGGACACAAAGAGCTTGAAGGGCAAATGGATTATTATTATCAACTCCAAGAGCAATCAGGCTTAGAGATTCATTTTTGCCTTGGAAAAAACGCAGAGCGAATCTTAAGACTCTTACCAAGGCTGCAAAACTTTCCAACACACTTCTCCCTACAAGAAACAAACCTGGTAGGACACATTTCTGATGCAGCAGGTAAAAACCTTGAGGCCTCTTGGCTTTGGAGCTTTCATGTAAGCCCACCAATATCCTACTGGGAGGACTGGAAAAACCAGCTTGAGACTCTTGAAAACCTTAAAAAACAGGCTGATATATTTAGTTTTTGCCGATATTTTCCCTCTGCCCTTCCCATTTTTTTGTCAGAGCGCGGTTTAAAAAAATTATACGACAAAATAAGAAAGCGTGAATCCATAAAAATCCAAGACTTTGATTGGCGTTTTGCTGAAAATATGGCACAAATTAGGCTTTCAAATAATGAATTAGAAAACTCAGAAAATGAGTTCATCTCCCCTTCAACAATGAGGTAAACAGTGGATTTGAGTAAGATAGATTATAAAGCGATCGATAAAATTTGTGACAGAGCACTCTACTTCTCTACGCAAATGATCTATATGGCGAATAACCGTAAGAACAAAGCTAAAGGCGACCCTAAAATTGGTGGTCACCCTTCCGCCTGTTCAAGCTACCTTCACATCGCGGCAGCCCTTCACCTGGTAATGAAAACAGGTTTTGATCACATTGCAGTTAAGCCACACGCAGCACCAATGGATCACGTTTTTAATTATTTTATGGATCTTTTCTTAGATAAAGATTTAGAACGCTTTGATGATGAAAAAGCAAAAAAAGCAATGGAAGGGCTTCGAGCTTATTCACAAAATGGCGAACCTGTTTTACAGAGTTACCATTCAGCTTACGACCCAGATCATCACAACTTTTTACCTTCAGGAACAGTAGGTATTCCGCCTGTAAACCTTGGTTACCTTGCTCATGCTTACCGACTTTTAAAAGATCATGGTTATGAAGTTCCTGAGGATGCTCACTTTTGGGCTGTAATGGGTGACTCTGAATATCGTGAAGGGTCTTTACAAGAAGCTCTTCCTGACTTTGCAGAACGTGAGTTAGGTAATATTACTTGGATCGTGGATTATAATCGTCAGTCATTAGATGGCCACCGAATTACAAACAAAGAAATCATGGAAGGTACTGATAACGAAAGAATCGCTCGTTGTGCCAAAGCATCTGGTTGGGAAGTGATTCAAGTTCGTCACGGTAAAAAACGCCAAGAAGTTTTCAAGAAAAAAGGTGGAAAAGAATTCCAAAGGTACTTTGAAGACCAGTTGGATGACCTTGAGTTACAGACTTTATTACGCGCCGAAGACATGAAGAAAGTGCGTGACCAAATTCATAGTGACAATAATAAATTAGCAGAAATTTTAGACCAATTATCTGATAAAGAATTGCAAGAAGTAATCCGTGATATGGGTGGGCATGATGTTCAAGCCATTTCTGAGGCGATGTTGGCGAGTAAACAAGACACTCGTCGTCCAACTCTAATCATCATTCATACGATCAAAGGTTGGGGCTTGCAGGCTATGGCGGCTCAGGCAAACCACAACACTCTTCCTAACAAAAAAGAGGTTGATGCCTTAAGAGAGTCTCGTGGAATTCCAGCAGATGATCCTTTCCAAAAATTTGACAAAAACTCTGCAGAAAGTAAGTTTTTAGCAAATCGTGGTGATCAGCTTTATGACGACATCATGGTACAAGAAGGTTTAATGCAACAAAACAAAGACTACTTTGAGCATAACCTACAAAAACTTGGCGATATACCAGATGCAATTGACGTAAATTATAAAATGGCTAGCTACCCGCACACACAATGGATGTTCGGTCAGCTTACTTCAAAGTTAAACCGTATCTCTAATACTCCACTAGCTGAGGATGAGTTGTTAGAAGGTCAAAAGCCATTAACAGAAGCGGAAAAAGCATGGAAACTAGTTTCTGAGTTAGTGGTTTCTATGGCTCCTGATGTTGGTACAAGTACAAACTTAAATCCGAGTATGGATGGGCAAATTTATGACCCTGATTTGGTTGAGACAGACTACGAGGTTGAGTTTAACTTAAAAGATACAAAATCACCTGATTTGATTCCTAACGAAGACAAAAAACATAAGTTCATTCGTTTTGAGATTGAAGAATCTAATACTACAAGTTGTGTAGGATCTTATGGTCGCATTCGTGATGTTCTAGGGATTCCAGTAGTTCCAATAATGACGATTTACGATTTTTTCGTTAAACGTGCCATGGACCAACATTTCTATAACCTTTACTGGAAATCCAGTTTCATCATGGTAGGTACTCCAGCCGGCGTAACTTTAAGCCCGGAAGGTGCACAGCATGGTTGGAAATCTGACATTCAGATTCCTAACCAAATCACTTGGGAACCATACTTCTGCCAAGAGCTAGATTGGATTCTAGCTGATTCTATCCGTCGCCACGTTCTAAACGACAACGAAGGTAGAACGGGAGTTCATATTCGTACAGTTACTCGTGGAGCTGAGCAAAAAGATTTAATGAAGTACTTAAAAATGCAGGCTCGATTTAAATCTCAAGATTTAACTCTTAGCCATAGTGATTACCCTCTTGCTGATGGTACTCCTGAAAATCAAATTGAAGCCATCAGTGACGAGGAGATTTACTCTTCTTTAAAACAAGATGTACTTAAAGGTGCCTACTACCTTATTAATTATGAGAATTACGCAGGCTACACTCCAGGCGATAATGTTGTGAACATTTTTGCTATGGGTGCCCCTACTACTGAGGCTATTAAAGCTTCGAATATGCTTTTACAAAAAGGTATTTACGCAAATGTAATCGTTGTTACTAGTTCTGATCTACTTTGTGGAATTCAAGGACATGAAGACAACTACTCTTACTTGAAGAATGGTTTGAACATCGATAATCGTCTACAAATTTTGCCTGACAGTCTTAAAGAAAGCTATGGAGATTTAATTACTGTAGCAGGCCGTAAGGTACCTATTGTTAGTGTTCATGATGGTGAAGCTGGTTTGTTAGATAACCTTGGGTCAATCTTAGGTGTTCGTCATGAATGTTTAGCGGTTCGTAAGCACTCAAAATGTGGTCGCCCACAAGATGTTTACGCTTACCACGGTATTGACGAAGACGCGATCGTTGAGGCAACAGGCAAAGTTTTATCAGAAACAGCTTTAGAAGGAATTCAAATCCACCGTAGTCTTTTAGAACAAGCAAGCCATGCTAATTCTAATATCCAAAACTGGCGAGAGCTATGGCCAGAAGTTATCAAGAACTAATTAAAGATTTAAACTTTAATCTCTACCCGGCGGCGAAGAAAAAATTTCGCCACCGGGTTTTTATTGTGCACTTTTTTGGCGGCAACCAAAGAAAGCTTCTTCGTCATATTCGCCTACTAAATCAATTGGGCCTTGATGTGTACGCCATTGATTTGAGTTACCGAAAAAATCTGGTTTACAAAAAAATTCCAAAATTTAAAAATGAAGCCTTCAAAGTTCGTAGCATTTGGAGCCAAGAAATCAAAGAAGCTTTGGATTATATCCCTGGTCCAGTTATCACTTACGGCTTTTCAGGTCCTTCAGCCTGTTTAATCGAAGTGGCAGTTCAAAATAAAAAAGTGGAAGGTTTAATTAGTGACTCAGGTCCATTTACACACCTCTTGCAATGCAATTACAATTTAGCAAAAGTAGAGTTTGGCTTAAACAAAACCTGGCTTAGAGCATTATCAAGCTTATTGATGAGTCCACTTTGGGATTTAAAACATACCGAAAAATTGCTCAAAGACTTGAGTAATCTCCCTAAGGGAACTCCCTACCTTTCTTTTCAACCCATGCTTGATAAAGTGGTTCCCGTTGATTATATGCAGGATGTGTTTGCTCGCTCAAAGCATGAGTTGAATTTAAGTGTTTGCAAGATAAAGCAAGCTGGTCACCTTGAAGGCTTAAAAAAAGACCCCGAAAACTACCGCAAAGCCTTACAATCTTGGTTAGAGAATAACTTCGCTTAAAGACTTCGTTTCATTAGCGGCCACAGCAGAATTAATATTGAACATTGCAAATTAGAACCTAGAAATAAAAATCCATAGACTCAAAAGTCTTTTAGGCTTTATGGAAACCTACTCATCCCCACAAATAGCATTTTATTCGAGCAGCTAAATAGCAAAAAAATAGTGATTTTAAGTAGTTAAAGAACAGTGCCAAGACCGCGAGCTTTTCCTCCAAAAATGCCAATTTTTGTCTTAAACCCTCTAAAAACTAAACAGTTCCACTTTTTAAAAATGATTTCTATTACTTAGCCGACCTAGTCTCTTTAGAAAGTAATTTTGTATCTAAAGAGAGTGACAAAAAAGGTCGCGCAAAAGGCTAAGCTCAAAATAAATAACAAAAGGTTTATGGCATTCGCTTTGCTTTATATAGAGCTAACACCCCCCAATACTCCCAATTTTTTCCATGGCCACCTTCTCCCCCCAGTAGGTGGCCAAACTTTTTTAAGGACCCCGCTAAGCACCTAAATATCGCGACTCCTATTGTTGATGATAATGCTGTATCGAAATCCTCCTTTGCAGGTCTCAGCCTTTAAGGCTTTCAGCCGACAAGTTTTCCCTTTCCTTTTGCTCTTCTGATAGAGCACTCTATTATAAATTAAAGCTAAATCAGAGTTGCCTTTAGAGGATTTCTTTCCCAAAGTTTTAAATTCACTAAGCTCTTAATAAAGATGTCTAGATGGTTTCGGCGCAATAAACTCTGAGTAAAGAAAGACAATTTAAGTCATCCCTTAACTGGCAAAAGTGACAATTAAGGCTTATTTTGGGATCAGATCAAAATTATTGATATCTGAAGCTGGCCCCAGCTTTGCTTTATATAGAGCTAACACCCCCCAATACTCCCAATTTTTTTCCATGACCACCATCTCCCCCCAGTTGGTGGTCAACTTTTTTGAGCCCGAAAAAAACTCCATAACTAACTAAGAGGCTAGCATTTTCAGGCATTTGCTGTGACCTTGAGAATTAGTCATGCTATGCTAAAGCGGTGTAATTAAAGAGGTATTCATGAGTAACGACACGCTTTTAAAAATTGAAGATTTGAAAATTGAATTTCACACTGAGGACCGAATTGTTAATGCAGTTAAAGGCATTAGCTTTGAAATACCAAAAGGTAAAACCATTGGTTTAGTTGGTGAATCGGGATCAGGGAAATCAGTAACTTCATTAAGTGTTATGCGTTTGTTGCCAGAACCTCCTGCAAAAATTCCTTCTGGTAAAATCCTTTTTCAAGGTGAAAATCTTTTAGAGAAAACCGAAGAACAAATGCGTAGAATTCGTGGAAATAAAGTTTCCATGATTTTTCAGGAACCAATGACCTCTTTAAACCCACTATTTACCATTGGGGATCAAGTGGCTGAAGTTCTTATGCTTCATAAAAAAATGACGAAGCAAGAGGCCATTGATAAAACGGTAGACCTTTTTGACCAAGTAGGAATTCCTGATCCAAAGGGACGTGTAAACTCCTACCCTCACGAACTTTCTGGTGGGCAAAGACAAAGGGTTATGATTGCTATGGCGATTGCTTGTGAGCCAGAGCTTTTAATCGCCGATGAGCCGACCACTGCTTTGGATGTTACCATACAAAAACAAATTTTAGAGCTTCTTGCCAATCTTCAAAAAAAATACGGCATGAGCGTTTTATTTATTACCCATGACCTTGGGGTAATTGCCGACATCGCTGATGAAGTTGTTGTTATGTATAGAGGGGATATCGTTGAGCAAGGAGACACAGCAAGCATATTTAAAAACGCCCAACACCCTTACACAAAAGGTCTTCTAGCCTGTCGACCAAGCCTAGAGAAAAACCCTCATCGTTTGCCAACCGTTTCGGATTTTATGACTCCTGATGGAAAGGAAACAGGCTTTAGTGTTGAGGACCAAAAAGTAATAAAAGCCAACCGCCCGATCACTGATGAAAATCCTGTGATTTTAGAAATCAAAGACATTAAGACCCACTTTCCTCTAGAGAAAAACTTTTTTGGATCTGTCCAATCATGGGTGAAAGCCGTTGATGGTGTAGATTTAGAAGTTCGCAAAGGAAGAACTCTTGGTGTAGTTGGAGAGTCTGGTTGTGGAAAGACGACTTTGGGAAGAAGTATTTTACGTTTGATAAACCCCACTTCAGGACAAGTGATTTACAAAGGTGAGGATATCACTGCAATGAATAGCAGTGAGTTACGTGATCTTCGTAGAAAAATGCAAATTATTTTTCAAGACCCTTACGCATCCTTAAATCCAAGAATGACTTTGGCTTCAGCGATCATTGAACCCATGCAAATTCACAATTTAGGTGGCTCGCGTGAAGAAAGAATTCAAAGAGCTGGAGATTTACTTGAAAAAGTTGGGCTTCAGAGAGACATGCTAAACCGCTACCCTCATGAGTTTTCTGGAGGTCAAAGACAACGTATATGTATTGCTAGAGCATTGGCCGTTGAACCTGAATTTATCATTTGTGACGAATCAGTTTCAGCTCTTGATGTATCGGTACAAGCGCAGGTTCTTAACCTATTAATGGATTTACAAGAAGAGTTTGATCTTACTTATATTTTCATCTCTCATGATTTAGCGGTTGTAAAATTCATCGCTGATGAAATTGCAGTTATGAACAAAGGTAAAGTGGTAGAGTATAACGATGCGGTAAACATCTACTCTAATCCTCAAGACGCCTATACAAAAAAACTTCTAAGCGCAATCCCTAAAGGCTTGTAGTTCACTCCAAATCGGTGGCCATTTACAGAGCCACCTTTTTGATAAATCGGAACTATTTTACCTAAGTAGCTCTAATACAAAATATTTAGAACGCTTATTCTAATACCCTATTTTCAATGAATTTTTGCGTGGTCCGCTTAATCCCTGAGAAGCTTTTAAACACTGTCGTGACAATTTAGGGCAAATGGGTTTCTTTAGGTCTCAGAACAAAATAAGAAGGTCTTCTTGCCATATTGGAAGGTCAAAATTTTGCTCTGTACAAGGGGTAGAATGAAAGCTTTAGTTTTAGTTCTTTTTTGTTTATTCTTTTATACTTGGCAAATAAGTGCGTTTGCCTCTAGCACTCCTATACCTTTATGTAAATACTCAGCAGCTGACTTCCAATCGCTAGTCGCAAAATATGAACATATAGAGTTTCAACAGAGAAACCCAAAGCCAGAAGTAAATTTAGTCTTAGCTCAAAAAATGCGCCCCACTTTTGAAGAAATCCTTAGGATTCTAGAGTTCAAAACCAACGGAAGCTATTACTTAGCTGACTTAAAATCCTTAGAAACCATTGAAGGAAAAAGTGAAAGAAAAGTAAGCGAACACGGTTACAAAAACACCAGAAAAATCCACGACTATCTTCGAGGAAGTGTGGTTTTCGACAGTTTAAATGAGCTGATTGCAGCCTTTCAGTACTTGGCGAGTTTTAAAACAATTGAGATCGGTGAAGTATCTGATTATTTTAGTAAACCGAAAAGTTCTGGCTATAGAGCTTTAAACTTCTCCATACGCTTTAAAGAAAACGGCTTTGTGGCTGAGCTTCAATTTCACCTAAAAGACTTGTTTGAGATCAAGAAAAACTACACCGACAAAATCTACAAAGAAATTAGAAAAATAGAATTGGATATTGAGAATGAAAAGGCCAATCTAGATGCTCTTCAGGCTGAAAAATCGAAACTAATCGATAACTATAGTACTTTAAAAAATAACAAATTTACTCGTGCCTTTGTGGGTTCAGAAAAACGAGATTTTTTACGAGCGGAAAAAAACACCTACCAAGAAGCTTTGAATAAATTTGAACAGCAAATGCTTGAAACCGAAAAATACATCCAAGAACTTACGAACGAACTTAAAATCAACAAAGATCTTCATGATGCCATTTATCGAAAAGCACTTATCCCTTATATGCCAGAACTTAGAGAGATTTTTGGAGAGGACTACAATTAAATCTATCGCTTCAAGGCAATAGTTAATCCTTCAGTAGTAGGGACGAAGCAACTAATGAACTTCTCTGAATCTGCCATAGCTTCATTGAATTTCCTCATTTCTCGCCATTGAGAATTAGAAACACGCTCTGGTTGATCTAAGCCCACTTCTCCAAATAACAAAGTATTGTCGCCGACAATCATTCCTCCGGAGCGAAGGTTTTTTTCAGCCCAAAGGAAATACTCATAATAGCCAGCCTTGTTGGCGTCGATAAAAACAAAATCAAAAGGAGCTTCAGATTCTATGCTTGCAAGGGCTTGCCTAGCATCTCCTTGGTGCAGGTTAATTTTAGAAGGCCCCTCATAAGCAGTAATTACTTCTTTAGCGATTTCTGCATGTTCTTTGTTGTATTCGAAAGTATGCAGCTCACCACCATCAATCGCTTCTGCAATCCATAAGCTTGAGTAAGCGGCAAAACAACCAATCTCTACTGCCTTTTTGTAAGAATGGCTCTGGATTAAAAACTTTAGTATGCTGGCTTCCGCTGCGGAAATACTCATCCCTTCTTTGTAAGTGGGCTGCATTTTTTCCTTTGAAAGCTCATGGGCAGAGCTTTCTTTAGCAAACAAATTTTCGAGATACTTTACACTAATCCCTGCCGCCGCATCACGCATCTACCACCTACCTAAACTTTTCAGAGAACGAATCGCAACTGTTCCGATGATATCCTGCAAGTCTTCCATTTGTTTTTGAACTAAAGGCTCACCACCTTTTAACTCAATAGTTAAAACCGGAACTTCATTGTCTTTCCACATATAACGACCAAGACTCCCTGGCATATGCCCTAATCTACGCCACGGTAATATCGAAGCCGGCTTCACAACATTCGGGCCGTCAAAATCCAAAACCCCATATGGAGTGTGGATGGAAATTATAAAATCGGGTTTAAAGTCCTCAATATGTTTAATGATACATTGAGTTTCTTTTTCAGAACCTCCTGCATTACCAGGAAAACGCCTCGCCCTTGCACCTTTTTTTCTCCAAAATTTTTGTGCGGAATCAAACCAATCATTCGTCGGAAAATTTCGATTTAAGTCCACACCATTGGCATTCGTGCGAGTTCTTTTTTCTAATCCATCTGGGTTTAAAATAGGAAGGATTCTCCACTCACTTCTCGGCTCTAGGTCTTTTAAGCGATGCACCCAATCCCTAGCCAAGCTACCTGCTGCACCTTCGTCACCATGAATCGTGCCGAAAACTAAGACTTTAATATGTCGCTCTTTAGCGCTACCTTTATCAAAATGAAAAATAGGTTTTCCTAATGTACTGTTACAACTCACATCGTGAAGCATTTCATTACAATATTTAAAAGTATGCTCGTTCGTAAAAGGAGCTGGCAAATTTCCTAGCTGCTCAAGACAAGCCTGCTTTAATTCCTCCGAACTAGAAGATGAAACAATAGCCTCATTCGCTGAATTCATATTCTTGTCCATTGGATTTTGAACATTTACTTTGTCATCATTGATACTCTGGCTTTGTCCCGCTTTTTCGGCAGGAGTTTCAGTGGTGGGCTTTTTTTCCACATCGGAACAGGCTACTAAGGCAAATAAAATAAGAATTTTCATTAAGTTCTGCATACTTACAGTTTTATTCTAAAGTCCATAAATGGCAAAGCCTTTCTATTGGCATTTTCACCTAATGCAAAGGAATGGCAGTAAAAGCCAGCATTTTTGATGCATAGTATAGGTTTGTCCTCTATCACTTGCCCAATAGGACAGTTTTTAATTACACTAGGCGCCTTTGAAAGAGAGGATTTATGATCGATTTAAATGGCAAAAAATATGTAGTGATGGGTATTGCAAACAAAATGAGTCTTGCATGGTTTATCACTCAATCTCTAAAAAAAGCAGGGGCTCAAGTCGCCGTAAATTTTCTAAATGAAAAAATGGAGAAACGAGTTCGTCCTTTGGCCGAAGAAGTAAATGCTGAAATCATTCAACAATGTGACGTTACCAATGCCGATGAACTAAAATCTTTTTTTGAGACTGTAAAAGAAAAATTTGGTCAAATCGATGGCCTAGTTCATGCCATAGCATATGCTGAAAGAGAAGATCTTGAAGGAAGATTTATCGATACTAGCCGCGAAGGTTTTTTAAAGGCAATGGACATTAGCGCTTACTCTTTAGTTGATGTAGCAAAACACGCAGAGCCATTAATGACCAATGGTGGTAGTATTGTAACCCTAAGTTATTTGGGTGCAGTTAGAGTTGTAGAGAACTACAATGTAATGGGAGTTGCTAAAGCAGCTCTAGAAGCATCGGTGAGATACCTTGCTGCGGATATGGGGCCAAACAACATTCGCGTAAATGCCATTTCGGCAGGGCCAATAAAAACTTTGAGCGCAAGCGGAATTAGAGATTTCAGAAGCATGCTTGGTAAAGCTGAAGAACAAAATCCACTTCGACAAAATATCGATGGGGAATCTGTCGGAGATACGGCAAGTTTCTTACTTTCTCCATTAGCAAAGCACATTACTGGCGATGTACTCTACGTCGACTGCGGAGCTCAAATCATAAAATAAATTATCTTATTGTTAAAAAGCTTTCATTACCCTAAAATTTAGACATGATTTTAGGGTTTTTCTTTTCAAAGCTAAGGGCCGACCAACGAGCTTTCAATTTAATTGAACTAATGGTAACAGTAGCAATTATCGGTATACTTGCAGGAGTGGCTATCCCTAACTACTCACTGATTATGCATAGAACAAGAGTAAAATTAACCATTTCGCAATTGATCCAACTAAGAAATGGTATTGTTGGAATTAGAACGGTGGAAGATAAATTCGTTCGACAAATTTCAGGTAGCAACTGCACAAGGTGTGCTTTTGCTGGTTATACAACGGATGCTGATTCCTGGGCACCTGATGCAACTGCTGAATCCCGTTACAACAAATTAGGCTTTAGCGGTTTGCAAAGAGACGCATGGGGCAATATTTTATTATTAGATGAAAACGAAAATGAATTCGCTGGTTGCAACTGGGATACCATCACTTCAGTGGGAGCCAATGGAAACTTTGAAGCCTACACAGATGAAATAGCCTATGCAGACAACATTCAGTTAATGATTCCTCAAAAATCCCCTACCGGCTGCAATAATCCATCCGATATCATCGTTGGCCCTACGGCATTTGATTTGCCAAACTAATACTCGAAGTATTTTTTCTTTAGTAATGTTCTCTCTGAAAAAATGATCCAGTTCTGGGTTTATTGGTTTATGGAAAAAATTGGTGACTATGCAGAAAATCCTTTTGAAGGATTACTGGACGACATACCAATGCTGCAAATTTCAAGAGCCATAGAAATTGATCTGCCTGAGATCATAGCCGATGAAAAGCTACCATCTCCTATCCAACCCATTGATCAAAACCTTATGTAAAAGCAAAAAAAGCGATCTTTAAAAAAAGATCGCTTTCAATAAATTAGTGTTTATAGAAGAGTGAGTTCACCAAAAAAAATACTACTCCCCTTTTATCCAGTAACTTTAGTTTTAGAAGTTTTGTTCCTCTAACCATCTTTCACAATCGATGGCAGCCATACATCCACTACCAGCAGCGGTAATCGCCTGACGGTAAACATGATCTTGTACATCTCCCGCAGCAAAAACACCTTCTACATTTGTGTAGGTACTATCAGGTTTAGTTACCAAATAACCCGTATCATTTTTTTCTAACTGTTCGCCGAAAATATCTGTATTGGGTTTGTGCCCGATTGCTACAAAACAACCTTCTACTTTAATCTCAGACTCCTCACCATTAACAGTATCTTTCAGTTTCATTCCTTTAAGACCCATTTGATCACCCGTGTACTCTAATGTCTCTTTATTCCAAAGGATTTCAATTTTTTCGTGAGCCTTCACTCTATCTGACATAATCTTTGATGCTCTAAACTCATCACGTCTATGAACAACATAAACCTTATTCGCAAACCTAGTTAAGAACAAAGCTTCTTCCATGGCTGTGTCTCCACCACCAATTACAGCAACGTCTACATTTCTAAAAAAGGCTCCATCACAGGTTGCGCAAGCTGAAATTCCGCGGCCCCAAAAAGTTTGTTCCGATTCAATGTCTAAAAGTTTTGCTGTAGCACCTGTAGAGATAATTACAGATTGAGTTTCATGCATCTCTTCGCCAATCCACACTTTGTAAGGACGAGCTGAGAAATCTACTTTCGTAACTTTTTTAGGTACAATGCGAGTTCCAAAACGCTCTGCTTGCTTTCTCAATACGTCCATCATTTCTGGGCCAGTAATTCCATCTGCAAAACCAGGATAGTTTTCAACTTCTGTGGTCAACATTAACTGACCACCGATTTCTTCTCCGGCAATCATTAATGGGTTAAGGTTCGCACGTGCTGTGTAAATCGCTGAAGTGTAACCGGCAGGACCAGATCCGATGATAATTACTTTTTCCATGAGGACTCCTAAGATATATTGATCAAATGATTTTAGTTTTTAAATAAGGCATACAATATAGCCCTAAATAAGTGTCTGGTCATGCCTTTGGTTTACAAATTTTTATGCATTCGCTAAAACAAAATGAAACTTCCACCCAAACTGCTAAGACTTAACTCAATTATCAGCCTTGCATTCTGCCTGAGGCCCACTTAAAATGCTTTATGCCTAAAATTAAGTTCTCAAAAGCAAATCGTGAAGACCTAGAAGTAGAAAACGGCGAAACTTTGATGCAAGCCCTCACCTCAAGAGGGGTGCCTGTTGCCTCCTCTTGCAGTGGCAAACTTGTTTGTGCTAAGTGCTATGTTCAGGTTACTGATGGTAGCTATAACCTCAGCATGCCCGATCAAGAAGAACGAGACTTTATGGAAGTTAAAGGAATTGATAAGAATTGTCGAATGGCCTGTGCCTGTAAAGTCGAGGGTGATATCACTATCGACACACCCTACTGGTAATATTTAGAATATTTAAATACTAAAAGACTTAAAATAAGCCTCAATAAAGTCTATGGCTGGCTGACGAATCTCATCGGATTCGATTAAAATCCCGTGCCTCGCATCTGGAATAATCACTAAATCGCAGTTCTTTTTTCCCACTTCATTTTTTCGATCGCAAAAAATATTTTGCTTAGCGTTTTCTACAACCTCATCATTTTCTGCCTGAACAATAAAAATGGGTATATCTTTAATCTTTGCTATTTTTTTCTTAGAACGCATAAACTGATTGGCCTGAATGGATTCGCGAACCCAGCGAACTGTCGCGGAACCCAATTGAAGCTCAGGATACTTTTCCCAAAAATCATACTTTACTTGAAAACGCTCTGGACTATGAGTCGATTTATTTCCCTCAAAACGAACCTCTGATAAATCATAGTCTTTTCCACCAGGCACATAATCATTGCAGTCTCCCGCAAATGGTGTGTAACAAATCACCCAGGTCTTAAACAATGTGGCATCTTCCGAGTCGACTTTAATACCTAACATGGGTGCTACCATACTAACTGCTTTAAAAGGATTTTTATAATGTTGTAAATAACTAACTAAAACTGCCCCACCCATTGAGTGACTTAAAGCGAAAAGATTATTTACATCCGTATCAGGATCTTGCAATACTTTTTCTATAAACTTCTGAAAATCATGATGGTAATAATTAAAATTTTCGACATGTCCTTTGTGGGGGTTGCTTAAGGCTCTTTGTGAAAAACCTTGGCCTCTATGATTAATTATATAGACCGGGGAAAAACCTAGCTCAATAAAATCCAAAGCCGTTTCAGTGTGCTTTAAAGAAGACTCAGCTCTGCCTGGAGAGATCACAAGGGAACCATTCACCCCTTTTTTATTTCCAAACTTCGAATATACAATTTTAAAATCATTTACCCCAGTAAAACTATAATTTTGCGGCTCCTGCTCAAAAGCGTAGACTGGATTAATTAGTAAGATAAAAAACAAAACCTTCATAAAGTTGATAAACATAAATCTCTCCTAATATTAATTTTCGAATTCAATATAATTGAAAAATACAGAACCAATAGATAAACAGACAATTGGTGTTCACTAAGTGTTTTTAAAGCTTGAGAACATGAATATTTTCTAATTCATTGACTTAGAAGACCTTAACTCAGAGTTGATACTTACTTAAAGTTACATGCTTAATTATGCTCATGAAAAGAATACTGGAGCCCTATCAAAACACTATAATGACGATTCATCGAATAAATAATAGATTACTAAAAGCTTCATTTGCTGAATTGCTAGTCTCACCCCATTTATACCTAGAATGGATTCTAAAGAAAGATTACCTACATCGCATGTTTTTTAAGATAGAGAAGCTAGTATTAAATTGAATCTATGCTAACAAAATAAACTCTCCCTTTTAATTGCGGATAAATTCATTCGCGGTCTTTGAATCCATAGATTCAAAAAATAATTTATAAGAATGTAACTCAGGGCTACTGCAACTCCTGCGAAGATCTACTCTAAGTGGATTGTATCCGCAACTAAAGTGCGAAGTTTGTGAAAACAACTACTAACTAGAAATAAAGCTCAAATCTTGTTTTAAGGATATGGAATCCTAATCAAAATTTACCACAAAAAAAGACGAACTTCGAAAGCTCGTCTTTATTTAATACTCTTTTTATAAATTCTTAGGATTCTTTGATAAACCGAATGTAGTTAGACTTAATTCCTTTGCTCGTCCATAATTTTTCAAAATGGGTTTGGAAGTTTTCATCCGCCCATTCGCTTTGATGAAGATTTGTAGTCTCTCTGATGACTTTATAAGGAGTGTGTTTCAGGCACTCTTGAACACATAAGTAGTAGTCAAAATGATCTGTTTTAAAATCTACGAAGCTACCTGGCTTCTGTAATTTATAAAGTGTGTTTAAAAAGTTCACCTGAACCAAGCGATGCTTCAAGGTGGTATCCTTCTTAGCCCATGGATCTGGAAAGTGAATATAGACATTATTCAATTCGCCTTCTGCGAAAAGATCTTGGATCATTCTTGCATCGTATCTTGCAACGACAAAATTATCGTTTCCTGTATCAAGACATCTTCGCACCGTTTGAATTAAAGGCTTATACTTCAACTCAAGTCCCACAATGGCGCGCTCTGGATTAGTTTCTACAAAATGCGCTAAGTGAAATCCGTTGCCTGTTCCAATTTCTAAATCAAGAGGACTATCCACCCCTTCTTTAAATCTTTTTTCACGCCATTGACCCTTAAACTCTAGAACCTTTTCTTCATCAAAGGCGTTTTTCTCATAGTCATTCAAAAGAGCTACGGCATAGTCATTTGGGTATGGCAATTTACGGGTTTTTGAAACAACATAATTGCGAACATTAAAGATATAATCGAAAGGGTTTTCTGCATTTTCCATGAGCGAAAATTACCAGATGCCGCGGCATTTAAAAATCTTTTTTAGATCTTAACAAATTCTAACTGTAAGTTTTTCAAAATTTAGGTTAAATCCTAAACTAATTTGCAGGATTCCCGATATGACGTAAATTAGGAAAAGCTATGAAATTTAGATCATAGTCAGGATCGCTAGGAGATAAAAATGGCAAATTTACGCCCTATTTTAGAAGAACTTAAAAGCTTAAAACAAAACATCAATTCAGACGCCATCAGAGATTTGGTTTTAAGTAACTTCAATGAAAACCGTGAGAAAATCGAAGCTAAAATCAAAACCTTAGCCGAGACTACAAAAAACAACCCTGTTGTTAGTGAATATGTAGATCAAATTCTCCGTGCCGAACTAACGAACCAAGCTGTTTCTGAACTTCAAACCCGTTTCCCAGATCACGACATCGTTAAAAAGATCGTAGATTTTAGAACTTCAATGATCAAAGCAGATGAAGCTAGCTCAGAGCCTGAAGAGGCAAAAGCCGAAACTCCAGCTGAAGCAATTGTAGCTGAAACAAAAGAGGCCGCAGCCACAACTGAAGAAATGCCAAAAGAGGCTGTAACTGAAGAGGCCTCAGAAGAATCTAAAAAAGAAGAGCTAAATGATGATGACTTTGGTGGCCTAAGCTCATAAGTCCAAGTACATTTCCTAACTAAAAACAGTGAAGCCATTGCGGCTTCACTTTTTTTTGGTCCTTTAAACAAGTTTACTTGGAAATCTAGTTTAAACCTCCTTAGCTAAGACCACTGGATCAAACAAAAAACAAAGATCCTCATTGCCGCAAACTTAAAAAAACTTTATCTTAGATCCATGAAACAGAAAAAAGAACTAATCGAACTAAGAAACGCGAAAACAAAAGATATCCCTAAAATTGAGGCCCTTGTTAAAAAGGTTTACCCCAACATTCCACCCTACACAAAAGAGATGATTCGAGCGCAAATATCCAACTATGCGGATGGTTGCTTCGTTGTTTTCTTGGGTGAAAAATTAGTCGCCTACTCAGCTAGTTTATTAATGACAGAAGATAGAGCTTTAAAAGAGCATACCTGGGAAGAAATGACGGCCAATGGATATGGTCTGACTCATAAAAGCGATGGTGAGTACCTTTACGGTTATGAAACCTGCGTTGACCCAGAAATTCGCGGTAAGAGAATCGGACAGAGAATTTATAATGCGAGAAAAGCCCTTGTTAAGTTTGAGAAATTAAAGGGAATCATTTTCGGGGGACGCATCCCTGGTTTTGCTAAAAAACGTAAGAAAGTAAAAGACGTTCATGATTATATTGATCAAGTTAAAAATAAACATATCAAAGACTCTACTCTGGGATTCCATCTTAGAAATGAGTTTGAAGTAATTGGTGTTTTGCCTGGCTATTTGCCTACTGACCAAGAGTCATTAGGCTACGCCGTTCACCTGTGTTGGAACAATCCTGAATGGACAGCAGTCGTTGCTGAAGAGAACACTGCTCTACGCCCCAATAAGGTTCGAGTTGTAACGGTCCAGTACAAACAAAGAGCCGTTGAGAGTTTTGAAGAGTTTGCCAAAATCGTTGAATACTATGTTGACGTTGCAGGAGATTATAGAGCTGACTTTCTATTATTCCCAGAACTCTTTACTATGCAGTTATTAAGTATTGAGAATGAAGAGGTTGCACCAGACATCGCAATCGAACATATGACTAAATACACTGAAGATATCAAAAAGCTCTTTAGTGATCTATCAGTGAAATACAATGTAAACATCATCGCTGGCTCTCATCCTACGAAAGTCAAAGATTCCGTGAGAAACATCTCTTACATTTGTTTACGAAATGGTGAGATCCATGAACAGGCTAAGATCCACCCCACTCCAGATGAAAAGTATTGGTGGAAAATCGAAGGTGGTGACGAAGTCAATGTGATCGATACGGATTGTGGCCCAATCGGTGTGTTGATTTGTTATGATTCTGAATTTCCTGAATTAACTAGGCATTTGGTGAATCAAGGAATTCATTTTCTTTTTGTCCCATTCCTAACGGACAATCGCCAAGGTTACTGTCGAGTGAAATATTGCTGCCAGGCTCGTGCCATTGAAAATCAAATCTATGTGGCTATGGCTGGTAATGTCGGTAACCTACCTCGAGTGAAAAACGTAGACATTCAATATTCACAAAGTTGCATTTTAACACCTTGTGATTTTTCTTTTCCTAAAGATGGAATTGCCGCCGAGAGTACTCCAAATGTAGAAACAGTGGCCATTGCGGATTTACGCGTAGACACTCTTCTTGAAGCGAGAGCTAGTGGTGCGGTTAGAAACTTACAAGACAGACGTCATGATTTGTATTCTGTGAAGTGGCATAAGAAAAAATAAAATAGCCACCCAGCTGTGAGCTTTAGTCTGATTTTATTTAAGCCTCATCTTTTTAAAGATGAGGCTTTTTTATGCCCTGGGCCTTGAAATTAGCCCCATAGAAGGCTTTCTATTTTTATTTAGATAATATTACTTACTTTGCATTAAGCGATTTGCAATTATCAAAGCCGTTCTCATTTCTTGCTTTATGATCTCAGGATCACCTTTTAAGCTTCTCCCTGTACTTGCTAATTGATCAATCTTAACTAAGGTTCTTTCTAGAAGTTCCGCTTCGTGGACGCTTAGTTCCTTCTGCTCAACCCAATCAATAAAGGACTCGTAGGTCACGTTGTAGCCCGTATAACCACCGAATATACCGATTAATAAAGTCAAAATCATCTCTGAAACACCAGTATTCGGCGAGCCCTGGCTACCAGGTCCTGCAGATTCTTTTAATTTAACACCTATCCACAGTGCAACTCCCGCAACCGCAACAACAACTATAGATCCTAATGCTCCCCCTGCAGCTTTCGTCATCCAAGATGGATCTGGGCTGGATTCCAAGATTGAATTTGAGGTAAATATGAAATTGGGTACCTGCCCCAAAAACTCACATCCTTCTTCTGAACAATACTCATAGCTCCTAAGGTCTCCTTGCCATGTCATCTTAAGATGTTGCCCAGGTGCCTCTTCAATCTCTAAATCATAAGTTACTAAATTATGGGCTGCCAAATTTAAACTAAAAAACACAGCTGTTGTTAAGGCTACAAATTTCGAAAAAATTCGCTTCCTAGTTTTCATTATTTTCTCCTTTTTTATCTTTATAAATTTCAATTAGTAATCTCCATAGTTTTTTATCCCTTTCCAAATCAGCTAAGTAGGATTTGTACTCGGGGCTTAATTCTTGTTGGTACTTTTCAAGGTAGTCCTGAGTAATTCTATCTACCTTTAACTCTACCAAACCGTCCCTCCCCTCAACTAGGTATGAGTATGGTATGTAGTCCAAAAAATGATCCAAAGCCATCCCCGATGAAACCAAGCCTAGTAGAAACAAATATATCTTTTTGGCCTGCTTCCATGAACGAATGCTAGTTAAAGCAGGTTCTAAATTTGTTGGTTCAACTTTGTTTTTTGGTTGATTTAAAATTTCGTCAATTTGCCTTTTTTGATCGTAGGACAAATGATTTTTATAATAAGAATGAACTTCTGGAAAATACCAAAGAGGCCAACCAGATAACACAAAGCCTAAATAATTCAGTCCAAAGAATTTAGACACATTATATAATTTGCTGTAGTCCAGTTGAATACGTAGTTTTTGCCTAAGTTTAGAAACCTCTTTTACTGATTTCTTTATGGATGTTCTGCATTGGGACCAAGTGCTATTGATTTCTGTGGCTTCAGAAGATTGAACAAAGCAAATGCTAAATACCAAAACACTCAAAAACCTCAAAAAAGCTATTCCAGTCCGATGGAACTGAATTGAATCTCTCAATTTATTAACTAGAAAAAAAGAACCCAAGATATCCCTCATTTGATTAAATTAAGGCTCAACTAGAAATTACTTTCTAAAAAAACAGAGGAACCTAAAGTTAAAAATACATAGCATCTTTTTATTTCTTCCTCCGAGTGAAACACCCTAATCTCAAAACCAAAACCTTCTGTTTAAAACTATATAGAGAACAAAAGCTGAAATAAATCTAAGCCAATCTAGTAAAGTTTCCTCCAAATCAAGAACTCATTAATACCAGAGACTTGATGCTGGGATGCAAACTATTGCTCTTGCTTGCATTTTCTCTATTCAGTTTTTACTCCATTTTATGTTTCCATATGTTGAAAACACTTAATGTATTTTCTATTTCAACTTAGACTTCTTTCCAATTGTGTAAAATGGCAAACTTTAGGAAAGCTCCCTATAACAGTCATTTAACACAATTTATTAGAATGATTTCTCCAAAAAAGAAAGTTTTTAAGAGAGTAGTCCGTACTAATTACATGAATAAAGCTCTTTAGCAATGACAGGTAAGTTCAGGTAAGTTCATTTGGTAATTTTTTACTTCTAAAAAAGTTACCATTTCTGAACACTCGCCTCAGACTTAAGAAATATTTTCTAGGGACAAAACTTAATCTAATGAGATTACTTCCAATGCGGAAATGGTGGCCATCGTAGAATTACGAGAAGACACTCTTCTTAGAGCGATAGACAGATCTAGGTTTAGTAATTTACAAGATAGAACTAAAAATTTATATTTTGTAAAGTGAAACAAGAAAGGCCAAAATAAACCTATTCTTCAGGCTCTTCTTCCCTAGGAGGCTTTTTCCTCAGAACATTTCTTTCTAGCCAAGAAAGATTAGATCTAGTATTTTCTTCTCCACTAACTTCTTGAGAGCTTTGATCTTTCGAGTTTTTAACTCTCCATAAGTCATCAAAGCTAGAGCCAATTCTAGCGAAAACAGACTTCTTTTCATCTTCATTCATATCACTAGTCTTCTTTTCCACTTCCTCTTTCACTAAACTTTTAACATACTCTTTAGTATCGATTTTAACGGCACCTCGCTTAGCAAGCGATTCTCGGATCAAACCGATTCCCTCTCTAATATGCAGAACCACAAGGTCAGAATCATTATGCTCTCTTACTTCCTCATCAATTGTCTTATTTATAAAATAGTCTGAATCAGATTGTCTAAACTTCCTAAATTTGAAGAAAGCATACATGCCAGCGCCTAAAGAAGCTGAAGAAATAAGAACTTTTAGAAGGTCATTTTGAACCTCGGATAAACTGGAAATATCTAAATCATGTGCTAACAAAAATGGAGATGAAAGCCATAAAACACAGCTTGCTGCTGTACAAATTCTTTTCGAAAGAGGCTGAGAGGCTTTTTGTTCATAAGTCGAACTGTTCGCCTCAATTAGATTCATACTCTCATGGAGTCCTTCCATTTTTTTTTCAACTATTGAATTGCCCATAAACCAGGTGTCTTGCACTAAAACATCGAGGTGCTTGCCATCTTCAAAGTTAACCCGATAGACCTCCAAATTCTTATAGGCTCCTAAAAAACTAGAAAGTCCACCTGCTAACATTCCTAAGCCAGAAATAGCTGCAGATTCGGTAGAACTTGATTTTAAACTTCGCACTCCCATAGCAACTACAGGTCCCATAGGGTTTACTACTATTGGAGTTGTTTCATTCATTATGGCAGCAAACTCAAGTAAACCATCGGTAAAATCATTGATGCCAGTAAAAACATTAGAGACTTCAAAACCATTAGCGACACCATTGATAAGGGCAGAACTTATGTTCTTGTTGTAAAGAGCGGTTGCACAACGACGAACTGCTGGATTGTTACTGGCTACACTTAACTTACCAATTTTATCTGCGGCTCTAACTTGGCTTGAAATTAATAAAGTTATAAAAAGTCCACAAATAAACTGCTGAAAGCTTGTAAAACGAAAATAGAGCATGTTTTCCTCATTGATTTATTCTTTCTTCTATCAAACTTTCGTAGTCTTTTGTGATCTTTGTTTTGATACAGAACCAATTCTGTAGGATCTTCAGACTTGTATAAAAATTTACGATCTACACACTGGGTAAAGTCACAAGGAACAGTTTCTTTCTTTCAAATTCAAAAAGATACAGAAAACCTGTTAAGTTAAAAACATTTACTTAGGTCGGGGCCAAATCGATTAAACGAGGCAAGAATTACCTAAACCTTCGCCCCCAAGGAGTCAGCCTAAGCTACTGATAATACATCTATTATTTCAAAGCCTGTAAACTAAAAGAACATCATTAGAATTGCTTCGAGGATTTTATGAAATACTTTCTACACATTAGTTTTGGAATCATTATATTTTTATTTGTTCACTTTACTGTGAAGGCAGCCCCTTTTGAAGGAAGAGATATTGTCATATCTGGCGCATCACCTGAAGCAGTTCAAACCGCAAAAAAGATCTACGCCAAAGGCGGTAATGTAGTTGATGCAGCCGTCGCGATGACTCTAAGCATGGGTGTTACTAACCCATACTTTTCAGCCCTGGGCGGAGGTGGATTTGCTCTTGTCAAAATGGATGGTAAGATAAAAGCACTTGATTTTAGGGAAGTTGGCCCGAAGGCAATCAATGAAAATAGCTTTAAAGAAGCTGGAGAAAAAAGTTCTATCACCGGTGGTCTTGCAGTAGGAGTCCCGGGGATCCCGAAGGGTCTTTGGGAACTTCACAAAACCTACGGTAAGCTTAGCTGGCAGGAATTGTTTGATGATGCAATAGATTTATCAAAAAACGGATTTCAGTTAAGTGGTAACTATGTGGAGCGTCTTAACCGTAACTGGGATCGCTTTAACAAAGCCGGAAAAAATCTTTTTGGTGATGATTTAAAAAAGATCAAACCGGGACAAAATTTTAAACAACTAAAATTAGCAAAAGCACTAAGCTTTCTTCGCCACAAAGGCGTTAAGGAATTTTATGAAGGAAGAATCGCCAAGGATTTAATCGCCAGTGTTAAAAAGGCTGGTGGAAAGATCACAACGGAAGATCTCAAAAACTATGAGGTAAAATGGCGAGAGCCCTTAGAAGCGGAATACAAAGGTTTTAAAATTCACATGATGCCACCACCTTCCAGTGGAGGAGTTATTATTAAAACCGCTCTATACCTAATGGAAAAATGGGAACTGGATAACTACCAAGCCTATTCAACACAAGAAATTCACTTACTAGGAGAAATTCTTTCGCGCAGCTATCGTTCTAGAGCCTTGCTAGCGGACCCAGAATACTTTGAAAACCCACTTGGAAAAATCTTAGATCAAAAGTATTTGGATCGCTTGGTTTCAAGCATCTCGTCCTACAAAACTTTAAAATTAGATCCTTTAGATGAAAAGGATTACATTCCACAAGAGAGTACCGAAACCACTCACCTTTCCATTTTAGATAAAAATGGTAATGCTGTTTCAATGACTGTTACTCTCAATGGTAGTTTTGGTTCAGGGATTTTTACCGAAAAGTATGGAATCAACTTAAACAACGAAATGGATGATTTCACAACCCGTCCTGGTGAGCCAAATATGTTTGGTCTTGTTCAAGGTAGTATGAATCAAGCTGAGGCAGGTAAAAGACCACTTAGTTCAATGACTCCCACTATTGTTGAAAACAAAGACAAATCAACAAGGCTAGTTCTCGGATCTCCTGGTGGTCCAAGAATCATTTCTTCGATCTTACAAGTGATGTACAGAAACTTAGTAAGTGGTTATGACATTGATGAAGCCATTCAAGCCCCAAGATTTCATCATCAGTTTCTTCCCCACAAACTCTACTACGAAAAAAACAAAGTTTTTCCAGAGCTTATAAAAGACTTAAAAAAGAAAGGTCATGATCTGGAAGAAAGTTGGGCTGGAAGAGTGTACGGCGCTACCAAAGAAGGCGAAGTTTTAAAGGCAGCCTTTGATTCAAGACTGCCTGGTGCTGCTAATGGATATTAAATTATTTCTTTGTCATTAATTCCGACCTTATTTCCATTTTGAATTTATCCAATCTAGAACCATTGGGCGCCTTTCGGAAAGGTCCCAATGACTTCCGTTAAATTCATTATAGTGGTGTTTTATTTTTAAAGACTTTAATAACTGATTCATTCTTCTTGCTCCAAAGAACAAACAGAATTGATCTCTTACGCCAACCTCTATAAATATTCCTTTCAAATTTTTTACTTTATTTTTTCGAGAATTCAGAAAAATTACTGGATCATGCTTCTTCCAAAGCCTCCAAACAGCTTTATCAATCTCGCCTGTTTTAAAATCCATGGGGAAGTTTAACTGACTGGCTGTTTTTGGTGAGTAACAAGCTGTCATACCGATGGCATTCAAAATACTATGACCATCACCACGGCGACTTAAAATTTTTCCAGCAGAATGCAATTCTTTTAACTCTTTGTACGATTTGCCTAAAATAAAACTAGATGCCTTTTGCAGATCTCCCACATAACAAGATTCAAAGTGAGAGTCCGGGGCAATCGCTGCACAATAAGGAAATTGCTTTGGGAATTTTGAGCTCAAGTGCAATGCTCCATAGCCTCCACTGGACCCACCCATTACCAGAGTTCTCCCCTCTTTGATTGGAAACTCTTTCTTTACTGCGGGAATTAATTCTTTTACCAAATAGTCTTCGTAATTTCCAACAGCTTTAGAATTTATAAACTGACTTCCTCCCCAGAAACTAAATGCATCCACAAAAAGATAAACAGCCTTTGGGGCCTTCTTTTTAGCGACCAATTTATCTATGAGTTGTGCGAAATTGTCCTCAAAAGTTCTTGGCCCTAAGTACTTTGGTCCATTTCCGGTAAAGCCAGCAAGAACTATTACCAAGCCCAGTTTTTTATCATCGAAGTTTTTAGGAACCATGATGGGGTTTATCCGCACATTTGGATCCCCTAAAGGATTGTTTGTGAGTGCCTGGCTATCAATCCTGATTTGTTCAAACTGAAAATGCTTTAAATCTAAAAGTTGAAATTCCTCTAACATCTTTCCTCCAAAAGTCTAGCTTGCCTGGCAAAAAAAAATAATTCAAGTCTCTGTGATTTTTTCTGATAAATGGCTGTTTTAACTTTCATTTTTTTGAATTCCTAGGCCAAAGCCTCATGAGTTTTAGACTACGGCCTCCGATAAGATTAGGTGAGCAAGTTGAGAGTATTGGTAGCTTCTTTAATTGTATTTCTATTTGGGCATTGTCTTTACGCACAATCTGCCTTGGAACAATCTCGTTCTTACTTTCATATTAAAATTTCTAGCAAAGAACCTACTTCCAGTTTTTCTTTGGATGATCAGCAAAAGCTTTTTGAAATTAGTAATTATCTCCTTCACCCAGAACGCAAGTTAAAACTTATTTCTAAATCTATTTTTAGCATTTACGGAAAAAACACGGCGCACTTAAAATACCTGAGTAAGTTCAAAAGGGAAATTAAACATTTGGACATTTTTTTTGTTTACGACACTAAGTTTATACACCTCTTACAAAGAGAAGACGCTAATAAACTAAATGCCGTTCCCTACAAAGTTTTTAAAAGTATATTTCAAGCCCGGTCTATTAGCTCCGATACAGAGGGTAAATTTTGTACTGACTGTCTCTCTGAGACCAATAATCTATCACTCCCTGTGCAGGAGTATGTTCGAAGTATTCTAAATTTTAAAAAATCAAAAAATAATAATATTTGCAGTGAAGTGCCAGAAGATCAAAGATCCAACATAGCAGACAGTAGCTTAAATTTAGTAACAAAAAGCAAAAAAATTAAGGCTGCACTTGATACAGTTATAAATGATCAGCTAGCTATTGTGTCGTGTTTAGAAGGCTTGGGTTATACCGGAAAAGACATTTTATCCTCCACTTGGCAAACCGCTGTCTCTACTAAAAAAGGAATCATCGATGGTGAATGGGGGGATAGCTTTGGTGATATCTTATACAATCATGCCCAACAAAACTACGAGGCCCTAAAGGATAAGAATGGTAAAGTGACCTTTTTACGAGCCCTTCAATCCTGGAGTAAAAATAAATACATCCATACCGCTATTGGTTTTGAGAAAATAAAAAGAGACCATCGAAAAAAATGGGACTTGATCTTAGCTGATGAAAACACTTCCTTACTAAAAAAAGCCTATGGAAGAATGATCGCAAAAAATTTCTTTCTATCCAATATGGCCGCGATGGCATCCGCAGGCGAAAACACGAGCAAAAAGATTGCTCCACAAATCTACGATCTACTTTTAAGTAAAATTGACCAGGAGAAAAAAGAATACCTTATGTGCCTAAGCCCCCACGCTCAGCAAAAATACATTTGTCGATCTTTGGGCCAGGTAGTAGTGAGCTTAGGTGGCTTAAAGTATCTATTTAACTTTAAAGCTAGTAATGAAAAACTCGGAAAATTAATCAACGAAGCCTTTGAAAAATCTAAATTCAAAAAGGCTATGAACAAATCTCAGCTTTCAAAGCTTGAAAGAATCGAGCTCGCTGAATCAAAGCTTGGTAGAAGTTTACAGCCGGAAGAGGTTCGTGGATTGATTGAGGCACATGAAATTGGTGGAAATGAAGCAGGAAAAAGAAGTACTCTCGCTTCTCTTGGAAACTATACCGCTGAGCAAATCGCTAGAAAAGCTCGTAGGCTAAAAGAGGCAGGATTTAACAAAGAGGAACGTCGACTTTTAATGGAAGAAGGTATCACAGGGCAGATTGAAATTTCTCCTCAAGAATTATCTCAACTAGCTCTCATGAAAATGGATTTTATCGCCAAGGACAAGGCAACTGAAATTCAATCAAAGATTCAGCAATGCAAATCAGGATGCTCCGCCGAAGAAATGGCTAATCTTGTTTTGTTACGTGATCAGATAACATATATGCAAAAATTTAATGTAGCACAAAAAGTTAAAGACCTTCAGAGCTCTGCAAAATATAACACAGAGACGAAACAATTTTTTTCTGAATTTCAAGAACTATGTGTTCAGCAAATGGATTGTAGTCTCGAAAAAATTCAAGCCTTCACCCGAGTCTTTTCTGAACTTGACCGAATTTATAAACCCAATGTACTTGGAGCATTGAGTATCAAAGCAGAAGATGGCTTTTCTTTTTTAGATCGTTTTAGAGATTGCTTAAAAAGTCAGATGTGTATTGAGAGTAGTTATGCAGACTTTGAAGATAAAATAAAAAATCTAAATCAAACCCTTAGAAACTGTAAGAACTGTAGCGAAGAAGATTATGCCTTCGCGTTAAGTACTCGGCCTTTTAGAGACAGTAGAGAGAATCAGCTATTTGCTCGAATCATGGACCAATGCGCTCGCATGCGAGCCAGTTCCCAAAACTGTGAGGCCGACGATCTACTCCTTTTGGAGACTTACCGCGACTACCGAATTGAATCCCCCATTGCCAGAGGAAATATGGAAAATCCCGATGTTCATTCTCTACAAAGTCGCAGAGGTCGATTGGCTAATAAAAATATCAATGCTCAAAATGCCCTAGGAAATAAAATTGTGGAGAAATACGATATTGAGCTAGTTCATGATCCACGAGGTAAAGAAAGTATGGCCAAAATGAGACCCGAAGAAAATAAGGCTATCGAAAAATACATTGAAGATCGTGGACTAAACCCAAAGTCAAAACCAGACTATGTCTTTTATCACCGTGGAGAAATGAAGTTGTTCGATGCTTACGACCCTCATCAAAAATCAAAGCCCTTCGAGATAGCCTTTGCTGTCACAAACAAAGTTTATGGTAAAGGCCAGGCTGACCACATTTTAATTAATTTGGCGGAAAATGTTGGTACACACTTAGACCAAAGCTCTTTCATGAAGAAGGTTCATGATAGCAAAATTCACTTAAAAAGAATCCATAAGGAAATCTCAAAAATCACTGAACTCAATCAGTCCAATCCAAGGCAATTGAGGGAGGTTTACGCAAACATTGGAACTTTAGATGATCCAGTGATTGTGGAAGTCTACCCAAATTTTAATGAAGAGCTGGTTGAACTAAGCTTGGAACAGAGTAAACGCCTGAAATAACTAGATAAATATGAATCGTTTTCTATCAAAAATCCTGACATCTCTCTGAATTTTTTCATTGTATTTGTTTCGTGAAGATTTACTTTCTGATATACCTATTTTTCGATTATAAGAGTAAACGAAATGTCCTCAGCCATTAGGAGTGCCAATGAGTTTTTGGAGTGTCGAACAAAGTTTAGAGCGCTATGGAACCCAATACTGGGGGTTAGACTTTTTCAATATCAATGAAAAAGGCAATGTGATTGTTACTCCCAATGGTGACAAGACAAAAAGCATTGATCTAAAAGACTTAACAGAAGACCTACAAGATCGTGGAATTCGTTTACCAATTTTAGTTCGCTTTCCCGATATCGTTCATAGTCGTATTAAATTACTTTCTAACTGCTTTCAAAATGCAATGAATGATTGCGATTACAAAGCAGACTATATGGGAGTTTACCCAATCAAAGTAAACCAACATAGAGATTTGGTAAAAGAAGTTGTGGAAAGTGGAAAAGGTACCAAACTTGGCTTAGAAGCTGGTAGTAAGCCTGAGCTTTTGGTGGTTTTGGCCATGATGGAAAATCCTAATGGCTTAGTGATATGTAATGGCTTTAAAGACGAAGAATATATAGAAACCGCTTTATTGTCCCGCAAGATTGGACGTAATACAATTATCGTTGTAGATCGTATGGATGAACTTCCAATGATCCTAGATGTTTCTGAAAAATTAAACATTGAAGCTAAAATTGGATTACGCGTGAAGCTTTACTCAAAAGGTGCTGGTAAATGGGTAGACTCCAGCGGAGCACGATCTAAATTTGGTCTTACTCCCTCTGAAGTCTGCAAAGCACTCGATATGTTAAAAGAACGCGATAAAATGGATAGCTTAGAGCTAGTTCATTTTCACATCGGCTCACAAATTCCAAGCATTCAAAGCATTAAGTCTTCTCTAAAAGAAGGCGCTAGGTATTATGCAGAGATTAAACAAATGGGAGCTAAGAACCTACAATACATCGATGTAGGTGGCGGCCTTGGCGTAGATTACGATGGAACAGGAAAATCCAATTCCTCTACCAACTATTCAGAACAAGAATATGCCAATGATGTGGTTTATGCTATCGCACAGGTATGTGATCGTCATGAAGTGCCTCATCCTAATATTGTCACAGAAGCAGGTCGTGCCTTGGTTGCACATCACTCAGTTTTATTGATGAATGTTCTAGGTGCAAATGAGGTCGCAAAGAAAGAGCATAATGTTGTACCTGAAAGAAAAGACTCTCCAATCATTCATAACTTGGCAGCAATCTATTCATCACTTAATCTTGATAGCTTAAACGAAGCCTATAACGATGTTATGGAGTTAAAAGAAGACGCTCTAAAACTTTATAGCCTAGGTTACCTTAGTTTAACCGAGAGAGCTAAGGCGGAAGACTTAGTTTGGACAAACCTAACCAGAATTTTAGAACTAGCTTATGTTGATCCTAGTGAGTTTGAAGAGATCATCAATCACTTAACTGATTTATTGAGTGATACTTATTTTACCAACTTCTCAATCTTTCAAAGCATCCCCGATTCATGGGCCGTGAACCATCATTTTCCGGTGATGCCTATTCATCGCTTGGACGAAGAACCACAACGTAAAGCCATTTTAGTCGACCTTACCTGTGATTCAGACGGTAAAATTGATAGCTTTGTCGAAAGTGGTAAAATGTCAAAAAGCCTAAGCGTTCACGAGTTAAAGGAAGATGAAAATTACTATATGGGTGTGTTTTTAATTGGAGCCTATCAAGAGGCCTTAGGTGATTTACACAACCTTTTTGGAGACACTGATTCGGTAGATGTTTGTTTACACGAAAACGGTTACAAGGTTTCTCATGTATCAGAAGGTGATACCGTGGCGGAAGTCTTAAGCTATATTCACTATCATCGAAATGATTTATTAGCGAGCATTCGAAATGCAATCGAAGTCAATATCACTGAAAACAAAATCACAGGAAAAGAAGCTCGCCTACTGGTACGCAAGTACGAAGAAGGCTTGTCAGGTTACACTTACCTAGAATAATTCCCTCAAGAAAAAATAATCTTCTATGACTTAAATATTTCTATGGCTCTAAAATCTTTTTTAGAGCCTTTTTTCAATCTCTCATTAAAGATGTCGTAAGCAGTTTACAGAAATACATAGCTTTAGCTCCCATCTTCCTTTTTAAAATGACTCAATCCTGTAAATTCGCATCAAGACTCAATTGCTCGTTATTAAAGACGAAAGAGCTTTAATTAGGCTAAGTACATTTAGAGTGAGTGCTTTAAGGCCTTGTATTAGTCAAAGCTCTAGGATTTTTAAAAATTCTTATCCCTTTTCAAAAAAGTCTTTGCTATTATCCCTTCATGGAAAAAGCAATTGTAGCCATTGGCGCCTTATTCTTCTTAGGTCATTTTTTAAAGTGGGTCTTTTTAAAGACAAAGATTCCTGATCTTCTAATTTTAGTTATCATCGGTTATGTGGCAGGTCCAGTCCTAGGATATGTCTCCCCCGAAGACTTTGGCAAAGTAGGAGGCCTACTCTCTACCCTCGCCTTGGTGGTCATTCTTTATGAAGGAGGCTTAAAATTAGATACCAATGATCTAAGCACTAGTAGCTTACCTGCAGCTGCTATTAGTGTTCTCGGATTCATAAGCATTGCTGCCATTGCCTTCTTTTGCGCCTTTGTTATTGCTAAGCAAGAATGGCATATCGCACTTTTACTAGGATTGGGAATGGGAAGCACCTCCAGTGCGGTTGTAATTCCGATGGTACAGTTTTTAAGTTGTAGTGATCGAGGAAAAACAATCCTATCTCTAGAAAGTGCTTTTACAGATGTTTTGGCCATCGTTTGTTTTTTAGTAATTACTGACGGTATTGTATCCAATCAATTTAGCATTCAAAATCTATTGGTAGGGATTGGCCCCAAAACCATCGCCAGTGTGTTCTTAGGATTAGGTTTTGGCCTTATCTGGGCGTTTTTACGAACTAGATTTTCCGATTTAACCAGTATGGTATTTGCCTCGGAAGCTTTTGCTTTAATGAGTTATGGTTTGATTGAGCTTAGCGGTTACAATGGCGCTATGGCTGTTTTAGCCTTAGGATTTTGCCTGGCGAATTTAAGCCTACTACCGGATTGGATGAACAAACATGTTAAAGTGAACACCGTGCGTTTTCGCGAGCTGAGTCTTCTTGCTGAGATCAGCTTTTTATTAAAAACCGTGTTTTTTATCTATCTTGGAATTTTAATAAAGTTCAGCAGCTTACAAACCGTATTGTTTGCCTTTTTAATATCGGTTTGCATTTTTATAACTCGATATTTTTGCGTAAAGCTATTGTTCAAAAAAGCAGACTATTCAAAAAAGGATGCCATGGTAACCGTGGCCATGGGGCCGAGGGGCTTGGCTTGTGCTGTACTGGCAACTATTCCGCTACAACGTGGTGTAGAAGGTGGTTTATGGTTGCAAGACACATTGTTTGCCATGATTCCTATTTCTATCATTTTGACTTCAATCTTTGTTATTTCCTCGGAAAGCCCTGAAGTGAGTAAATTCTTCAACCGTTTTTTTGAAGGCTACCAAGACAAGGACTTGATTGAAGAAGAAAGCACAAATCCTTTACCTGAAAGCTAATATCATGTTAAAAAGCTGGGCATGGATTTTACTCAAATAGACCATGCCATTTCAGCATTTAAAGAAGGGAAGCTCGTCGCTATCCCTACCGAAACGGTCTATGGCTTAAGTGCTCCATACAATGACCTCAAGCTTGTTAAAAGAATTTTTGAGTTAAAATCCCGCCCGCTGTTCGACCCTCTAATTGTTCACGTAAGTGATATTGAGCAAGCCAAAACACTTACAAAATCATGGTCTCATGGAGCCCAGAAATTGGCCGAGAAATTTTGGCCAGGTCCTCTGACAATGGTTTTAGAAAAATCGAATTTGGTAGATGACTTAATTAGCTCTGGACTAAGCACTGTGGGAATTCGTTGCCCGAATAATTCCCTAAGCTTAGAGTTTATAAAGAAATTAAACACCCCTTTAGTCGCTCCAAGCGCAAACCATTTTAAAAAAACCAGTCCAAGTATGGCTAAGCATGTAACCGACGTTTTTTCTGAGCAAGATGTTTTCTGCATTGATGGTGGTGTTTGTGAAGTTGGAATTGAATCAACGATTGTTCGTGTTTTTAATGATGAACAACTAGAAATTCTTCGTCCAGGTATCTTAAGTAAAAGTGACTTTAGCAAGCTAGGCTTTGAAGTTGTAAAAAATAAGCTTGATAAAATTGAAGCTCCAGGGCAAATGCAAGATCACTATATGCCTGAAAAACCCTTAGTCCTAAACTGGGGATTAGACTCCCAATTGACAGAAATTCGCTTGCGTGAATTTGGCATTGAGGATGTAGAAGTTCTTGAAATTTCTAATGACCCTTTTCTAGCAGCGAGAAGTTTATATCAAACTCTACGCACCCACACTGAAGCCTCTGCCCTAATGATCTATTTATCAGAAAACCTGAAATTAGATGAAAAATGGACTGGAATATTAGATCGCTTAAAAAAAGCAAGTCGCTTTGAAATCACAGCTTAAAAAATGTATAGCCAACTTATTAGGTCTCAATAGTAGCCGGTGACCAATACTTTTTATTGCTAATAAAATTTTAATATGCGCAAAAAAATTAATGTAGCTCTTGTATCTATTACCGCTTTGTTTTTTTTGATTTTTCACTAAAAGTTTATATCTTAACTAGCTGTTTTAAATCTAATAATTGTAAAATGCCATGACTTCCTGTCGACGATATAGACGGTTTCATCCATGGGAGTTTCCATAGTCTTTCCATATTGTTTTCAATGTGTTTCCATAGTTTATTTTTTTTATTTTTTGACATTTGTTTTTTCAAAATAAAAAAGTCTTTTCACAAAAAAAGTAGGTATTCGCTAAGTGGATAAAAATATTTTTATTTTAATAATTGTGGAAAAATCATGGAAACAACTTTCAAAATTCTTACTAAGTAAAACAAACTAAGAAGGTACCTAAAACATAAAGAATTAAAGTAAATCACTCGTTTTGAAGTCTAAAGTTGTTTTTCAACAGCGGCGAAACGATAAGCATGAAAACTGGAAATGGTATTTTAAAAATTTTATTGCTCGTCTTTTTTACTTATCACCTTAAAGCTGTCGCCGCCAACAGTATCACAAGTGGCTCCCCTTGTGATACAGGAGAACAAGAATGTACTGTTACCGAAAATGGCTATTCGATTACATACAGCTTAAGCGATACAGGAACTTGGGCTATGAATGCCAGTGCCACTGATTCTAATACTACAGAAACCAATCCTGGCACCACTGCCACCTCTACTAACAACAACACAACTACTAATGGGCAAAGTGCTACCCAAGCCCCTTCTGAAGAAGTACTTGAAAGTTTAAACTCTTGTTCTTCATCTTATAGCTATGCCCAAAAACTATGTGACCTTGAAAATAGCCCCATTACGACAGTTGTGTTAACAATACTTCCTGGTTTTGCTTCCAGTAGTTCTGACGATGTAGCGGAGTCATGTAAAAAAGCGGCGGATCTAACCAAAGGAACTACGGCCATTTCTGCAGCGATCACAGCAGCCTGTTGGCAAGCAAAAAACTCTTGTATTTCTAGCTGCGAAGCTGAGGAGTTAAATGCTAGCACTGCAAGTGTTGAGGTGAATGGCAAAGCCAGGACGTCTAACACGATGTTAAACTCATGTAAGGGAATGAGTGTCAACATTACCAAGATGCTTGCTTCCATTAGCCAAGGAATTTCAGCAATGGCTCAGGCACAGAGTTGTGATGACTTAGTTTCTGATGATGATTTATACGCTTGTTATGATGCCGATAAAATGACGGATCCTGAATACTGTCCAAGCATTGCCTGTGATTTAACAAGCTACCCGCAAAATTCAGGGCATGCAGCCTGTGCGGCCTACACCACCAATACCACTTATGATTACTCCGTTTGTACGGGCGCAAATGCTCAGTACAATGTTGCCTGTGCTCCTTGTTACTCCAGCACACCTCCTTCCACTTGTCCTAGTGATACTACTAGCACAACAACAAGTTATGGTGATGAGTATAACGATGCCCTTTATAGTGACTCTTATGATAGCGATGGTCTCGGCAATAGCCTTTCTACAGATGATTTTTTCAGTTCAGACTTTGACGGCTTTGATGGTGAGACAGCAAGTCAAGCCAGCTTGGCTTCTGGTGGAAGCGTTGGAAGCGCAAGTCTAGGTAGTAGTTCTAGCTCTGGCGATAGTTCTGGTCTAACAGGAACTTCTACTGCCTCCGCCAACGAAGATGTGGATACTGATATTTTAGGAAGATTAAGTGGGAGTAGCGGCGCTTCTTCCGGTTCAAGTTTTTCTGGTGGATACGCTGAAGGGGCCGGCAGTGCTTGGAAAAATAATGCTAGAAAAATTGGAGAGGCCACGGAATCGAAAGAAATAGATTTGCAAAAACTAATTGGAGATTTAAGCAAAAAGACACAGGTTAGAGATACCACAGCTTTATCAAACACAGAAAAACTAGCAGATGCAGGGATTACTTCTTCCAATGGTTTAAGCAACTTCCAGAAAGTAACTCGGATGATCAACAAACAAAGGACAAGTCTAGAGGAGTAAATATACATAAAATTGGTGTAGCTTACTGCAAGTAGCGCATCATTTCTGTACAGACGCAAAGCGCATGTAAAAAACTTTAACACCTGAAGGCTCCATTTGGGCCTATATGGCTATTTTTATTATAAAAACGCATCTCCGTACTAAAGTGAGATCTGACTTTTGTCGAATAGAAAGTATGAGAAGACATCCTATAAATTTAAGTTTGAAATTTATTTTAAGTACTTTGGCAATGAGCGCTAGTTTGGCATATTGCCAGCAATCCTTTGCTTGCGATACTCCTGAATGCCAAACGACTCAACACAACTCCAACGCAAACACACAGTTTAATAGTTTTGAAGTTCCAGAATTAACTTACGAGGCTCCAGAGCAAACTCTTGAGCTAGAAACCGATATGAATTCTTTTCTTCAAGATAGTATAAGTGACAACGCAAATATTCAATATAATGCTAATCCACAAAACTCTGGCTCCCAGCCAGCCATTGGCGTAACGACTGACATGAATGGTTTCGTTGGTGACAGCATAAGTAACGGAGCAAACGTCCAATATAAGTCCAAGCTTGGCGGTAATACGCAAACTCCTCAACAACAACAAGCAGGCGATGAATGTGCAAACCAGAGAAATCTCACTGAAAAATGGTGCGACATTGAAAATGATGGTTTCACTATGATGGCTCAAATGATGATTGGTTCGATGGGTAGTACTATCTCTGAATCCTGTGATGGAGCTAAAAATGTCACTTTTATGACAAGTGGTCTATCTAGTACACTTTCTGCCAAATGTCAGTATCACATTTCTTCCTGTAAAACTGCCTGTGAACCTTTAGGAACTCAACAATTAGATAAAGTGGATGGTGCTGATAAAACAGCTGCAGACTACCTTAGGTTTTGCCAAGCACAAACAATGAACTATATGAAACTGACGGCCTCCGCAGCGCAAGCTTTACAAGCTCACTACGCAGCCAAAGATTGTGAATTAACTACGAAAATGCAAGAAGAACTTACTGCTTGTACTAGCGCAGATACAATGAGTGATCCAACCCAATGTCCTTCAGTTGCATGTGATTTCAATACTTATCCGCAAAACCAAGGCCACCCTTCTTGCCCTACAAGTGTTGCTAATTCTGGCGATTACACACAATGTGCTGGTGCAAATGCACAATACAACCCAGCTTGTGCCCCTTGTTTTTCAGCGGCACCACCTGCATCTTGTCCTGCAGATCTTGGTTCTGGTTATGGAGGAAATGAATTTAACGATGCACTAAATGGTGACCAATATGACTACGACGGTTTAGGCAATGCTCTAACCGATGATGACTTTTTTAATTCAGACTTTAACGGTTTTGACGGCGAAACAGCAGCGCAAGCTAGCCTTGCCACTGGTGGTAATGTTGGTAATGCTGGTGGACTAGGGAGTGCCTCCGGTGGCGGTGGTGGCGGTCCTGGTGGTGGAGCACCAGGCGGAGCTGACTCTGGAATTGATACCGACATTTTAGGAAGGCTTTCCGGCTCAGGCGGAGGCGGTGGCGGAGGTGGATTCTCCGGAGGATACGCAACCGGCGCAGGAAATGCCTGGAAGAAAAATGGTCGTGGAATTGGAAGTGCCACCCAAAAGGATAAATTTGACCTCAGTAAACTATTAAAAGACCTTGGCGGTAAAAACTCAGGAAGAACCACAGCTTCCCTATCTGCCGACCAAAAACTAAGCCAAGCCGGCATAACCAAAGCAAATGGCTTAAGTAACTTCCAAAAAGTAACTCGCATGATCAATAAAAAGCGAGTTTCTCTTGATAAGTAAGCTTAAAAGCTTGTGACGCTAAGCTCACAAGCTTTGCCAAGCTGTGTAGATCATTGACTCTAAGTCTCAACATTTTACAATTTTCCTAGCATCATCTAGGAGAATCAGCTTTGAAACAGTGGACGGAAATAATATTTATACTTTTATTTTCCTTTGCGATTAGTTACCTCCCCGTTTCCGCTTTTGAAATTATCGACTTTCAATCCCAAGCCATTAAAATTGAATTACATAAAAGTTATCAAGGCCTTATGAAGGCCAATGAAATCCAGGTTTACGAAATTGATGTAGACTACAAATCTGCTTTTCAAATTGCATTACTACAAAAACGATCCGACATCGATTTTGAAGTGGTCGACGCCGATGGCAATAGCTTGGGTTTTTGTGATGAGCACGGTATTGGCAAAGACGAACGCTGCATTTATGAATTAGACACAGGAAAGTATTATATTGTTCTAGAAGAAATGTGGGAAGAGTTCAGTCCGTTTCATTTAAAAGTAGAAGACGTACATGAGTACGCCTTCTACTAATAGTTTTTCTTTAAATTTTCAGATCCAGGCTTAATCTAAACGTCTAATTTCTTTTATATAAGTATCCGTTCCCTGAATGGATTTTTCGATTCTTAGAATAATCTTCTCCATATCCTTTTCGATATTCGCAAGTTTCACATTAAACTGTCTAACAATTTGAGAATTTAAATTGTGCTTTAAAAATACCACTTCGTCCTGTAAGGCCTTGAGTGACTGCTTCATGCTAGTTTCCATTCTTCGAGTGGATTTCATATATTTGTTAAAGCTTCTCATTGTTTCACCACGCTTTGCTAAGCTCTTTTTTCGATAGTCTCTACTATCAAATTCGTTAGCTTCAACCAACCACTCTTGAAACAAAGCCTCTGCTAAACCATCGATGCGATCTAAGCGACTACTAACATCATCTACTTCTGATTTAAGATCATCATAATCTGATTTCAGATCCGAGTAAGTCTCTGCAATACTTTGCTTGTCTCCAGAATATTCGAGACGCATTCTTTCGAGAACTTCAGAAAACTCTTCTTTCGCATCTTCTTGATCACCTTTTAAAGACTCTATATTGGAGCTAAGCAGGTCGCGTTTTTCACGACCCAATAGCTCCCAACTCTTATAATATACAGTGGTACAAGAACATAAGAAAAATAGGCTTATCGTTCCCACTAAGAGTTTATTCACGAAACATTACCTCCGCGAAAAGCTCTCACCGCGGCAGAAATTACAAGCAATGCGATTGAAATGAAAAATAGAACCTGCGCCATTTCTGCAAGTGAACCCGCCACTCCAGAAAACCCAAAGACTCCTGCTATAATCGCGAAAATAAAAAATAAAAGTGTCCATCCAAACATAATTCTCTCCTTCCATGTTGTTGGTTCTTAACCACTATAGAAAGAAAGCAGACAAAGCTCTTCAAAAAGACTTTAAGAAAGTTTGTAGATAACTACAAATTTAGAAAAGCCCAATAAGAATTAGCAGCTTTCCACAAAAGGCTTCAAGCTTTGATATATAAGGCAACAGGCGTCTTAACAAAAAATTGATAAACTAAGAAGGTTTTACTTTTTCTTCCGTATAAATAAACAAAAGATATACCTTTTTCTAAACTATATGTGTTTTGATTATTTTCTTTGCCCTTTCAGTTCTTTCTCGCTAACTAAGCCCATTGTAAAAATCACTCGGAGGACTAGATGAAATTTTTATTGAGTTTATTGTTTATACTAAGCCTGGCTGTATCTGCTCAAGCAGACTTGACTGTAGAAGGTCAATCTTTCACAGCTCAGGACTACCCAACTGAAGCCCTTGAAAACAAAGTGGCACAGTGTACTGGTTGGGCAACCTGTCCAAATGGAAGACAGATCAGCTGTTATTCAACTGGTGACGGTTGTTATTATCAAGCTGCTAGCCGTGCCATTACTGACTATTGGGGTAATATTATTGGCTACCAATCAGGTGTTGAATGTGTTGGTGTCGATAGATGGGGAAGATGGGTTTCTTCTTTCGCATGGTGTAGATAGTCATGAAAGATGCAAAGCTCTTTTTGAGCACCTCAATCAAGAGCTTTGCTTGCTTATCCTTGTGCTTCCTATACAGCATAATTATCAAAGCAAATCAATTAAGCCCCTATTCTTCAAAATTTGGATACATAAGTAACAAAGAGTTTATCCAAAATCCAAGCCTAGAAAAATCTATATTAAAACAGGCTAGATCCTCATCGACAGCTTGTGAGCCAAAGGAATATTCACACTTTTCAATTTGTTCTTTTACTAGAATAGATAAAGATATTGTCGCGACCGCAGGTCATTGTATCGAAAACCTGTATCACGATAGGGTTCAGAAGAAGAACCTAGAAAAACTCAAAAATTTTGTATTCGTTTTTCCCGACTCAGATTCTTCAAAACTTAGATACTTTGATAAACTACTATTTTTTCGATCTATCCCCAGACACTTTGACCTAGCTGCCATACAGCTAAAACCAGAATCTACGACAACAAGAGACGAAAAAAATGAACCTAAAAGCTCAAATAGTATTGCTCCAAGCAAGAATAACTATATTTTATTGGGGTTTCCTCTACATAGTCCCTTAAGAGTGGAGCTTACCGCAGAGCCCCTATCAAATTATACATCTAGAACCTTTTCTCTCCCTATTCACTCTTTTCAAGGGAATTCCGGTGCACCTTTGTTTGATGTCAAAATTGCTAAGCTTCTTGGTATCAATATCAGCGGCACTCCTGACATGAAATACGACTCCGCAAAAAAATGTTATAGACACCTTACTAAGTCAGAAAAAGAAGCATCACTTAGTTTATTTCAAAGCATTGAGGGAATCCAAGAGGCAAATTTTAACATTCAAAATACTTTTGAAGACGAGATTCACTCCTTAGTTCAGTACCAATTAAAATTCAATAATGTAAATCAAGACTCACTACCAACGTCATTAATTGCAATTCAAAATACCCTGCATAATTTAAAAGATGATTTAAACGATCTTAACGAAATAATTGCAAGCCAAAATATAAGTACAAACTCAATTATTAAGGCATATGAATATGCCAATAAATTTAAACACGAAAAACTAACAAGCTTTCTTAAAAAAATACTTTTACAGAGGAGAAAAAATGAAATTTTATCTAGCCATTTTAACGCTGGCCCTAGTTACGAATTCTAGTTTTGCATGTGAAGAACTCCACGGTATCGACATCACTACAACTAGAATGAAAGAAACAGCTTATCTCAAAATCCAACCATATAAAGTATCTTTCGATGATGTACTTAATAAATTTGAATTTCAAGTAAGCCCGTATTTAAGAGGCTTAGACTTTGACAAATGTAACGATGATTTTGGTATTTATGAGATGTATACACGTAAAGATGATAAAAAAGTCTATATGCTGGTTCACGGGGATAAATGTCATGATGGTAAAACAGGAGGAATTCTTTTGAATCCGAATGGAACTATCATCGGTGGAGTTAGTAAGAATATTATTTTTTGCGAGGAAGAATAGTTAGGAGCAAAGCAATGAAACTTATTATAACGATCTTATACTTTTTTACTATAACGATTAACACTATAGCCTGTGAAGACATCGATGGGATCAATCTAGGAGATTGGGAAAATCCATTAATTTCAAATTACGACATAGCTTCAAGAGAACATAACAGTGATTTATTGAGGAAAGCCGGCTTCACTGAAGCAGCTTTTAACAAGTTTCCAGGACTAAGGAAAACCGATTTTAAAAAATGCTTCGACACTTTCACTTTTGAGTCCTGGATTTCATTAGATGGTCAGGATAGGTATTATCACTTTCTTATCTCAGGCTATCCATGTGGAAATGGTTTAGATCAAGGCCTTATTTGGTCAGATTCGGCCATGATTGGATACATTGAAGACAATATAGTTCACTGCGGTGGTGTCAGCGCAGAAGAAATCAGGAATAACTAAGATCATCTTTTTGTATACACCTGGTTTTAAAATAATGTTGTCTAAAAAGTGAAGATGAAAACGGGGTCCCGCTCGACTCGAAAAAAGTTTTTGCTTTTTAAAAAGCGAAGGGCCGCTTGCGCGGCCCTCGTAAGTTATGTAGTAATCCTAGTTGTTTTTCTAACTTACAAATAAAGTATCTCTTTAGTTTTTTTGTTTTACAAGAATTAATTATTTAAATACTGCATAAATTGCACAACGCGTTTTGCTTTTTCTGGATGAGAAATTTTTGAAAGCTCATTCACTAAAAGTTCCCGAGTTAAATTTATCAACTGCGGATTTGTTGCGGCTTCTTTTTTGAATAGCTCTTGGCAGTCTAAAAGATCCACTTCTGAAAATCGTTTTAACTTCAACTGACTAAACAAATAAAAATCTGGTCGATAGATCTTTGCTTGTGATTCTTGCAACAAGACTAAATGCTCAGAAAAATTTGGTGTTTTACTTAAATAGTAACCACCAGATACATTAATACACTCAGCTGGTACTCCTAATGAACCAACCAAATCCATAAGCTTCATGATCTCTGATTGGGATTGATCATTCATCCCATAGAGATCAATATCCCATGTGGTGCGAGTATTAATACCAAGTAATGGTAAAACACTCGCACCACACAGGACCCAGTCACCGCTTAGCTCTTGACTGGCTAGAATTACGAATTGCTCTAGTAATTCCTCACTCCACATCTATTTTCCCCACAAAAACAGCACTCCTATAGATATTTTGCCAGGCGATCAATTGCAATTCTGCGTAACTTTATTAGCTTCCCGGAAATTTCATGAACTTCTGGGTAGAACTTCTTAATTACTTTATAAGAGGCAAAACGCTCCTCATAAAGTTTTGGAAAATGATCCGCTAAAGCAAGTACCATCGCTTGTAACGCTTCACGTTCTCGTAAGTAGTGTGCAGATCCTGGCTTTCTTTGTTGTATAAACTCCGCACACGCACTTACAAGTAACTTTTCCAACCACTCTATTTGTAGCATCCCATCAGGCTTAGAACTACGCTCTGGTAAAACTGGAAGACCATATTGAATGAGTCGCTCCCACTCTACCTGGCGTTTCTCTAGCTTTAGGTCGTAACCCAAAACCTCTAAAAGAGAAGCAAGATTCGAGATGGACAAATTTGCTTTGCCAGCCTCCACATTTTGGATGCTAGCGATCGAGAGCCCCGACAACTGCGACAAATGAGTCTGGCTAATGCCTAAATCTTGTCTTCGTTGTTTGAGAACCTCTTTCATATCCACATAAAATATTATGCCTAATATTTTATGGGTTTCAAGACATGATTAATTACTGGACTTTTATCCACGACGCAGGATGCAATAGAAAGAATGCTAAATCTCTACTTTTGCGCCCTGAAAGTCTTCGACAGATAAAATTAAGGACCAAAAGCAAGCACTAGCCTATTCATTGGTAAAATATTAGATTGAATAAAATTGAAAGATTCGACCTAAACTATCAGGCCCCTAAAATAGATCGATTTAAGCTTTTTATAGATGGCTTTTACCAAATCCGTATTTTTTGGATCCAATTTCCTAAAACCGGATAAATCAAGATTCTCATTAACACTAAGGATAGACCTAATATTGCAAGTAGTGATGCCATAAGCCTTAACGCTGATCCACGTTAGGATTTAAATCAAGAAGGCAAAGTTAAAGTGACGCAAATTCAGTTTTAGAAGTCCCCTAACTTCTAAATCCCCCAACGATTACCTCTAGGCTTGTAAACTTTTAGAGGTAGTCGTTAAATTAATTTCCGATATGGATCTGTTGTAGATCACTGGAGAATGATAGCAATAGGCTGTAGCAAGGTCCGTTTTTCAAATTAGTGAAACTACTTATGGTTTGACGAAAACTTACTTATAAAAAAATGCTTCAAAATACTTAGCACAAATTTACTGAAATAAAAATCCTTCCAGTACCTGACCAAAATCATCCTTAAGTAAATCAGCGTCTGCTCTTTTATTTACTATATCGGCATAGTCTTGAAAATCCACCAAACGAACTGCACTTGAAGTACTTTGAGAAAAAACACCTGTTCTTGCATACAAGGCATGAATAATGGCAGAAAAATCAGGCACAAGCATTCCAGCCGAAACCTTTTGTGAGTAGATTGGGTTTGATAGAAGCTCCTGAGAAATGGCCTTAGAAAAAGCCGTAATATCCAGATTGTCTATCCAGCCTTTTGAACTATAAAGATTCACGTAGGATATCAACACATCTACAAGACTTGGTAGGTCTTTTACTTGAATGCTAGCAGTCACTACGTCAGTCGTTAACTCACCCATCTTCAAATTACTGAAATACGAATAATAAGGTTTAAGGTTCACCATATAATGTGAGTTTCGCGCTTGTGACAAATTTGAAGCCATATGGTCAAAAGCTTGAATTGCCTGGGCACCAAATGGATTATAAACGCTTTGCGAGCCACTGGAACTAGTGGACTGAGTTTGAGTCTGGCTTTGTGACTTCTGTGAAGCCTGCTTTAAACTCATACTTTTGCCAATTACTTCTGGACTCAATCTCTCTTTTGGCTTTTGTTCCACTCGATTCGCTTCATTCAATAAGCCCTCAGTGAGCGAGGTGTCTACCTTAAACAAGGCTTGCTCTACTTTTTCTATAAACAACTTACTTCCAGGAGACTCTCTAATAAAAAATCTTCGATTGCGGTAAGTGGCAGAAAGTAAAGACTTAATATCTTCGTTGTAACTTGAAAAACGAGGACGGTAATGCTTTTTAACATGAGGATGAGAATATAAAAAACTAGTCATCGACCTGGTGTCTTGACTGTCTCTTGAAAAACCAGAAGATGAATAGACAAATCGCCCAACTCTTTCTAAAAAATCGTGGTAATTGGCTAGATCTTCTTCCGAAGCCACCGAGCATTCAATAGCAGACAAATTTTGACTGCATAGCAAAAAAACAACGAACAAACTTTTTATAAAATTCATGATTTCTCTCCCTGCAGAGAATCTATCACAAACAGTGTTACGCAATTATAAAGCATGCCTATTTTGAAATTTTTCCAATGCTATCGACCTACAAAAGCCTTATGCTCGAGATAAAACAAGGATTCGGTCCTTTTTTTCAAAGCCTTCCGTTTGATATAGCTCAATTGCCTTAAGATTATCGGTGTGAACCAGTAAGGCTAGATCCTTTTTCTTGAGAATTGCCATTTGCTTCATCTTAGCAATCATGGCCCTCCCATAGGATTTTCCTCTATGCTCTGGTTTAATAAAAAAACGACCAAACCATAACCTGTGAGTACTTTCTAGATTGAAATTTACAAATGCAAGGGGCTCTGAGCTTCTATCCATCATACAGTAATAGTGTTCCCGATTGCCTTCATCCAAGATGGGAGTTTTCCAAGAGGTTTTCATTTCTGAATTGTAGTCACGATACCATTTACTCAATATGTCTTGATCACCTTGATTTTGGTCGGTCAAAAACCGAAATTTTAGAGAGTCTTCCAGAGCAGTACCAGAGACTTTTGATAGCTTGGAATTTCTGTAATAGTCAAAATCAAATTGCTTCTTATAAAAGCTTACTCTTTTCAAGAAAAGATCTAGAAAACAATCCTGGGTAAAAATGGAAGCATCCTCTCTAAAATCCTTTTGCTGAATTCTTTGTTCAATCAGCTTTGACACAGCCTTTTCTGATTTTCCATAAAAATGAAGAGTTCCATCGTCACTTTTGAAGCTGACTGCCTCTTCCAAATCATAAAACAATAGAGAAACATTTTGATTTAATATTTGATCCTTTTTTAGATCTAAAAAATTGTGACCAGAAAAATCATTGGCTGAACTTAAAATTTCAAAAATCTGTTCATTTGTCATAAAGCCTCACATAACGCAAGATGTTTTTCACACACAAATATAAAACTCACTCTTATAGTTTCTATTAATATGAGGTATGTTAACGAAACTTCATACCAAAAGCACTAAATTGTATGCAAATCCATCAAATGGCCATTTAACTCAGCTTAAAAACAGCTTAATGAACATAGTATTTTTTCACGAAATTAAAAAATACCTGATATAACTTTTGTTTTCCCCTACTGTGCATCAATCAATCCGGGGGGATAGTCAGATGATAAATACTTCTATCTATAGTCGTTTTCTTGTGTTCACACTGATCACTTTCTGCTTACACACTTTTTCCACTAACTTAAACGCATCAGTTTCTTGCTTTCAGACTGCGGCTGTTAACAAAAAGTCTTTGAAGCATGAATCCTTAAAGCAGATCCAAGAGTTTTCAAAACTAATTACGGACGATGCCAAGCTCAGAGAAGAACTTCAGGACCCTTTAGTAAGTCAGTATCTATATTTGAATTTTTTCACTGAAGGAGTAACTGCCAGAGAGATCTCCTATGTTTTACAAATGATTTCGGATTCAAAGACCACGGGGCCGAAAGATCTTTATTCTATATTGTCAAAATTAGACATCAAAAATAGCTCAAAAGCCGCTGTTCAACAAAACAAGCTAGAGTTTGAAAAACAATTTAGAACTGGGAAGTTTAGACTTTGGCTAAACTCTCTTTCAAAAAATTTCAAACATCTGGTTAAATCTTTTCTAAGTATCCGCTCCACTAAAAAAATGATCGAAGAAGGTATGTCTGTTGAGGTCTTCGATCGCGGATTGTTTGATTTTTACGGAGCTACTCAATTAGGATTACCTGAATCACAATTAAGACCTTGGGATCGAATCCCTGGTGGCTTAGCTGCTGTTCGTCCTGGACAGGTAAAAAACTTAAACCCTTCCACTTGGTCTGAAATCGCTTTTTTCGCCAGTGAAACAGAAGCTCCTATTAATGACTATTCTACGAATAGCGGTGAAATACTTAGGGCACTGATGCCGAGTCTATCTGCTTTTATGGGAAAAACGCATGAGCAGTATTTAGCGCACCAAGAAAAGGCAAAAAAGGAAGAAAAAGACATTGGTCAGTTTTGCAAGAACGTTTGGTGTAAAGAAGAAAGTCGCCATGAAAATGCGATCATGCGATTGGCAGAGCAAGTTACCGGCATGGAAAAAACGGAACCCACAACATTTGCAGCTGATCCGAGACAAGCCTATGACAATATTGACAATGCTCTTATGCATGTGATTGGTCGTAACTCTAGTGAATGGAATGCAAATTCAATCTACTTTTATCTCCGTGCACACTCTCGAGGAGAAACAAACCAATGGGTAGATAATGTTCGCCAAGATGAAACTAAGCATATGGCTGTATTTGCTGGTGCCTACAAATACTTTTATGGAAACAATGTTTTGTTTCGCCTAAAAGGAATGATTGATAAAATACGTAAATTGAAAAGTGAAGCTAGTACATCGAATAGTAACGGAAGCGTTTTAAATGGACACCCTTTCATATTGTTTGAGCTAGGAATGATTCACTACTACGTGGAAAAGCAAGTGCAACAATATATCAAGAGTCTTCCTCTTAAAACTTTAGAAAAAATATTTGAGAGTGAAGTAAAAACTATTGAGGACCAAGAAAGCTTAGAAGTTGATGCGCAAAAGAAACTCAAAATTGAAGCAATCGCTGACAGAGAGAAGCAGAACCGTCTAAATCTACTAAGATGGAAAACCGCCGAAGCTAAAAAGTACCAGGCTCTTAAAGAATTTGAAAATAAGTATGGAGCAATGATTGAAGGACTAATTTCAGGTCATTTAAAGTACTTTGAAGGAGCAGAAGTTTACAAATCTCCAAGAAGCCTAGAAGTGACTCAAAAAATTGATTCTATCAAAATGGGATTAAGCTCCTCTGAAGAAAAACTCTTAAAACTCTCTCTTAAAGAAACTCTAAGAGACTATCAAATCATGAATAATAGCCACGTTCGCTCTAGGAAAGACCTTGTCGTAGAGTTTAAAAATATTCACGAGGGCTTCATCGTTCGAGAAAGACATGATCATGAGACAAAGGTGTTAGAAATCTCTCAAGAGACAGAGCACAGCTTGAGTTTTAAAGTTAAAAAACCTTTAGAAATAGACGATAACTTACAAGCTGGCGCGGCCTTTGAGATTTCGATAGACACTAAAAATGGTCTAGAATCTCGTTATTTGTCTTTGGCTAACAACCCCAAAGACACTTCTCTAGAATTTGCCGTTGGACTTTCTGACAGTAATTTTAAACAAGCATTGGTTGACTTAAAAACAAATTTTAACAGAAAAATCTATGTAAAAGAACTTTCTGGCATGGGGCTAAACTTTCAGTTTGAGCGACCTATGGTATTTATTGCAGGCGGAATTGGCATCACACCATTTCGCTCGGCCATTCAATACGCTAAATACAATAAAATCGGCAAAGAGATATACCTAGTATATGCTAACCGAAAAGAGGCGAGCTTTTTGAAAGACCTTGAAAAAGACGCTCATGAAATGGGGAACTTCTCAGTTACTCACACAATTTCCCAAGCCGAATTAGGTAAGAAGATCATTTTAGATCGAAAGCTACAAAGCCCATTAGAGGTTGATTTTTCCAATAGTGTAAACTTAGTGGGAGACAGAGTGAACGCCACTTTGATTGCAGAGCTCAAACGTCAAGTGCCCAAAGACGCCATCTACTATATCGTCGGCTCCCCTAATTTTGTGAAGGGAATTGAGTCTCAGCTTCTTGGGCAAAATATCGCTAAAGAAAACATTCAACTAGAGCTTTTTGCAGCACCTACCAATACGAGTAATTTCGGAGCAAGTTCTCAAACCAGCAAAGGCTCGACAAAATCTGAAACCGTATGTTTTTGTCATGGTGTTAGTTGTGGTGGAATTCAGGACATCGTTAAAAAAGGTGGAAGCTTAGAAGATGTTATCTCTGAAACTATGGCAACCACCGGCTGTGGTCGCTGTAAAGATAAAGTTGCGAGTATTTTAAAAATGGAAGAAGAATAGTTCTAAATTTTTAGAACTATTTTTCCCACCGAGTTACCGCTTTCAATGAATTGGTGAGCTTTAGCAACTTCTTCAAATGGAATTTCGGTAATTGGGATGGGTTTGATTTTTCCTGATTTGAAAATCTCCTCCAACTTACTGACACAGTCTAAAATTAAATCCTGTTCCCCAAATAGAAAGCTCAAATTAAACCCGATAACTCCTTTGTTATTAGAAATCAAATCAAAGGGGTTAAACTTTGGAGTTTTCAAAAGACCAATTCCAGCTTTTAAATAGTTTAGTCTGCCACCTTTTTTGGATAACATACTGTGCGCACCATAGACCAAAAGTTTTCCTGCAGGCTTTAGATGTTTGTAAGAGTCCAACATGGTTGTATAGCCGTTGGCATCACAAATTATATCATAACCCTCTGGAGAAAAAGCTTCTGCTTCTTTCCAAAGATCTTCTTTGGATTTATCAATAATTTTATCGGGACCAAATTGCTCTAAATACTCTCTTTTGTGACTACTACCAATTACTCCCACCACTTTATGCCCGGCCATCTTTGCAAGCTGTGTTAAAGCCGTACCAACACCACCCGCAGCAGAGTGGACCAAAATTTTTGAATTTGGCCTTAAAACAACATGATGATACAAAGCGTGAAAAGCCGTGAAAAATACTGCTGGAAAACCTGCTGCTTGCATCAGTGAGAACTGAGGTGGAACATTTAATATTTGAGTTTCTGGCACACAAACCTGACTAGCGTATCCATTAAAAAAACTGAAAGCCACAACCTCTTGGCCTACTTGCCATTTAGTGACACCTTCGCCAACTTCTTTAATTACGCCTGCAGTTTCAAATCCAGGAGTAATCGGCCACCCAACATATTTTTTTGCTGATTCATAAACACCAAGTCTAATGCAGACGTCGGCATAATTAATACCAATGCCTTTTACGTCAATTACAACTTCCCCTGCTTTAGGAGTTAAGTCTTCACACTCTACAATTTTAAGTTTGTCATATGAGCCAGCTGAAGGTATTTCAATTTTTTTCATTTCATTCCCCTTGCCTACAAGCTAGGGCGCAAAGATTGAATTGTAAATTAAAATATCTTCAACTCACTATTTTCTTGGATCAAAAGCATCTCGAACTCCTTCACCCAACATATTCAAAAACAATAAAGTAATGAATAAAGCCAAGGAAGGAAAAAGGGCAAGCCACCAACTGGTGCTAAAATTTTCTTGTGCTTGTTTTAACAACTCTCCCCAACTTGGTGTAGGAGGCTGTAAACCAAAGCCTAAATAATCTAAACTGGCTAAACCAGTAATATGAGATGCAATCAAAAATGGTGCAAAAGTAATTACCGGTCCCAACGAATTTGGCAAGATATGTTTGGCGATCATTCGAAAACGACTTGCCCCTAGAGATTTTGCCGCTTCTACAAACTCAAGACGGCGATTCTTTAAAAATTCACCTCGAATGTAATAACTAATAAAAATCCAACCAAAAAGACTCGATATAAAAACCAACCATATTAGATTTGGTTGAAAAATAGATACAATAATTAGTAATAAAAAGAACTGTGGTACTGAATTTAATACTTCAACAATTCTCTGCCCCACGATATCTACTCGCCCGCCAAAGAAGCCCATGATACCACCAATGCCAATTCCAAAAACAGTGGTAATCAACCAAACTAAAAAAGCATAGATGATACAGTATCGATAACCATACATTAAGCGAGTTAAAATATCTCTTCCAGAATTATCCGTACCAAACCAATTAGAAGCGGTTGGGGGACTTGGATAAAAATCCACATTCTTGTTACTCTCATAAGGGTCCCACTCAATGACTGGCCACACAACCCAGTCCCCTCTCTCTTTATCAAACTCTTCCTCTAATTCACGATAGTTCATTAGAAGGATGTCTTTTCTTCCGAACTCTGTGGGATGGTATTGCTTAAAAACAGGAAAGTAAATTTTCTTATTGTAGTTCACCATAATTGGCTTTGAGTTCGCCCAAAACTCTGCGGTGACAGAGAAAAATAGCATTAAAATTAAACCCCAAAGGCCAATCATGCTAAGACGATTTGCCTTAAGCTTGCGGTATCTTTTCAAACTGAGTTCATTTTTAATTCTACTTTCTATCATTTAAAATTTATCCTTGGATCAACAACAACATAGGCTAAATCACTAATTAAATTTCCCACAAGCATGGCAATGGCCTGCAAAAATACAAGTCCCATGATTACATTGTAATCCCTTGCTAAAATGGAGTTATATCCTAAAAGACCTATTCCATCTAATTGGAAAATCGTTTCAATTAGTAAGGAGCCAGCAAAGAAGATAGATAAAAAACCACCTAGGCCAGTAACCACTGGGATCAAAGAGTTTCTCAAAGCATGCTTAAGATAAACCTTAGATTTATCGAGGCCTTTAGCCTTTGCGGTACGAACGTAATCTTTTTTAACTTCCTCTAATAAGGAGTTTTTCATCAAAAAAGTTAATGTCGTAAAACTTCCAATCATATAACTGGCAAGTGGTAAAACAAAATGGTGAATACGATCTTTAATTTGTTCCCATAGAGTCAAATCCTCATAATTGTCTGAAACCAAACCACCAATGGGAAACAAATCTAAAAAACTATCGGAAGAAAAGAAGGTAATCAATAAAATACCAAACATGAATGGCACGATCGAATACATGACAAACAAAATGAAACTACTACTAACATCAAAAACGGAACCATCATTTACAGCCTTATACACTCCCAGAGGAATGCATATCAAATAAACTAAGATCAAAGAGGCGATTCCAAATTGTAGTGACACTGGAAACTTGGAGACAATCACATCATAAGCTGGTTCTTCATATGTAAAACTTTGACCAAAATCCATATCCCAAAGCTTTTTAATCCAAATAAAGTATCTAGTTACCAAAGGCTTATCGAAACCGTACTGCTTGCGAAGATCCTCAATCACCTCTTCAGTGACTTGGGCGGAGCCCATATCCGATCTTCCTCCCCCGGCTTGTGCTTCTTGAATCTGCTGGAGCTTCTGCTCGATTGGACCACCAGGAGCTAAATTGATGATCACGAAGGTTACTAGAGTAATCCCCAATAGCGTCGGTAACATTAAAAGTAATCTTCGTAAGATGTATTGAATCAAGTTGCTAATCCTTTATTTTTCTTTCTCTACCCACCAGTATTCAGAACCGACACTGTAAGTTAAACTATCCTTAACTTTCTTCATGCGTTTTGTATGTCCATACAAACTGTACTTTGGCGTGAACATAAACAAGTAAGGACGATCCATGGCAATCTGCTTAAAAACTTTTTTCAATAAAGGTGCACGTTCTTTGTTACTCATGATTCCGCGAGCCTTATCAATGAGTTTATCCACTTCTTTGTTTTTATAGTCTACAAAGTTCGAACCGCCAGCTACCGCATTATCTGAATGAAAAATTTGGTGAGGATCTAAATGCACAATTCCTCCCCAAGCTAAAGCCATTCCTTCATACTTACGCTCACTACGAAGTTTTTTAAGCGTTTGCCATTCAACCAATTTTAAATCGATATCGACACCAACTTTTTTGGCCTCTTCTTTATAGGTTGTTAAAATTTTAAGCGTCTCATCAGCAGCTGTGATTATAGTTAAACTCATATCAACTTTTTTTCCATTGATCATTTTGTCTAATACGCCATTTTTATCGGAATCTTTCCAGCCAGCTTCTCTAAAAAGCTTCAATGCCTTTTGAGGATCAAATGAATCTGCCTTTACACTACTATCGGCATACATAGAATGTTGATTCCAAGGCCCTGTGATAGGCTCATACAAATTGTATAAAAATTTATCCACGATAAAATTTCGATCTAAAAGAAGAGACAAAGCCTCTCGCACCTTAGAATCATTTAGTTTTGGAGAATTTAAATTCCAGCCAACAAAGCCGTAACCCCTTGCTGCTTTGTTCTCTGCTTTCACTTTAAAAACCTTCTTACCCCAAGCTTCACCAACGGCAAGCTTCTCAAAAGCAATAGGTCTCATCGCTAGAAAATCTAGAGTTCCCTTCTTTAACATCTCCACTTTAACATTGTTCTCTCGCACAAATCGGTAAACGATTTTTTTGTAATTGTAGAGGCCTTTATTACTATCTAATTTAAAACCCCACCATTTATCGTTTCGCTTTAAGATAATCTTTCTTCCCTTTTGCCACTGGTCTAATATATAGGGGCCACTGCCATAAAGTTTTTTATTCATACTTTTTTTAGGGTTTCCGTATTTGCTTTTTTCTAAAATTGGCATACCACCAATAAAGTCGATATTCTTAAAATACTTTTCTTTCACTTTAAAAGTAATCTTATGAGAGTCATGAACAATCACATCGGTAATAAAGGTGTAAAAAGGCCTTAATACAATGGCTTTATAATCAGGATTCATAATGGACTCGTAGGAGAACTTTACATCTTCCGTGCTTATTGGCTTACCATCATGAAACTTTGCATCTTTTCTTAAATAAAAGGTAAAGCTCAATCCATCTTTAGAAATTTCAAACTTTTCAGCTAAATTTGGTTCCACTTCATAAGTATCTGGATTTCTAGTAGTCATGGTATCGAACACATAAGCATGAATGATTTGTGAGTATCCATCCGTCGAAGTGTAGGGATTTAAAGTAGCCGGTTCCCCGCCTAAATCAAAATATACAGTTCCACCCACCGGAGCATTGGGATTACCAATCACTGCAAGTGCTGTAGAAAAACTAAAAACTGAAATTAGGGAGCTTAGAAAAATCTTAGTAAACAAAGGAGCCTCCACACGCTGTAAATATCTATAATCACATCTAGTTTGGGCGATAGGAAAACTTATTACAAGGCCAATGGCAAGATTTATGGACATAAAGCCTGGGAAATAATCACCTAGTGCAGACAGGAAAAATCATCAGATTAGCAGCCAACACACTCCTAGTTCACTGCTTTTGATCCCATGAGCAGAGGAGATTGCCTTTTCAGATAAGCTTAGGTACATTCGATAAAATCAAATAAATTATTTTTAACAAGTTGGTGTAGATTGAAAAATTGGGCGGTATTTAAAAAGTTAAGACAACTATATGACTGGGTTCTTCATTGGTCAGATCATAAACACAATACAAAAGCCTTGGCTGTAATTGCTTTTACCGAAAGTAGTTTTTTCCCTATCCCACCAGACATACTTTTAATTACCATGGGTGCCAGCAAACCCAAAAAATCCATCAGTTACGCTTTAATTTGCACCATCTTCAGTGTCCTTGGTGGAATAGCAGGATACTATATCGGTGCAGAGCTTTGGAGCTTAGTAGAAAGCTACCTCCTTGGTGGCATCATAAAACCAGAACATTTTGAGTTGGTAAAAACCAAGTTCGCAGAAAATGCGTTTCTTGCTATTTTTATCGCCGGTTTTACGCCGATCCCCTACAAAGTCTTCACCATTACCGCTGGAGCATTGCTCATCCCATTTGGTCCATTTGTATTAGCCTCAATACTAGGGCGTGGAATGAGGTTCTTTATCATTGCCGTATTGCTCTATTTTTTCGGTGCAAAAATGAAAGATATTATCGAGAGAGATTTTGAAAAATACACTTTAATCTTAGGTACACTTTTGGCCGTGGCCGTTTATTTCCTAAAGGTAAGAGCATGAGTCTATTTGATATTGAATGCACAGAGGAAGAATCTAGCGTAGTAATTACTCCTGTAAATTGGGAGGTTACAACTTCTTACGGAGGAGGTACATCACTAGCTCCTGATCAAATCAGAGAAGCCTCTGTGCAAATCGATCATTTTAGTGCCAAATACCCAACTCACAATTCTCCAAAATATTTCCTAAGAGAATGCAATGATGCAATCTTAAAGTCTTCACAGACCAATCAGAAAAAAGCCCAAGAGGTTTACGAGACTAGCCCTGAAGACAAGCCTGAATTATTAAAACAAGTAAATGAAGCAAGTGAAGCTTTGAATGATTGGGTTTACCAAGAAACCAAAAAGACTCTAGAAAAAGGAAAAATTGCAGGAAGTTTAGGAGGAGATCATAGCATTCCCTATGGTGCCATTAAGGCAATCTCTGAAAAGCATGAGGAATTCTCGATCTTACACATCGATGCACATCATGATTTCAGAGAAGCATACTTTGGCTTTACTCACTCTCATGCCTCCATTTTCTATAATGTCATGAAGAGTGATTTTGCACCCAATAAATTAGTGCAAGTTGGTATTAGAGACTATTGCCAAGAAGAATACGATTTTGCAAAAAAAGATAATAGAATTTCTGTTTTTTACGATACGGATACTTCGGAAAAACTATTAAGTGGACAACAGACATGGCTAGATATCTGTCATGAAATCACTAGTAAACTGAATCAAAAAGTTTATATCAGTTTTGACATTGATGGACTAGAACCAGCGCTTTGCCCCGGAACAGGAACACCCGTGCCTGGTGGTTTAAACTTTTCTCAGTGGCAATTTTTATTAGATCACTTGATCCACAAAAAACATCAAATCATTGGCTTTGATCTTGTGGAAGTAGCTTCTTTAGAAGGTTCTGATTTTGACGCTAACATTGGGATGAGAATCTTATATGGACTCTGTAGAGCCTGTGATCTTACAAAAGACTTTTAATCAAAAAATAGACTTATAAAAAAACTCAAAGCTAGAAAAACAAAAAACGAGAGCTTATGACTCTCGTTTTTTTATCTAAAGAAGTTTGAATTATCGAGCATATTTTCTTTGTTGGCTCTCACGAATCTCAGCACCTTCGATGCTTAGGCGAGTCCAAGGAATCGCTTTCAAACGAGCTTCTTCAATCGGCTCATCTGTTTCTTCGCATAATCCATAAGTGCCGTCATCGATTCTAGATAGAGCACTCTCAATTTCAAAAAGTTGTTTTCTTAATCTTTCTTGGTTAGCCATGAACTCACTTTCTTGAAGGATACGATTTGTTTGATCCCCTTCATCTCCAGTAGTGTCTTCCTTAACTAGAGTTCCTTTAGCTTCTCTAACGCGATTGATGATATCTTCTTTCGCTTCCATTAACTTGGTTTTGCATTCTTCTACTAAATTTTGAGATACAACCATGTTTTCCCCCTTGTGTTCCTGAAAAAATTCTCCCCCCAAGATTCATTTTTCAGTGGCTACATTTAGACAGCAGATTGTAAAAATTGCAAGTCTAAATCTGTAATAAACTTAAATTTTGTAATTCCGCGTTAGCTGCTTAAATATCGAGCTTTTACCCTTAATAACCAGCAAGTCCCGTAAAAACTTAAAAAATCTTACAAACCTCTAACATTCGCTACAAGAGAAAAAAGATAAACGTAACACATTGAATCAACTATGCTTTTGAAAATCTATAGAAGTCTCTATATTAGCTATGTTCAAGAATATGCTCAAAAAATCGTCTTTCAGAAAAGGCCACTCATTGAGCTTATTTATTAAGCTTTTCCTAGCCTTTGGCCAGGTACCCATTAGACAGAGATTTTCTAAAAAAGGTTAATCCAGATCAATTTTTTTTTATTTTTTTTCGATTTCTTATCGCTTTCCCCCAAAAAGCTAATGTTTTTCTTAAGTCACAAAACAAAATCTCACTATTAAATAAAGCCTCATCCTGTAAAATCCATCAATATTGAAAAACCAAAAGCCCTGTCAGCCCCACCAGTCTTATATTAATAGTGTAGAAATACGTTAAGAGAACAAGCCAATGAATCAAAAGCTAAGCACTTTATCTTTTAAAACAAAGAGAATTAGAAACATAAAACAGTAGCTAATGATGCGAAGGCTGCTCTATAGCTGAAAGGCAACAGAAATAGTAAAGCTTAAAAATAGCAGATATCGCCTAAGATCTCTTAGCTACACATTCAAGTCTACGAGTAAGCCAACTCCCAAAAACACTCCCTCAATCTCCTTTTGACCAAAACTCATCCTCAATCAATTACTTGGTTCATACTATAAGGCTCTAAAGCTTCTGAGCCTTTTAGCCTCCCAGAGAATTTAGCAAGACCTTAAGAGATGGCTTTGAAGGCTATTTCTGTTAATCCTTTGATAAACTTGAGAAACCTAGGAAGGCGTTATGACCTAGGCGGTGGCAGAATCAACCAAAAGACTTACTATACGCCTTTTTTCTTAAGTAAAAAGGGTCCTAGGGGAAACATCAGACTATTTGACTCCATAGAATTTAAAAAATAAAACTAAGCTATGAATCTTACATTAGACATTGTTTTTATTATTGCTGGCTTTGCTTTATTAATCTTTGGTGGAGATGTACTTGTTCGCGTTGCCGTACAATTTGCGGTTCGCTACAAAATCCCACCTGCTACGATTGGCTTAACAGTGGTTGCTGCTGGAACAAGTCTTCCTGAGCTAGTAACTAGTATCGTCGCGGCTTTACAAGGAAATGCTGACATCGCGGTCGGCAATGTTGTCGGCTCAAATAGTTTTAACATTATGGCCGGAATTGGCCTTGCTTGTCTCATTCGTCCAAATCGGGTGCAGAAATCAGCATTAAAAATTGAATGGCCTTTTTTAATGCTCATTACAATCGGATTGTATCTAGTCTCTACGGACCTCTTGATTGGACGAATTGATGGTAGCCTAATGCTTTTTGTTCTTGTTGCTTTTTTCTGGTACGCAGTAAAGAACGCAAAAAAGATTGGCTTAGAAGTGGAGGATGAGGACATACCCGCTGAAGTAAAGGACTCTGTCGCAAAAGACTTAGGCCTTTTAGTGCTTGGTTTGATTGCTTTAATTGGCGGGGCAGAGCTCACACTAACCGGAGCCATCAATCTCGGAAAATATTTTGGCCTAAGCGATAGAGTGATTGGCTTAACGATCGTATCCGCTGGAACTGGTTTACCTGAATTAGCGACATCCGCCATGGCTGCTTATCGAGGTCGCGATGATATTGCCATCGCAAATGTGTTAGGTTCAAATATTATGAACATCCTAGCAATTCTTGGTGTGACTTCACTAATCACTCCATTGCAAGTAAACTCCGACATTGTTAACTACGATATGATTGTCTGTATGATTGTTACCTTCATCTTGCTGCCGATGATGCTTAAAAAAGTTCGAAGCATTATGAGATGGGAAGGTATGATTCTTTTGGGAATGTATATCGCCTATGTAGCAAGTCTACTGTGAAGCGACACCTTATTCACCGTCGCTTCTCTCAGCTTCTACATCAATAACATCATGGCCGTTTTGTTGATACACTCTTCGCTGTTGTGATTGCGTGTTATTCTCGAAGGGGTTTGTTCTCGAACCAGAGGACCATGCCCCTGAGAAACCAGCCCCAGAACCATAAAACTTTACCTTGCCCGATTTCATCTGGGCTTCAAAACCACGCTTTACACTATTAATATAAAACTTACGAGTGAGAGGAAATATCAGACTCAAACCAAAAAAATCAGTAAAAAACCCTGGGGTTAGGAGCAATAGACCACCAACAAAAACCAATAAACCGTGAATCATTTGATCAGCCGGTGTACGACCTTCTGCCATTTCTTTTTGAATTTTCATTAAGATCAATTGCCCTTGAGATTTGGCCAAACCAGCACCAATGATTCCCGTCAATACAACTAACATAAAAGTATTAAAACCACCGATCACTTCCCCTGCTTGAATTAAAAAATAAAGCTCCACGGCAGGGATAAAAATAAACAATAAAAATAAAGGAAGCATAACTTCTCCAAAGTTTTTTATAAAAGACCAAAATTAGGTCTAAGCAAATAGCAGTGTATAATATGGGGTCATTTCTGAAGAAATCAAGTCTTGGGCTTAAAATAAATAGTGAATCATTACAGACACTTATAAAGAATAATGTTTTTTAATTTAAAAAGTCTTGTTTCCTTTAAGTAAGGACAAGATAAAGCTAAAAATTAAAAACAAAATCACTCTGTCTTAGAACTACTACCTTTACATAAAACACAATTAAGAGCCTAACTCAAAGCTCTACTTTCTATCGTAATCCATTAGGTACTCAGAATTTATAATTTATGGATTTCGCTTAAGCTAAACTAAGCCTAATCAGTCTCTAAAAAGTAGAATAGAGATACCTACTAGCAACCAGTTCTTATTCAATTGAGCTCCAATGCTATAAAACAAGAGTAAGGAAAGCTTTGTCTAAAGCAAATCTTCTCTGATATTTCTAATGTCGGGAAAACTCTTTTCAACATAAAATCTTAAATGATTCAATAATCCCAAGACTTCGTAATCATCCTGACAGCTACTAGAAAAAGAGGCTGATTTACAGAAAGCTGAAAGACGATTATTATTCGTGTACTCTCCAGAAATACCCGCTATCCATTTTGCGAGACTTGGGACAGGTAACTCATCATTTAATCGTAGTCTTACATGATTCTTTGAAATAAACTTTGAACGTAACCAAAAGGCCCTATTATCCAAGGCAAGATAAGCGAAGTGTTCATGATATGCCGTTGGTAAAAAACCGAAGTCTTCTTTTTTTAAAACCATACTTAGCTCGGCTAAAAACCTTAGAGAAAAAATACCTAGGCGTGCAACTTGTTTAAACTCCTGCCCCAAAAGTCTCATAGGTGATCCAGACACTAAATCAGGTTTTTCAGGTCTAAGCAGGTATATTTGATTTCTTACATCGGCCTCTCTGAGAGCGCTCTCTCTATCTTTGCTTCCTCTCTTTCTCATAGCTTTTCTATAGCTGCTTTCGATAAATTCGAAATTACTTTCGGTGAGCCCGGTAAAAACATAAGTAGCAGCGGGGTTAATTTCTTGATCATAAAAAGCAATCAACTCATAGTACTTAGGGAACGAAAAACTACTTACAAAAAAATCAAAGTTTTTTTCATAAGTGGAAAAAGCTGGAATGTAAAAGCCTTCACTATTTTCTCCAACCACTAATAAAGAACTCAATTCAATCAATATTTGAACCAATAAAGGATTGATATCTATTTTTTCTAAATTGGAATCACTGGTAGATCTGAAAAAGCTGCTAACTAACTTTTTATTATCCTTATTCCTCTCTTTATATTCGATATCTTTTTGCGAAATACTATTCAACAAAACTTCGCTCTCACTGTCAGACAAAATATTTTTTCTGTTAAATATATTTAAGCTATAAAATTCTCTAAGATTAAAACTAGTGAACTGGGTATTTATTAAAAAACTGGCGATTTCATGACGAAAATTGTTGATCTTGTCCTTTAAGTCAGGGCAATTTAAAAATTCATATTCAAAATAATATTTTTTATAGTCCTCTTTAGAACTACAAGAAATAAGCTTGGCCAATAATCGATTGGATTGATTTAATCTAGATTGAAATTCGATCCAATTAATTTGAGGGTCCAAGGAGTAATTGATTTTTGCGCTTTTCTCATGTCTAGATGAATCATTACTAAAATACTCAATGGAATAGATGTTCTCTAAGTCCGCAGTAAATTCTAATGGAAACTCTGAAATGTTTTTTTGAAACTTATCCTCTAACACATAGGGCGATTTTTCAGAAAAACTGTAGTCCTTTTCATTTATTTTTGAAAACTCTTTTAAAGCATAAGGTTTGTAAGATATTGATCTGGCGTGAGAAAGATTAGCCGTGAGAATACAAATAACAGATAATAAAACAACTGTAACGTGATTTACAAACATCTCACTCATTAGCTTTCTAAATATCCTCACAAATAAGCCCATACTATTCTTTTAACTCCAATCCGATCATGTCTTCAAAGCTCTGAGACAGATAAAAACGCAGATGTGGCACTAGTGACAAGACCTCAAAATCATTGGTCTCAAGTAACACTCCATTTTTTTTACAGAGACAAGATTTCGGAAAATATGCATCTGTTAAATTTCCAGCAATCCATCTAGACATATAGTTAATGGGTTCTGGAGAAAAATATCGAACTCTACTATTGGCGATAAAAAACAATATATTTTGATTCGGAAGAAGTCCAAAATCCTTCGGTTCTATCAAGAAGGACAAGTTTGCCAACATACGTATCGCAGAAAAACCTGCCTGTGAATAAATGCTAAAATTTTCTGGAAAAATTTCTGTGATGTCGAATTGCTGCACCGAACTTTCTTCGGAAGCTAAAGTAAATACATCAATGACCTGCAAGAAAAATAGCTTCGCCTTATCGTTTCCTTCGCTGTATTCACGGCCAAACTCATCTCGATAAACTCTATTGGTTTTATTTTTCAATAGATTGTTATAATAGTTATTTAAATCAATGTCATAAATCGACAATACTTCTAAAGGATCAAAACCCCTTTGAATGCTCTTCATTTTTGAAAGTCCCATAAAAACGCTAGGTTTAGGACGTCCATTAGCACCCTGAAAAACACCAAAGCGTGGATAATTGACAAAGGAGCTCATTTCCATCAAGACTTGAATAAAAAACGGATGTAACAAATTTTTAGTTCGAGGAAATTGTTTTCTAAAAGTCAAAGAAAAGGGAAAAACATGTTGATTAAAAACATCGTTAAACTTTGCTCTTTCTGTAAAAATACTTTTTGAGTCTTCGAGGTAGTTAATTCTGTAGTTAATGGATGAGTACATATTCGCAGCTGCCCAGGAGGAACTAAATTTATTGGCGTCGGGAATGATTATTCTATCCTCAACTTCAAAAAACGAATCATCGTAGGTGCTTATATCCATCGATCGATATTTTGTATTGATTAAAAAGTTTAACATTCTTTTTCTGTAAGAATTGATTTCATCTTCAAGACGAGGACAATCAGAAAAATCATATTGAAAATAAAACTGCCTAGGATCTTGCGAATTAGAACATTGACTCAATTGCTGCCAAATTCGATGAGCTTCATTGTTTTTTGATGCAATCTCTCCCCAGTTCATTGAATCTAAATTAATTTTAACTTTAGACTCTTTTTCATAAATAGTCTTTTTAGAACTAGCCTTGGTAAAAAACTCTGGGTAACGCCTATAAGTAAAATGTAATGCTTCCTTTAAATCCTTCCAATCAGTAATTGCAGCTTTAGCATTTTTAGATTTTTCTAACTTAAACTCATTAGCCTGCTCTTTTAAAAATATTGTAGGCGCCAATGGCTTAAGCTCTTTGGGTCTAGATGCATAGGGATACAGACCAGCAGCCGAGAGGTAGGAACTCATTAAAAGAAAAACAATCAGAGAAATCTTATTCATCGTCAAACTCCAATGAGTTTATATTCATAAATAAATCTCTAACAAAAAACCTCCAGGGATCAATTTGACGATAGGCAGGAAGATGTTCTGCCAATGCAAGAACCCGATAACAATCACAAAAAGTATAATCAGTGGTTCCACTGAGATTAAGAGAGATAATGCCTGGGTAAGGACCTATTAAATCATAATCCCACTTTCCTGGGCTAGTAATGCTTGAAAAATAAGAAGCAGCAGCAACCGGAAACATTCCAAAAGATTCCGGAGCAGTAAAGAAGGATATGTTTGCTAATAGACGGTAGGAATTGTGAACCACTCGCAAGACTCTTTGTAGTTGTCGTGGAAATTGTCCCCAATTTCCTTGGGTTTTCTCTCTCATTGTTGGCCCACTTGTAATAGCTTCGTAATCATCTTCACTCATAATTGACTTTAAGAAATTTTTTTGAGTTTCTGTTAAGCCCAAAATTTTCTCTGCGTATTCATCATTACCAATTCGAAGCTGTGAATAAAAGCTTTCCTCCACTAAAGTACTCAACACTTTGGATCGATTTAAATTGGTTTTATTCGGGCCAAACAAACGGAAATTGGACTCTTCGAGAATATCTCCAACTTGCAACTTGAAATTGGAACTAAACACCATTGGATAAATGTTGAAGGAACTAAACTCTATTAAGCTTTGAACGAACAAGGGATTGAAAGCCCTCGGCTCCAAGGGAAGATAAGAGCTTAATTCTTTCCGGAAAAAATAATCAGTATTATAGGGATAATTGTTTATCACATTACTTACTTTTAAATCTTGTTCTCGCTTAAATTGGGAAGAAACTAGTTTTTTGTCCATTAGTTCGTTGCGATGATCGCCATTTATTGGCGAATTCAGTAAGAGGGAAAAAACTCTATATTTTTGTAATTCTAGCTGTTCTTTAAGCTGTGGACAGTTTTTAAATTTGTAGTTTAGATAGTATTGAGAAACAGTCATTGAACCAGCGCATTCAATTAGTTCACTGCTAATTCGATCAAATTCCGAATTGATAGAAGCAATTTCCAATGGATTGTAAGCCGGATTCAGTGAAAAACTCAGTTTTATTTGCTCAAAACTACCGCCAACTTGCTGCCTAAAATAATTCTTATGCATCTGACTTAAAGGAATTGTAACTGATGTTGGTGAAAGAATATTTTGCCAATCTTTGGTCAGTTGATGAGAAGCTTCCTCAAAATAAGGAATGTTCCTCTGACTGTCTTTAAAGAACAGTTTTTCTTTTGAGAAATCAAATTTTCTTTTACTGAAAATACGATCTCCAGAAAAGGCCGGGAAACAGCTAAAAATTAAAAAGAGCATAAGTGCCATCTTCATCAGTGGCCTCCTTTGCTCAAAGGAATCAATGGTGTATTCATTCCTCTCAAAAATACTTGGTTTGGCATTTGCGGATGTGAAACTGGAATCAATGCATCGATACTTTCATTACCTACATACCAATAAACATTGTTCTTGTAACAGACCGCTTCCAATTCACCAAATAAGTGAGTGTTCATTTTACTTGTTTTTAAAAACATCGGATTCACTGACGAGCAATGGTACTTCATCGCCAAAGTTTCGTGATGGAACAAACGTCGCAAACAATTTAGGTAAGATGCGCTACAGGCTTCTGCGATAAGCTTCTTAGATTTCTTGTGGGCTTTTTTAAAACTTCGCTTGTCTTTCTTAAATACTAAAGTGAAGTTGTCATTGTAAGCCTGGTCTTCATCCACCGATGATATTTTTTGTATTGGTAATTTTGCCAGAGCTTTACTATCATCTTTTTGAAATTGATAAGATAGACTCAAATCTGATTTCACTGAACTTACCAATTGTAAAAGATTTTTTGCCATTGTCGAAACACGGTCTTGCGCTTGTAATTCAGATACTGGCATCAGACTGAGTTCTGATAAAATTTCTTGGTTTCTATCCAACTCATTTACATAATCTTCACCCATCCCAAAAACTTGCTTACTCATTTCATAAATTTCTTCTCGCTTTTGAGGTGATAAATTTTCAACTCCCTGCCTGAGAACCAACTTATCAAATACATTCGTAGTACCTTGGAGAGATTGATAAACCTTTGGAACAGATTCTTTCATCAAAAAGAAAAATTCATACAAATGAAAATAGGTAGCCGTATCCCTATGCTGGGCCTGCTCGTGCCAAATTAGATCAAAGTTATTTGGATTATAGGTATCGTAGTATTGAGCCAATTTTGTTTTCTGTTGAAACTCACCTAAAAGAGTCTTCTGTAAGTCGTCCAAAGGCTCTTGTTCTAACTTGCTACGATCTGCAAAGGTATATCCTAAGACCTCTAGGTCCGTTTTTTGAAATGCCGATAGATCCAAAACTCCCAGCAATTGCTTTCCAATGTCGAAGTTTTTATTATAATATCGATCTACTAATTCATTAAAAAAATCATGGTAACGCAAAACAGTTAAAGTTCCGACTCTTGCTGAAAATACAGCGTAAGGATCATCAACGCTACCAATCCTATATCTAGTACTTTGCCCTAACATCTTATTGGCTTCTACCCAAAACTCTTGAGGATCATAAGTGTTGAGCAGGGCTGAATAAGTATTTCTTAGGCCTTTAAAATACACTTCCAGTTCCTTTAAATACAAAACTTCTAGTTCAGACATTAAACGAGTTGCTCTTGAAAACTGAATCGCAAGAATGTCTTTATCGGTACTGCCCTCTTCGAGCCTGTTGCTCAGTTCAACGAAGTCTTTGCGAATCTGTATGAAAGGATAATTAAATCGACTCTGATAAAGGTACTGTGCAAAGTAGCTATCGCCTCTAAGGAGTTCTTCAATCAAAGATTCATAGTGTTTGGAAGGTGGAATTAACCATCTCTCTTTTAATGCTTGGTAAGTTACGATAGATAAACTATAGGCTTGAAACTCATTATCGATATTTCGACGAATCATATAATTCATCAGCTTACGTAGTTGCAACTGATCATCCTCTGATAATAACTCACAGGATTCTTTGCTTTGAACTTTCGTTAAATCAACATTTTCCATTCTTGAGCCGGTTGATTTTTTCAATGCTGGAGCAGAAGCGCTATTCGAATCGTTCCGAGAATCTTCACAATCCATTTTTTCAATCAAGCGATCTTTGTTTTTTAAAAGAGCTGTCACGTAAAATGATAGATCCTCGAAATGTATTCGTCCGTAGTTAATACTATCTAAAACACTAGCCGGCCAGTGTTTGATTTGCTCACTAGGCAATAGCTTTTCTGTTAGAATACTCACGGCCTTTTTATATTGTTCCGGCATTTTTTGATCAATTTTTCGCATTTCTGGAGAAATGGCGTGGACAACTTCGTGGATGATTGTGACTAAAGTGTCGGTCATTGGCCTTGCAAGATCAACCATCATAGTTTTTAGAGAAGCACTATGAACTCCATTCACTCTGAATACTCGGTAGTCAAAGTAATCCATCATATCTAACATTTTCCCTGAATGCTTTTCCGCCTCTGAAGAAATCTCGGTTCGCCTTTGTGGTGAAAAATCTTTGAATAAGGTATTGTTAGGTCCCATTGAGGCTTCATCAAAAACAACCTCTTGTAAAAATTGGGTATACATTTGCGCCACTCGATTCAAAGCATTTGAGTTTGACCGATTGGATCGCTTTGCAGTCTGAATCAAACCATTAATTCCTTCTAAATAGTTTTTCATCCAAACAAGATACACTTGCTTACTATATTCATTAGGAAAGCAGCCCAAGTTTAAAAAATAACGTAAACTTTCGGCTTCTAAAGCATAAAGTCTATTACGTTCTTTTATATCGAGACCGGCTAGTTCTTGAGAATGAATTAGTTTTGAAATTACTCTTTCGGGTTGATCTTGCATTTGCAAAAGATCTAAGAACTCGTGAAAATGAGAGCTTTGTAAAGCAACATCCTCCGCTTGAACAAAAACCCTAGAGTTTTTTAAATCGATAAGATCATTTCGAAACAAATTTCGAGAGCGGAGATTTTTCGATAACTCCACTGGAATACGGTCAAAAATAGAATCACTACTTTCAATACAGATGCGAGCGAAGGCCTGCCCTGATGAAACCAGAATAAAGAGGCAAAAGAGTATTTTAAAATAAGTTCTCATGAGGAAAATATAAATTGCCTAACTCCAATGAAAGAATACATTAACTAACATTAATGATCTGATTCAAGTTACGTGCCAAAAAGCCACTGAGAAATGCTTTCTAAGTAACTGAAAACACAAGCTTTTTCTAGGTGTTTTTATGTTTTAGTTACAAGGTATTTTAAGCCCTGTAAAAGCCTCAAAAAGCGAACAAAAATTGTTTCCAGCCCAAAAAACAAAGCCCCAGGCAAGACTGCTGAAAAGTCTAATAAAAACAGACTATTACAATAAAAAAGCTGTGAACAAGCATTAAACGAGAGCCACAGGCAAAGTAGTACTTCTTTGCTGAGGCTTAGATCCAAGCACTTGAAAATTCTAACTATCTTTACTGGCCAGTCTTTAGATGAAAAGCATACAGTCCTGAAAAGTTTATAGAGCTTGAGAGCTCAAAAATCATATTTTCATTTATAAAAACAAACATTTAGGACAAAACAACATAGATTGGGCCAAAGCAAAGTTTCTCGCATATTTCCGTTCTTACATTTATGATCTGAAAATTAAGTGAGGTTTAATCTATGCAAAACAATTTGGTAAACAGTCCTGGACTGAAAATCTTTAACTTTTGGTACTTAGATGACATTCATCATCTTTTGAACCAAAGCTTTGAGTTACAGGCCGACAATTACCAAATTTCCTTTTGTTATAATCAGTCGAGTTTCGATAGAGCACTTACTCATTTAAATTCAGGTAAGTCATTACCCGTTTTTGTATTTTCCTTTTTATTAACAGAAACGGAGTTACGTCATTTTTTATTCGAACTGGAAAACTTAGCTTTTAATGAAAATGTTTTCGTGTTTACACCCTACCCATTTGCCATACCAGGCTGTGTACAAAAAAATTTAGACCGAATGTCTAGAGATCAGCTCGAAAACTTTCTTTCTGATGAAGATAAAAACAATTTCGAACTATTCCCCAACTCAGGAAGCTTAAAGCTTTTTGAATTGTGGCAGCAAGGAAACCTAGATATTTCAAGCTTCTTGCCCAGAGACCTACAGCTAAAAAAGGCTGTCTGGGAGTCTATGTTTGAGCTTTTACTATGGAATGGTTCATTGAATAAAAATATGCTTGAGCTTAAAGAAAGCATTGCCCACGATATCGAGTTACTTGATAAAGCCAATATTCTAGAGGTACAAAACCAAAATTTTAGTTTCTCGAGCTTTTTACAAACAGAAGTTAAAAAGTTTAAAATCAAACCCAATTACGATAAAATTCAAAATTTTCTAGAAAGCTACAATGAGGCTTATTGCCAACTCAGCAATGAGAAGCGTTATTTTTTGTCTGCTCTAAACCAGTCTTTTGATCCAAAACAAAGGATTGAAGAAGATGAACTCGGTAAACTTAGTACGGATGAATTAGAAATCATTGAAAATGCTCTAGCAAGAAATCTTAGGAAAAACCCTCACTGCATTTTTACAATGCGGTCTTTGACTTTGGTTTATTATGTTAATAGCAAAAAACTGGAAGCTTTAGAACTTGCTAGCAAAATAGTTAAAGAACTTTCTATATTAACAAGCTGGAATTCCTTTGAACAAAAAACCTTTATTGAAGCCCTCCAACAGTTTAATCGCAAACAATCTTTTTCAGAAAGTTTAGAGCTTTCCGAAAAATTTGGGAACCGTTTTGACAAAGATCTATTATTACTATTATGGATTGAACAAGCCACTGCCTATAGTGGTTTAAACGACAATGAAAGAGCCAAAAGGATCTACGAAAGGTGCATTGAAAGATCTCGTTTTCTCGACATATCTGAGGAGAATAAAAATATCATTTCAAAAGCCGTTGGAATGTCACATTTTCAACTTGGTCGGGTTTATGGTAAGAAGTCTGACAACCTAAAATCCAATGAACACTATGGAGAATGCATAGCTTATTTGGAAAAATTAGGGAACCATTACGTTGTTTCTATTGCTAGATTAAATCGTGCGTGGAATTTTCTAGAAAATGATATGTTTCCTGAATTTCTCAGTGAGAAACAGTTTCTGAATGAATTGCTAAATGTTCATGATTTCAAACACACGGCAACTGGTTTTGAACTCGTAAATGGAATCTTTTATCGTAAAAATGCTGACTTTAAAAAATCAGAAACAGCAATTTTAAAAGCCCTTAATTTAGCGACCGAAGTAGGTAGCAATAAAAGTTTAGAAGATATCTACCAAGAATTAGCCTTGTTGTACGCCTGTCAGATGCAATGGAATAGAGTTTTCTCCCTTCGCACCAAGCTAAAACAAGAAGCTCCGAAAATATATGAATCTCTAAAGGACTTCTTTTCTGAGCTGATTCATGAAACAGAGGAAGACAGCAATTTACCAGTCTATATCTCTAAGCCAATTGGTAAAGTAGAAATTAAAGATCACGGATATCCTCTAGCGAAAATCAGAAATTTTTATTTTCAAGTTTTGCAAGGAATGGAAAATTTGAATTGGGAAGAGATAGAAAGTCTTTTACTTCACAAAAAAGAGACCAATCTAGAATACATTATGTTCGGTCTTTTAAAATATAAAAAGAGTCTAAAAGAGCCTGACTTAGATTTTTCGATGGATGAACTAAAGGCGAGATTGATGCTAGCTAGGAATCATATTGAGCAAATTGATATGTTTAAAGAAGTCGTTCGCTGCCTAGAAGAAGAAAAAGATTTTTTAGCCACTGAAGTTTGGGAACAACAGTTAAATATCACTAAATTTCAATTTAGAACCCTATTTCAATTTTTGTTTAACGGCTTAAGCCAAGACTCCTTAATGGTTCATGAAAACTTACACGGTAATTCTCAAAAGAAAATTGCCGATCAGGAGTACGATTTATACATTAATGGTCAAACCCGAAAACTTTTTATCAAAAATGAAGACTGTTCTGAAATCATGAGAAAAAAGAAACAAGTAAAATTCTTGGTTAGCTTACTAAAGCTAAAGAGAATTACAAAAAGTAGTATGGCCAAGATCATTTGGCAGGAAGACTATGACCCATGCATTCACGATGCGAGAATTTATACTCTGGTGCAAAGAACCAAACAGTTAATTCCGATTGAAGGACTCATTGAAAGTGAGGATGGGGCCTATTCTTTGAAGTCAGGTCTAAACTACCTAGTGATCGAAAAGAAAGAAGAAATGTGGAATAGAAACTCCACTTTTCAGACCCTGTTGGAAACTTTCCAAAACAATCCAGAGGTTTGCCATAGTAAATCAGAATTATTGGAGCTAGTCGATAGCTCCGCCTCGACACTTAAACGGGAGTTACAAAAGCTTTATTTGGCTAACAAAATTGAAAAAATAGGCAAAGGTAAAAATACAAAGTATCAATTAGCCAAGTAAAAACAACTACTTACATTCGGATCAAAAAAGTAATTGGATGTTTTCTTTATTTTAAAAACTCACTGTTAGTCTCCTAATACCAACAACCCATTAAGGAGACTGAAATATGAAAAAGTTTTTAATCCCCCTTGTGCTTATGGCACAAACTGGAATGGCTGACTTACCTGCCGAAGGTCATGCTGCTGTTCCTGCCCCTCACAATGCACAGCCGCGAATTTCACAACTTGGACCAAATTATTGTGGTGAAAACTATGATAAAATTACCCCGAGCTTTGATTACTACCAATCAATGCAAATCTCTGATCCAAATCTTAAATTCTATATGGATCGTCATTATTCTTGTAACAACATCGTTGATCAATTAAACGAGCTTGCCGGCGAAGCATCTATTTATGTTTATGAAGGTGATCTTAAATCTGCCAATGACAGTATGGTTTCTGTGATCTTCCAATACGCTCAAGAAATGCAAGACGATGATTTCTACCGTGACCCAGCCACTGTGATCGCGATCACACAATCAGCACAAATTCTTCGTTCTCTTTTACCTAGCTTTGGCCTTTATCCAGAAAATGAAGTGGTTAATCGCTTGAACAGTAATACACCTAGCATTCCAGGTCGTACCTACACTCCATCGAACATCCAATACGGAACTACTAGCTTAGTTCTAAAAGAGTTAATGGACATTATCAACTACGCTTATGACGAAGTAGATTCTTATGTAGCAGAAAAAATTCAAAGAGACTTTGAAAATGGCGAAGATTTTGAAAGCCATTCTTTCGAAGCAACATTTCTTGAAAAAGCAGCTAGCTGGGAAACTTACAAATTTTGGTCTGATAAAAGCAGCAATAGCAGAAGCGTTCCTTCTTTCTTAGAAGACAGACAAAATAGCAGTAGACAAACATTAGATAGACCAGATCTTGTTCGATACAGTCCGCTGACTAACTATGACAAAAAGCACTTCAAACTAGCAGCCTTTATGTACGATAAGTACCAACACATTGATCAATATCAAACTACTGTTGAAAAACAATTAGACAATGTTAGCGCATTCGCTAGAGCCATGGCTCGTGTTATTAACAACACAAGACATAGAAACAACTACACTTGTATTATCAATGAACTTTACTACATTGCTGACTACGCGCAGTTTCAAAAGTGTCGTGTCAATGACTACAACAAACTACCTGTGATTACTAGAGTTCGACGAATGCTAGCCACTCAATATGGAAAGCTTGCAAGTCTAAACTCAAGTTCAGGCTACGTAAACATTTGTGGAGGTCACTAATGAAGTCTATCCTTTTAGGACTTCTTTCCATCACCATGAGCTTTATGGCTCATGGTGAGCTAAGAGTCGCAGATAAAGATAAAATCACTCAACAGGCAGATGCTCCTGAAATTAGACTTGCTCACAAAAACCCATTATTAGTGGCAAATCCATTATCAGTACTGACTGAAGAAACACGTTTGAACAAAATTTCTCAGTTTGTTTTAGAGCCAGGCTTATATGAAATCAAAGGACCGAGTGGAAAAGGAAAAACTTCTCACTATTTTCTTCTAGAAAGAAGTGTTGATAATTTTCACCAGTACTACGCGATGATCTTTCCCACCGATTTAAGGAAAAAAGGTGTATCCAGAGGATATTTGATGCATGGAACTGTTTGGCCTGACAAAACTAAAACTGTATTTTCGAGACTAGTTGTTAAAAATACGGGCTTACTCGCTCCTGAAGCAAACCTTAGTCAAGATCCTACAATGAAGCATTTAGTAATCACCAAAGGCTATGACAAGGGAGCTGAATATTACATTACAGGATCTCATCCACTTTTGAAAACAATCACCAAAGAAGACCAAGAAAAAAATATTGTTGCTCTCTCGCTTGTAACAAGTAGAAAAAAAGTACCTTCGACGAGTATCCCTAAACCGGGTGTTTTTGGTGATCCAGAATCTGGTCAGGCTTTTGTCAATGGCGATGAGTTTAATTTACCTGGCTTTCGCTTTAGTATGATTGCCCAAAACGGTTACGAAGGAAGTATTGTTGGCTTAGCAATATCAAGATTAAACTTAATGGCTCGTGGGAGCAGAACAGAGAGCCAATACACCGCAATGGTTAGTTTTTTACTTGATGGAGGTTTTTGGCACGAAGATGCTTTGATTTACTATCAGCCCATCACTGATTTAAGAGAAGGTGTAGATGAGTACGGTGAATTTGACTTTTACTACTACCCTTTAAAAGACTACAGAAATCTATTTGAAATGCTTGGAGACTTTTTTGAGGATTTATTTTCTTAGGAGAAAAAAATGACGATGACAAACTTAAACCGCATATTTTGTAGTGTCTTGATTGCATTCTCCTTGAATGCAAACTCTCAAACCTACCAATACAGTGATAATTTATATGAATATTTGACTACCGGTCAATTGAATGAAGATTTCGAATCTCCTCGTACTCAAAATGACCTGCAAATCATAAATAGCATCACTGCCACTGTAAAAAAAGAAGGTTACTCAGGAGATGAACTTCTGAACCCAAACATCGGAATTGGCTATTTGCAAACCAAGCAGGAAATCGGTTGGATATTAGAGGATGCCAATGAGACCAACACAATGGTTGAAAAACTAAACTACCTATTAGAAGGCGTACAGGACATTCGCAGCTTAAGTGGAGGAAACTTTTTTGAGCTTTTACCTCGTATGGTATTGAATCGCTGCGAAGAGTTGGTTCAAATTACCGCTCCCCTTTCTACGAAATCCAAATACTACACCAAGGTACAAATGTTTTATGTTAACTTCTTGGATCAGTGCTATCTCACAGCCGACAATTACCTTGAATATCGTCAACGACTTGTGAACAGTAGTTTCTTCTCTGAAGAAGATCTAAAGTTTGTTGATGAGTATTCGGTTATGAATCAAATGAAGTTTCCCGACTATGAAGACCTACAAATCATCGACTATGCAGTAAGGACTGCAAAGATGATGTTTGATTACACCAATACCACTGACCTTACTGAGTCAGCCCAATCTGTAATGATGGTGAAAATACTGCAAAACTTAGCCCGAGACATTCAAGACGATATCCGTGCACACAGAGACCCTAGAATCATTTCAATTCTTAGAGCCATTTCTAAAATACAGCATCGAAATAGAGGTTTTAAAATGGTTCTAAATTTGGTGAAAAACAATGTAGGACCAGATGATATTGATTGGCAAGAAGCCACAGGAATATTAAGAGCAAAAATAGATACATTGTTTCGCTCTAGGCTAAATCCTTTGGTGTTAGAGTTAAACCAAGAAAAAGTAAAATTATAGACAACAAAGAAATTATTTTAAACTACAGAAAAACAATTAAAAAACGCCTATTTAGGCACTACAATGCAAACATTCGGAGGAACAATGAAAGCATTAATAAGCCCCCTAAAACTATTCCTTTTAACTGCTGTAATTGCAGCTAGCTTCACACCTTCATTTGCAAAAGCAAAAGATTGGGATACTGAAGATATAGAAGTCAGAAGCAGTGAGATGAAACAAATGATTGAAACTGCCTTTTACCTTACTCAAGAAGAGCCTAAAGTGTTTTGCGACTACGCTTTTTTGAACCAAGCTTTAAATGCAAATAGCGGAAAACTTGGTTCTTTTATTGCAGATGAAGACGGTAAAATCACAAAAGAAAGTATTGATGAAAAAGTTTTCGTTGCTGACTCTACTGATAGCTTAGACGAAAAAGTGCTTATCACTTTAAACTTTGATGAGTATAAATGCTTGGTGGAATCTCAAGGATTCTCTATTTAAATTTGCGAGCCTGGGTTCTTCCCGGGCTTTTTAATTTTATCTATCTGCTGTTTCATTTTTAGGATAGATGATTTTTTCGAATGATCTTTTTTCTTTTACTCCTCGGTTTAGAGCTTCGAATGAGCCGGCCTTCTGAAACAAAAGTATTTTTCTCAGACACGGTTTTGGCCTTCGGCTTTGTTTTTTTTGTTTTTTTGACTTTTTTCGCTTACTCCTCGGTTTAGATCTTCGAATGAGCCGGCCTTCTGAAACAAAAGTATTTTTCTCACTTCTTCTTATCTAAACCTCGTCGTCTACTTTTAATTTTTCTGGCGCGTGGGGTATAGGGCGGCTTTGCCGCCGATGGCTGTTTGAGGCTTTTGCCTCAAAGGTGCTCTTGTTTCTTTTTTTTGAGGAGCCGATGGAGTTGTTTTTAGTTTCGTCATTTTATAGTGACTTGAATTTCCTGGGCTTTGGCTTTCGGGTCAATAATGTTATTTGAAGTTTTCTTAGATTTTATTTTTGCCTTTTATATTACTCAAAAAGGAGAACCCCCTGTATGAAAAAGCTAATATTTATCTTATGCGTACTATTTGCGAGTCAGTTTACTTATGCCGATGATTATTCAGATTCGATCATTGACGACACTGAAAGCTATCTTATCCATCAACTGGGCAGAGACTTAAGCGAAGAAGAAAAACAAATTGTAAGTAATTTTCCAGAAGTAATTCACAAAGTGCAACAAACTCTAGATAGAGAACTTAGTAGAGAGCAGTATTTGGATATGCGAGCCGAAGTCCTCTCTGCAATCCTTCGCATGGAAGAAAAAAAGGCCCAAGATGTCTATGCTCAGGAACAACTTAAAAAAGAAAATTCTCGCCCTCAAATTAATAACGACTTTGGTAGTTTAAAAACCAAAGCATACAGAGACAGAGTGGAAAACAATTACTTTGCTTTGATGATTTGCGTAATGGGTACCGCGGGGCTTGAGGCATCCACTGAAAAGAAATCGGCTGGATTTAGTGCTGGTGGTGGGGTTTGTATTAATCTCTTAGAGCTAGACGTGTACTCGATCATTTTTGTTTCACCAACAAAAGCAATCAATGCTCAACTTGCTGGCTCAATATCGGCCTTGTTCGCGGTTTCCGACTCACCTCAATTTAGCGGCAGATATGAAGGAATTCGCGCTGGCTTTTCTTTTAAATTAGGAGCTGAAGGAGGCTATTACTCAAATCAAGAAGCTTACTTAGGATTCTTTGGAGTACGTGGTGGTTGGGGATTTATGTTAAATGATAGCCCTATTGAGCTTCACCGCATTGCTGGATTTTAATTTTTAAAATTCAATTTTTTGTCAAAAATAATCATCTCAACACTCTATTCTATCAAGCTTAGAGTGTGAGTTGTGAAGATTCCGAAAATTAAAGCTCTTAGGAGCTTTTTAGTTCTAAAACCAATGGACAATGATCTGAGCCCATCACATCTTTTAAAATGTCTGCAGATTTCAAACGAGAAACTAATCCAGGAGATACCGACATATAGTCGATTCTCCATCCCTTGTTTCTTTCTCTCGCTCCAGCTCGGTAAGACCACCATGAATATCGATCCGTCTCTTGCGGATGGAAATGACGGAAAGTATCCACAAAACCAAGGTCGAAAAAGCGATCCATCCACTCACGCTCTTCTGGCTTAAAGCCACTCGTGCCATTTAATCGAACCGGATCATGAATATCGATTTCACTGTGAGCAATATTGTAGTCTCCAACTACTATAATCTCTCGTCCCTCTTCTAGTTTTTCTTTTAAGTGCTTGTAGAGCATATCTAAGAAATCCATTTTAAAAAAATGTCTTTCGTCGCTTGCTGCGCCATTTGGATAGTAAATGTTGTAGAGTAAAAAATCTTTGTGATCACTAACTACAAAACGGCCCTCTGTATCGAAACGCTCTTCACCAATAATCACATCTGTGGAGCTTGGCTCTTCTAGAAAAAAAGATGCCGTGCCTGAATAGCCTTTTTTCTGCGCCTCTGACCAAACACTGGACTCGAATCCAAATTCAATGTCAGTCATCTCGACCTGTTCTCTATGTGCTTTGGTTTCTTGCACACAAAAAATATCTGGTTTCTCAGCTTCTAAAAAATCTAGCATGCCTTTTTTTAGACATGCACGAATTCCATTTACATTCCAACTAATTATTTTCATGCATCTTTCTTACCAGACAACAAGATGGCTGGCAACAAAGTGAAATCAACTATCAAGGCTGTGCCCAGAACAATCGCTGTCATAATCCCAAAGTTAATATTTGGGTTAAATGTAGCAAAGGCTAAAGTTCCAAAACCACAAATTAAAATTACTGTGGTCAAAACTAATGCCGGCCCCGTAAACGTAAGGACTTTCGCAATGGAATCTTGACTGCTATAGCCGTCTCTTCGGTGTTTAAGGTAATTCGCTAAAAAGTGAATGGTGTCATCAACCGCGATTCCTAAACAGCAAGAGATGATTACCACTGTCCCCATATCAATGGGAATGTTTAGTAGATGCATTATTGCTCCACCAATAACAATCGGAACGGCATTAGGTATCATGGACAACAATCCAATCTTCCAAGATTTGAAAATAATAATCATTAAAATGGATACAAGTACTAATGCCATTCCCATCGACTCAAAAAATGTTTCTACGATATAGCCGTTCATCTTTTGGTACAATGGAACTTTCCCTGAAACACTCGCATTTAAGCCTATGGATTTTGCGTAGGCTTCCCATTTATCAAACTCTTCCAAGACAGTTTTTGAATCATGGATGTTCATCAAGACCGTCATTCTAGTTTGTTGATTATCCAATGTAATTCGATTATTGAGATCCATCCCTTGCGGAAGGCTCATGGTGTATAAAAACAACTGCTGGGCAATTACATTTTGATCATCTTCTAATTTATAAAACTCTTGCTGGCCTGCATTTAATGATCGGTTCATGCCCTTGATGATATCTAGCACACCCACTACTTTGGAAACATAGTACTGATCCATCAGCCAGTTCTGAAACTGTTCAGCTTTTCTTAAAAACTCAGGATCTTTTACTCCATCAACGCTACCTGAGTCCAATTCAATTTCAGCCCCCATGGAACCACCAATGTCTTTTTCCATAGTTTCATTTGCAACTCGTAGAGGAACCTTATGCGTAAAGTACTCGTAAGGATCGGAGTTTACCTCTGAATCTAGCGCGATCACAAAAGATCCAATGGTTAATAGAGTCATTGAAATTAAAACGGGGATTCGAAAACGCACCAAAAATTTTGTATAAACCTTCGATTTAGCTCCAATGTAATCTGATTTTTTTGTTTCGCTAGTTTCATCCTCCTTTATATTTTTAAGAGGAAAATACTTTAAAAGTGGAATGGCAAGAAAGATAGTTACGAACCAAGCTAAAATTGTTCCATAACCATTCATCATACCCATATTGGCAATGGGAATAATTTTAGCCGGTGCTAAACTGAAAAAACCTATGGCCGTTGAGATACTGGTCACCAAAGTAGGCATCAAATTTTTATCTAATGAGCTACGAATGGCCTCAATGTTCTTTTGTCCTTGCTTTCTAAAAATCGCATAAGACATGAGAACGTGTACAATATCGGCTATACAAATTGCGATCAGAGTACTAGGAACAGCAGAAAGCATCACATTAAAAGTGAATCCGCTTGCAGCTCCAATTCCAAAGGCTGCTAGTATACTAAAAGCGATAATCACAAAGGCATAAATCACTCCACCAATACCACGGAAGCTATAAATTAAAAATAAAATCACAAGTCCAAGTAGTATAGGCAACATGGTTTTCATATCATGCTCAGAAACTTCTTGAAAGGTCACATTGATCGCCGCAGAACCTGCTATATGAAACTTATGTTTGCCATCACCAAACTCTTTTTCTAAGTTTCGAGCGTAATCCAATGTATCTTTGTACATTGGGATTTCCTCCAAGGCAGGCTTCATTTTAGCAAAGATCATGGCACTTTTTGCATCAGAGCTCATTAGGTATTGTGGAATGACCTCATCTTTCATTGCTAGTTGTTTCTTTCTCGCAAGGTATTCCTCGCTTAATTCATCTCCCTCAGGTAAAAAAGGATCAACCTTTAACTCATCCTCAGTAGCCTCTGTGAAATTGTGATTACTCAAAGAATCCACTCGAATCACACTAGGAGCTAGCCACATTTTTTCCGTGATTTTTTGAATGAGCTCAACGCTTTCCTTAGTGAATACTCCATTGGGAGTTTCAATTAGAATGGCGACGTTTTCATCATTGCCAAATTTTCTTTCGAAAGCATCAAACTTGGCAAGTAATGGATCATCTTCGGAAAACCATATTCGATAAGAAAAATCTTCCTTTAATTTGGGAACTTGAGAAATCAAACCACCGATTAATATTAAAACCAAAACAATACTGATTTTGCTTTTTGTTAATACAAAATCGCTAATGGCTGTTGTCCACTTTTGTGCATTCATTGTTTGCCCCTTTTATCGAAAATAGTAGATCCATTTTCCATAAATATAGTTATCCCCATCCTGTCTCTCTAGACCTAGAGGGAAAGTGTCTTTTTGTTTTGCCCAAACAAATCTAGAACCTAGTTCGATTTGGGTCTTTGCATTTATTCTTGTGGTGTACTCAAGAAAGAAGGCAGATTCCTCTTCTCGACTCACATCTTTAAGATAACCGATCAAATACTCGGTTCCTTGCATATCACCTAGGCTATATCTAAGCCCCAAGAACAAATCATTCTGAAATGTGTAGTATTGAGCCAATTCTTCTGCGTCAGCTCCGAAAGCACTTTGAAATTCAATTAAATAGTTTAATTCTCCCCCGCTATCTAATACGCTAGGAAACTCGTAGCCAAAGGCCAATACTTGATGAGCTTTGGGCTCAATGCCAGAGTAGCTATGTTGGTAGGTTTTATTTAGGTACTCTAATTTCCAAACACTACCAAACCAATTGGACTGAAGATTAATTCCATAGGCATTGGTAGTAAAAACAATTGGATTATAAGACGAACCGTTAAAACTAAACAACTCTAACTGACGATCTGGTCCACTGTAGTAAAGTAGTCGATAGTCCATTGAATCTAAACTTTGCTTCCATTCAAAGGCAAAATTACTTGCAGCAGTCGCTGAGTACAATTCATCAGTGTCTTTTACAAATAGGCTATCAGAAATATAGCTAAATCCGATGCGAGATTTAGCACTAGTATTGTAAAGGTTTTCAGTAATTTTAGGTAAAAAGATTAAACTCGCTGTTTTCTCAAAACCCTTCCAACGTAACATCAACATTGGTTCACCGACTTGGTCTTGTTCAAAAAACTCAGTAGCATTAATGATATTAAATGGATGAAAAAGCTCTAAGGCTGACCAGTTGAAATAGTTAATACCGCCGAGATAATCAAAATTTTTGTTCTTTAACATCCACCAGGCTTCTTTGGCATAAAACTGTGAAGAATCCTCGTCTTGAGGGACTGAACGAAATACTAAATTTAAGGTGAAATAATCTCGGTAGCGCTTTGCTTTATAGATTAAATTTGTATAAAAATCACCGTAGTTATCTACTGTGTCCTCAGAATTGTCTTTTTCATAAATTCTAAGTTGAGGTTCAAAACTTCCCTCAACCTTTATTTTCCAAGGCGATTTTTTTGCCAAGGCTGACGGAATGCCAGCGATGGACAATATTAGAATAATAAAAGGAAAAAAGACTTTATTAAAAGCCATCCCCTGCCAACTTAGTAGAATCAAATTTTGATTTTGATATTTTTGCACCTAGCTTGCGCTTCTTCCACTGTAAAATTGATTCCTTTTTGGTTTGAACATTTTTGATGTGAATTTTCATTGGCCGATAAATGCCTTTGTACAACTTTTTATAAGGGCCGAACATTGCGACTTTCAATAGTTCGCCTTTTTTATCAAAGTATTCTATCTTTAAAGGGTTTTTATATTCTAAATCCGAATAAACCACCTGCTTAGAATAAGAAGAGTATTCATCCGTTGGAACACGCTCCATTTTATGTATGTCGCGTTTTTTCATTTTGCTTTGTTCGATGTATTTCCACTTAAACTTTTCAGGCTCTTGTGAACCCATATCTTCGTAAGAAAACTCAGATCCCATAAAAGAACCTGATTTGTTTCTTGAAGAAATTCTTTTAGTCTTTTTTAAAGCCGGAAGGTAAAGCCACTGGTCATCGGACTTTTCTTTAAAAGCATGGGTCAAAAGCTTGGTTCCTTTTACATCTGCTGGCCAAAGAAACTCATTGATCGATAAGTCCCCTTCATTGTCTCTTTCCAATATAAAATTGGTCATTTTTCTGTTGGTCTTATCTCCATGAGCATTAATAAGAACCATGATCATGGCCGAAAGCTCACCCTTAAAACCAGAATTGGCCTTTTCATTCTCTTTAGCGATTCGAAAAGCTTTTTCTTCAGGGCTTTCAGCGTAGGCACTAAAGCCAAAACTTAAAACTAGGGCTGACACAATCAGGGACTGAATTAGTCTCATTTTTCCTCCAAAGCCGTGAGTGATATCACTGCTATTTATTCATTTGAGATAGTTTTATTGAAACATGATTGAGAGAAAAAATTGAGTGGTATTAGGGGTTTCCAAAGATTACCAGGCCTAAGCAATAGTAAAGGGTGAAAATTTTGCCGGTTTTTCTTTGTAGGAATAAAATATTCCAATGATTTTAGCTAAACCAATGAATTCACTTAAGTATTTAAATCCCCCCTAGTTATGTGAAGCAATTTTAAGGACCAAAGCTTTGCCTCAAACTAAGGGGCTATGAGTCCAAAAACCTAATAAGCTTTAAGTTTAAATTGTGAAATAGAATGGCTTTAAACAAGAGCTATTCTACCTAAGAATAATTGGTAAAAACCGACCTCCTTTATTGTGGATGGCTTTAAGCTATGTTTGTTAAATCACTATTTGTATTCCTAGTAAATTGGATCCTGACTCGGACAAAACCAACTAACCTAAAAGATTCTAGCTACTGTGTGAATCTTTTCGTAACTAAGTGAGCCAGTTGTTATTTGGCAAAACATTTGTTTTTTGTAATAGAAATTATTTATATAAACCATTGATATTACAAGATAAATAAAGATTAATGAGCTTCTATAAAACTTCGTTTTAGCAGCTAAAATCACCAATAATGATGTTTCCTAAACTCCTAGAAAGATTACCCATTCCCCCTTACGGCGTGACATTATATCTAAAATGCTGTTTCTTCTGCGAATGGAAAAATCAGACAATAAAAAAGTATTAGAGTTTACGTTCACCGCCATTGCTATCGGTATCGTTGTTGGAGTTGTTATGACAGCTGCAAACGTTTACCTTGGTCTTTATGCTGGGATGACAGTTTCTGCATCGATCCCTGCCGCCGTTATCGCAATGGGTATTTTAAAAACCCTTAAAAGATCTGCCATTTTAGAAGCGAACATCGTTCAAACCATGGCATCAGCTGGTGAGTCTTTGGCTGCCGGTATCATCTTTACTATCCCCGCTCTTGTTTTGGTTGGTGCTTGGAACGATTTCGAGTTTATCCCAACAACTTTAATCGCAATTTGTGGTGGTTTGTTAGGTGTGATCTTTATGATCCCACTTCGTCAAAGCTTAATCATTGAAGACAAAAGCTTAACCTACCCGGAAGGGGTTGCCTGTAGTGCCGTATTAGAAGCTGGTGCTGAGAACGAAGGCGCTGGTCTTGGAAGTATCATCAAAGGTTTAGCAATTGGTGCTATTTTCAAATTAATGAGTACAGGCCTTGGTATTTTTAAAGGTTCAGTTGAGTTCGCAACTCGTCTTGGTGACCGTACTTTATTTGTTGGTTCAGACATTTCTCCTGCTCTTTTAGCTGTTGGTTATATCGTAAAATTAGAAGTTGCTCTTTTAGTTTTTATCGGTGGTATGGCTGGTTGGACTCTTGGAATTCCTTTCTTGGGAGTACCAGCTGGAATGGAAGATGCTAGTGCCCTTGATGTCGCTTGGACTTTATGGAGCACACAAATTCGTTACCTTGGTGTTGGTGCCATGATTACTGGTGGTGTTTACTCTATTTTCAGTGTTCGCAAAGGGATTAGCTCTGGTGTACGTGGTTTAAAATCAGCATACTCCGCTGGTTCGAATGTAGAAGTGAAAAGAACTGACTTGAATATGGGACTTATCCCTATGTTAGTAATTTTACTTCTTTGTATCGCTATGATGCTTGGACTTTATAATTATTTAACTGGTAGTTTTGGCGTATCCGTAATGACTACGATCTTAATGACAGTTATTTCTTTCATCATGGTTGCCGTTTCAAGTTATATTGTTGGTTTGGTTGGAACTAGTAACAACCCAGTATCAGGTATGACAATCTCTTGTTTATTAGGAACAGCGGCTTTCTTCTTAGTATTAGGTTATGAAGGTCAAAGTGCTATTTTAGCAACTCTTGGTGTTGCTGCGGTTGTTTGTTGTGCTGCTTGTACATCGGGTGACTGTTCTCAAGATTTAAAAACTGGTGTATTAGTAGGAGCAACTCCTAAGTATCAACAATACGCTCAGGTGATTGGGGTTGTAATTCCAGCTCTTGTAATTGCACCTGTTCTTACTCTTCTTCACCACTCTTATGGTATTGGTGATCAACTAAAGGCTCCACAAGCAACTCTATTTGCATCCATCGCAAAGGGTTTGTTTGGAACTGGAGATCTTCCAATGGGAATGATCTATACAGGTATGGCTGCTGGTGTGGTGATTATTGTTTTAGATAAAATCATGGCCGCTAAGGGTTCTAAGGTTCGTCTGCACTTAATGCCAATTGCTGTTGGTGTTTATTTACCAGTAACTCTTGCGGTACCAATGTTTGTTGGTGGTTTAATCGCTCACTTTGCTGATAAAAAACTAGGTAGAACTGGCGATGAAGCTGAAAACACAGATAATGGTGTTTTAGTTTCCTCAGGTCTAATTGCTGGTGAAGCTTTAATGGGTGTTATCATTGCCATCCTTCTTTACTTAGGAACTAACTTAAAGATTGAAGGAATTGGTCATACACTTTCTGATATTTTAAGTGTTGCCGCATTAATTGGTCTTGCTGTTTACCTTCGCAAGAAGGCGATTGAGCAACCAAACTAAGACTTAAGTTTTAGGATTTAAAAGGGCTCTTTTTTAGTCTGATTCTAATTTAAAACAGACCAATAAAAGTCCTATCAATGCTTCCGATAAATTATCGGAAGCATTTTTTTTGATTCATCCTCAAGAAAACGAGACTCTCATACTTTGTTTTAACTCTTGGTAGTTTGTATTTTGACAGGCTTTTTAAAAATGCAGCTAAAACTTATTTGCAACTCAGAAGGCAAAAGCTCTAACAGAGGCGTTCAATCTTTTAAAAGCTAAAACTACCGACATAAAACTCTAAGTTTTCAAAACCATGTCATTATTGAGAAAGCCCATGGCCAAAGCAATACTTTGGTCCGTAGACAGCTATCGCGCTACTTTATCTATAATCCTTCGTCTAGATAAAAGCACTCAATTAAAGTTCATTTATAGTTGAACCGAAAAGTGTTACAGAATGAAACGAGAACCGAGAGCAGCAAAAATTAAGTTTAAAGATCACAAGACTGGGGATAAAAAACAGCCTCACCTAAAGCTTGTTGGTCAAAAGGCAAAACTTCCAGAGAAATACAAAGAGTTTTCGCAATTGGATGGTACTCATCCTTGGCAAACTCAAGTACCGGAAGGCTTTATCGGCTATCAAGCTAGAGTGGTAGAACAAGCAGAGGTTGCTTACTTCAACTATGACTTAGCCATTGAAATGGGATTATTACCCAAAAATCATCCTCATAAAATGACGAAAGACCTCAAAGAGACCCTTGTCGATACTTTTGGTCTTGTAATAATCAATGAATACGACCTTGAAAACAATATTTCCTACCCTGAGGAAAGCATCAAACCTAACCTATATATGGCTACTCGCTATTTACAGCTTCAGCATCCAAACAAACAAGGTAAAACCTCGGGTGATGGAAGAAGTATTTGGAATGGCGTCGTAAAAAAGAACTCTAAAGTTTGGGATGTATCAAGTCGTGGAACTGGAGTTACTGCCTTAGCACCTGGAATCATTGAAGCAGGAAAAAACCTGCAAACAGGCAGTGAAGAATTTGGCTATGGTTGTGGCTTGGCTGAAATTGATGAGCTTTATGCAACAGCGATTATGTCTGAGATTTTTCACAAAAAAGGCATTCCTACTGAAAGAACTTTACTTGTTTTAGAAACAGGGCCAGGAGTTGGGATCGGTGTTAGAGCCGGAGAAAACCTACTTCGCCCTGCTCATCTATTTTCTTTTTTAAAACAAAACAATCACAATGCCTTAAAAAGAGCTTTTGACTACTACATAGATCGCCAGGTTCAAAATAAAAAATTCGAAGCCTGTAAGAGTGACTCAGCAAACTACAACAAAGTCGTCAAAGAAATCAGTGAATCTTATGCCAAATTTGTTGCCCGTCTGGAAAGTGAATACATATTTGCTTGGTTTGATTGGGATGGCGACAATATGTTAATGGATATTGGCATTTTAGATTACGGTAGTATTCGTCAGTTTGGAATTCGTCACGATGAGTATCGTTATGATGATGTATCTAGGTATTCTACAAATTTAAATGAACAAAAGATTAAGGCACGAAAAATTGTCCAGTGCTTCTGTCAGATTCTTGATTTCTTAAACACTGGGAAAAGAAAAGCATTAAAAGACTTTGAGAATCACAAATACATGAAGCTTTTCGATAAAAGCTTCGAACAAGAATTGCTTCATCTTTTTGAAAACAAGCTCGGCTTAGACAATGTAAATGCAAAACTGAAACAGCGTACTTACCAAAAAGACCTTAAAAATCTTCATGAAATTTTTTGTCGACTAGAGTCACACAAGGTTTCAAAGCAAATTGAATCCGTTGATGACGGGATTAACAAGCCTCCTTTTTTCAATGCAAGAAGCCTAATCCGCGAACTTAGCCAAAAACAGCTTACCAATGAAGAACTTAATTTTGATGGTCTTTTTGAAGCCGTTCAATCTGAATATGCTATTAAAGCAAGTCAATATCAAACGGACCAAGCCTATTTAATGATGCTTGATTTTTGTGATGCTTACTTTAGTTTTATGAAGAAAATAAAATTGAGCGACAAGCTAAGAGACAAAATCAAAGCTCAAGTTGAAATCGTAAATCACCCTGAGAGAATTACCGGTAATTCCATCACTTATATAGTGAATGAGATCATGTCCTTACGTTCAAAAAACCTTGCTGGCGAAGGCTTGCAAAAGTTCATTGAGCTATTTATCTATAACCAGCTAAAAAAGACACAACCTTATTTGCAGATACCTAAATTTTCAGGAGTACCTAAAGAGGTTTTAAGAGAAGCCATGCATATTGTTAGAGAGCACAACGAAGATATTTAATTTAAAGAATTCTCCTGTTTCTTTGATCCAATAAAAATGAGCTTAACGAATCAACTGGAATGAAGCATTAAACAATTCTACTTCTTCTCCCTGTTTTTCAAATAAGAAGCTTCCTTCACAATCCCTATTCAAACTGTGCTTTAATGTACTAATTTGATATTTTTTGCATTTCTAGTCTTAATTAATCTTAATTAATTTAGTGTAGATTCATGAAATTCTCTTGAAATACCGAATAGTTAGACACTATGAAAACAAGCTTAGGATATACTTTGTTAATAAACTGCTTGTTGGGCAGTTTAATTTTAAGTCCCGCGTACGCTAGAAGTTATAAGGTTAAAAGTGGTGACAACCTCACTGGAATTCTTTATCGAGAGGTTCCAGGTCCTATCTATGGAAAAAATAATAACCTCGAAAAAATCATTCAACTAAATCCAAATGTTAAACCACATAAGATTCTACCGCAAACAGTGATTCAACTTCCCCAAGGGATTGGCGAGTACACCCAATATGAACTGCAAAACGGGAAACAAAACTTTAACAATGAAATACCCGTCGCTGAAGAAAGTACTAAAGATACATTGAAAGAAGTAGATTTAACCAATAACTTTCAACCAAGAAAAATTGATACTATTACAGAAGCGCCTTCTATCGGAGAAAAGTCTTTTAGAAAGACAGAAGAAAATTCTAGCTCCTCATTTTATCTCTCTCCTCTTTTGTCATATAGTATATTAAAAAGTGATCAGGGTTCAGGTTCTAGTGCCAATGCTGTTTCTGATCTATCATTCGGCCTTAGTGCCTCATGGAAGCATTTTTGGTCTGAGCATTGGCAGAGTAAAATTTTTCTCGAGCACCAAAGTTTTAGTTATGAAGTTTCAAGTAACAAAACCCTAGCCGACAATTCCAGCATTAGAAGTAGTATGGGTTTTGCCGGTATTTATAAAACAAATTTTCATAGCTTTGAAATTCAACTAAATTACTCCCAAAAACCTTTTTTAAGAGGCCCTAGTTCCTCTAGCTTGGATTTGGAAGCAGTACAAGCCATGGGTTTGGGACTTGAATGGAAGTATCTATTTCTCGAAAGAAGAGACCTAAGCGCTAAATTATTTCTTCCTTTTAAATACGATCTCTCAGGTACAGGACCAAACATTTCAACGGATGGTGGTCTTAGCTACGGCATTGGAGCCAGTATCGAGCAAAGTTTTGAATGGGGCATTTTATCATCAAGCATTTCTTATAGCACTGAGAGCAATGCCTTTGATTCGACCAATACTTCAAATCAATTACTTTTTATCTCCTTCGGAATGTCTTACTACACAGGAGCTAACAATGAAAAATAGTCTGATTTTTTTATTCGCTTTTCTATTTTTAACAGCTTGTGAAAACCCTCTCGGTGAACTTGAGCAAAGCTCTGAAAATTTTTGTGCAGGGATCGATGGTCAATATGATCGTTTTTGTAACTCTACCCGCCTTACATATACAAACCACTGGGATTTTTCAGACTTGAGTAAGTATAGCTATACCAGTGAGTTCTTAGACTACGACAACGGAAAATTTGTCTTAAGAGAGATAGATCAAAGCCATAGTGGTAGTGATTTTTCGTCAGGCACAGAAAATGGTGTCAGTTACAATGCTAGTTCGCAAAAATTGATATTAGATAAGGATGCCACACAATCAGAATTGAACTCTAGTTGGACACCTTACTGGGATAAGATGGTGATGTATCTTCAAATGGAAAATAACGGTTCTGACACTTTGGGAAAAAACAGTGTTTCAGGATCTTATGGAGATGTGGGTTTTACCAATGACTCGTTTAAGGGATCTTATGCCGCCCAATTTGATGGTGATGCTGATCACTACAAGGTAACTGACATTTACGCCAACGGAACAGGCAGAGACACCGGCTCTTTTTCTCTTTGGTTCTATAACAGTTCAGAAAGTATTAGTGGTCATAAATACATTTTTCGATATGTGCTAAACGGTGGAAATGACATTTTATTAGGTTTCGAAAGCGGTGGATCTGCTTATTTGCAAATCCATGGAGCCTCTAGTAATTCGAATGCGAGTATTGATAATTGGCAAGCAAAAATTCCCAGTCAAAAATGGACTCACCTTGCGGGTACTTGGAACATCACTGAAGAGAATAGTGTAAAACTATACATAAATGGCGAAAGGGCGGCCACCGCTACGCAAACAAGTATTCCTGAAGGTTCGGTATTTAACAATTTCTATATTTCTTATCTTAGCTCCCAAGCCATTCTAGGTCGCCTTGATGAAATCGCTTTTTGGGAAACAGACCTGAGTGACTCTGATATTAGCCAAATCTATCACCGTCAAAAGCAAAAGTACGCGGGATCCTATGACTCTAAAGTCTTAAAGGCTGGAACCAATGCTAGCTGGACAGAGCTTCTTCCTGCCACTGATTTACCTTACGACAAGGAATATACTCCTTATTCTACTGAAAAAGACAATTATACAGATCAAAATTATAATCTCCACGACTCGATCATTGCTTTTTGGCACTTTAATGAAAGCTCATGGAGTGCAACAAGCAATGAAGTTATAGATGCCTCTGGTAATTTAAACCATGGAACACCAGGGAATGCAGCGGCTACTACAAGACACGGTAAATTTCATCGAGCCGGCGAATTTCTTGGCTCAGATAACAGTACTATAAAAGTCGGAAGTTCAAGTAAGTATATCCCCACCGCAAACTCCCCTCTTAGTGTTTCTGTTTGGGTTAAGCCTGAAAGCATAAATTCCCAAACTAACACCCAAAGAATAATATCCTTTCATCGTGGTGATGCAGCTGGAAGTTCTCTTGCTTTAGGCGTGGGTAGTAACAGTAAAGTTATGTACTACAATCATGCTAACGAAATTTATTATAGCTCCACCATTGACATAGAAATTAAAACCTGGACCCATGTCACCCTTACCTATTCGGGTACTTGCTTCCAGCTCTACATCAATGGAACACCTGATGGGTCTTGTCGAGTTGCAAATCTTTTAGCGGGTGGTAGTTTTCAAACTTTCATTGGTGGTTTTAGAGAGAGTAGCAATCTCTTTCAAGGCTATTTAGATGAAATGGGGGTTTGGGGCAGAAGCCTTTCCGCCGCAGAAGTGATTGAGTTATACAGAAGAGGAGCAAACCGAGTTAAGTATCAAGTTAAATCTTGTATTGATGAAAACTGTAATTGTAAATCCTATGCCAGTGGCGGATCATCAACCGACTGTGATGGTGATGGATTGCTCAATACTGTTGACTCAAATGATATTCATAAAGCAAGTTTTATCGGACCAGGTGGCGACTCAACAAGTTCTTATTCAGAAATCTATAACCGCAATGTATCAGACTATACATTGAGTTGTTCTACAAATACCTTAGAGACAGACTCTAGCATTTGCTGGGACTATGAAATGAGTTTTTCAGGAAGTCCTAAAGCAACACAAGCAAGCTACAGCAACACTAGCTTTGCTAGCAGTGCAGAACTTGATCAACTACCTTACTTCCAGTACAGAATTATCATGGAGGCAGATGACAATAGTGCCTGCTCTTCTTCGGCATGTTTACCAGGCCTTAGTTCAATGAATATTAAGCCTGATGGAAGATACTATGCTGGCGGCCCTGTTGTTAAAAACACAGAAGGATTAAGTTACCAAGAACTAGATTCCTTGAGTTTTGAGGTAGCAGGTTCTTGTAATATCAAATACCAACTCTCCCCTGATGGAAATAAATACTACTATTTCAATGCTAGTTCATGGGTCGAAGCCTCAGAAGAAAACTCTTCTTATGCAAATACTTCCAGTGTACTAAACTCAAAATTATCTAGTTTCTCCAATCAGTTTAAGAATGGTAGTTTATATTTTAAAGCCTTCTTATTGTCTGATATGAGCCAAGACTGTGAGCTAAGTAAGGTCACGGTCAAGCACGGGGAACATAGCTTATAAATAAAAAATTTTTCAACATTTTTAATGAAGCAAACTAAGGATTTGGCCTCTTAGGTCGGTTCCTTTTGGAAAAGATGCAAAAGAGTGGCGAGCCACTTTTAGCTGTGGTAGAACAAGCAAATCACTTTTTAGGGAATAAATAGCCCTCGGAGTAAAATATGAGCCAGAAACTGACTAATATAAAAATTCGTCTGGATGAAAATTTAGATGAAATTGTTGAAAGACACGTACCTAATTATTCCTCTTACCGTATCCTTAGAAAATCCATCGATGCTCGAAAAAGGCATGAACTTCGAGAAGTTTATAGCCTAGAAGTATTTGAACAAAATGAACAAGCAAGTAATCCTGATTTTTCTCTGGAGAAAGCAAAAACCCAACCGCCACAAAAACCCATTATCATAGGTAGTGGCCCCGCTGGATTATTTGCTGCCCTTCGGTTTGTTGAAAGAGGTGTTCCTTGTGTTTTATTAGAACGAGGAAAAGAATGTGCGCAAAGAATGTTGAAGATCAACCGCTATTGGCGCTATGGGGAATTAGACCCTGACAACAACGTTTGCTATGGTGAAGGTGGCGCAGGTCTATACTCTGATGGCAAACTAATTACTCGAATAAAAAGTGAATTTATTCCCTATGTTCTTGACCGCTTGATTCAATTTGGCGCTCCAGAAGAGATTCGGTATTTATCGAATCCTCATGTTGGCTCTGACCGAATTCGCCGAGTAATTCCTAAGCTTAGAGAGTTTTTAAAAGAAAAGGGATGTGAAATTCATTTTGAAACTAAGGTGGAAAAAATCTTAGCTAAAAACAATAAAATCATAGGTTGTGAAAGTAAAGATGGTAGAAGCTTTCACTCCGAAGATATTATTTTAGCCACAGGACATTCTGCCAATGATATGTTTTATCACCTAGAGGATATTGGGGTTTTTATGGAACAAAAGCCCTTTGCCGTAGGTTTAAGAATTGAACATCCACAAACAAAAATCAATAAAATTCAATATCGTGATTTTCACGATCATCCAAAACTTGGTTCTGCCAATTATAAATTAACCTGGAATTCTCCAGATAAATCTACGGGGGTTTATAGTTTTTGTATGTGTCCAGGTGGATTAATTTTATCCTCAGGAACCGAGACCAATGGCGTAGTCTCTAACGGAATGAGTAATTATCGTCGTAACTCCCCTTTTGCCAATGCCGCGATTGTGGTTAGCGTTGATCCAGGAAAGAATTCATCGGATAAATTTTCGGGACTAAAATGGCGAGAAAACTTGGAGCAAAAGGCGTTTCAAAAGGTACAAAAAAACTCAGGAAGCAAAGAACTCCCTGCTCAGCGAGTCACTGATTTTTTAAGGCAAAAAGTCGGTCAGGTTGACAAAGGCTCTTGCCCGAGTGGAGCTAGTGCCGTTGATTTCAATCAACTTTTACCTAAAGAGATTTGTGAGAATCTTAAAGAAGCTTTGAGCAGCTTTGATAAAAAAATGCCAGGCTTTGTTGATAATGATGTTCAACTTTTTGGAGTTGAGAGTAGAACCTCATGCCCAGTACGAATCACTCGTGACAAAGAGAGTTTAGAGTCTTTAAGCCACTCTGGCCTTTACCCTACTGGCGAAGGTGCAGGCTATGCAGGTGGAATCACAAGTGCCGCTGTAGACGGAATAAAAGTAGCCGAGAAGATCATAGAAAAATATCTTTGAGACTCAAATTTTGAGTCTCAATAAAAACCAAATTTATCTATCGATAAGTGCTAGGTGCTGTTAGGGGCTCTGACAAGCGTCGTAACTCACGTTATTGGTGTAATCACCGTTTACATAGGCTGAATAGGAGCACGGACTACAAACACAACTCTCAGTCGTTGTCGTTCCATGATTAGGCGCTGGTAGGCCATATTCAAGCGCTACCTCTGAACAAGTAACTGAACCAAATGAATCTCCATTTTGAGCTGCTGTACACACATCACCATGTGGAGAACCACATTGGTTACCGCTTGTATCGGGACCACTGGTCACAACTCTACTCCCTCCACAACTAACTCTATAGTAGGTTGAACCCGAGCACCTATTCGCACTATTATTTAAGCCAATTGCACTCCAAGACCTACCTCTAATGTTACCGCTACCTGTACCCCAAACTGTATCTGTGCCATCCGTAACACTAACCGCTGCAAAATACTCTGGGATATCAGAACTACCACAAAGTACTCTAAAATCACTTCCTGCCGAGGAAGGAATATTCCAGGTATTTTCAATACAGGTATTCGTGGTTGTGATAACTCCATCACCAGGGAAACCACCACCTCCACCAACAGAACAGGTGTACTCGTTCACAGTATTGTTCACTAAACAATTGGCTGGAAGATCATTATAGCATTCATTTCCAAGGTCACTAGCAGTGCTACAACTTGAAGATCCATTCGAACAGTGAGCAGGATGGGCAGTGCCCAATTCACATTGAGCCTTTGTAATTACTCGAGTTCCCGTTAATGCCCAGCCATGAGTACTTGGCCCAGCACCACCGGAAGTAACATAAGCAAAATCAGTAAAGTTATCTTCACAATCTGCTCTTAAATAGTAGGTATAAGTCAAAGTATCTCCATCTAAATCTGTTGCAGGAGAAGTTATCTTCACGTGTAAATTACCATTAAATGTCGAGCCATCTAAATAGATGTCAAAATCAAATGCACTTGGTGGATTGTTACCTCCTCCGGAAGCGCCTTGACACCAATATTCAGTACAAGTGTTGACTGGAGTGGATGGGCCACTACAACTACAAGTAGCGTCGTTTACATATAAGGTTGGTCCTGAGCCAGTTAAGTATGCGTAGTAGCAGGTTTGACCATTTTGTCCCGATCCACATGTCATATCAAGAGTCGCATTCAAACCGCCATTGCACATATCCCAACCATTACCTGTAATATATGACTCTGCCAAACTCCAATCCCCTGTATCCCAAGAATCGGTATATCCTGAAGCATCATTAGGGGTAGCTGTACACGATAATGAAGAAGCTGGAGTACAATATACTTCGATCGCACCAAAACTGTCAGCTGGAGTAGCCGGACACGATGGATCAGAATTTGGTATATCATACCGACTACATGATCCCCATTCTCCTGCAGTCCAATCTCCAGAACAATTCGATTCTGAACCGTCGTCTGAATAAATTACTTCAAAGTCATCTGTAACCACTGTACATTGAGATGGGAATCCCCCACTATAGGATCGTTCGTAGCATTTGTCAGGATTTACGGTTTCACTACAAGCAGCTCCAGTTCCACTTCCCCCAGCCGGTCTAAATGCCTCTGGGACGTCAGCACATTTTCCAGTAGTCCATTGTTTTGATCCAGGAGTTGATGGAGCCGAAGGCACAGATGAGGTACAAAACAATTGCTCAGTCACTTCCGTTCCATTGTCATGTCTATCATAAGAGTATGATCCCATATAATAACAAGAGCCCGATCCTGAACAACAAGAATTATTCACTGAATCCCCAACGGAAGGAGTGGAACCTGAACAACTTAAAGTATCTCTTGCATAGGTAGTACCAGAACATCCCGATTTATCTTGGCAGGTTCCTGAGCTAACAATGGCACTACAACGAGATGGATCAGAAGTAGATGAAATACAATCCGACCAATCGAAAAATTCAGTTTCACCTGTTCCACACAAACCTACTGCAGAAGTATCTGCCATTCGACAATATGGAGAAGCCGATTGATACACAGAACCCGTTAAACCTTGAATACTTACTGGGTTACTCGTTCCTAAAGTTCTCAAAGGATAGTTTGTGGTGTTTTGAGTAGTTGTCGTTCCTACCAATGTTGAGTTTCTGGTATTGAAGAAACTTCTTGAAGCACAAGAATAAGTACCACCATCTTCACAACTTGAGAGAGAAGAATAACCATCAGGGTCTGTTGTAAAATCAGTACTTGTAGGACAGCCCGCTGGACACCAATCTCCACTACCAGGTCTTGTTTCCACACACTGCAAGTCAAAATTTGGCAATTCAGAATTTTCACAACTTGACTCAGAGGTGAATGTTGTACCACCAGGGCAACCTCTACCACAATATCCACCATCTAAGTTATAAGCAGTAATCTCTGTACAATTTGCAGCACCATGTACCGAATTACAGTCCGATTGATTAGCATAGTACAATTCGTCTGAGGCACAGGCCACTTTTGCTTCACAAAGCATTGGGCTTGCAGTACCACAAGCAGTAAAAGGAACACAAACATTTCCAGGCGCTCCCGTACAGGATGTTTTAGGAAGATTAGAACTGTCTCCAAAACATTCCATTGGTACTGTAGAGCTACCTGTACAACTTAAAGTTCCACCACAACCATCTGGAGTACTAAAACTTTCTCCGGAACAAAAGTTTGCAGAAACATCAGCACAAGTTAAACAAGAATCAACTCCAAACGGATTTAAATTTGGACAAAATGAATTATCTAAACCTTGCCCAGAAGCAGCGTTTGTCGGTAAGTTATCACACGAACCTTGCGTAGCTATACAGCTTCCTGCAAAGTCGATGTTTACATTATTAGAATCGTCTGTCCACGGATTAGGGCTTGTTTCATTGTAGTTACACTCAAGAGCTGGAACAGAACAAGACTGAATTTCACATTCCTGATAATGAATTCTATTCGTAGAAGAATCAAAACAGAAACGAGAATTTTGGGAACCATCTGCTCCACCATCATCCAATGTAGAACAGTCTAAAGTACTAGAACAACTTGGCATCGTCGAGTTTGCATTTGTGTATACATGACCAACAGGGAAATCATCCGTTCCTCCTGTAAGATCTTGTGCGTATGTTCCAGTAAAATCACAACCTGTACACTGATAACTATAAGTAGTGTCAGCATCTGTTCTAGAACAAGTTTTTCCAAAGGTATCTTGAGTACAGCCAACTTGCGGTGAAGTTGGATCCGTGTAACCACTAGATATATTTTCACAATCTTCAGAGCCAGCAGCACCACAACCACAAACGTAGTTTTGTACCGTCGTCCCATTAAAGCGAGAAGTTGTACTACCTACTGGAGAACAAGAATCCCCTTGAATATCTCCCGATGGAGCACTTCCACAAGATGATGTGTCATTACATGAATAAGGAGTTTGATCTGTACCAGAAATATCGTCACACGTATCCCCTATAGTACAAGGACTTCCTAGAGAGCTACATGTATCAGCTGGACAAGTACCTCCTGCTGAATAGCCTGAAGAACAAGAACATAGCTGTAACTCACATCGAGTTCCAGCCGAAATTGAGTTACAACTTCCATTTCCAACATCGCCGGCATCTGAGCAGGTACCAGGCGATGAGCAAATGGGAAAAGTTGCACAAGTAACATCCTCAATACTAATAAGACTCCAACCAACCGTTCCCGAACAGGATGGACCTCCACAACTTGTAGTAGTTCCAGCAACCCAGGTTCCTGTACAACTACTAGTTGTCGTGTATTCCCAAGTCGATCCACCACCACAACTAGTTGAGCCTGTATTAGACCAATCACCATCACATGTATAAGGACCATCTTTAATTACCCAGGCAACCGTTCCAGTTGGTGAGGCAGGGGTGGTTCCATTGTTACAATTTCTAATATCGCCAATATTAAAATCCGTTTGTCCCGGTTTTAATTCTAAATCTCGACATGCTCTACCCACATCAGTTAGACAAGAAGAATCTGTATAAGCGTCGGCAACTGTAGATACACAAGTCGCATGGTCTGTTGAGCTAAAAGTGGTCCACTCCCAGTCTCCATATACATTTGTCCCGGCGACACACCACTCATGCCCATTGGTTTGGTGTCGAAGGTGCTCATTATCTCGGGTTTCTTGCCAACCACAGCTGGCACCATTTCCTTTTTCCCAAGTACAGCGTCCACCATTGGTGTCATAGTTAGCGGACTCACCAGCTCCAACACCTTCTGCATAAGTAATTGCAGGAATTCCAGCACCAGCATATTCAGTTTGATAAGCAACATAACCACGATAGTTAGAATCAGGTAAACATGCTGCTGGATTCAAAGTGTTACCTGACATCAACGGAGCATAAGCTGTAACCGAAGTACTAGTATTAATGTAGTTCGGTCGCCCGCTGATGTCTGATTCTGAAATTCCAACTCCACCAATCGACCCTAAAATCAAACAAGCCGCTGCTGCTGCTTCACTAGAACTACAATCAACTCCACCATTAGTACATTTCAAATTGGCCGAACTACAGCTTCCAAGACCTGTAATATTGTTATTACAGTCTCGGTTCCAACCACAGGCACAGTCTGCACCGATAAAATCTGTTCCAGAAAAAGCACCACAGGCAGGAGATGGAGGAGGTGCTCCACCTAAGAATCCCATAGTAGTTCTTCTTTGCAAGCCCCCGACCGTTGTAGGATTTCCATAAGAATTGGTTTGGTCCCAGAACACTTCGTCTTGAGCACGACATACACCAGCGGCATCTGAAGGCACATTAGATCCACCACCTACACTACCAACTTGATCACAGTAGTAACCAGGTACGCAATCAACCTGATTACAACGATCGTTCCTACCACTCAAAGAACCACTTGAATATCCTCTAACCATATAAGTATTCACTTCTGTAGAGAGATCTACCGACGGTTTATCATCTGGAGGATTATCCGGTCTAAATCTTCCACAAGCATCAATCGCCGCACCGGCGATTACACCAGTGATAGGAGCAGCAGAATCTTCTCGACAAGAGTTACTTAAATTTGGCTGAGAACACGTAAAGCTATGGGTGGGATATTCATTATCAGGATCTATAACCCAATTTGGATTTCCATATAAATCAGTCGGAGTTACAGGATCAATTACATAGTTTGTATGAAATCTGTCAGTCACGTACGTATAATTGTCTTTATTAGAAGTTGTAACTATATCAAAAGGAGCGTCAGAGCTAGCAACCTCACAAACCGCCGCCATTGGGAGCGGTCTTGTTCCTGCGTATCGACCAACTTGATGTTGAGGTTTTTGAACGCGTATTCCATATTCGAAAAGCGGTGAAACACCTGATTGATACATATTAAAAGTATTACTCGATAAAGCTGTATTTCCGTTATTTACTTCAACAGTAAAGTCTGTACTGCTTTGAGGCGTGAAATCAGCAATCCAATAACGGAATCCCATCTGATTTGGCGCTCCGTCGCCACACAAGTCACATAGTTGCATGGCGACCATATATTCACCACTATTGGCGGCTATTGCATCGATCATTGGACCAATAACCGTCGATGAGTCCAAATTACAATCAGTTAGTAACAATTCTCTCGAATCCGGTGGGCCTGGAATTGTCCCAGTTTCAAAATAATCCTCTATCGTATCACCAGAACCATCTTTATAGATCTCATCAACGGGTCGACTTGGACCAAAGTACCATTTTACTCCGCCACCAAAAACATTATACAAATGAGAATAATCTGCCTGATCTGGAGGTTCGAAGGCCGGAGTCCCACCACCACATTGGTAAAGCTCGCCAGTTTCACCATCTGCAGACTGGCCAAAATTTGCGTTTAAAGTATTTAGAAGAGCGATTTCATTGGGACGAGTTCCATTGCCTGGCAACTGCTGAACCCAATCATTACTTGGATCAGAATCACCATTTATATGTAAGGAACCAACCAAAGCTTGACCAAATTCACCAACTAAATATCTTCCGGCTGCGTTCTGCACGGTTCTGATGTTTCGTGTGATTGCGAAGGGTCGAAGTAAATCCACCTTCCAAGTAGAGCTTCTTTCAGCCGAAACGGAACGACTGGCATCCACTATCTTTACTGAGAATCTATATTCACCCTCTGAAAGACCTTTTATTCTCATCCTTAGGTTCTGATTGGTTTCATCCAATGTAGTTCGAATGTTTTCAAAACGTACTACAGCGTAATCTCCATCGGCCTGCATTTGGCGTAAACCTTTTTTACCATCTGCATTGGTAGAATTTCCAAAAGGGTCAGTTATATCTAAAATTTCAGGATCAAAACCCGCAGCAAAAGTTCTAGGAGGCATTGTACATAAAAACCAACCAGAGTCCCTGTAAGCCATAGCCCATTGAATGGCAGAGTTAATTGCAGCAGCATCGGGCTGAGCTAAATCAACCAATTGAACCCCATTATGAAAAGATTCTCCATAATTTGGTCTCATATACTCTAAACGACAAAATGGCACACCGGCCACTGCACGCATATTTGCTTCCACTTCAATCGTCGGAGCAGATCCTGTATCCCCACTGCCTTCTCTTACCTCACCACAATATTCGTTAGTTGAAGTTGGATCAATGCTTGTCACTGGAGAATAGGGGTCAGCAGCATCGTAAGGCAAAGCACTCACTGTAGGATCAGCTAAAACTTCTGGAACCAATGAAAGTCTAGATTGAGAAAAAGAGTTGTTGAAAATCGCTATCTTAGTTTGGACATTGCCATCAGCGTCTTGTTCTTCATATTCAACTTGAATGGTTACTCTTAAACCTGAACTGGTTAAGTTTCCAGTGTTTGCTTGAGTTCCAGGAGGAAGGGCTTCAAAATCAGTGCTACAAGAGGTAGTTTTGTTATTAGAAAGTAGATCCTCTTTTTCAAGTTTTAACCAAACATTTAGTGAATTTTCTTGAGCACTAGGCACATCAATTAACTCTGATGCAAAAATCTCTTGGAAAAAATCTAAAGTATCAGCCCTCACCGTTTTCGTAGTATCTATCCAAGAGTCTACCCCTGTTTGATAGTTACTGTTGGCGATGATCTGCAAACCTTTCGTTTGCGTACAGAAATCAGGGTATTCGTTATAAAAATAGGCCAATCTAGATATAATGGCTTCCATTGACTGCCATGTATGAACTGAATTTGCCATAACGATGTTTGCATCACTATTGTATTGATTTTCACAGGCAGCTGTTAGATTTGCAGTTCCACAAACCCCAGCAGCTGTCATTTCTAAGTTTAAGCCACTTGAAACTCTAAAATCAGTAACACTCCCATCAAGCACTTCATTGTCAAAGCTTCCTGGTGAAGCCCCTTCAAAAACCCAATCCGTAGAACTAACTAAAGCCGAGGTGTCCTGACGCCAAACTGGAGCAAAGTAATATCTTGCACCGGCATGTTCAACTCCGTAAGTAGTAAGTGGATCGGTATTGGTAGCTGGACTTACTGAACTATAATTGTAGCCCGACAATGCATCTTTTGGGTCGTGATCTACGACACTCCCCGTAGAACCATCTGCCGCCGTAAATGGATGATTTGACGGATAATAATTAACATTCCCCGTTCGAGAAGCATTATCCTTCGTCTTCATCAAATCCATAATATTTTTAGCAGCAATTTGCCCTGAACTGGATTTATTCAGCTGAATGGCATTCTTTCTTGTTGAAACAACGCCTTGTGAAACTAATATAGCACCCCCTGCTAACAGACTTGCTCCGATTAGCACATTAATTAGGGTGTTCCCTTTTGAATCTTTTAATACTTTTAATACGCGCACGATAATATTTTATATAGCTTCGAGACACTAAACAAAATGAATCAGTATTTTGCGCCAAAACAATACACTTAGGTCCAGCCAAATGTATTAAAAAGAGACAGGCTTAACATTTAAGAAATTTTAATCATTAAACTTTAATTTATTATGCCAAACGGATTTGCCTTAGACTTAAAAAATCTCTTATGCTTATCCGTTAACATTTAAAACTCTCTTAGAGAGATAGAGAGTTTTCATAGATTAAATTTCGAGAATTACTAGCTAAAGACTTTCTCTTTTTACGATTCGCAAATATCCAATTTCGAATAAAGGGAGTTTCATAATCCACACATATTTCGTGTTCCTTCTTAAACTCCTTCCATGTCAATGGAATCCCTGCTTCAAAGAGTAATCGCCAAACGTCTTTCTGAGTGTCTTCAATGGGTAAATCAAAATCTTCAGTACCATGAGTGATTAGTATCGGAGTTTCGTAAGCAGCCTCACTGACCTCTTCCAACCAGTTTTCGAAAAAATAGATATAGCCACTAATTCCAATGATTCCACCTAGCCTTTGTGGGTAGCGAATTCCCACATCAATAGACATTAGAGAACCTTGGGAAAAACCAAGAAAATAGATGTTTTCAAGCTTCCAGCCTTGCAATTGCAGTTCCTCTAAAAGACGAAAAATCTTTAAACGATTGCGAGCCACTTCGGGCCCCTGCTTCGGTGGAAAGGCATACCAGGTGTAACCACCATCATATTTTCTAGGCGCGTTTAACAATAAGTAGGTAAAGCCTTCTAAAGGAAGCTCTTCATCAAACTCACGAAATGGCTTTAAAGAGTCACCTCTACCATGCAGAACAATCATTAATTTAGCATCTTCAGGGCCCTTCCAAGTCTTTGGAGGGATCACTTCATAGTCAAATTCAGTCGTAAATATCATAGATTCAAATTTCCGAGATTGATTAGGGGTTTGACGCATAGTATAACGATTGAGACAAAAAGTCAATTATCAGCTTAGAAAAATCAGTTTTCAAACTAGCAAAATAACTTAATCTTTTAAGCTCTAAAACACATAAACCACTGATATCACTTAATTTTTTATAAACAGCTTTTAGTAAAAGGCCTCCATAAAGTATAGTCACATCCCATTTTTCAATGAAACCCATTTAACAACTCCCCTAGTAAAAATGCTTCCAAACTTCCCCAATGCCCAAGTTAGTTTCAGTTCTAAAAATTTTCGCCAACCAACAAGGAAAGCTCATGGGAATGAAATAGATGCCAGCCCAAAGCTCTTATGTTATAAATCCAAAAAACTAGGAGAATTGTATGTATATCGTTACTGGAGCAGCTGGATTTATCGGAAGTGCCTTGGTTTGGAATTTAAACCAAATGGGATTCACAGATATCATTTGTGTGGATCAGTTTCGCAATGGTTCTAAATGGAAAAACTTAGCTGGCTTAAAATTTACTGATTTCATTCAAAAGGAAGTTTTTTACGATATTCTTGAAGATCCAGAATACATCAAAAAAGTGGATGGCATTTTTCATCTAGGTGCTTGTTCCAGCACCACTGAAAAAGATATGGATTTTCTTTGTGACAATAACTATTACTTTTCTCAAGTTTGTTTTAAGTGGTGTAAAGAGTTTGGCAAAAAGTTTATTTACGCCAGTAGTGCTGCCACTTACGGTGAAGGTGAAAATGGTTTTGATGATCGCACAGATAGCTTCGAGCTTTTACCTTTAAACCCTTATGGCTATTCAAAAGTTTTGTTTGATCGCTGGGTGAGCCAACAATCAAAAAAACCGAAAGTCTGTGCTGGCTTAAAATTCTTCAACGTTTTTGGCCCTAACGAATACCATAAAACGGAAATGTCCTCTGTAGTTTTTAAATCTTTCCACAAGATCAAAGAAGAAGGAAAGATGCAACTTTTCAGAAGTCACCGCCCTGATTACAAAGATGGAGAACAAAAACGTGACTTCGTCTATGTAAAAGACATCACTCGTTGGATGATCGAGTTAATGCAAATGAAAGAGGTCGACGGTTTATTTAACATGGGCTTTGGCGAAGCTAGAACTTGGAACGATTTAACCAATGCTGTTTTTAAAAGTTTAAATTTAGAACCAAAAATTGAGTACATTGATATTCCAGAACATATCCGTGATCAGTACCAATATTTTACAGAAGCTAATATTTCCAAGCTGAAAGAAGTGGGATTAAGCGAGCCACAATGGCCTTTAGAAAAAGCAGTAGAAGATTATGTGGTAAATTACCTTTCGAAAGAAAGTCCTTATTTGCGATAAGCACAAAATTCAAGACACTTAAGCAATTCAAATAACAAGCTCAGGTTTAGCATCTGAGCTTATTTTTTTTAAAATGCCCAAAAGCATAAATATCCCATTGAATAGGATTGTGCTTATTAAATAGGAATAAATCTAAAATCCTTAGATTTCTCAAATAGCTCTATTTAACCAATTCTTTATATTTATAGCCATTTAAGCCTGTTTTTAGGGAGAATTATAGCTAACCAAAGTGTGTCTTATAGTTCACCGGTATTTTCTATAGAGCAGGAAACTAGATACATTGTATTCCAGCAAATTCTATTGTGGTTTCCTGAATATGGGCTAAAACAAGCAAATGGGAAATCGGAATATGTGTTGGGGCTTTAGACAATAGAAGCCCGTTCATTTATTAGGAGAGGAAAAATTTGACGCCTGTTCATGTTGTACTTGTAAACACTCAATACCCTAGAAACCTAGGGGCTGCGGCTCGTGCTTGTGCCAATATGGGAGCTGGAAAGTTAATTTCAGTAGCTCCAGAGTGTGAGACCAATCATGTCGAAGCAAGACAAGGTGCTGCTGGTGCTCAAAAACATCTAGAAGAACTTTCAGTTTATAAGAACATTGAAGAATTCATTTCTTCAGAGCCCGATGGAATACGCATAGCCATGACAGCTCGTTCTGGAAAAAACCGACCGAACTTCTTACTTCCTCAACTTTTAAAGGGATTTGAAACACAAAACCAAGAAGGAAGCTTTCAGGAAAACACTCCAATTTATTTGGTGTTTGGACCTGAGGATGATGGCCTTAGTACCGAACAATTGGAGGAATGTCAGTATTCGGCAAGCCTACCAATTTACGGTGAATTTAAGAGCTTGAATCTAGCACACGCTGTACAGTTAGCTCTGTATATCGTTCAGTCTTGGCGCGAAAGCATGGACTTTACTAGCACTACTGACTCTGAACGTGAAGTAGTGGATTTACAATCTGGTCCTTTAGTGAAAGCCTGGCTATTAGAGCTGGGCTTTGATTTAAGTTCTCCAAGAGTAAATGCCGCTAAAATTCTTACCAACTTATTAGACAGAAGTCTTCCAAGTTTAAAAGAAAAACAGATCTTCGAGAAAGTAGTTCAACAAAGTCTTCGCAAATTAAGAGAGGGAAATAAAGAAGATGGAACTACTGTGTAAACCGATTGGAAAGATAAAATCACCATTCAAAAACAAATTTGCAGTACCAAGACAAGCGGGATTAATCAAAGAGATTCATTCCAAAATCACATTCAATAAATCCTACCAACCAAGCTTAAGCTTGCAAGGCCTTGAAGGCTTTAGTCATGTTTGGATTTTATGGGGTTTTCACCTAAACAACTCAGACAATTTCAAAGCCAAAGTTAGTCCTCCTCGTTTCGAAGGAAAAAAACAAGGGGTCTTTGCAACGAGAAGTCCACATCGTCCAAATCCAATCGCTATGAGTGTTGTTGAATTGGTTGATATTGGCCCAGATCATATTTGGGTAAAAGGTGCTGACCTTGTTGATAAAACACCAATTCTAGACATTAAGCCTTATATTCCAGAGTATGACAGCATTCCTGATGCTCGATCGGGTTGGCTGGAACTGGTACGTGAAAGCATCGATGAAGTAAATATCTCCATGAACTGTAAAACTAAGTTCGATGATTATTTTGAAAGAATTGATGCACAAAAAGACTTTATCAATTCAGATCAGTTGATTGGCTTTTTGTCGAATCTAATCAAAGAGGACCCTCGTCCTATGCAGTCTAGAGACTCTAGCAAAGAAAATGTGAAAGAGGATTTTGTTTTAGACATTTATAATTTTGAGCTATTTTTTCACATTAAAGATCGTATGGCTGAGATTAGGGATTTTAAATTAAAACGTGGTCCGCGAGCTAGTTAAAAGAGCGGCTGTTTCCAGTTTATTTTAATCCTTAAAAAACAAAAACTCCAGGCTTCTTGGCTGGAGTTTTTTTGTTTTCAATGTGCGAGCTGATCGAATTTTAAAACAACAGATATTCATTGAGCTGGCATTAATAGGAGGAAGTATAATATTGGCGATACTCCCCGCTCTTTAAATTTTCTATTTTCTATTTTCTATTTTCTATTTTCTATTTTCTATTTT
>CERX01011085.1_pt1 | contig 99961 bp, 85 predicted proteins | sample 350251 | NCBI WGS metagenome assembly CERX01 (sample SAMEA2621044, study PRJEB7988) | marine metagenome | biome: marine biome (ENVO:00000447); feature: deep chlorophyll maximum layer (ENVO:xxxxxxxx); material: "saline water (ENVO:00002010), including plankton (ENVO:xxxxxxxx)" | depth 50 m
GTGGTTTGTTTGTGTTTTTGTTGGGGTTTATTTTCAACTCCTCGGTTCAGTTCTTCGAATGAGCCGGCCGTATGAAACAAAAGTATTTTTCTCAGACGCGTTTCCGGTCATTCGCCTTTGGCTTCTTCCCTCACATCCATGTTACTCGTTTTGGATCTTCCTGATCCAAAAAGGTCTGAGAAAAACACTTTTGTTTCATACGGCCTCTTTCTCATTTCTTTATAACTAAATCTCGTCGTTTTTGTTTTGTTTTTGCTGGCGCGGGTGGTGTGGGGCGGCTTTGCCGCCGATGGCTGTTGAAATCGCTTTGCTCTTCAAAGTGCTTTTGTTCTTTTAGTAGTAGCAGCTTAAATTGTAAGTTACTACTCAGATTTACATAAAACTGTAGTTCAAAGTTTGTGTGAATCTTCTTAAAGTTTTTTGTAAAACAATAAGTGGGTTTGGAAGACTAAATAATAGAATTTTGAGTTGCGTTTAATTATAGAACTCAGGATGACTTTTTTGAATTTTAAGTGGTTTATTGGACTGCTATAGGCCGGTTGAGTTGTTTTACATTCAAAGATAGATTTATGTTTTTTGCAGGTGGGTTAAATTCATTTAGATAGCTTGTTTTGTAGATGCTTAGAACCAAGCGCTTATGATGGGTTGGCCGCTTAAGAACACTAGGCCGCCATTTACTAGCATGACCAGTAGGAAACTTAAAAACAAAACTTCGATAAAATACTTCAAATTACATCCAGGGTATTTTTGCCAGTGAGTCTCTTGTGAAAAATGGAAGGAAGATCTTCATCTTCCTCCCGAGACTTATCACTGGAGGGTGATAAATTTAGTTTTTGATTATTGTACACATAGTCCGAAGTAACCTGAATCAACCCAGTAACTTGGTGGTTGGATACAAGTACCTTGGCCTGAGTAAGTTGAGCGACAGTGTGGATTACCTTCTTGTCCAGCTCTTAAGTCACAACCAATTAGTAATCTTGCGGAAGTAGAGGTAGACTGCAAGCTAGATACTGTTGGGTAATAAGCGTTGTTGTATCCTGTGTTACTTCCAGACATCTGTGTTCTAACAGATTTAGTCATAAAGTTGTAAGAAGTTGTGTTTACATTAGAGTTTCCATAACCGTAGCCGTTCATTTCTGGACGGAAGTTGTACATATGTAGCTCTGAGTATGCCAGCTCTTCAGCATAGATCGAAGAGTATGAATAGTATGGGTTGAAGTTACTATTTGGATCAATTAAAGCGTAAGTGTCCAAACATGCAAGTCCACCGTTGTTAGGTAAAGTAACAGGGAAATATCTTTTAATTGCTCCATTACTCCAAGTATTAATTGTAGAGTTGTTTTCACAACCATTAAAGTTTTGGTAGTAAACCAATCCACCTGTTAATTGTACAGCACCTTGAATCACACCATTTTCCATTGCATATGGAATAAGGGCACTGCTTGAATTTACGAATGTATTGTAAATACCGGTGTTACAGCCATATCCAAAGTCTACACAACTTTGAAAGTCATTATAAATGGGATCGCTCCCGTTGTTGGAACAAGCTACTAAAGCAAGTAGTGCTGCTCCCATAAAAAATCGTAGTAAAGTTCTCATATCTAATCCTCCAGTTAATAATGCTACCCCTTTCTAATACAAAGCTCATACCAGGTCCTATCTGCAAATAAATTGACTTTGAGTTGTATTTTGGGTGACATTTTAGGGCCAGTGACACTTTTGGGCCTAGAGGGTGTAAAATTAAGCCTATAAAAGCTCTAATTGGGAAGCTTTTTAACTCTACCAGAAGTTCTTGGGCCAATGCATGCCATATGAACATAGGTATTTAAATGAGGGGAGTCCCCACAGCTAGGTTTTTCGGACTCACAGTTTTTGAAACCAAAGGCTTTACATTCCAGATTCAAGCCTTCTAAGTAGCCTTTAATACCGGGGCAAAACATCTTTGATTCCTGAAAACCCTCTATTTTGCCTTCACATTGTGTCTGATCCCACAGCTTGCACAATGCTCGGTAGCATTGAGAAACACTCATGCCCTCGGCTAAAGCGGGGCTTTCTGCTGTGGCCAAAAATTGGGGGTTTTCAGGAGAGCCCATATAATAGTGGTAATAAAGCTGAGGTTCTCTAGCGTAGATGTTTTTAAAGTCCGTAGTGATGGCAAATTGGACCAAGTGATTGATAGCGCTCTGATCGTCGTGAAACTCTTTTAGGACTTTATTTACGATCAGGTAGTTGAGTTTATCGCATACCTTCGTCTTACTGATATCGTATTGGAAGTTTTCATTGGAATTTAAAGACAAAAGTTCATGGAGTACCGTACAAGCTCTTTCCGGGTTCTTATAAAAGTTCTCCATATCTTGCATATCAATATGAATTTCTTTTGGACTTTTATTAGAGTAATTAACAAAGGCCTTATCGTGAAGTTTATCCTTGATTTTGACTTTTAGATCATATGCCACTTCGTAGCGGATCGGTTCTTTGAGGAGCTTTTTAAAATCTTCTGTGTAGAAATCAGAGAAAGCCTCTGGCTCCAGGGCAAGCGCCTTTTCAATGTAGGATTTAAGATCCTGGAAATGAGTCTTGGCAAACTCCTTTTGTTCCTCTGAAAAATCATTTATGGAACCAGCGGATGCCAGGCTTACATTTAGAATTATGAAAAATAAGTAAGAACCAAAAGCTTTCATTCTGCAAACTCACGAGCACAAGAGACGTAAAAGCTATTCGCCCAAATTGAGTAGATGATTTGAGGTTCTGTGGACACTCTTTTACAAGCATCTTCTTCTAGTAAAATACTTGCATTAAGAATTGCCTCGATGCCGTTTCTAGCTTGGACCCTTGTGGTTTTCACATAGGCATTGTTTAGAGAGTCCCTTTTATTCCTGTTCTTTTGACTTTGCTGGGCTTGAATCATTGAACTTTGAATTTCTGACTCTAAAAAACAGGAATAAATAGGGAGCTGGCTCGCAGATTCCATGCTTTTACATGCGTCTTCCACATCTGAAACTTTTGAAATTTTGGGGCGTTCGCTAAATTGAGTCTGTAATACGCTACAGGGAGGTAACTGCAAATTCGTTAAATTTTTATGGAACAAAGATTTCATCACAAAACAGACGCGCTCATGCTTACTGCGGTAGCTTTCAAAGGCATTGATAGGGATTTGTATGCTGAAATCTTTTTTAGATACTTTTAATGACTGGTAGCTCGTAGAGGCATCCACAACGAAGTCATTGTAAGATAACAAATAGTTAAGATGACTTTGAGGAAGTGTGAAACTTTGTTGCCTTCCATTTTCATCATTATAGATGAGTTCTTCCTGTGATTCATAAAGCTTCTCGAAACTTTCTTCTAAAACACTAAAAGAACTTAGCCACATAAGTTCCGTAGGATGTCCACCATTTCCACCTTCATTTCCTGAAAAGGCGTTGAAGCTTATTAATAACATGGCGCTAAATACTAACTTATTCATCATGGTTTAAATCCTTCGTAATTGGAAACAACTGGAGGCAAAGACGAAATACATCTTCATTTTCTTTGCTTTCAAATTCATTCATAAAATCTCTGCGAAACCTTTTGATCCATTCTTTCATTCTTGGGAGGTCTTTTTTGTTACCGTTCATGCAAATAAATGAAAAGTCTCGTTCTTCTATACTTAACTCTTCTTGTCTTTTTGCAGCAATTTTTAAAAGATCTCGATGTTGTTGTTTTAGAAACTCGTTGGGAACATCTGTACCAGTGGTGAAGCTCTTTCCCGCAAACACAAATTCGCCTCGATAGTTTTTGTTCAGATAAGAAGAACGGTACAAAACCTCTAAACACTCTTCAACCGTTTCTTCCTCTAAACTTAGTCGCTGAGAAATAAACTCCTTAGTGCCAATGAATGACTTCGTGGTACTAAGGCTCAAAATGGCAAAGGCCCACCAATTTTTAACGATGTACTCGTCCTCAGGTGCTAAGCTATTTAAGTTTTGGATTGGCTCTAAAAAAGTAGCCTTTCGATTTAACTTGTTTTGTTCTTTTAAGCGAACTAGCTCGGTTTTTAGCTGTTCTACCACTGTTTTCTCAAGATTTGCTTTTTCTAAAATTTTATTGGCCGTATCAAAGCTTAGGTTTCTTTTAAAAGAGAGGATCTGTGATAGGCTGGCACTGGAAACTCCCAAATCCCTAGCATAGGCTCGCATTGAATAAGACGGGTTTACAGCCTTTCTCTGATTCAGTTCTAGTTTAAGAATTTCTACGAATTTTTCTTGTATAGCCATCTTCTTATAAATCTTTGCAATGTATGTGCCTGTTTCAGCGCTGTTCTGAGGCTGTGCAGGCTTTGCTTTAAATACTAATTGTAAATCTGCTTTTCATAGGATGAATCTTTTTCTTAAACCAACTTATAGCACAGCTCATGGAAGCATCTGTGGGTTTCGTACAGGGAAGTGTTTCAGCGAATCTGAAACAGATACAAATTACTCGTTTCATAAAAGCTGAAGCGCTTATTTTTCAAAGTCCTTCAATTGCTGAGGGACCTGAGTTTATAAGCAGCAAAAAAGGAGAGAAAAATGAAAATCATTTCAATTTTACTAAGTTCGATTTTACTAAGCCAAAGTTTGTTTGCTACTTCCATGAACCTTCAAGAAAGAAGCTTTAATCTTTTAGAGGCAACAGCAGTTTCTAGTGAAGCCCTGAATGAAGCCATTTTAAAAAACTTTGCTGGATTAAGTCAGCAAGACAAAGAGCTACTTGCAAGAGACTACTTTTCGAAGCTTTCAATTTCTGATGAAAACATAGATCGAATCATTGAAGAAAAAATTATGGACCCAGTTCAAATCGAGCAAATGATTCCTCAAGGAAATTCTTATTTCTACCTCCCTGTTGTAGGGCTGATGTGGATTGTTGGTGGAGTCGTTGCTGTAACTGCTATCTTAACTCTTTAGGAAAATTTATGAGTAAAGCGATTTCTATTTTCGTTTTGTTGGTTTTGTCGTGTGCCGCACATTCGTCTGGCAGCTGGCAAATAAAATTGGATCAAGTCTGCGAGGACGATCCACAGAAACGCTTTGCTCTTTTTTCGGTTCATTTACATAGGAAGCATAGACTAGCATCGGGAGCTGAAAAAACTTACGTTCAAAATGTACTGGAACTTGTTGAAGTTGAGTATACTCTAAAGCCGGAAAGATTTGAAAACGCAAATTTCAAAATTGTTAAAGCCTACAACGAACAAGCAGAGGCAAATCAATGCGAAAATTTAAAGGCTAACAATTTATACACTCATTTTAATCTAATACACAGTCATTATCTGCAATATCAAGATCGTTTTCCGAGACTGTTTGAAAAAATGCAAGAGCCGATTGTAGTTCGCTTTGATCAAGAAGACTATCCTGACTTTTTTAAAGGAGGTGTTGCCACCAAAGACTTGTATGCAGCAAACACCACTTGTGGTCGATTGGACTATGAAAAAAGAAGAGTCATAGGAAGGAAGGAAGTATGGTTTCAAAAGTCTATGAAACAAAAATCGAAATGGAAGAGATTTTTACCTCTTTGCTTTTTGGGGATTCTAGATAATTCCTTTGTCTGTGATGACCAAATAGGTATAGAGAGCACTCTACAGCCACATATTATTTATCATGAATACGCTCATCTCTTAACTTCCCATTTATTTGGAGCCTGTCGTGAAAGCTTTTTCGATGAAGCTCTCGCAAATATTCTTGCTATGCACTTTACTGGTGAAGAGTGGTTAAATTACAAAGTGGATCAGAGTATATTGGCTGTGGGTTTTCTAGAACACGAGTTTCTAAAACTTGATGATGTAGTCAACTGGGGAAATTATTCTCCAGAGGAACTGTCCTTCAGCGTTATACCATCTTACTTTTTACATTTGATGTTTTTCATTGAAAAGGAGTTCGGAAAAGAGAAGGGGACCGAGTTTTTCTTAGCTAGTCTTTTGCAACTAACCAAACAAAAAGACCTTAACTTAAATGACTATTCCATTTTTCAGAGATGGCTAGAGCATTGGCCGCAAGAATGCCAGCGATTAGAAAAAGAACACCAAATGCAATGTGAGTTGAAACTGCATTCTCATCTAAACAAATATAAAATTCACTTAGGCAAACACAAAGTTTTTGAGCCAATGAATGAAAATCAGTTCCATTGATTGGCTTGCATCGATTGGTTTAGAAAATTACAGACTAAAAAAACTTGGTTTTTTTAAACTGCCTGAGTTTTTTATACCTAAGTTTTTATAAATTTCTACGGTAGCCTTAGATTGGTTTAGGGTATAAAAGTGAACGCCCTTTACCTTGTTGTCTACTAAGTCACGAACTTGTTCAGAAGCCCAATGAATTCCAACACGGCTTACACCATCTTCAGAATCCGCGCGATTTAAAGCTCTTAAAAGCGGGGCAGGAAAGTTGGAGCCACCAGATAGATCTGCCATTCTCTTTAAGCCTTTTAGAGAGCTAATGGGCATTATCCCAGCGACGATAGGGATTTTAATTCCAGCGATTTCACAGCGTTCACAAAAATCATAAAAAGCATTGTTGTCAAAAAACAACTGAGTACAAATGTAATCTGCACCTTGATCTACTTTGGCTTTTAAATAATCCATTTCTTTTAAACGATTGGGAGTTTCAGGATGGCCTTCTGGATAAGCTGCCACTCCACAATCAAAATCAGGAAAGTGTTTTTTGATGTATCCAAGAAGATCCGCGGCGTATTCAAAACCACCATCATGGGCAACAAATTTGTTTTGACCCTTTGGTGGATCTCCACGAAGAACCATTAAGTTTTTAATGTCTGCCGAGTTGTAATTTTCTAAAAGTTGATGAATTTCTTCTTGGGAGTGACCGACACAAGTTAGGTGAGAAACGATGCATAAATTTGTGTCTTTTCGAAGCTTCAATACCAAGTTTTTAGTTAGCTCCTGTGTGGTTCCACCAGCACCATAAGTTACACTGACAAAGCTAGGGCCTAAAGGTAGTAAGTCTTTGATATTATTGAAAAGAGCTTCACTGGATTCGGATGTTTTTGGTGGAAAAAATTCAAAACTCGCGGAAAACTCGTTTTTTTTAAGGATGTCAGTTACTTTCATCTATAATTACCTGTGCTGGGGTAGGGCCTAGGTAAATTTTACCTATCAGCTCTGTTTGTATATCGTTAGGGTTAATCTTAAAATAGAAGCTTAAACCTTAGCAAAACTTCTTTCAGGGGAAAACGATTATTTCATTTCTGAGCCACAATGTTTTCTTAATTTGCATTTTCAGCTTCATTTTGAGTGCTTGTAGCTCCAATGTGGAACCGCCTCGTTTAAACCGCCCGCTGGATAATAGCTTAGAGTTTTGTTCAGAAGTAGATATTGATCTACGAAAACTAAGTACTCAGGCTGTACGGTCCTTTGTTGACTGTCTTAATGGCGATGAGAATCGCGTTGCTGCTTACAAATTATTTTTAGACGAAACCAGTGAAGAGGATCTAGAAACCTTATTGGGAGTTTATAACCGACATATGGTGAATGAGGCGAGGTTTAAAAAGGCCTTAGAGCTTTATAACCATATGCAAGTCTCAGGCAATTTCGACAAGTTTATGAGAGCCTTTGCTGCTCTGGCAGAATATGACATTTTGCAAGACTTTCTTCCTCTTCTAAAAGAACTTTATGAAATTGATGACGCTACTTCTGAACCAGCCATTTTGGCCTTAAATGACTTTATCATTCAACTCATTCTTGACGATGATTTAGAAGGAGCGGTTTTTGCTTTAACAAAATTTTTAGATAGTGGAAGAGCCAGACTTTTAGCAAAGCTATTGGCAGTCAATTCTGGTAGTGTCGTCGGTATGGATAGCGACAAAGTCGTAGATGATTTTGCCAATGCCATTTACTACGGAATTCAAACTGGTGGGTTTAATGAATTCTCCCTAATTCTTTATGACCCTGTAAACTACCAGCTATTGAAAGATCTGTTTACCTTTACTCCTGGAGGTTTAGCGGGAATTAACTCCTATCTGGAGTATTTGAGCATTGATGAAGATTCAGGGAACCGCTTAAATCAACTGACAAAATTAACCCGTGCCACCAATCGATCCGTGATGTGTTTTGAGAAGTCAGGCGAGGCAATTCAAATTGATAATCTTTTTAGGCTTGGATTCGAAGAGCTAAAAGCTAGACGCTTTAACACACCAGAACAGATGGCTTCTTTTTATATTGAAGAAGTGCCCTTCCATTTGCAAAACTTAAAATCACAATGTGAATTGCCGGAAGATATGAATGCTTTGTATCCGGCCATCATTGATATCATTGAGGTCGGTTATGCAAATAGCTTAACTGGATTGCAGTTAGCTTTTGATCGCTACAGTCGTTTGGATTATTTGGTGAATCTAATGACGAGTAACCAAATTCATGCCTTTACTAACGCCATTGCCAACAGTGCAGAACAAAATGCAGTGGCTTATATTTTAGATATTTTCTCTAGTGACTTTGAAGTATCAGAATTTCAAAATTTGAGCAAATTAGCCATGGCATTGTTCATTGGTGAAATGAGTTTAGAGAAAACAGAGCAATGGTTAGAGCTTCATCGATCTGGCTTAGGGGAAGAACTCTACCTTTATTTGAAAAACATTGGCCAAGAAAATTCTTTAAACCTTAAGCAGAGGGTCATTGCTCTTGATACAATGGCCTTAAATGACTCAAAGGCAAAAGACTTGTCAGCTAAACTTCGTCTTTATCTAGGGCAAATGGATTTTCCGGAAAGCCCAAGTTATAAGATTTTACCCATTTTGAGTAAACTGGTAAAGCCAGGTTCTGAGACTAGAGTTCGGTTAAAGAGAATGGCTAAGAATATGCTCCGACTTTGGGAGAATGAAGCTCCGGCTCTAGGCGATTTTTTCTCTAGCATTGCCAGTATGATGCATATTTCTGTAGATCGACCGATTCAGGAGTTTTTGAAAGATCTTTTAAGCGACGAAAGCTTTGTAAGTTCTGTAAACCCTGTTTTATCAAAAGTTTTTGTGCAAGCTAGCTTTTTACAAAGTATCGAACTAACAGCAGACTTAGGTAAAACAGGTGAGTTAAGTCGTTTGATCAATTTTTTCTATGAAATTGCTAGGGAACTGCCTTTGCAAAGTTTAAATCCTGAGAAAAGAAAAACTGTATATGAGGCTTTTACTGGTGATCCTCAGGACTTTTACAATAGCTATGCTTTTACGCCCATCCCATTAACAAAAGATTATTCCAGCTGTAAAGAGATTCTAAATCACCAAGGAAACTGGAATTCTAATTATCTTCATAGTTTAGCCATTTGCTTTGGGGCAGAAGAAGACGGGCGAGTCTACGAGATTATGGAGATACTGGAGAGCATTCAATTAGAGGGTGGAGAAAGTGTTCTAGATCTATTGGCAGGCTTTGTTTCATCAAACGTGCTTGAAGCCAGCTACTTTTATCCATTGCTTAATGAAATTGAAGAAGCTTACAAGGATGGTAGTCTTAATCAGAGCATTGAGTTTCTTTTGAGTTTAAAAAATAGCTCTCCAAGGCTTATTTCTTACCTTGAGTCTTTGATTCATAGCTCTTGTACAAATGGCAAAGACTTGCAAAGTCCTGAAGCCTTGATCACTTGGCTCAATGAAGCGCAAAGCACAAATTTATTTTCGCAAGTTTTTGATTTGGCTTTTGCGGTTAATGATCCACTAATCGAAGCCTTTGACTTTCAAGCTGTTAATTACAGCGATTCGGATCGTCAAAACAATTTAGAAATATGGGAGTCTTCAAAATATGACTTAGCCAATTTGTATTGGCAAGAGGATGAGGCCGCCTATTTATACAAAATGGAAATGGATCACCGAAGCAGAAGTGAAGGCTATTTGTATGAACAGGGCGTTTTTGAATATCCAGGTGTTGGTAGAGAAGAGAAAAAAGATTTTTACATAGATTTCGCCAGCGGAATTGTTGAAATGGCTAGTCGCGGAGATAGCATTTTAGCACTGTGGCAGGCAGTTCGTGAACTAGAAGAAGAAGAGTTTGATTGGCTTGGCTTTTTTGAATATGCCACAGGTTCAATAGAAATGATTCCAATCTATATAGGAACAGACAAGAAACCGATGATGAGATTGGCGAACCCTTTAGAGCGTGCTGAAATTCTTGTGCAAAACAGCCGTCTATCCATTGCGAGTGGGGTTCCTGTTTTGGGTGTAGAGGATGTGGGGACTTATTTTCAGATGGAGCTGTCTAAGAGCTCAAATTTGAAATCCACCTTGGAGACTTTAAGAAGCTTAACTGATTTGGGAGTTAGTTACGCAAAGTTTATGGGACGCAAAGAAAAATTAGTTAAAATGCGTAACATCTCTAGGAACTTTGAAGTTTTAGAAAATTTGAACGATAGAGCTTACCTAAAGTTTTTTGCCAAAGTATATAAAAAGCTTTATCAAGCCACTCCTGCCCAGGATCGAGTACAGAATCGTTCTCGAATCTATACTTCATTGGTTCATGAGCCGATGAAGATAGGGATCTTTACTCATTTGAGTAACTGGTATTTGCAGTTAAAAAGATTGGGAAAACACCAAGAGTTTTTAGAGGCTGGGCTAAACTGGTTTATGAGTTTAGAGGCCAAGCAGGTAGAGAATCTCCAAAGTCTTTTAAAGACTATCAACTCTTCCAACAAGAAGGCTGAGATATTAGCTAGGATTTATGATTTGTTCGAAGCTGAACAAAATAGTTTTGAAAACTGGGAGATTGTAAATTCTATTTTTGCCTTGTCTAAATTTAAAAACTTAGATTTTGTTGTACCGAGTCTTGTTCAGGCCTTGAACACCGATGTTGACAAAAGTTTAAATTTGTTAGAGTTCTTTTTCACTCATCCATCGCTAGGAAAAAATGAAGTGATGCTTTTAGTTCATAACCTAAACCAAATGGACGAAACGCAACGAAGGCAATTGGATCATTTCTTTTACCTAATGAGTTCACAACCTGATTGGTTGGCGAGTTTAATTATAGAGTTAGGGGATGTTCTAGAAGATAATCCGCAGGTGGTATATGAAGCTATCGATGAACTTCAAGCATGGCGTAGAGAAATTAAATCTGATCAAGACTCGCTAACAGCGGTAAAGGCTTTGTTAAGTCGACTGGAAGCACAGGGGAAAGCATTGTTGCTATCTCTGTTAGTAGATCCAGACCTAAGGGCAGCGCAAAGTCTGGCTTTATGTCAGATTGCCGAAGATTCTCGTCTAGAGGAGCTAATTAGCTTGTTAGATGATTTCCGGTCTTCCGAAGGATTCGATAATGTGTTTAAAATGTTAAGGAGACATTTTAAAAGCGAGAATGAATGATTCGTTACCTGATATTATTTTTGATTCTATCACCCATAACTCAAGCCCGTGTTTTTGATCTAACTAAGCAAAGCATTGGTACCTATTTACGTGGTACTTACGGGCAAAGTGGACTTGATAAAAAAGCCTATGAAGACTCAAGTGGCGCAAATACCCTGTTTAGTGATTCAGTATCTACCGCGACCAGCGGAGAGTTTGGTGTTTATTTTGGCGCACAAAATTTAGGTTTTAGAATATCGGCAGAGCTGTATCAGCCAGATAAAATGAAAGGCATCAAAGGGAAAGACTCGGGTGGAAGTGATTTAATGGACTTGACCTCTGGAGTGAGTGTTCAAATCTATAAGGTCGGACTTGAATACTCTTGGTTCTTAAGTCCAAAATCAAAATTTTATACAGTTTTAAGTGTAGGGCAGGCAACTGTTAAGCTGACCAATGAATATAGTAATATTTCAGGTTATGCAGTTTCTGACTTTACTGAAAAGTCTTCTGAAAGTTTGGTGATGGGAGAAATTCAGTTAGGCTATGAATACAATTTTAGTGCCGATACAACTTTCTTACTAGATCTAGGTTACCGTCAACTTCAGGCGAAGTCTTTAAAGTACTCTTCTTCAGTGACAAGCTTTCTTGGAAATGTAAATGAAGGAGATGTGGTTCTAAATGCCAGTGGAAACAATAGAACCCTCGATTTAGGAGGGCTCTACCTAGGCTTTGGTTTTCGATTTTATATCAATCAGTAAGATACGTTTTGGCTAGCTTCATTGCCAAATAGTTTTTGGATTTGTTCAGTGTATAGGTTGTCACAATGCTTTCTCTTAACTTTCAAACTAGGCGTGAGTTGCCCACCTTCGATGGTAAAATCATGATCTAAGATGTGAAAGGCTTTGATGCTTTCATAACTTGCTAAGTCTAAATTGACCTCGGCTACATGGCGACGAATCAATTGGTAGATTTCATTTTTGTCTACAAGTTCTTTGAAACTGCCGTATTCAATTTGTTTCTCTTTTGCGAACTTTAAAATTTCTTCTTCTTCCAAAGTGACTAAAGCCACGATGTATTTTTTCTTATCTCCATGAATTAGAACATTAGAAATGTATTTGCTCGATTTCAAAAGTTTTTCTAATTTTTGAGGAGCGACGTATTTCCCGCCAGCTGTTTTAATTAAATCCTTTTTTCGATCGGTGATGGTGACAAAGCCCTTATCATCAATTTGTGCCACATCTCCTGTTTTAAAAAAGCCATCTTCGGTGAAAGTTTCTTTTGTGGCTTCTGGATTATTATAGTACTCGATCATTACTTTATCACTTTTTACCAGCAGCTCTCCGTCTTCAGCGAGTTTAAACTCTGAGTTTCCTAGTGGAATGCCAACGCTTCCGAATTTGTATTCAAGGTGTGTATTTAAGCTCACTGCTGCGCAAGTTTCTGTTAGGCCATAGCCTTCTAAAATCAACAATCCTGCCGCGTGAAAAAATTCGGCAATGTCTCCATTGAGTGGGGCACCACCTGAGACAGCGAAGCGAACTTTGCCACCTAGCTTTTCCATTAGCTTTGAGAAAACTAGTTTTTGAGCCAATTTGTATTCAAGCAAAACCTTCATGGGAATTTGTTCTTTGTATTGCTTATGCCAGCTGACTTTTTTTCCTAAATCAAGAGCCCATAAAAATAGTCGATGTTTTATGGGGCTTGCCTCTGCGGCAGAGATAACGCCATTGTAGATTTTCTCAAAAATTCTAGGCACTGCCACCAAAAAGGTGGGTTGAATTTCAACCAAATTGTCGCGCAGAGATTCGATGTTTTCAGCATAGGCCATTAAGAAACCCACATAGGCATGGCCCCAGTGTTCACACCTTCCAAAGATATGAGAGAAGGGGAGGAAGCTTAGGCTAACATCGTCTTGTGTAACATTAAATACATCAAAGGCATCTGTGATTTCAGACATGATTTGTTTGTGTGAAAGAACAACGCCTTTTGGTTTTCCAGTGGTTCCACTTGTATATACGATACTAGCAATGTCATCGATAGAAACTTGCTCTGCCTGTTGGGCTAAAAAACCTTCTTCTGCTTTTTGTTGGATGGATTCCCAAGACTCATATTCGGTATTATCAGGCGTATCAATTAAAACTACTTTTTCGACCTTCTTACATTGAGTAGCAACTTGTTGAAACTTTTCTAAAAGCTTTGGATTTTCGATGACTAAAACTTTCGCACCACAGTTATTTAAAATGTATTCAATGTCTTCTTTGCTATTGCTTGCGTAGATTGGAACCAATACACCACCTAGTCCTAAGCAGGCTAAGTCTGTTGCGGCCCATTCAAAACGAGTGTCACTGATAATGGCTAGGCGATCGCCTTTGTTAAAGCCCAATGACTTTAAGCCATAAGCAAGGGATTCAACCTTTTCATGATACTCACGCCAGCTATGACTGCGCCATTTACCATTGATTTTTCGTTTTACTGCTGTTTGTGAATCTAAGCGGATTGCTGTTTGGCAGAATCTTGACACTATATTGCTCATAAAATAAACCTCTGTTGGCTTATTATATGCTGGAATTATTTATTTTTTCAAGAAAAGAGAGATGCGTTTATGGGTGTCCTGTTTCACAGTAATATACTCTTCCGCTGAGGCACCAGAAGTAGGGTTGTAGGCGCGAATATGAATTCTCTCTCCAGCTGGAATTGGGAAGTTTTTCAGCGGAGGTTGTTCGCTCAACTTTTGATTGTTGATATAGATTACAGCCTGCGATGGCACAACATTAACACTTATGTAGGCAAAGCTCGCTTTAAGAAGAGTTGCCTTAAATTGTTGCCCATCTTGAGTTGCAGCTAATTTTCTAGAATAAGGAAAATAGCCGTCTCTTTTAAGACTCAAATTAAAACTAGTATTGGGTTTGATTTGAATTCTACCCGGCGTGTAAAAACCAGATTCTTTGTCATTAATATAAATGGCAGCCCCTGGTGGGTTAGAATTGATAAAGTATTTGTAATACACCTGTTTTTCTTCTTCTTCTTCTTCCTGTGGACTAATGGACGCAAGTTCCTTAGCTTCATTTAAGTCCACACTAGAGAAATCAGGTAGTTTGTCTAAAAGGCTAGTTTTGGTAGAAACGTAGTAATAAGCACCAAACACAATGAGTAGGGTCATAATCATATTTCGTAGAAAATGTGATTTTTCCCCCACAGATCTTCCATAAGGTCCTTTTGGAAGGTGAGTGGTAGTAGCCACGGAATTGTTTTTTTGCCAATTCGTAATATTGTTTTCACTTTTTTGTTTTTGCAGCTCGGCCATAGGGTCATATGTAAGGCTGTTTTCAAAAAATGAATTGGCGGAATCATTTAAGATTCTAGTGCGGTCTTCATTTTCATCGATCCAATCTTTATTTGACTCAATAGGATCGCCAAGAGCGGCGTATTCAATCATTTGTTCTCGTAGATCAATGATCTCGTCATTATACAAACGACGCATAAAGTTTCCTAAATCCCCCAAGGTAAAATCAGGATAATGACGATTTAGGTAGGTGTTTAAATCTTTATGTAGTTCGCCAGCAGATTGATAGCGAATGTTTCTATCCCTTGCTAAAGCCTTCAGAACAATCTTTTCGAGGTCAGCATTTACCTCAGTATTGGTCTTCGTTAAACTTGGAACCACACAATCGCGGATACGACGAATGGTTTGGATTTCATTTTTTGCCATGAACAAGCGTTCGTCAGCAAGAATCTCCCAAAGTACGATTCCCAGTGAAAAAATATCGGTTCTTGAATCAAGTTCTAAGCCTTCTGCCTGCTCAGGACTCATATAACCAAACTTACCCTTTAGAGTACCAGCTTTGGTCGTTTCTATTTTTGATTCTGCCTTAGCGATTCCGAAATCCAAAAGCTTCACTTCACCTTCATAAGACATAATCACGTTTTGAGGACTAATGTCTCTGTGAATAATGTTTAGAGGTCTTCCTGTGGTGCGATCAAAACATTTGTGTGCGTGATCAAGGCCCTTTGCAACTTCATTAATGATGGCAATTGCGTAGGGTAGTGGAATCATTTCTTGACGTTTTTTAAGTGTGTTTAAGATTTGGCGAAGGTTTTTACCAGGAACGTATTCCATGGAAAGATACAGTCGTTCTTTTTCTTCACCAAAATCATAAATGTGCACAACGTTTGAGTGAGAGATGTTCACAGCAATTTTCGCTTCTTCTTTGAACATCGTGTTGAATTCATCATTTTCTGAAAACTGTGGAAGAATGCGTTTGATGGCGATGAATTTATTAACGCCTTCGGCACCTACGATTTTCGATAGGTAAACCTCAGCCATTCCGCCGGTAGCAATTTTATCTAATAAATAATATTTTCCAAACTTTTCCATAATTTCCTGATTATATATCGACTTTTCTGGAATTTATCTTGAGAAAGAGTGTAGAATAAGGCTAAATCAAAGACCTAGGTCTAGCGGGTAAATGCAAAAAATTGTTCCCCAATGAGATGAAAATTATGGCGAGATGCATCGGATTGACTGGAGGAATTGCTAGTGGCAAATCTCAAGTCAGAAAATTATTTGAAGAAAAATCGTTTAAGACTTTGTCAGCGGATGAAGTGGTTCATTCTTTAATGAAAAAAGGGCAAAAGGCTTATGACGAAATCCTACAAAAATTTGGCGTAGATATTTTAGATAAAAATCAAGAAATCGACCGTAAAGCGCTTGGCGAATTAGTCTTTAAAGATAAAAAATTACTTCGTTGTTTAGAAGAGATTTTACATCCTGAGGTTAAAAAAACTTTTGATAACTGGCAAAAACAAAACGCAGGGGAAGATTGGATTGTTTATGAAATCCCTCTTCTATTTGAAAAGAATAGGGAAGAAGACTTTGATCTGATTTATTGTGTGAGTGTATCTTCAGAAAGACAAATCGAAAGAATCATGAAGCGGGATTCTATAAGTTTGGAGCAGGCAAAAGCTCGAGTGAAAAACCAAATTCCTCAAGAACAGAAAATGGCAAAATCTGACATAGTTTTGAAAAATGATTTTGATGACTTAGATGAGCTTAAAAAGGCATTTTTAAAGACTTTAGATTTAATCAATGCGCCCAAGAATAACCAAAGTTAAGCATAGCAATGGCTGCATTTTGGCCAATGTTAAGATCAATATCAATTCGTACGGAGATAGGAGGGCTTAAAAATTTCTCCCAACCGTATTGTAGGTTTGCACCAATATTGTCAATGTCAGCAACGGTGGCAAATCCTTGATCTGGATCCATGTATAAATTTAAACCGATTCGAGCATGACTTTGCCAGGGACTTTTATCTACAAAAAAACTTTTATAAGCAATAGAGAAGTTTCCTTCTCCTTTGTTGTTTATATCGAGACTATATTCGAGAGGCCATTCTGTTTTAAAATTCATATAATGAAATCCTAGAGAGTAATACTGAAGTTCTTCTGAAGAGTAGCCAACACCTAAGTGAGGCGAGAAGCTATAGTTTTTTGTAAAGATACTAGGGTGAAGTTGTTTCTTGAAGCTTCTTTCCATTTTCGGTTTTTTCATAGGAGTTAAGTCGTACTCGAACATTTTCTCTGGTTTATCAGTATTGGAGTCTTCTTCGATAGCAATGCTTTGATCTAGGCTTTCACCTAAGGAATGTTTTTTATCTGCAAAGGCAGTGGCGCTGATTAGTAAGACTATCGTATAAAAAATTAAAGAAAAGAGTCGCTTCATAATTTAAAGATACAGCATTCCATAAAGCTTCGCTAGAATTTTTCCTATAGCACATCAAAGAAGGAGAAAACATGTACCAAAGAGGCCTAGCACTTTTTGTCTTAAGCTTACTAGCATTCGTCGATGTATGGGCTGTTAAAGTTCAACGTCCATTTTATACCTTAAGAGAGAAAGGCCAAGGCGGAGCTATCATTAGTGCTTCTACGGATTTCTCTGCAATCATGTTTAATCCAGCAAATATGGCAGATCATACCGAAGGCCACTTAAATATGGGTTTTGGAGGCTTTTTTACTTCTTCCTTTACAGAATTTCAGAGCGATTTTAAAGATTTTGCTGGCGAAGAAAATGACACGGCAAAGGCCATTAAATTTAATGATTTGGTAAATGAGTACGAGGGTGAGGAGTTTGCCGGTGGCTTTGACATTTATGGACTTTACTCTGGTACAAAATGGGGTTTTGGTTTCATTCCATTAAATGCAGAAGCGAATATTAAAGTTTACTCGGATCGATTTAAGATCGGTACCTATGTAGATAGCATGATGATGTTTGGTACAGGTAGAAGAATCAATGATAAATGGTCTTGGGGAACTACACTGAAGGCTGTTTACAGAGCTTATGCAAACTTAGAAATTACAGCAGCTGATATCGCAACCGTAGAGGAAGAGGATTTATTTGACTCTGCAGATGCCATTTCTGGTGCTACGGTTGATTTGGATCTAGCTGCAAACTACAAAGGTCCAAAAATCTATAATATTGATACCAAGTATAGTGTTGTGCTAAGAAACTTGGTGGACTCAGGCTTTAACATTAATCAAGATGGGCAAGGAAGTGTGCCGAAGCTTCAGAGAAGTTTAGATTTAGGTTCACAGTTTACTTTTAAAAAGGTATGGGTATTCACTCCTCAAGTACTATTTGATATTCGCGACATTGGAATTTCAGATTGGGATTTTCAAACAGGATATCACCTAGGGGCCGAGCTTCAATGGCATGCCTATAGTTGGTTAAAGGGCGCCTATCGAGTTGGTATTAACCAAGGCTACTTTACAGCAGGGATCAATATGCAAATGACCTGGTTCCGTCTAGATCTTGTAACTTGGGGTGAAGAAGTTGGAACAAAAGAAGAGCGCTCTGAATCAAAAAGAGTGGCATTAAATTTAAGTATGGATTTTTAAAAGAATCTGTTTTTAATGACTTGAAAGAGGAGCTGCAAGGCTCCTTTTTTTATTGTAAAAACTGTTGCCGTCTAGTTCGGGCATAGCAGTTTCATTTTATCCTTTTTAATTGCTCGCTATTTTCTCTAATAGATAACAAATGCCTCTTAAAATGAGGGGAAAATGTCAAATGTAGATGCTTTTTAGGGAAATTTGTATCGATCTGAGCCGAGATTTGGTTTGTTATTTCAATATTGTAGAGAAGTTTTATAATTAAGCTTAGCAGAGAACCTATTTCTTGTAAGCTGCCTTCCTTTGCTCTCAAGCCTTGCCTAGTGGCAATGGTTTCGTTGGACGTAAATTGTTTGGAGTTGTTATGCAAAAGGATATTTATAAACTAATTCTTTCGTTGTGTTTTTTAAGTTTTTTAGCAGCCTGTGAATTGACCGAAGAAGAACAAAATGCCATTTCTGATATCATTGGAGAGGATCAAAATCCTGGCTCTGACTTTGAATATGGACCTCTTGAACCAAACTGTCATCAGCAAATTTATAAACAACCAGAAGCAGAAATTTCTAAAAAAGTGGACCTTCTTTTTGTCATAGATACCTCAGGTTCTTTGGACAGTGAAAGACAACAAATTGGCGACGGTGTTGATGCTTTTTTATCTGCGCTTCCTAGCGATGTTGATGTAAACATTGGTGTTAGCTTAGGTCATGTTGGAAGTAGAGCGGGTAAACTCTATCGTAAATCAAGTGATGCACCTTTAGTTTTAAAATCAAGTGAGATGGATAGTGATGCGATTCGCTCGCAACTTTCCTATCGAATGAGGTATACAGCAGGAGAAGGAGCCTCCGATGGTGGGGAAGCAATGCTTTATTCCTTTTATAAAATGTTAGACCCAGACAATGTTCAAGCGGCGAAAGACGAAGGTTTTTTTAGAGATGAATCAGCTTTGGTAGTGGTATTTGTTACTGATGAAAATGACATTTGTGCTAGGTACCCTGATGGTGTTACTCCAGTGTATGATCCACAGGGATCTGAGGTTTCTGCCTTCAATAATTATTGTGGGGATGTCACTCCAGAAAGTGTCTTAGCAAAAGCTAATATTTTTGCTTCGGGCAAGCCTTTGGTTATGGCAGGGATCGTGTATCACGAAGAGTCTGTCGTACCTAGTGGTGGTGAGAACGAAATGGCTTACGGAATTTTAGAATTAATTGATCAGGCTTCCGGGGCAAAAATTGATTTAGCCGGTGGAAATTATCACATTGGTTTAAATCAAATTGGTAGTCTGGCAGTTAAAAAATTGAGTCTTAAGACGGACTTTGTCTTGGCGTCAAGTAATGTAGATGCTGAGACATTTGAAGTTAAGGTGGATAATGTAGATGTGCCTTTTAGTTTTAACGAAATCAATGCCACGGTGACTTTGACCGACTATGCAGGTATTGAAAATTCAGAAGTTTTTATTGGTTATTGTGAACCTCCAGAAGAGCCTGATTTGGTAGCTCCGGTGATTAGCAATTTAGCCGTGAATCAAATTACGGGTGGTAGTGCAGTGATTGAATGGAGTACCGATATCGCGGCAAGTAGCCAAGTAAAAATCACTCATGTAGCCAGTGGTTCTAGTGTATTGACAAACCTTATGCCGAGCCTAAAGACAGAGCACGCTGTGGGTATCCAGGGGTTAAATCCAGATACGCTTTATAAGATTCAAGCAATATCAGTAACGAATGGAATGGAATCTTATTCTGGCGAATTAAGTTTTAGAACGGGTAGAAGTATTAACTAAAATCGAAACACAAATTTAGTAACATAGCGACGATCTTGAACAGAGGTTCCTCCATCGTCGCCAACTTCTTCGGCGTAGGTTGCCATTTGAAACTGCGCCATTTCCATTGCAAATTCAAAACCTGCGGTCCATGATTTTTGATGCCAACCAGCTCTTAGAAAGAGAAGGTCGCCCATGTTTAGTTCCCAGCCAAAATGAGATCTTCTAGTGATATCATCTTCGGTGGCAGTATTTAGTGCATCTTTTAATTCGAAGGTTATTGAACTTCGCAAATAGTTGTCATGGATTGGAAAGAATGACAAGGCGGCATCGATGGTTTGCTTTGTGGCTTCTGGAGTATCGGTTTCACTACCAAGTTTGTATGTTGTATTACCAAAATCTCTCACTACGAAGGCGAGTGAGGGGAGAGTGGCCCAGGGAGCTGTTAGTATTAAACCAGCATCCAAACCAAGTCCTGTACCTGTTTTTTTAGCACTATCAAAGTCATTGCCACTGGTTCCCGTGGTGACATTATCTAAAAAACTCTCTTCTCTAGTAATGTATCGTCCACTAAATCCAAATTTTAGTCTTCCATCAAATAGACTAATGTTATAACCAAGTACGGCTGCAAAGTCGTTGCGGTAATTTAAGTCGATGCTTGTGCCATCAGCGCTAGTCAGCCCGTCATAAAAGCTTTTGTAGAGAACGCCGATTCCAAAGTTTTTCAAAACCAGGGAAGGAAAAAGCTGGTAACCAAAGTGACTAGACTGGTTGGCGTTGGTACCAAGTTCGTCTACGATACCTTGGGCGGTGTTCATGGATTCTAAACTTCCTCCACCAGAAATAAGAGCATTGGAAGAATCACTATTAACATGTATCTCTGGATCTATTAGTGTAACAAAGGCATTTCTAAGTTTTCCCATGCCTGCGGGGTTAAGTAAAAGGGCCGTTTCGTCATTTACCACGCCGATGCTTGCGCCGCCCATTCCTAGACCACGTACACCATTGTAAAACTCAACTCGCTCCGCAGCTTGTAGACTAATGTTTACGAAGCTTCCTGTCGCAATTACAAATAGGTAGGTTAGAATCTTCATTCCTTGAAGTAGATGTTTCATAAAGTTCTTTTCGGCGGAAACTGTTTCGAATTGATATTTTGAAAATGAAATTGGTCCTAGGTTGAGATCTCATTAGGCATTAAATGCCTAGACTACAGTTTTGTCCTTTTTTAACAATAGCCATCTGTATAAGAGCCTGGCTTATTGCTATACTAATAGTAGTGTGAGGGTTTTATGGGGCTTAGGAAGAGCTTATTATTACTAGTATCTTTATTTCTTTTTTCAGGTTGTGATAATTTATTTTTACCACTGGCTGATAAAACATCCGATGAGGCATTGTATGTAGATGCCATCGTAGCCAATGATGCTAACAACTACACTTTAGTGATCGAAAAAATCAATTCTATGTCTACTGCTTACCAAGCTCGAGATGATGTAAAGTATCTTCTTGCTTCTGCCTACGCAAGTTTGTGTGGTTTAAACTTTTTAAATTTTAGTGAAGCTTTTAATGGCCTAGGCTCAACAACCATGTTCGAGTTTTTGCTAGAGTATTTTACAGATTCCACAATTACAGAACAAGATTATTGCATTGAAGCAGAGCAGGCCTATGACGGTATTAGTACCAACACCACGGGAGACTACCTAAACCGAACCTATATTGCCTTTGCAAAAATAGGGGTGATTTTAAATAAACTGAATAATGATGCTGGTGCCGGAAACACAAACGATGGAAGCCTTGATCCTTGTGCTTTTGTTGATGTGGATGATGCGACTCATACCAATGATGTGAGTGAGCTTTATACTGGGTTTACCAGAGTGATTATAAATATTGGTAATGCTGGCTTAGATGGGGACTTCTCCTGCACAAATGTAGGAAGCATTGACTGCTCAAAAACAGATTCCTCTCTAGTAAATGATGACGAACGATTGTTAATTAAGAATTTAATCGACTCACCAGATCCTGGCTTAAATACTGGTTCTGGTTCGGATTGTAGTTAAGGAAGAATTTGGTAGCAAGGAAGGCTTTATTTATTCTAACGACTCTTTTTGTTTGCACTGCAAACACGGACGAGCTGTATGAAAGTGCGCGAAATGTTCGTGCATTGGGAATGGGTAATGCTTTTACCGCTGTGGCAAACGATGATTGGTCGCTAAATTATAATCCAGCTGGATTAAGCCAAGTTAAAGGCTATCATGTAAGTTTGTTGAGTTTAAATTTAGGACTTAACGGTACACAAGCCATTGAGACCATCGAAAACATTAGTAGTGCAACTGGCTCGGTTGGGGACCAACTTGCTAGTATAACAGGAGATCGCCTGTGGATTGCCTATAACGCAAATATGGCCTTTTATATGAAAAACTTTGGCCTAAATTATTTTTATGATGGTTATATTGATCCTTATGTGACCAATCCAGCTTTTACTTCTTTGAACATTAGCTATTATTTAGATCAAGGTTACGGCATGGGCTTCGCATTTGGCGGTAAAGATGTATCGCTTGGTTTTTCCTTCCGACGAATCACAAGAACAGGGGGATACATTCCTATCGGTGTGGATAGTCTTCAGAGTGTTACTTTTGATGAAATTTCAGATCAAATTAATTCCACAGGGGTTGGTTACGGATTGGATGTGGGGGTCTTATGGAAATTTGGCTCTGAGAGTCCAATGCGTTTAGGGGCGGTATATAAAAATTTAGGCAATACCACTTTTCAGGCAACAGGTTCATCAAGTTCAGCACCAACAGGAATCGATGCGGAAGTTGCTGTGGGTTGGGCTATGGATATTGATGCGCCCGGTATTACCATAACTCCTGCCTTCGATTACAAACATATTTTAAAAACAAGTGAGCCTTTGGCAAAAAAAATCCATTTTGGAGTGGAAGTAGATTTACCAATCATCACTGTTCGTGGGGGTTTTAGCCAAGGTTATTACACTTACGGTTTAGGGATCGGCTTGGGACCTTTGGATATTGAACTAGCAACTTACGGCGTAGAGCTAGGGGCTTATGCAGGGCAAGTGGAAGATCGACGATATATGCTAGAGATAAGTTCTGAACTGGGTTTTGATGTGGATTTAAGCTTTTCCGATTTTGGCTCTACAAATCGCCGTAAACTAAAGCAAAGACGCTGATGACGCAATAATCTAGGGGTGATTTTCGAAGCCTTAAAGTGTTAGAATCAGTCTTATGTTTTCATTTCATCCAGTGGGTAGCTCCCACGAAAAAAGAAAAATTTTAGAAAATTTAAATCCAGAAACGGATTCTATTTTGGTTGCTGATTTAAGATCAAAATTTGAATGGCAAAACCACTATTTAGAGAAATATCCTGCCATTGCAGAGGAATTTATTTTTCGACCTCAAGACCTGTGGAAAAAACTTTCTCACTACGCAGTTCCTGAGTTTCAAATCTTATCCAATGAGTATGTTAGCTCCTATTTGGCCAGTTTAATTTCTAGGAGAGAAGAAAGTTTTCTAAAATCTCCCAGTGCTGCAAAAACCTTGTTTGCCTATATGACACAATTGTCTTTTGTTTTTGAGCATCCTGAGGGTAGAGATTTATTGAAGGAGTGGTTTAAAGAAAACATCGAAGCCTTCCACCGTTGGGGCCACTGGTTTTTTGTGGCAGAAGAAATGTGGTTATCTTTAAAAGAAGAGAAAAAAATCCCTGTTTCTTGTTTGCCTGCTGTGTTGTTGAACTACATTGATGATTTAGAAATGATATGGAAACGAAAGCTTTACCTTGATTTGTCCTTAGAGATGAAGTTTGTTGAGGCAGAGCTTTTTGCCAAGATTGCTGAACACAACGAAGTGCATTTGATTTTTCCTTCTATCCAAGCCAATGAAACTTATGGTATGGAATTTTCTAGTTACGCGCCTTTCGAAAAGTTTTCCTATCAAAATAAGGACATTGATTCTTATTTGAAAGGCTTAAAGTACTGTGAATCAGTTAAGGCTGAAATAGTACGGGCGAAACGATTTACAAGTGCATTGTCTGAGGTAAAAGACTGTATACATTCGGTTCGTAAGTTATTAGAAGCATCGGTTCCTCCAGAGAAAATTGCTATCGTAGCGGGAGATATTGGGGAATACTGGCCGGTATTAAGAAACTATCTACAAAAAGAAGGGGTACCATGTTCTCGCCCTTACAATACGGGCTTTCAATCTTTGTTAAGTGTAAGTCAATGGCTTTCCAAATTAAAGTTGAGTATGCGTAATTGGCAAAAAGAAGATTTAGAGATATCCATTTATCGATCAGAAGAAAATCTACTTCCTTATAAAAAGTTTCAAGTTTTATATAGTAAAATTTATGGCGACGAGGATTTGTCTCGGGCAAAAGCGGTTTATGAGTCCTTTGAATCTTTACGAATGAATTCTAAAAACCAAGAGTTGAAGCGAGATGATTTTTTGCTATGGGCTTTACAGCATTGGCCGAGTAAAAGTTTTCCGGCAGGTCTGGAACAAGTGACCAAACAGTTTTTGGTAGATTGTCCTGGTGATCAGTTATTACGCCTACAAGATTGGTTATCCTATTTAGCGGGGGTAATCTCTAAAATTGAAATTAGCATTCAACCAGGAAACAAAGAAGGAATCGCCTGTTTAGATATCAGTTCTTTGGATTATGTAGATTTAGAGCATATTTTTGTTTTAGGTTTAAATGAAAATAGTCTTAAAAAGAACAGTCCATTGAAAGCCATCAATACTTCAGACCTATTATCGATTCGTGCGAACACTGGCTTTCCATTGAGCCCGGAAGAGAGTCGAAGTTTTGAATACTATCTATTGTGGAACCAACACAATAAAGATAGAAAGTTTTACTACTCCTATGCGAGTACTGACTTTTTAGGTGCTCTTTCTGCGCCAAACCTTCTTTGGATGGATGCAAAATCCGAAAAAAAGGAAGCGACCCAAAACATCGATAGCCCGGCAACTAGTCGTCTAGATGCACTCCAACAGCAGAGTCTTGATTTATTGCATGAAAAACTCGGTGGTTTTTCAAAACAAGGCATTGAAAGGGATTTAGGCTCATACCTTCCAAGTCCTAGAAAAATTCAGAATTTTTCAGCAGGTGGTTTTAAAGACTTTGTACAGTGTCCCTTTAAGTTTGCGGCAAGGTACTTTTTAAATTTACGTAGCAGCCCTGCGGTGGACTTAGACATGGATCGGATGAAAAACGGAAATATCATTCATAGAATGTTTGAGTTAGCAGTATCAAATTCCTTGCAAGCTGATGATGAAAATGGAATTTACGGCTTGGTGGATCGCTGTTTGCTTGAAGCACAACAAGATGGATCTCCTCTGTATTTCTTAGAGAGATATCGTACTCAATACATAAAGATTCTAAAAAAGTTTTTAGATTTTGAGGAGCAGTGGAAAAAAGATTTTCCAGCGACTTCCTATTATGAGCAAGAGTATTTACTGGATGTTTATTGGGATAAAGATAATAAAAAATTCAGTAAAGAAAACCATGGAGGTCCAAGGTTTCGAGCCATCGTGGATCGAATTGACCGTAAAAATAAACAGCTGGCAATTATCGACTATAAAAACTCTGGAGCTAGCTATCGTAATTTTTCTTCCTGGTTTCAAGAAGAAGATTTCCAGCTTTTATTTTATTCAAAAGTCCTACGGGATATTTTGCAAGAAGAAGGGATGGATGTTTACGCAGCCATTTACTACAGCGTTCGCCCCTTTGAAAGAAGCAAAGGCTTTGTCCGTAAAGATTCAGACCTTGATTTCTTGCCATCGCAGTCTCGAAAAAGAAATTTGATTGAAGCTGCGGAATTGAGTGAGGCGGAGGCTAGCTTGACTGATTTGATGTTAGACTTTCAAGAAAAGGTAGAGCAAAAAGGTGAGCTTTTTCCCGTTCCTTCAAAGCCCGAAGAATATTGTCCTAAATGTGATTGGAAACACTTATGCAGAGCCAAGCATCTGAATTTTTAAAAGAAACTAAAATCGTTCGAGCCGGAGCAGGGGCGGGGAAGACACGAAACCTTACCCTTCGAGTTCTTGATTGGGTAAAAGAGTTTTTTGAACAAGAAGGTCGAGCACCTAAATTGGTAGTGACTACTTTTACGGTAAAAGCAACGCAAGAATTGCGAGAGAGATTACTCTTATTTGCATCGGAGCAGGGGGACCCACTCTTAATTGATTATGTTCGATCTGGAAACTACCTGCAAATTTCAACCATCCATGGTGTGTTGAGTAGTTTCTTGCGAAAGTATGGCCATGGAATTGGCTTAGATTCTGGCTTTGAAGTAATAAGTGGGATGGACAATCGAAAATCCTATTTTTACTGGGCTCGACGAATCATGGAGAGCAATCCTTCCTACGAAAAGCTTTTGAGTGTTTACAATTTTTCAGACCTGGCAAAGTTTCTTGCGAAATATTACGAAGGCTATCTTTTGGGAAAAGATCTCAGCCCCACCACTTCTCAGGATATTGAATTGGATTTACAAAATCGCTTTCAAGATTTTCAGAGTCAATGTAAGGATGTGGGCCAAAGAGTTGTGAGTTTGGCGGAAGGGCACGATAGTAAAGGGAAGACCAAAGAAAACTGGATTCAATTGGGTAATGTTCTATTAAGTCTGAGTCAAATTGATTTCTCTGAGATGGAGGATACTTTTAGTTCAGCCATAGCACGAATATCAAGAAAACCTTCCAATCCGGCGAAGAACCCAATTTTAGATGATGCCACTCACAAAGAAGCTTCTGAGTTATGGGATCAAGTGAAGGATATGGTGAAATGGCCTGAAGAAATTTTTCCCTTTGTGGCTGATTACCAAGAGTTCAACGAATGTTTTCAGGATTTTGCAAATGAGTTTGTTGAAGCCTTTTTACAAGATCGTTTACAAAACTCAAGCATCTCAATGTCAGACATTGAGTTTTTTGCAGCCTATCTTTTAAGGAAAAACCCTGACTTTGCTTTGTCCTTTGCAAGTGAGTTTGATTACTGGATGATTGATGAGTTTCAAGATACAAGTCCTGAGCAATTGCATTTGTTAAAACACTTTATTGATGAATCTCCTTACTACTTGGTGGGCGACCCACAGCAAAGTATTTATTATTTTCGTGGTGCTGATCAAAGCTTGTTTCACAAGGAAGAAGAGAGGCTGCGCTCAGGAGAGGGCGGTTTTTTATTATTAATGAAAAACTATCGTACCAAGCCTGATTGTATGGAGTTCATCAATGAGTTTATGGGGCAGTTTGGTTTTGCCTCGATGGAAACCAGAGATTACAAAGAACACGAAGACCCAGAGCAAGCAGCAGCGGAATTTTTGATTGCCGACGAGCCTTTAGAAGAAAACTGGATGATCGCTAACCGTATCACTGAATTATTAAATGAAGGTGTTGCTCCTAGTGATATTTGTATTTTGAGTAGAACGAAAAAAGCGATGTTGGAAATTTCTGCTTGTTTGCAAGAAAAAGAAGTTCCTCACTACTTACATACTAGCGGATCTTTTTATGAAAGAAGAGAAATTTTAGACTTATTGGCCTTATTGAAGTTTTTAGTTCATCCGCATGATTCTCAAAACATTATAGAGCTTTTAAGAAGTCCCTGGTTTTTTGTCGATGATGAAAAGATCTTTGCGTGGGTTGAACAAAAGGAGTTTTCTTGGGAGCAATTAAAAAATAAAGAAGATGTTTCTATTGAAAGACTAGCGCTACTTAAAGAATTTGCTGAAGAGTACGGAATAAGTTCTGCATTAGAAAAATCCATTTTTGAAAGTGGTATATTGGAGAGTGCAAGAAAGTATGACTCTAGTGGTAAGAGGGAGGCAAACATTTGGAAGTTTCTCTGTGATCTTAGAGAAGGGGAGAGGAAGGCTTTCTTTTCTCCACTAAGTTATCTTCGTCGAGCAGAAGAGCTTGCCGAAGTTAGCAATGAAGGGGAGTTGGAGGCTGCGGCTGCATTAGAACCAAATCGCGTGCAGTTAATGACAATTCATGCTTCTAAGGGCTTAGAGTTTCCTCATGTTTTTGTTTGTCGAATGAATAAAAAGTCAAAGTTAAGCCTTACAATGGATTACTATGAAGACGATAAAAAGTTTTGTTTGCCTGTGCCGCAAGGAGAAGACGGGGTAAAAAGGCTACCATTGTTTAGTAAAGAAAAAATCAAGCAAATACAGCAAAAAGAAAAAGAAGAGTCTTTGCGTTTGTTGTATGTTGCCTTAACCCGTGCTGAAAAATGTTTGTATTTATCTTGGTCAGATAAAATCGAAAAAAACTCTTGGTTAGAAAATCTTTCCTGGGAACTTTCCGACGAAATATATAAGAGAGAGAAATATAGTTATTTGGTAAAACGCAGCTTTGAGAATGTGGTACTTGCTAAAGACTTGATGGAGCATTCTGATTGGATCGAGCAATGGCAGGGACAAGAGCAAGATTATTTCAAACCTTTAGAAACGGATTCTGTGTCAAAGCTTCTTGAGCAAAGAACAGAATATGGTCGCCAGCAGAAAAAAGGTGAAGAAGAAGATTTTTACACTGCGGAACATTTCAAGAAGCGAATGGATCGAGCTGCCGACGGAACTAGGCTTCATTCGGTTTTAGAAAATTACGTTGCGGCAGTATCGGTGCAAAAAGAAGATGAGTTTGTAGAGTCTTTGAGTGCAGAAGAAAGTGAGATCATTGATGCTCTACTTGCGATGGATGAAATCCCTTTCTCCGAATTATTTCATCGTGCTCAATTGGAGTGGGGATTTATATTAAAATTAGATTCTGGCAGAATCATCGAGGGGCAAATAGATTTTTGGGCTAAGGATGATTCAGATAATATCTGGCTTCTGGATTATAAAACGGGTTCTAGTGGTTTTTCAGACAAGGCCTTTGAGCAGCTTAAAATCTATGCTTTTGCTCTTCACAGGTTTTACCCAGAGGCGCAGATCAATATGGCAATCGCCTATGTTAAAGAGGGAAAAGCCTTGATTCAAAGCTATGATCCTAATCAGGCTTTACCTTGGTCCTGACTTTTGATCTGACCTAGGTTTAAAAGGAAGTTGCTTTCACTACTAGCTCTTGAAAAAGAATGCTAAACTTTAGTGAGTAGGGGAATCTCATTGAAAAAGACATTTTGGATCATCGGCTTAGTTTTGTTATGTAGTGTAAGTTCTTTTGCCCAGCAAGGTGGTGATGCTGAAGCTCCTTATTCTTGGGCTCTGGGCCTGCAAACGGGTCCCTATTTGCCGAATCAAATTCCCAATGTAACGGAAATTCAACCAACTACGATTTTAAGATTTTCTTTTCCTAGCAATGCGACGAAAGCCACTGAATATATGCTTTCAGCCTCTAATGCTGAGGGTGTTACCATTTATAATTTGAGCATTAGCAGTAAAACAGAGATGGTGATTGAAGGCGGCTTAAATTCTCTACTTTATATCGGTTTGGATGCTACGAGCTTTAAAACTCAATACAATGGCTCCTTCAATACAAAGGGAGGAGTTCATCTGGGGATTGGTCTATTGATGCCGATGGGTGGTGATACCAATTTTCGTATGGATATGAAGTTTAATTTTTCTAACCCTGGAACCGCACTTCAACTTGGATTTGGCTTTGAAATACGCTATCCTCAGGGCGATGCAGCCGCCGAGGGAAATTAAATGAGAAAAGAAGGCTTTTTTCGCGCCTATAGAAACCAAGAATTATTCTACCAACTCTGGAAGTCTCAAGAGCAGGTAGAGAATGTCATCATTGTTACTCACGGTATGGGCGAGCATTCCGAGTCCTACATTCATTTTTGTGAAGGAATGCTACCTGGAAATTATGTGATCTATGCATGGGATCTTCGCGGTCATGGAAAATCAGAAGGTAAGCGTGGAGTTGCCTCTGTAAATGAATATGTCGAAGATCTTGATCAATTCATTCGTTTTGTGAAGTCTCGTGAAGGAGATAAAAAGTATTTTCTCTTGGGACATTCAATGGGTGGATTGATTCAAATGAGCTATTTAATCAATAAAAACTCTAATGATTTTGCTGGTGCTATTTTTAGTTCGCCTTTAATGGGATTGAGTATGCCGGTCCCAGTGGTGAAGGATATGGCGGCGAAGATGTTGGTGAAGTTAATTCCAAATATAACTTTAAACAACGAGATAGATAACGAGTTGTTAAGTCATGATGTGAGTATAGTTCGCTCCTATGATCGTGATCCATTGAGGCATGATCAGGTTTGCCCAAGGCTATATTTAGACTTTTTGAAATGTTTTAAAGAATTCCAACAAAAGGCAGAAAAGCTTCAATTGCCTATTTTGATGCAATTAGCGGGGGATGATCGAATCGTTAGTTTAAAGTCATCCGAAGAAGTTTTTTCCTTGTTGGGAAGTGAAGATAAGCAAAAGATCGTCTATGCAGAAATGTATCATGAAATTTATAACGAAGTTGGGCGAAAAAAAGTATTTGAGGATTTAAAGGCGTGGATTGGCGAAAGAGTAGATTAGTTCTAGTTTCCCTAATAATAGGTATGACCTCTGCGGCTTGTTCAAGTGCTGGGAAGGCCAAGGAATATAGTCCTTCAGAGGAGTATATTCAAAGGGTCAAAAAACTAAGTATTAAAGACGAACTTTATTCGGGCTGGACAAATATTTTTCACTACAGTGCGACTTTGATTACCAAAGACATCTACGCAGAGCAAATTGAATTTCAATCCAAGGTCTATAAATGGACACAAGATGAGATCATAAAGCATCGCAGAAAAATGCTAGAGGAACTTGGAAATCAATCTAAAATGTTTATTAGCTTTTTTACTCCAGAGATTCGCTATAATGATTTGAATGAGCCAAAATCCATATGGCGTGTGTATCTGGTAGTTAATGGAACTCGATATTTAGGTGATGTGAAAAAGAACTCTCAAGCCTATCCAAGATTAAAAAGCATCTATCCAAAACATTCTCCGTGGGGTAAGGCTTATGATGTTTCTTTTGCTGTGCCTTACGAGAGTTTAGAGAGGGCAGATAGCATTGATTTAGTCATCACAGGAGATCTTGGGCTTTCTGAAAAAAGCATACCTGTGCACTTAATCAAAGCTGAGATTAACTAATAATCGTTGAGTAGGCCTCGTCTTCAGATATTTCTGGGTAATCAATATTATAGTGAATCCCTCTAGATTCTTTTCTTTTTCGTGCGCATTTAACGCTTAAAAGTGCCGTGGTGGTTAAGTTTCTAAGTTCTAATATATCTCGATGCATTTTGAAATCCCAATAGTATTCTCCGACTTCAGAGATGATAGCTTCCAATCTTTGTTGGGCTCGATCCAGGCGTTTGTTACTGCGAACAATGCCTACGTAGTTCCACATCAGTCGTCGAACTTCATCCCAGGTGTGAGAGATTACAATCATTTCGTCTTTGTCAGTTTTGCTATGATCTTTCCAGGCTGGAACTTTTAAATTTTCTGGGAGTTTAAAATCAGCAGAGCGACTCAAGTTTTTGTGCGCGGCTTTTTGCGCGAAAACGCAACATTCAAGCAGTGAATTGCTTGCGAGACGGTTAGCTCCATGTAGGCCTGTGCAAGCAACTTCGCCAATGGCACTCAAGCCAGCAATGTCGGTCATAGCATCTTTATCGGTTAAAACTCCTCCGCAAAGATAATGAGCTGCTGGAACAACAGGGATGGGTTCTTTACGAATGTCTATTCCTAGTTGTAGACATTTTTCAAAAATACTTGGGAAGTGAGCAAGGAGGAAGTCTTCGTCTTTGTTTTTTAACTCAAGATAGGCGCAGTCGGCACCGGTTCTTTTAAGTTCCTCATCGATTCCTCGGGCCACGATGTCTCTTGGCGCCAAGCTGCCGAGAGGATGTTTTTCGTCCATAAAGGCAGAGCCTTTTTCATTCACTAATACAGCGCCTTCTCCACGCAAGGCTTCTGTAATTAGAAAGTTCGCAGCGTGGTGGTGATATAGGCATGTTGGGTGAAACTGCATAAACTCCATATTTGCGATTCTAGCGCCAGCTCTATGAGCAATGGCAATTCCATCGCCGGTGGCTCCGTCCCAATTGGAGGTGTATAGATAAATTTTTCCAGCGCCACCGGTAGCTAAAATGGTGAAGTTTGCACCAACAGTAAATACTTTGGAGGTTTTCACGTCTAGAATATAGGCCCCGAAGCAACGGTTTTGTTCATTGGGTTTTAGGTGTAACTTTTTAGAGGTGAGTAGATCAACTGCGCAAGCTTCCTCGAAAATTTGGATGTTTGGGTGTTCTACTGCTTTTTGTAGTAGTTTTTCGTGGATGTCTTTTCCTGTGTGATCTTGTACGTGCAGCACTCTTCTTTCTGAATGCGCGCCTTCTTTGGCAAGGTGAAGCTGGTTTTGAGAGTCGCGATCAAACTTCACGCCCCATTTGGTTAAATGAGAAATGGCATCTGGGGCATTTTCAACAACTTGTTTTACCACTTCTGTGTCGTTGAGGTTTGCTCCAGCGGCCAAAGTGTCTTGGATGTGTTTTTCAAAGCTGTCTGACTCTGACATTACCGCAGCAATGCCTCCCTGTGCCCAAGTAGAATTGCAGTTTTGCATTTTACTTTTGTTTATGATGATTACGCTTTCTTTTTTAGCCACTTCTAGGGCGTAGTAGAGTCCAGCGAGGCCAGTTCCAATGATTAAATGCTGAGAATGAAAATCCATGATCGATAAATTAGCACATGACAGACAAAGGGCTAGTCTTTTTTAAGTAGATAGGCTGGTTGATAAAGAAAAATTCAACAAAACTTGCCCGAAAGAATATAGAAAACTACAATATTACCAATTACTTAGACTTTTTGCTAAAGTAATCTTGTGTTGGTCAAATTCTGCAGGGGAGAATCAGGGATGAGGTTTAGTATTTTAGCCAAGATTGGTTTGCTATTTACGGTGGTATTAGTAGGCGCCATGGTAGCTGTTCTGTGGAATACGAACCGAGTTTTTTATAACGATAAGCAAGCTTTTGTCGTTGAAATAAACTCGAAACTTTCTCAAGGGGTATCACAGTTGATGGAAGAGAAAGTGGGGAGTTTGATTTCTAAACTCGCGATTTTTGCCTCTAACTATCAATCCCTCTCTGAGCAACAAAAAAAACAAGCTGGAGTGAATTCTGTTTTATTTAGTCAGTACGATGATTTTTACGGAATCATGTCGGTGGACCCTGGTTCCCGAAAAGTTGCTTGGCAAGTGAGTAATGATTTGTCTGAGGCAAAGTCTTGGCCAATCGGGTTTATGGATTCCCTAGTGCAAAACTTTGCCCTAGAAAAAGCTACGGATACAGGTTTATATTTTCAGCGTTTGTCCTCACCAGAGGGCTTACCAATTTTTGCAGTATCCATTCGCGCGCAAGTAGAAGATTCAAACAATAAAAATGTCTTAAAAGATACAGTTTTAGTTGGATTGGTAAATTCAAACCTATTTGCCGGAGTAGTGAACAACTACAAAGCTTCCTTGAACACTGCCTTTTTGGTAGATGCTTCAGGCTTTGTTTATGCTCATCCCAACGAAAGAGTGCTTGGTCAGGCTTTGATTGAAAATCAAGTGGTCAAAGAAATTCAACAAACGGCTAAGCCAGCAGGTGCCGGGGATTCTTATAAGGATGAAATCGGTGACACTGTAGCCGCGGGTTATGAAAAAATTGGTAACACCAATTTGTATGCGATTATCACAACTCCAAGAGAGGAAGCCTTTCGTGCTGCGGATGAGCTTTTTAAAACTTTATTGGTCATTGGAATTGGAGTATTGGTTGCTGGTTTGGCTTTGAGTTTAATTTTTACACGACTCATTACAAAGCCTTTGAAAGACCTTAAGAGTGTTGCTGCAGAAATTGGTTCAGGAAATTTTGAAGTACCAGTGAATGTTAAGTCTAGAGATGAAGTGGGTGAGCTTGCGGGGAGCATTGGGCAAATGGCTCAAAGTTTGATTGAACGTGAAGAGCAGTTAGAACACTCTAAAATGGCACTGGTGCAATCAGAGAAAATGTCTGCGTTTGGACAATTAAGTGCTGGTATTGCCCATGAGGTAAAGAATCCTCTGGCTGGTATTTTAGGGCATACGCAATTGGCGAAGGCTAAAGTAAAGAACGATGATATGAAAAAGCATTTGGATATCATCGAATCGGAAACTCGAAGAACAAAAGAGATCATCGAAGGTCTAATGAAGTTCGCTCGTGCGGAGAAGCTTGAGTTAAGTCCAACCAATATGTGGGATGTTGTGCAAGCAGCGGTAGATTTGGTGGAACACCAGTTGTCTTTAGCGGGTGTTAAAATCTCTCGTTCGGTGAACAGAGTTCCTTGTGTTCTTGCTAACGGAAACCAAATTCAGCAGGTTATGTTAAACCTTATGATGAATGCAGGCCATGCCATGGAAGACTGTGAGAATAAGTCTTTGCATATCTATTTGGATCATATCAAAGAAGAAAAGCTTGTGCGTTTAAGAATTGAAGACACAGGTCATGGTATGCCTGAAGAAGTTAAGAACAAAATTTTCGAGCCATTCTTTACAACGAAACCAGCAGGGAAGGGAACTGGCTTAGGTCTTTCTGTTTCCGTTGGAATTGTTCGTGACCACAAAGCAAATATTTATGTGGAGTCTGAAATTGATGTAGGAACCACTTTCTTTATTGATTTCCCAGAGGCTGAAGAGGCTGAGTTGCCTGAGTCTGAGTATATGCCAAAGTTTGGAGATGACAGTGCCGAGGCGCAGGTTCCAGTGGCAAAGTCAGAGCCAGCAGCGGAAAAAGAAGAGCCTTTGATGGCTAAGCAAATAAATGAGTCCCAAGACACAGAAGCTTTGGATGATGATTTGACTGAAGAAATTCCTAGAGAAAAAGTTGTGGTCGAAGAGCCAGTTCCTGAGGCTGTGGTGGAAGAGAATTTGGCTGACGAAGAAGAAGATGAAGAAGATGATTTTCAATTTGCCGCGCCAGATACGAACTTAGGTTCTTCTCCGGTGGAAGAGAAATCAGATGAAGGTGGTGTGTCGGCACTGGATGCTATTGCGGGTTTCTCGGATGAGGACGACGAACCGAGTCTGGAAGATAAAACAATGATTGAAGAAGTACCAGATATGCCGTCAGTGGATTCTAAGCAAGGCGATGAAACTGAAGTTGCTAAGGCAGAGGAAGAAAAAGTGGATAAACCAGCTTCGTCCTTCCAAGTAAAAATTCGTAAACCAAAATTAAAGGGGTAGAGTAGGGTGTCTATTGAGAACTTAAGAGAACAGTTTATGGTGTACATCGTGGATGATGAAGCATCCATTCGCTCTATTTTAATGGAAGCTTTGGGAGATGCGGGTTATCAGGTTCGTGATTTTCCCTCTGCGGATGATGCTTTTAAAGTAATTCCAGAAGAGCCTCCACATATCATTTTAAGTGATATTCGAATGCCAGGAATGTCAGGGATTGATCTTTTGGGTAAGGTGCGCGAGATCTCTGAAGACATCCAATTTATTATTATGACCTCTCATGCTTCGTTGGATACTGCATTGCAAGCCATTAAGCTGGGTGCCTATGACTACTTACATAAGCCATTTGAGGACTTAGGGGATGTAATTGTAACGGTAGATCGTACGGTAGAAATGTTGTTTTTGCAGTACCAAAACGAACAATTGCTTGAAGAGCTAGAGAATAAGAACAAAGCTTTAACTTCACTAAATTCAAGGATATCTAAAGAAAAAGAGGAAATCCAAAAAATCAATCACCTAATGTCTGAGCTTTCTAAGACAGCTGAAGTGACTCAAGTAGTAGATATCTTTTTAAAACAAAGTGCAGAGATTTTAGAGGATGCTTCTATTTTATTTTTAAAGCATCTACCTTCTTATCGCTCATTATCGGTTTCTCAGGCGCATAATGTTGATCCTCAAAAGGTTCGTGGTGCAGGGATTTCCTTTAAAGAGCTTAGTCAGCAAGATTACATTCAAAGAATTAGTAGTATCGCCGATGCTCCTGAGTTGGCTGAAATGCTGGTTCAGGTTTTTCAAAAATCAGAGTATGTAGTATTTCCTTTGAGCATTGAAAATCAACTAGCAGGAGCTTTTGTATTCTTAGAAGAAATCCATGACATGCAGTCTTTAAGATTATTAGAGAGTTTTGTACAGGTGGTACAGGCCTTTTATTTTAATGCTGTAATGCAAAGAAGAATTCATGATATGGCCATTAAAGATCCATTGACTACTTTATACAATCGTCGTTTTTTCAACGAAAGAATTGAAGAGGAAATCAATCGTTCTAGAAGAACGAGATTTCCATTGTCTTGCATTTACTTAGATATTGATCACTTTAAAAAGTACAACGATCAGAATGGACACCAAAGTGGGGATGTGTTATTAAAACAAATCTCTGCTTTGATGAAAAAGTCGAGTCGTAAAACAGACATTGTTGCGCGACTAGGTGGTGAAGAGTTTTGCATACTTTTACCTCATACGGATGCAGAGGGTGCCGCTATTAAAGCTGAAAAACTGAGACGCTTAGTGGAAGGAACTAACTTTGCTAATCGTGAAAAGCAACCCATGGGATTTGTATCAATTAGTGTGGGGGTAAGTGAATACCCAAGTCACGCCCACGATGCAGATGCTTTGGTGAAAGCTGCGGATGATGCTCTATACAATGTAAAAGAAAGTTCACGTAACCGTGTGGCTTTGGCTAGTGTAGGGGAAGGCTTTAAGCGGGATTTTGAACCACTTCCTGTTCCTAAAAAGGAAGCCTACAAGAAATAAACGAAAAAGGATTGAATGCATCGCCGAACCACTGCCACTATTAATTTGTCGAATCTTCGCTCAAATTTGAGGGAAATTAAAAAACATTCTCATTCTGAAAAAGTTTGCTTCATGATCAAAGCCAATGCTTATGGTCATGGGCTTGTTGAGGTGGCGAAGGCCTGCGAAGAAGTGGTAGATAGCTTTGGAATTATATCCTTAGAAGAGGCCGCCGAATTACGAGTTTCTGGTGTAAAGGCGCCACTTTGGTTGTTTTCAAATTTATGGAAAGAAAGTATTGCTGATTTAGAAAAATTGTCGGTGACACCAGTCATTGGTGATTTTTCAAGTTTGGATCATTTTTTATCGAATTCCAGTTCAGATAAAAAATTTCACTTAAAGTTTAATACCGGAATGAATCGATTTGGCTTTCGTCTAAATCAAAAAGACCTGCTATTGCAAAAGCTTGAAGGTTTTGAGGGGCGAGTGGAAGGTTTGGCCACTCATATGTTGGATGGAAATGCCTACAGAGATGAAAAGGGCGCTTGTAGTCGTCAGCTTCATGAGTTTAAAGAGTTTTTGCGTGCATTTCCCAAATTAGCCAACAAACAACTTCATATTTATAAAAGCGCTCCTGCCTTATTAAATGATCCACCGATTCATACTGACGAATATTTTCAGTGGATACGACCTGGGATCGCTTCCTATGGTTGCCGTCCTGAAACCTCATTTCCAGTTACATGTAATTTAAAGCCAGTTATGCAACTTGAATCTTGCTTGTTGAGTTTTCAAGAAATTAAAGCTGGGGAAAGTGTTTCTTATTCATCAACTTGGACAGCAGAAAGAGATTCTTTGATTGGTGTTGTGCAGATTGGTTATGCGGATGGATTAAAACGTTGCCTATCAAACAAGGTATCGTTTTTGGTTGCCGGGCAGCGAGTACCACAAGTAGGCAATATTTGTATGGATTATTGTATGGTGGATCTGACCAAGGTCAGGGACCAAGTTAAAGAGGGGCAACAAGTTGTGATCTTTGGTCAACAAGCTGATAAAATAATAAGTGTTGAGGAGGTGGCGAGTTTAGCTTCAACCATCCCTTACGAGATTTTAACTTCCATAGCATCAAGAGTGAATAGGCAGTATAAGGAAGATGAAAGTAGAGAAGAACCTACAAGATAATTTTATTTTCCAATCTCTAACTCATATTGGAAGTTATTTTTTATTTACCAAACAAAGTATGCAATGGCTATTTCGCTCACCATATCGTTGGCCTGAGTTTTTTAAGCATATGGAGTTTATTGGCAATAAATCGGTGTTTATCATTTGTCTTACCGGTTTTTTCACTGGAATGGTTTTGTCCTTCCAAATCTATTTGGGTTTTAGTTTGATCAATGCGGAGAATTTGGTGGGGCCAACAGTGGGGCTTGGTATTTTTCGTGAACTTGGCCCAGTCTTAACAGGCTTGATCGTTTCAGCTAGAGCGGGTGGGGCAATGGCTGCTCGCCTAGGAACCATGCGAGTTACCGAGCAAATAGATGCCTTGGATGTAATGGGCATTAGTCCTTTACAATATTTGGTTAGTCCGAGGGTTTTCGCAGCCACAATTTGTATGCCTTTACTTACTGCTATTTTTGATGCTGTCGCCATGTTGGGTTCTTATTTGTTGGGAGTGCATTTTCTTGGTTTAGATGAAGCTCTATTTATTGATAAAGTTAATAATATGATCGATCCAAGCCATATCAATGAGGGGCTTTTTAAGGCAGCGTGTTTTGGTTTTATTTTTGGAACAGTTTGTACATACCAGGGATACAATGCCAAGGGCGGAGCTCGCGGAGTAGGTGACGCCACCAATGCTGGTGTGGTAATCTCAATGGTGAGTATTATTGTCATGGATTTTTTCCTGACAAAGTTGATTAGAATTTACCTTGGCTGGACGAGTTTATGAATGCGGTAGAGATCCAAGAATTGAAAAAGACATTTGATGGTGAAAACTACGTATTAAAAGGTTTGAACCTGCAAATTGAGAAAGGCAATATCGCCTGTATCATTGGATTTTCGGGTACCGGAAAGAGTGTGTTGTTAAAACATCTTTTGGGTTTATATAAGCCAAGCTCAGGTGTAATTAGTATTCTCGGTAAAAACATTGCCGACTTACAAGATTCAGAGATGTCTAGTTTTCGTTGTAACTTTGGGGTGTTGTTTCAAGATGCCGCTTTGTTTGATGATATGAGTACGCTAGAAAATGTCATGTTTCCCATTAATGAGTATCGTAAAGATTTGTCCTATAAAGAAAGAAAAGAATTGGCATCGGCCAAATTGGATCAAGTGGGCTTAGGAAAAGAGCATTTTAATAAATTGCCTTCACAAGTTTCTGGAGGAATGAGGAAGCGAGTGGGTCTAGCTAGAGCCATCGCCCTAGACCCTGATATTATTTTATATGACGAGCCAACCACTGGACTAGATCCTATTATGACGGAAATGGTGGATGATTTAATACTTTCGACCCATAGATCAAGGACCGGAATTACCTCAATTGTTATCACACATGACCTACATGCAGCCTTTCGTTTAGGTGATGAAATTGCCATGTTGGACAAAGGCAAGGTATTATTAAAAGGGACTGCGGAAGATTTTTTTAATACCGATATAGACTTAGTAAAGCGCTTCGTTGAAAAGGGAGTAAAAAAGACTTGAACATCTTTAGTACGGCAGAATTTAGAGTAGGAGCTTTGGTCACCACTGTGTTGGTGTTGATTGCTGTTATGTCTATGCAAGTCAGTGAAGATCCTGGTTATTTAGGGGATTCAAAAACCATTTGGTTTGAGTTAAAAGACGCCGCCGGTCTTCTGAAAAATTCATCGGTAAAAATGGCAGGGATTAATGTCGGCGTAATCAAAGACATCCGCTTGCGAAATGGAAAAGCTTATGTGGAGTTAAGGTTGGACGATGAAATTCCAATCACCACAACTTCAAGGGTGGAGATTCGTGCAAACGGAATTCTTGGCGACAAATACATTGAATTGGTCACAGATGACCCGGAAGATCCAAAACTTCAAACCGGTTCTCAGTTATTAAATGTTCAAGACAGTAGTTCATTAACCTCTTTAATGTCTAGTGTAGGGAAAATCACAGGTTCCTTAGAGGAAGTCGCTAATGCTTTAAAGGATGCTACAGTAGAAGGAGACAATTCTACAAGCATCGGTCGTATCGTTAGTAATATCGAAGGTTTCACAAAAGATCTAAAAGACATTTCTGGAGAAAACAAAGATAAGCTAGGCAATTCGATTGATTCTGCAGAGCGAATTTTAGCCACTCTTGATGAGTTAATTAATGATCCATCTGAGGATGGTTTTAGAGTGGCTTGGTACAAGGCTACCCGGGCTATGGATCGAGTGGATACTTCAATGAAAAACATTGAAGAGATTACGCAAAAAGTGAATGACGGTGAGGGGACCTTAGGGCGATTGATCAATGACGATGAAACTGTGGTTGAGTTAAATACGGCCATAAAAAATGTGAATCAATTTATCGGTACTAGTAGCAATCTACGAACTACCATTGATTTTCATACCGCAAATGTTTCTGCAGTAGGTGGTGCTAAAAGCTATTTAAGTGTTCATCTTCAACCTGGATTGGATCGTTATTATGAGCTAGGTATTGTGGATGATCCTGCTGGTAATAGAGAGGTGAGAGTAACCACTACTGAAACGGGTGGCTCAACTAGTACTGAAACCGTGACAGATGTTTTTCAAAATGAAATTAAATTTACCGCCTTATACGCTAAAAAGTTTTTTAATTTTACAATTAAAGGCGGGATAATAGAAAGCACTGGTGGGGTCGGTTTAGATTACTATTTTTACAAAGATAAATTTAGGTTAACCACCGAAATTTTTAATTTTGAAGAAACCAATCTTCGCTCCTATGTAAGGTGGACTCCTTGGAGAGGTATCTATTTTGTTGGTGGTGGAGAAGACTTGTTAGATCAAGGTGCGGGAGTTTCTTCCTACATTGGTGGAGGAATATACTTAACCAATGATGATATTAACCTTTTGATGACAGGGCTAAGATTTTAGAGTTTAGGTAATATGGTAGCAGAAAGATGTTCAAAATGTAATCGGGAGATGGAGGCTCACTTAGATGGAAGTGATTCTACATTGTGCTATCTTTGTATAGGGGAGGGCATGAACCTCCTTGGTCTCATTGAAAGTCTTGATCGCTCTGGCCTAAAAGAAATTGACCGAAACTCAAAATGTGCGGTTTGTAGTCGCCAAATGATCACAGGGGATGAGGCTGTTAGCTCTGATCATGGCTATGTATGTAAGCCCTGTGTTTTCTTTTTTCAAAAAAACTTAGAGATACCAATTAATGTTCAATTGGCTGAGGCGAAGACTTGGCTTTTAAAAACAAGTTTAAAAATAACAGGTCCATTTAGTGAGAGTAGGATCATCATGGGAATCGAAAACCGTGAGATCAGTTCATTGGATGAGCTTTGTAAGACCAGAGGCTTTTGGAAATATGTAAGAGACTTAGAAGAGTTTTCTGGAGTCCTTAAAGAAGTACAAACGCTTACGAATCGTCATGACCAAGAGACAAAAGATATCACTCAAAGTATTCGAAGCGTAAATTTTGCCACCGATCCAGGACATGGTAATCGTAAAAAGCCCGATGATATCATTGACGTGACCCCGAGAAAACTACAAAGCATGACGGAGAACTCGGCCTTTGGAATCTTTGTTAAAACGAGATTGCTACCTGCAATTATTGTCTTGGCCGCAGTTTTGGGTGGAGCTTATGTTTATAAAAATAAGCCACAAAGTTTAGAAAATATTGTACAAGATAATTTTGATGAAGAAACTTCTCGTGAGCAGTTAGAAAAACTTTTTAAAAGTGGTAAGTATTTTGCTTTTCAAGAGATCGCTACTCGCCTTGAAGTGAATGGTTTCAAGTTATCTACACAGGAATTGGCTTGGTTGATCCAAAGCTATCTTGCAACCGATGATGTATTTAGTGCTGAGTTGAATTATAAAAAAATGAATGAGCCAGAGTTTGATTTGCAAAAAACTTTGTTGGGAAGTCGAATTGAGTTTTTGAAATCGGCAAGTGCGAAGGCTCATCAAATTTTGGCGCAAAAATCAGGAAAGTTTTCAGACGACAATAAGCTTAATATTAATCTCTCCTATCTAGAGGCATTGGCTGGCAATGTTGATAAGGCCATTCGTTTAGTTCCAGACAGAGTTAAATTAGAGGAGTTAAATTCCAATCGCGCAATTTCGGAGTTGTTTGCTTATTTGAAATCAAACAAGCAAATGAGCTTTACTCGTTTGAGAGAATTTAAAAATGACATTGCACAAATGTTAGATGCAGCTCCCAGTTTCTACATCTTACTCGGTGTAATGTACCAAAAGGCAGGGAAGGAGATGGAGGCCATGGAATTATTGGCAAAAGCTCTAAACCAAAACCCTGATTACACGAATAAATTTATTCAAAATGAAGAGTTGATCCCTTATGCGGATCGTTGGAATATGTTGGATACTGTTGCTCGAAATTTAGAGCTAAACGATCAGGCCATGTTGTTGGCATTACGTTCATTAACTGCTTATAAAACCAATGATCGTGCTCGTGGAAAACAGTTAATGATCGACGCATCTAAAATAAATCCTAAAAATCAATTGTTACAAGATTGGATCAAGTTTTTTGACAATCAAAATCTAGAAGTGAGTTTGCCATTGGACCCTATAAGCATAGAGTCTGCTAGCCCATTTCGCTTGAGTATGCTTGCAGACCAGTGTCTGCAGGCTAATAATTTAAAGTGTGCCCAGCAAATTTTAATTCGTCTCAGTCAACTTGATGCAAACGATGTCTATAGTCTAGAGCGTTTAATAAAGGTGAACGAGAAGTTAGGTTTAAAAGAAGAGTCTAAAAGGCTGTTTCAAAGAGCTATCGCCATTGCTCCGAGGTATATTCCATTTATCGAAATGGAAGAAAGGTTCTTATGAGAAGTACTTCTTGGGTATTTCTCTTATTTCCAGTTTTTCTTAGTTCTTGTCTATTTGGTGATGATGAACCACAAGAAGTGATCGAATACACAAAAGCAGACTTAAGAGCGTCTGTTACCAATCCAGAAGTTCCTTCCAGGCTATGGGAAATGGTAGAGGATCAGTATTCAAAGGGATTGAAAATCGATGAATACTCCGAAAAATTAGATAGAGAAAAAACAAAACTAGAGGCTCCCAAGAAGGTTTTTGAAACCACAGTATTTTTAAAGGAGAAAACCCCAGGTGCATTGGCTGGTTATAACTACGCCCTAAATTTAGGGAGCTCAGGGAACCTCTTGGATCTTAAAGACTATTTAAGCGAAACTAAGTTTGGTAGCTTTTATCTCGACATTCAGCTGTCTCCATTGAGCATAGGGGACGATGGAACGTCTAAAGCATTTCGAGTTTTTCATTTATCAAACGTAAAAAGACTAAAAATCGGTAATGAGATTTTAGGCGGCGGCTGTAACGAATTCCGTGATATCACCAAGTTTTTTATTGAAAGCCAGAAAAAAGGTGGGATTTTAGTGAGCGCCAAAGGTGGAAGGCACCTAAGTTTATTAGCTGGAACCTTTGTTTTTGTTGCCGTTGATGCAGAAACTCTGTATTTTTCAAGCTTAGTTGTTACCGACTCTCGTTTTGAGAAATTTCTATGTAGGAAGTAAAAATGCAAGAATTAGTATCCGTAAACTCTGTGATTAGTAAACCACAAGATGCGAAAATTTCTGTTTATGACAGAGGTTTTTTATTTGGTGATGCCATTTATGAAGTAACTCGATCTTATGGCAAAGTTTTTTTCATGATTGAAGAGCATATCGCTAGATTGCGTAGGTCTGCTGAAAGCATCCAATTGGATTTAGGAAAAACTGACCAGCAAATCATAGAAGAAATGTATGCTTTGGCAAAAGAAGGTGGGGAAGAGGATGTTTACATCCGTTTGCAAGTATCAAGAGGTACCTGTGCCTTTAAACAAGTAAGTATCAAACCCCAAAACACTAGTTCTGCAAATTATGTAATGTATTTACACAAACTCAAAAACTGGGATTCAAAGTATTATGAACAAGGAATTTCTTTAGGTATTTGCAAGACTCTAAGGAATTCTAAAGATGCGATGGATCCAAATATTAAATCTGGAAACTATTTAAATAATATTCTTGGCCTCCTTGAAACGGATGAAGACTTCGATGACTGTATCATGTTAACCAAAGAAGGAATGGTTGCTGAAGGTTCTACTTTCAATGTTTTTATGGTGAAAGATAACGTCATTTATACACAACCAGATGACTTTGACATTTTACAAGGAATCACTCGCAAGATCCTTTTAGAGCTATGTGAAACTCACAATTTACAACTTGAAAAAAGAGTGTTTAGTGTAGAAGAACTATTAAAGGCTGATGAGGTTTTTGTAAGTTCTAGTACTAAAGAGGTGATGCCGGTAATTAAGATTGGTAAAAACAGTTACCAAGCGGGTGGTGGAGAGATTAGCAAGCGATTGGCGGGGCTTTACAAGGACTATGTAAAAGACTATTGCGCTAAAGCCAAAAAGGATCATCCGATTGACTTCTAAGCAAATGCTTCGATTTTTACGCTATATGCGTCGAAGAAACCAGCGCAATGAGATCTTGTCCCAAGCGGCTGCTCTTAGTTTCTCTTCGGTGCTTGCCATTATCCCAATGCTGGCATTGGCTTACTTTAGTTTTTCTGCTTTGGGTGGCTTTGACAAAATTGAATCCTTAATGGAGACCTATATCATCAATAATATAGCTCCGTCTTTTGCCGAAAACTTGAAAGAATATTTAGCGCAAATCAAAGAAAACGTATCCGCCAAAACCATGGGGGTTTTTGGTTTGATCGCTTTTTCGGTGACATCCATTTTAACCATTTCTAAAATAGAAAACACCTTAAATCGAATTTGGGGAATCCATAAACCCAGGTCTCTATTTAAGAAAGGGATTCTGTATTGGGGAATGATCACCTTAGCTCCAATTTTACTGGGAACTTCCTTTTATCTAAGTACCAAGTTAATGACCATGATACGTTTTGATGCTCTTAGTAGTTTATTTGCTTTTGTATCAGGGACTATATTACCAGTTCTATTTTCTGGTTTGGCTTTTTCAAGTCTCTATTGGTTACTTCCAAATTTTAAAGTAAAGAAAAGAGCGGCCTTTAGCGTAGGTTACTCAACGGCATTTGTTTTTGAAATAGCCAAACAACTTTATAGTTATTATGCGGCGGTGGCTCTAGGAAATAGTTTTTATGGGAGCTTGGCTGTCTTACCGGTCTTCTTGTTGTGGCTCTACGTTGCTTGGGCCCTGGTTTTAATGGGAGCCGAAGTTTGCGTTTGGGTACATTACAAATTTGACGGTGGTACTTGGGATGTAGGAGAGTCTTATCATCCTTATTTACTCGTAGACCTTTTACAACGAATTCACTTACAAAATGAACGTGCCGAGGCTCAGTCCTTGAGCTTTTCAAGGATAGTGAAAGAGTTTGATGTTTCTCCTGAGGAGCTCTTGCGTCATCTGGTGTGGATGGAAGATCAAAATTTAATCATGCAGGTAAAAACCAAGGACAAGGAAGCGGTCGCTTACGCTCCAGTTCGAAGGGAAAGATCTAAAAACCTAAAAGCTTTCTTTGAAAAATACTCGCTTGTAGATTACCCTTCCAAAGAATCTTGGGCGTCGCGCCAAAGAGAGTATTTTTATAATCAGGAAAACTATGATTGATTTTTTAAAAGCCTATATGAAATACGATCCAGCCGCTAAATCGATTTTAGAGGTGGCATTGTTGTATCCCGGCCCCAAAGCCATATTTTGCTATCGTATTGCTAATGGTTTTTATCGCTCCAACTTTTTCTTCTTAGCTAGATTATTCTCTGAAATAGGGCGTTTAATAACAGGCATTGAGATTCATCCCGGTGCTCAAATTGGTAAGCGCTTGGTTATCGATCATGGAATGGGCGTGGTCATTGGAGAAACCTCAATTGTCGGCGATGATTGCGTGATTTTTCATGGTGTTACCTTAGGAGGGATGGATTTTCAGCAGAAAAAACGTCATCCAACTTTGAAAGATCGTGTTTTAGTGGGGACGGGGGCTAAGGTTTTAGGGCCAATTACCTTGGAAGATGATGTGCATGTTGGGGCAAACTCTGTGGTATTGAAAGATGTTGCGAAGGGCCAAACTGTCGTAGGAATTCCGGCAAAGGTAAAATAAGTATTCATTTATATTTTTTTGTTTTGTGAATGGCTTTTCAGCAAGCCCGGCACTCAAACTCCCGTTTGCTATAGCGCTGCCTTCTGTGCATTGTTAGCGCCTAATCTTAAATGACTCAAAGGCTTAAAGGCTCAGCATTCAAAAAAAATAGCGCTGCAACTAAAGATAAATCTTGCTAAGCTAGGCCATGACAAAAAAATTACCATCTCAATTAGTTTTACTCGGAAAAGAAATGATGAACCTTCTTGGCGATGCCATTCGCGAAGAATACGGGAAGAAGTGTTTTAACATGGCAGACAAGATTCGAGAGCTTTATCGTCTCGAAGAAAAAAAGTCTAAGTCTGACATTTCGCAAGTCCATGAAAAGGTCTATGCCTTATTGAAAAAACAAGATGAAAGCATGAGGTTGCAATTAGCTCATAGCTTTGCCTGTGCTCTTGAGATTATCAATACCTGTGAAAATGCTTATCGTAGTTACCGCTTAGATCGAGGAGAAGATTTTCGTTTGCCTAAGAACTTCGAGGGGCAAAAGTTTTTCTTTGTATTAACTGCCCATCCAACGGAATCTCGTTCTAAGTCTACTCTAGAGATTACAGATCGAATGTATGATGCTTTACTTGCTTACTTAAAGGGAGAAGACCTTCATAAGGAGCATGTTTATACCTGCATTCGAATGATGTTAAAGGTACCGATCACTAAACCAAAGAAACCTGAAGTGATTGATGAGGCTGAGTACATTTACTCTTGTCTTTTGAAAGAGCAAAACATCAAAGTTGCTGCTCAGTTTGATCGAGTAAATGCACCAGTGTATTTTAGATCTTGGGTAGGTGGCGACAAAGATGGTCATCCAGGAGTGGACGAACGAGTTATGCTAAGAAGTATGACTTCCTCTAGAAATAAAATCATTGCTTTAGTGGAAAAAGCTCTCGGGGAGTTAATTGCTGATTTAAGTATTCTTGGTGAGTCAGACCATCGCTTTCTTCAATTCAAAGCGGAGGTTAAATTATTAACTAAGAAATTAAAAACTTTAAAAGCGATTCTTGTAAAAGACGGCGATCGAGTGATTGATTTTAAATCCCGAGCAAAATTACTTTTTGATAAAATAGACACGGCGGTAGGCTTTCGATTAGAGCCGATACAGTACCTAGATTATATGTTTCGACTTTTCCCGGCTTTAATTGTTCCTTTGGAATTTAGAGAAGATAGTGAGTTGGTACACCAAGCTTTGAAAGAAGATGGTATGGCAATTTCTAGAATGATGCTTCGTCTAAAAGAAATTAAAGGGGCTGCGAAACCAACGAATTACGTTCGAGGCTTCGTATTGAGTATGTGTGAAAGTGTCGGAGATTTTCAAGCTGGTGTTAAGTTATTAAAGAAAAACTTAGGAAGCCTAGGTTTGCCTGTGGTTCCTTTGTTTGAAACTAGAAAGGCTCTAGAAGAGTCTGAAGCCATTGTTTCAGAGATTTTGTCTAACAAAACGATGTTAGCAACAGTAAATAAAAACTGGGACAATAAGTTTGAAATCATGTTGGGTTACTCAGACAGTGCCAAAGAAAATGGCTCTCTAGCTAGTAAAATTATGATTTATCAAACTTTGAAAAACTTGGACGAAAAAATATCGTCTTTCAAAGTAAAGCCGGTATTTTTCCATGGATCAGGGGGAAGTGTTGCTAGGGGCGGTGGTTCCTTAGAAGATCAAGTTCGTTGGTGGCCAGAGTCGGCAATTATGAATTATAAAGCGACCATTCAAGGTGAGATGGTGCATCGCAGTTTTTCTTCTCCGCAGATTTTTAGAAGGCAGCTGGAAAAAACCATTTCTTTCGCTGCAAATTTAAAAAAGAAACCAGGTCCAAAGCGCTTGAGAAAAGAAACCTTAGCTTTCACAAAAAAAGTGGCAGACAACTACTATTCAAAAATTGCGGATCCACAGTTTCTACACTTGGTTGAGAAAAGCTCACCTTATGAGTATTTGGACCAATTAAAAATTGGTAGTAGACCGGCTAAAAGAAAGAAAAGTCTTTCTTTAAAAAGTTTACGAGCAATCCCTTGGGTTTTGTGTTGGACGCAAAACCGTCTATTGTTCCCTGTGTGGTGGGGTTTAGGCAGTGCTTGGAAAGAGGCTAGTGAACAAGAAAAATCAAAATTAAAAGAAGCTTATCAAAAAGAGCCTGTATTTCGCAGTTTTGTACACTTATGTAGTTACACAATGTTAAAAACAGATCTTAGTGTTTTTGAGTTTTATTTAAATAAATCAGGTCTTCCAGAAGATCAAAAAAAGAAGTTTGGAGAAGAGATTCGTAAAGAACATAAAGAAAGCACTCGTTTTTTACAGCAAATCATGGGAACCAAAGATCTTGCCTGGTATCGTCCATGGTTAGAGCAAAGTATTAATTTTCGAAACGTTTTTATTCATCCTTTGAATGTTTTGGAGAAGATTGCCATTGAGAACAAAGAAATGCCTCTGCTAAGAGAGAGTATCGCTGGGGTTGCAAGCGGTATGTTAACCACTGGGTGATTTATGTCAGATAAAAAAGTCTGGAAAACATTAGAGAAAAAAGAAGTTTTTAAATGTCCATTTTTCACTTTGTTTAGTGAAAAATGCGAAACTTTTCAGAAAAAGACTTTGAATGACTACTATCGCATGGAGCTGGTCGACTGGGTTCAGGTAGTGGTTGAAACAGAGGATGATCAATTGCTTTTAATACGTCAGTATAGACATGGCGATAAACAGGAGCATATTGAAATTGTTGGCGGTGTTTGTGACCCAGGAGAAGATCCTCTAGCCGCTGCTAAAAGAGAACTTCTAGAGGAAGCGGGCTATGCATCAGAGCATTGGACTTTATTGGGTAGCTCTAAGCCAAATCCAGCCATTCAAAACAATACAATGTTTTCTTATTTTGCGAAAAAGGCTAAGAAGGTATCTGAGCAAAATTTAGATCCTTTCGAGGATATTGATGTTTTTAGTATTCCTAAAGCAGACTTGAGAGATTATTTGCTAGCAGGCAATGTGAAGCATAGCCTAGTTTTGATGAGTTTATTTTGGTATTTAAGCAAAGAAGGATAAAATATGTCATTTTTGAAATTGTTTGATTCGCTTTTAGAAGATTTAGATAAAGACAATAATATTGTTTTCTTTATGGACTTGGATTCAACGATTTATGATTTGAGCGATCGCCAAATGCAAATCTTTAAAGAATTTGCGGCAATCAATGAGCATATGCAAAACTTTCCTGCGGAAAGCCATGCTTTGAGAAACATAAGCTATGAACATATGTCTTTTTACCCAGAAGATAGCATTCGTAATTTTGGTCACTCACAAATTGATGCGCAATTTGGAGATGTCTTTTATCCATTTTGGGCGCAGAGATTTTTTTCTAATGAGTTTTGTCGATACGACAAAGTGGAAAAAGGAGCCAAAGAATTTGTGCAAAAGGTATATGAAAAAGGTGGGCATGTTCATTTTTTAACGGGTCGAGATACGGAGCGTATGGAAGAGGGGACATTGTTTACTTTGAAACGAGATGGTCTGTTTCCAAAAGGGGAAGCCTGTGAGCAGGTGAAATTGGTTATGAAGCCTGAGCAAGATTTAGATGATGCTCAGTTCAAGCATGATTATATTGTTTCTACCTTGAAAGATTATCACAAGGGGATCTTGGTCGATAATGAGCCTGGTAACTTAGATATTTTGAAAGACAAAATGGATAAACTGCATTTGGTGCACTATGATTCTTATCACTCTGGAGCCAAAGAGGTTCCTGATTGTGCCTTGGTTTTGGAGTCTTTTGAGCATTGGCATAAGTCTTAGTTTATTGGGGGCTTGGCTTGCTCAGGCGCCGTATGGCTTTTTCTTTTTACTTTATTAGGCGAGGATAGTGCTAGACATGATCCACCAATCTTTGCTTTTTGTGGGTTTTGTTTTTGTCTAATTTGATTATTTAGTTCTTCTGGTAAATGATCCACCAAAGCTTGGCAAAATAACATTGTCCAGGCTTCAGACAGTCCTCCTGCGCCTTCGGCTTCGTGCGGAACTCGCGTGGACAATGTTCTTTCACCAATCTTTGGTTCTATCTTTTCTTGTATGAGGGTTTCTGTTTTTTTGTTTTTTGTGGGGGTTGTTTTTCGTCTAATTTGACTATTTAGTTCTTCTGGTAAATGATCCACCAAAGCTTGGCAAAATAACATTGTCCAGGCTTCAGACAGTCCTCCTGCGCCTTCGGCTTCGTGCGGAACTCGCGTGGACAATGTTCTTTCACCAATCTTTGGTTCTTTCTTTTCTTGTATGTGGGTTTATATTTTTTTTGTTTTTTGTTGCGCTTGCTTTTGGTGATTGGTTTGGAAAGAAATTATACAAAAAATAGGAAAGTCAGAAAATAGACAGTTTTCTGCGAATTAAGCTTTGCTAAATATTGAGAATGAATTTGTCTATTAGATTGGTTGGATTCTCTCTTATTGAAACAATATCTTCTCAAAAACGCGCAAGATTTATACAGGACTTTACGATAGCTTGAAGGGAACGTAAAATAGCCCTTAAGTCCCGGTACCTTAGGCCGATAAAATGACTGTATAAAATATAACAGAGTCTATTCACTCGCTGTCTGTAATTTCTATGAATAGTCCTCAGCAAAAAATTAAAAATATCAATTTAGCAGGGGTTTATTATGCAGACGCTTTTTTATGTGTCCTCAAAAGAACAACAATTAGGTCCTTTTACGATTCAAGATGTAAAAGAAAAACTTAGTGCAGGAGAGCTATCACCGACGGATTATATCTATTTAGAATCTGTAGATGATTGGGTTCTTTTAATGGAGTATCAGGAGTTAGCCCATGATATGAAGCCGGCTAAACCGAAAAAGCCTGTACCAAAAGTAAATGTTGAGGAAGTGAGTGAAGCTCCTGTGGCGGAAACTGCTTCGGCAGCTGCTAGCGAAGCTTCATCTCCAAGTTTAACGGAAAAGAAAGAAGAGTGGTTTGTGCTGAAGGGTAAAGATCGCTTTGGTCCATTTTCTTATCGTGAAATCATTAGAATGCTCCAAGAGAAGCAGGTGTTTGAGTTTGATTATGTTTGGAAAGCACCAATGAAGACTTGGTCAAGGGTTGCTGAACTTGAAGTTTTTGCTGCGGAAGAAATTGAAAAAATGGCTGGTAGTGATGACCCAGGTGTACAGCAATTGTTTTTTAGAAGACGTCACGCGAGAGCACAACATGGTGCGAGTTTAATCGTACATGATAATCATAAAGTTTGGAAAGGTGAGTCCTTAGAAATTTCTGAAGGTGGAGCAGGAATCCAAATGAGTAATTCGATGCTTTTACCAGGGCAAAAAGTTTTTGTTCACTTTAAACCGAGTGACGGATTGCCTTCATTTAATGTGATGTGTGAAATTGTTAATAAAAAGTTTGTTACGGGAGTTCGATCTAGTTCAACTCCAGTGACATATGGTGTGAAGTTTTTAGCTATTAACGGGGATATGAAAGAAAATATCCGTGGTATGGCTACAAATATTCCTGCCTAAATTTATTCATTCGATTTTAGTTCTTTCGGCCTTTCTCCCATGTAAGTTCTTCGGCCAATTAAACACAGTAAAGAAACTGAGGTTTTCTATGACAAGAAGACTAATGGGAGTCTTGTTCACATTTTCATTGCTAACGCTTTCCGCTTGCGGAGATGGTCCTATTTTTGGATTGAGTGATTTCAATGAGAGTTTCGAGGCCGTAACTTACAACAATAAAGTAGATATTTTATGGGTGATCGACACTAGTCCATCTATGACAGATGATCGTAAAAAACTATCGAAAGAAATCGAGTTTATGTTTCAACAAATGGACGGTAAGAAGTTGGATTACCGTATGGCTGCAGTAACAATGGATATGGGTAGCCGTTCCGCCGATCAATATAGTGGTGGTAGATTTGTGGGATCAAGCACGAAAGTGATTTCTAATTCAACCGCTAATAAAGTAGATGCTTTTAACTCCATGTTAAACGGCTACGAAACTTCCTATCAATATGCCGATGGATTAGATGCTTTGAAAAAAGCTTTAAGTCCAGAAAGACTTGGTAAAGAGAACCAAGGTTTTTTCCGTGATGACTCTTTGTTGTCAGTAATTTTTGTGAGTGACGGTAGGGATTGGAGTTCTGCTACTCCCGAAGATACAATTAGTTTTCTCGATACTTTAAAGCCGAACCTACAAAATGGAAATAAAGGTTGGGTTGCCAATTTTATTGGTGTGATTGAAGAGTCTGTTAAATGTGAAACTATCGTTGGAGTTTCCGATATAGGTGTTCGTTTTATGGAAGTTTCAAACGCTTCTCAGGGGAGTGTGAACAGCATTTGCGAAGACGAACTAGCTGCCACAGTTGGAAATATCCAAAGAACGATCATTAGTATTGTAACGGATTGGTACCTTGAAGAACCGGCTGTTGTTGAAACAATTCGTGTAAGCATCAATGGAGTTAATATATCTCAAGATCCAGAAAATGGCTGGACTTACAATGCAGAAAAAAAATTAATTTCTTTTCATGGTAACGCGGTACCAGCATCAGATGCAAAAGTGGTCGTAGACTATACACCTGAATCAATTGGTAAAAAAAAATTAGAAACTAAAATATAGGAATAAAAGAATTTCATTTAAGGAGAATTAAAATATGGAATCAATGTCAAAGTTCATTACAGAGTACGGTGCAATTTCTGCCATTTTAGGTCTAGGTTTTTTTGGATTCCTAGTGGTGGTTGATCGCTTTAGAGCCTTCTTCTTTACCTATAGTCTAAATAGCCAAGCCTTTTTACAGAAAATCACTGGATACATCAAGGCTGACAATATTGAAGAAGCCATTGCTCATGCAGCGGCACACGAACAAGCTCCGATTGCTCACGTTGCTAAGTCAGTTCTTAGTAGAGCGGATAAAGACGACGATGCAATTCAACAAGCATTAGATATCTCTTTGAGTGAATCAATTCCTAAAGTAGGAAAAAGAATGGGTTACCTGACGATGGTATCCAATGTTGCCACTTTGATTGGTCTTTTAGGTACAATCCAAGGTTTGATTATGTCATTTGAAGCAGTAAGTTTTGCCGATCCAGCGCAAAAGCAAACTCTTTTGGCACAAGGTATTTCCACTTCGATGAATACAACAGCATTTGGTCTTGGAGTAGCAATTCCAATCATGGTTGTTTATGCATTTTTACATGCAAAGCAAAATGCAATCATGGAAGACCTAATGGAGAACTCAGCGAAGATCGTGGATGTTTTATCAGCTAGAAACTACAGAGGTTTTGAATCTGCGGGTATGTATGATTCAAGTTTTAATGGTAGTGCCGCTCCTCAATCTAGTAATGCAGCAACTCCACCAGAACATAAAGTATCTTAATTAAATAGAGGTAATAGCAATGCGCTTAAGAACGATTAGACAAAGAGTGGAAGATTCAAGCTACGATTTAAATTTAGCACCCATGCTAGATATGATGGTAGCCTTGGTTCCATTTCTATTGCTTTCCATTGCCTTTGTTAGGCTGGTAGTTGTGGAGACGAAAGTTCCCCAACCGGTAGCAAAGGCTATTCAAGAGGATCGTGATAAGAAAGATCGTGAAGTAAATATTCACATGAAAATAGACATTAAGAAAGGCGTCAGTCTTTTGATTAAGCAAAAAGGTTCAAAGACAAAAACCATTAATGTGGCTTTGAAAGAAGGGAGTTTTGATGTGGACTCTGTTCATAAAGAGCTTCACGGCTTAAAAGAAAAGTACCCTGATGTTTTCAGAATTGAAGTTTTACCAAGTGAAAGCGTTTCCTATAGGGACATCGTAGCTTTAATGGATACGGCACGATATGCGACGAAGGACGATCGCCCACTATTTATTTTAGATAAGGAAACGAATAAGAAAGTACAAACAAACCTAATGTTTCCAGATGTGATTTTTGGAAATGTGGTAGGGAGTTAAATATGGTACGCCAAGGCAGAAGATGGCGAAATAGAGACGCACAATACACATTGCAGCTAACAGCGATGGTGGATATGTTTACGATTTTATTGGTTTTCCTTTTAAAATCTTACACCACAAGTAGTGTGCAAATGGCAACGGTGGATAATATCCACGTTCCTTTGTCTCAATCTTCTATCGAACCCCAAGAGGCATTGCGAATGCATGTTTCTTTAAAGGGAGTTTATATAGATGATGAAAAAGTATTGGATTTGGTTGAAGGAAAGTTTGTTAAGACAGATGTGGATACCAAAGATAAAAAGTTTGTAAAGCGAGTGTATGATGAATTAGAAAAGCACGCTAAGAAGTCTAGAGACATTGCTTCTGCAAACGTTACTCATGAGTTTAAAGGGGATATGATTCTTCAAGCGGATCAAAACCTTGATTATTCAATCCTTAAAAAACTGATGTACACAAGTATGTTGGCTGGATATGCCAATATTAAATTAGGATTAATGGGGATGGAATAGTGAAACAAAATTTGGCCTCTTCAATTTCAAACTCAAAACTGCCTTGGCGAAAAGCGATTGCAGTTTTAAGTCTTTTCGTACTTAGCCAACCTTTATTCGCCGATAACCTTGAAACACCGAATCCTGAAGATTTTTATAAAGACCTTCAGGTTACGGGTGAAAATCAAAAATTAGATGATTTACGATCTGTTCAGGCTGAATTGTTGATTGAGAAAAATGAAAAAAAAGCAATGGCGCAGATGCAGAAGCTGTTGCGTAAATATAGAAATACTCCGATGGAGGCCGGTCTTTGGTTTCGCTTAGCGGAGCTACATATGAGAAGAGCTAAGGCGGCACGATTTTTTGAGATGAATCGAAAGTCTGAAACTGTGGTTAGCTTAGCCCCAGGTCAGGTTAAAAAAGCAAGCGCTAAAAAAAGCATTTATGAAGCCATATCAATTTATGATCGAATTGAAAGAAGATTTAAAGACTTTCGCGATATGGATTTGGTTTTGTTTAACTCTGGTTTCGCAAGACAGCAAGTAAATAAAAATGCCCAAGCCAGGGCTTTATATCATAAGTTGATTAAAGTATTTCCAGATTCTCCTTTGGTTGCAGATTCTCATCTGGCCATTGGTGAAATGTTATTTGAAGAGAAAAAATACAAACAAGCAAAGTTGGAATATGAAGCCATTAAAGACTTTCCGGAATCTAGAATCTATCCCTACGGACTCTATAAGTTAGCATGGACTTTCTTTAATTTAGAGGATGCAGCTACAGGATTAAAAGAGCTTGAGGCGGTAGTCGCTTATTCTAAAACTTTGGCGTCTGAAGAAGACAGTCGACTCGACCTACGAAAAGAGGCATTGAACGATATGGTTCTGTTCTTTTCTGATGTTAAACCAGCCAATGTGGGAGTACAGTACTTTATTGGTCAAGCGGGTAAGGAAGAAGCTGGATTTTATATTTTAAAGTTAATGCGACTGTATAACCGTCATGGTAAATATGATAATGAAAGACTCATTTTCTATGACTTGGTAGACGAGCTTCCTACAAATAATATATTGCCTAAAGCCTACGTCAGTATGGTTACAAGTTTTGATCAACAAAAAAATCGTCCACAAGCCGCCTTGGAACTTGAGAACTTCGCAAAGCTTTGTTCAAAAGATTCAACTTGGGGTAGTTCAGAGGGCAACAGTACAAAAAACTGTGTGACAGCCGTGACCAAACTTAGCTCCAATTTCGGTGCTAAATGGCATAAGTTATGGCTTAAGAACAAACATGTTCCAATGTTAGCAGATGTAGCAGAACGAGCATACCGAAACTATTTGAGTTTTGCCATTCAAGGCGACAAAGCAAATCTTCTTCACTATGAATATGCAAATCTTCTTTTTCAAAGGAAGAAGTATCGCAAAGCGAGTGATGAGTATTTTTCTGTTGCTCAAAAACTTAGTAAGCAACCAATGCTTCATGATGCCTCATACGCTGCGATCTTCTCTTTGCAGAAAGCAGTTGGTGATAAATGGCAGAAGCAAGATGAAGAGCGCTACGTAGTGCTAGCTACGCTTTATCTAGATAAGAACCCTAAGGGAAAATATAGAGAAGACATTGAGTTTAAACGTGCCTTTATTATCTATGATAATGGTAGATACGATGAAGCAGCGCCTTTGCTAGTGGATTTGGGGGAAAAGTATAAAAACAAACCTCAAGGTATTAAAGCTCAGGACTTGTATTTAGACATTCTATCGAAGAAGAAAGATTATGTGAAAATTAAAGACTATTCTCAGAAATTGGCAAAAAGAGAAAAGTCTAAAAAGAGAAAGCTAACTTTAACAAAATTGTACCAAGAGAGTTATTTCTCTAGCATCGATACCATGAAAGTAGAGGGCTCTGAACTTGCTAGGGCCGATCAGTTTATTAAATTTGCAAAAGAGAATAAATCCTCTGGCTTGGCTGAGAAAGCTCGTTGGAATGCCATTCAAATTTATAAAAAATCGGATAAAAATGCAAAGACCGCGAATCTTGCCATGGCCTTTTCGAAGGATTACAAAAAATCAAAACTAGCCACAGACGCTTTGAAGATTGCGACGCAAAATTATGAGTACCTTACAAATCTTATGATGGCAGCAACGGCGGCTGAAGAACTTATTGAGAAAGATAAAAAAGACTCTGGAAACTGGCAGAAGCTTGCGATCAACTATTATACGGTAGAGAGAGAGTTCACAAAGGCTGAGAGGCTTTTAAAAGATGCTCTTAAAGCACCAGATAAAGAGACGCAAAAGTGGGCTATCACTAAGTTATATGAATTGTCCAAAGCTAAAAATGATAAAAGCCAAGAAGCATATTATGCTAAGTTTATCGATAATTTGCAGATTCAGCCTTATCACATAAAAAATAAGATCGCAGAATTAAAAGAAGTCTACGCAAACAAAGAATACCCAAAGGCCTTTAAAATGGCTGGAGATATTCTAAAAATTAAAGGTGACCTAAGCTTTTATCGTGCTCAGGCTCGAATGATTCAGGCGCAAATTTTAAAAAGAGAATTTGTTAGTCAAAGTATGAATGCTCGTGCTGATCGTGTGGCTTTGGTAATTGCATTGAAGACAGAAAAGCTAGAAAAAGCCCAGAAAGCCTTTCAAAGTGTAAGTCGCTATAAAAACCCAGAGCTTGTAGTAGAAGCTTTTATTGAGTTGGCCGAATTGTATGGCTTGTATGCCAAAGCTCTGAAAGAAATGAAGCTAAAAGACATTCCAGATGCTGAAGCTGCTGCATTCTACCAAGAGATGGAAAATTTAGCCATTCCGATGCAGGATCGACAGGTAGATACTTTGTTACAGGCAAAAGAAGCGGCACAACAGTTAAAACTTGGTAACGACCAATTATTAAAGATTTCCAAACTACTAGATAAGATCAACTTAAGAACATCTGTCGTATTTGAAGTTAAAGCGAAGGAGCCAGGAGTTCAACTTCCTGATGTCAGCGGAGTAGGTTCATGAAAAACATTATCCTTTTGTTATCCTTAATTTTTGTGGTTTCTTGTGCGAGTACAGGAACCAAAACAAATCCCGATTCTGTTAAATACACTAAGGGAAGTCGAGCAATAGCTAAGAAAGACGTCTCTAGTTGGACAAAGTGTCAGACTCCAAAAGAGGGGAAAGACTGGAAGAATTGGGTGGACGTTACCAATAGTTGTGTGAAAAAAGGAGATTGGGCTAAGGTTCGAAAAAACGCTGGATTAATGCTAGAGCATTTTCCGGTTTCTCCTTGGGGTGCTTATTTTTACTCTCTGGAAGCCTATGAACTTCAACATTATGATCGTGCAGAATGGATGATTGAAAAAGCTTTGTCCATGAGTGGAGAAGCTGGAATTTTCTATTTTCAAAAGGCAAAAATTCTTCAAGCAAAACAAGAAGAAGGAATTGCAAGACAAGCCTACATTCGTGCTTTTGAACTAGACAATAGTTTGTCTGAGGCGGCCGCTTATTTAGCCGTTTTGTCCTTCAAAGACCAAGACTATGATCGAGTGTTAAACTACCTTAATGCTGTGGATGAAGATCAAAAAGATGAATCTCTATGGGTGGTCGAGATGGAGAGTGCTAGAGCAACCAAAGATTTTAAGAAAGCTTTAAATGCATCTAGTTTTCTAGTCAGTAAATATACAAAAAACTTTAAATACCAACTGCGTCACGCTCAAGTTTTAGAGGAAATTCCAGAAAAACGTAAAGAGGCTTTACAGGCCTACAAGAAAATTCACAAAAGTTTGAAAAATGGAAGTCTTCGTAACAAGTTTGACGTCAATTTACCCGATAAGATTAATAGCTTGCAAAATGCAATTGCAAAAGCGGAAGCGGAAGCCGCTGCAAGCGAAAACGATAAGGCAAAATAGGGGAGAGTTATGAAATATGTTTTCATACTGTTACTAACATTTAGCATTAGCGGTTTAGCAGCAGAAACTAAAAAGAATGTGAAGTATAAAAAAGGCAGACAAGAAGTGTCTTTTGATGCCACTGACATTGACGGTGTTGCACGAAACCCAAATGCCTCCTATCTAGTTCAAAAGCGTGGGGTAGATTTTTTACCTTTATACAACGTTAGAGAAGCCTATGACCAGAGCATTAAAGATTCATTGGATTATTTGAGGTAAAACAGTGCGCCAGAAATATTTGTACTTAGAACATTATCATGGAGAAAAATTCAACTCGGCTAAAAAGGTGAATCCGAAGCAGCGACACTTTGTCATTGGTTCTTCACGAGTTTCAGATTTACGCCTTCTAGGAAAAAATGTTGCTGGTGTGCAAGCGGTTGTAGAACACCGTCCACCTTTTTGGTATTTGGTTGGTTGCGGAAATGAATCCGATGTGATTTACAACGACCAAGTTGTTCATGAAATGAAAATCGAAGGTGGAGAAAGTGTTACTATTGGAGAACATAGTGTAAAGTTTTACTTAAGTGATCCACAAAAGAAATTATTCTCTACAGAAACCGAGAGCACTAAAGAATTAAATTCCCATCAGGTACTTGTTGTACGTGAAGGTGATATTGTCGAAACTTTATTTTTAAACCCAGGGGAAGCTTATAAGTTTCATTTTGATGGTGAAGAGCATGTTTTACCTGCACCACCAAACAAAGAATGGAAATTTAAGCAGTTTGGAAAATACCTTGTTCAGCAAAGGTTAGCCCATAAGCCTTCTGATGAAGATCGCCAGAAGCCAAGTTTAAAATTAATCACTGGGGATTTAAAAACAGCTGGAGTAAGTCTATTTGCTTTCTTCGCTGTATTTGTTTCTATTGGTTTATTAAAGCCAAATAAAACAGATAAAAAATCCAACCGTTATGTACAGATGGTATATGACGCAAAAATGATGCAAGAGCTACGTGAAGAAGCGGAGCAGGTGAATCAACAAAGATTTGTGGCAAGTGAAAAGCAACAGAAGAAAACCGAAGATGTAACTCCTGAAAAGGAATATGTGGCTAAAGTGGTAAAAAACATTCGTGCAAAAGGACTTTCCAAATTGGTAGGTCGTATTGCTGCAAGAGCTGCAAAAGATGCCATAAACATCAAGGCTTTAAATCAATTGTCCCAAGATACAGCGAGGCAAAGGCAACAAGCCTTATCGAGTGCTGATCTTTTTGGGAAGAAGTTAAAAGTATCTGATAAGAAGTTTAAAGCGAGAAAGCTTGCATCTATTGGATCACTAAAAGCCCAATCGGGTGCTAAAGGAGCCAAACTTTCTAAAGGTAAAGTGGCTGCTGGCGAGGTTGGTATAGTAGAAGAAGAGATTATGTTGGATGGTGGTTTAGACCGTGAGGTGATTGCTGCCTACATTCGCTCAAAACTGGGTGAAATCCGATATTGTTATGAACGTCAACTTGCAAGCAATTCAGACTTACATGGTAAAATCATGGTTAAGTTCACAATTGGTTCAAGTGGAAAAGTTAATGCTAAAAGAGTGGCTAATACCACTCTGAAAAACGCCATTGTTGAAGGATGTATTTTGCGGCGTATTGCAGCTTGGAAGTTCCCGAACCCGAAAGGGGGAGTGGAAGTGGACGTGAGTTATCCGTTCTTATTTAAGAGCGTAAACTGATTCGTTCAAACATTCTAGCTGCAGTATGTAGTTGTGATCATTGGTCACAAAAATGAAACTCTTTTGGAGGAAGAGATATGCTGCAAAATATTCGTCTTGTTAAATGTTCTTTAGGAATTGTTACGGCTCTTTCCATTTTTGCTAGTCCGCTGGCAAAAGCTCAATCGAGCCAGTACAAACGAAAAGCCAAACCAGCTGCTAAGAAAAGCGCTGGAAAAAAGGCAACGGCTAAAAGTGGATCGGCCACCAACCAAAAGCTAGATATCGAGAATCTAGAAAAAAGGTATTGGGCTCCGAAAGACACTGAATTTAAGGTGGTGCAAAACCGTAAGTTCAATAAGGCCAAAAGATATAACCTTAGTTTCATGGGCGGTACCTTATTTAATGATAGTTTCAGTGAAGGGGATAACCTATTGATCTCTAGCACTCACTATTTTGATGAGCATAACGGACTGGAAGTAAGACTGGAGTTTCCAAATCAGCGACCTAATGAAGGAGCAAAAGAAGTACAGGCTAAGGGTGGTAACCCAGATCAAAACTTCGAAGATTGGGCCTTTAGTGTTAATTATAACTGGATTCCTTTTTACGGTAAAATCAGTGTTCTCGATAACAAAATCATTTACTTCGACATGGCCGTGTATGCAGGTCTTGGGTATGTGAAGTACACCCAACAGGTAAAAGATGATTACTCTCATTTTGCAGAAACTTTAGGTTCAGCGAGTTTCAATTTTGGTATCTCTCAGCAGTACTTTTTATCCAAGCACTGGGCATTAAAATTAGATGTTTCTTCTCGCTACTACAAAGAAGAGAGAAGGCTATATCAAGATGGTACTTCGCAGGGATCTTTTAATCAATTTAACACCTACATCTTGTTTGGTGGAACTTACTTTTTTGGAAGTGGTGACAAAGAGCAAGTTGTTGGAGGAAAGAAATGATAAAATACTTTACTGTTCTAAGTTTAGTAAGCTTAACTGCCATGGCTAACAATGCTTGGTATGTGATGGACAAGGCGCCTCAAGGGGACGTTCCGTTCTATCTAAAACCAAACAATAAGCCAGTTGAGCTTGCACAAACGGAAGAAGTAAAACAAGAAACAAATAAATCCCCAGCAAAGAAGAAGATTGCAAAAACAGCAAGTGCTTCAGAGATTCTTTTCTCGCCAGTGGTTCCGGAAAAGAAGCCATCTATGCTTGTGGTAAAGTCAAAGAAGCAATTTCGTCAAGAGGTGGCGACAGAGCAACGACTAAATCTACTTCCTAGTTATTCAAACTCAGTGGAGGTTGAGAAGGAAAATCAACAAATTTCAAACTTTGTAGAGCAGTTAAAAACGGATACCGGTTTACAGGTAATAAGCGAAGAAGTTTTGCCGGATGCAAAGTTGAAGAAAAATAAATATGGAGTTGCCCGAGCTACCATTAAAAGAAAAATGACAGCCGACAAAGTGACAAAAACTAACCCGATCCCTGATGTTGATCGGATTGAGACTTTGAACATCGGTCGTCCAAAGCAATTAAGTTCAAAAAGCTTCTCAGTGCCAGGGCTCACAAACCTGAAAGAAGATTACGAAAAGCTTAAAGCGCTTAAATCGCCTTCTACGGTTCCTAATTCAGTAATTAACAAATGGAAAAAAATGAGAGTAGCAAAGGTGAAAGACCATGGCGACTTTGATTTAAAGGAGTTGGTTAAGGCCGATGCGCTTGTTAAAAAGATTGAAGAAGCTGGTTATGCAATCACTCAAAACACAGTGATTAATGAAAAGGCTTTGCATAAGCTTTTTGATGAAGAAATGAATTTCATGCAAGCAGAGCTGCTTTACAGCAAAGGCGATCAGTGCCATGCGGCTGCTGGTATTTACTATGTTCTTTTGTCTGCTAAAAATCCTCACTATCGATCTGTAGCAAAATTAAAGCTAGGGATTTGTAGTCACAAGATGGGTTTATTTACAGAATCAGTTAAGAGACTGCTTTCCGTGTTAAAAGAAAAAGAAGAGGGCGCTAAACGCGAAGCTTTGAAAGCATTGTTATCTGATCTTCCATTGGAGCATCAGTTAGAAATCGGAAAAGCTTTGACTAGTTTTCGAGACTATCATTTGCTAGAGGAAAAAGACAAGCCAGCATTTAACTTTGTCATTGCCAAATACTATGCCGACGAAGACAAATTTGCCGAAGCTCAAAAGTACGGCTTGCAAGTAGACAAGGGTTCGAAGTATTACACCCGTGCACAATACATTGTGAGTGTATCTGAATACCTTTTAGGTAAGAAAGAACAGGCCTTTCAAAGACAAAACGAAATTGAAAGCTACGTAAAAGAGAATGGCGACAAAGAAGATGTGATGTCTTTGGTTGCGATTTCTAAAGCTAGAATGAATTTCCAAAGAAGAAAATACAAAGATTCCATAGCTGAATTTTTGAAAATTGATCGTAATCATCCAATGTGGATTGAGGGGCTACAACAGCAAGCTTGGGCTCAAATGATGGTTAAAGATGAACCTGGTGCGGTAGGAAATATGCATTCGATTCATACACCATTTTTCAAGCACGTATACAAGCCTGAATCCTTTGTGATTCGTGGTCTTGGATACATTAATTTATGTCAGTACGCCGATGCTTATCGTAGTGTTAAAAATTTAGAATTTCGTTACAAAAAAGATTTAGCCTCATTGAAGAAAATCAACAAAGAAAACTCTAAAAAAGTATTTAACTACTATAAGATGGCAGCGAACTACCTTGCTAATCCAAATAAAACATCTAAGTTATCAGCTAAGGTCTTAAGAGAAGCGGTTCGCCAGCGTAAGTTTTTAAATCAGCAGGATGCAATTAATAAGACCTATGACGAAAATGAACAGTATTCTTTTTTAATTGGCATCATTGATAAAGACATTCGCAGCTATGCTCGCCTGCGTAGGAATGCTAAGAAAAGAAAAAATGAAATCCAAGCGCAATTGGCTAGTATTAAGACTAATAAAAAACTAAGAAAGAACAAAGTTCTTTGGGAGCAACAAAGAGATGTAGAAGACTTTTTGATTCGCTACTATGGTTTTCGTATTGATAACTACAAATACGCTAAAATCGGTATGAAGAAGTTCTCTAAGAACTCTCAGAAGACTCTTAGAAACCGTAGAAACGGCATTAAAATGGAAGCCTCTCGTCAGTTAGCAAAAAGCTTTAAGAAAATGGAAAAGGACCTAGGCAGAATGTTACAGAACAACGAACTGCTTAAGTACGAAATTTTCTCTGGAGCTGGTGAGAATTTACGTTACCGTATTTCAGGTGGAAAGACCGTTGGTCGTACTGTAGCTACAACCTCTCAGTTAAAAGAAGAAGGTTTTAATTGGGAGTTTGATGGTGAGTTTTGGGAAGACGAAGTAGGGCACTATCGTTCTTCGTTAAAAAATGCTTGTCCTAAATCACAAAGACGCTAAGGAGTTATGAAATGAAATATTTTTTAATTTGTACATTAATTTTAGGAAGCCAAGTAGTTTACTCTGCAGAAGACTACAAAGACAGTATCAATAAGTTAAAAGAAAATTATGAAAATGCCGAATACAACTCTTTGGAGTATCAAAAAAATCTAAAGATTGTAGATGAAAATCTTAAGCAGGTGAACAAAGCATTGGATGAGCTTAAAGAAGGTCGAAAAACCGTTAAATATCATTTGAAGAATAGTGATGAGAACAAGAAAAAGTTAGCGGGCCATAAGAAAACTTTGGACCAATACATTGCCAAAGAAGATAAAAGTGTTTTAGCTGAACAAAAAAAGCTAGATGCTTTGTTGTTGAAGGTAAATCAGTTAAAGAAAAACATTGAGCAACGTCAGTTAAATGTGAAGGCTTATCAAGCAAAAAAAGTGGAGATTGATCAAGAATTAGCCGCTTGGCAAGAGCAACAAAAACGCATTGCTAATCTAATTGATGTGATCGACAAAAAGGAAAAGCTAGCAGTTTCCGAGAAGAAAAATTGGGAAGACAAAAGAAAAGGTTATTCCATGGAAAGCGCTCGTTGGGAAAAGACGGCATCTCAGGCTAAGGATTTATATCGTAAGTACGAAAAGTTTGATTAAGCTTTCGAGAAAACTAGGAAATAATAAAAAAGCCTTCATTTTTATTGAAGGCTTTTTTTTATTTATTGCTCAGTTAGATCATTTTCTTCCACCAAGATATTACTCAGTAGGTATAGACTTAAGCGGTGTAAGTCTTTTTCTTTTGTCGTTGTTTTACCAGACTCAATGAGCTGTTGAATTAAAGTGGGTTTGTTCTTGGCGCTATAAAAAAGTTTTCGTGGAATTAAGCCATCTCTGTACAAATTGTCTGCTAAACGAAACCTTTGGTCGGCGCTTAAGGATTTAAGGCGACTAAGTTGCTCTTCGTCCAAGGCCTTATCAAACTCACCAGCTCGGGCGAATTTTTCTAAATCTTCCCAGGCCTTATCAAAGTTGGTTTTGGGAGCTTCAATTTGCAGTGATGAATTATGATCCAGGCTATCCATGGATTTGTTTGAGTTTGCAGCTAAAAGAGCCTTAGAACTAAAAAATAAAATACTGATTAATAGGATCTGTTTCATGGGGTAATTTTAACATGCTTCTGTGCTAAACACCTGAAATCCTTAGGCTAATGAATTCTTTATAGAGATGTCAAAAGTTTAAACGATTGGCTTATGGCCTCAAGGCCTTTACGAGTCTTGAAGTCTGTTTTAAGCGGCTTTTTTACTACTGTGGAGAGCATCGAATTGCTTTCGTAAAAGCCTTTGCGAGTTGTAGGGGAGCTCAATGATAAACTGTGTATGTTGGGTGCTTTTGTTGTAATAGAGTTTTCCATTCATTGTTTCTACGGAAGACTTTGCAATAGGCAGCCCTAAACCCATGCCTTTACCGATCTCTTTGGTGGTAAAAAATGGGTTTAAAATCTTTGGTTCTATATTTTGTGGAATCCCCAATCCAGAGTCAGTCACATAAATGATTACTCGATCACCTTTGATCTCGCTCGTAATAGAAATCCATTTTTCAGGAAGATCATTGTTAGCAATATGCTCTTGTGAATTAATGATTAGGTTATAAATTGCTTGTGATAATTCAGTGCGATTTACTTTTAACAAATGTTCTTTAGAAGCTTCTTCTGTTTTAATCAGTATTTTGTCAGCACTTAATTTTTCTTGAGAAAGGATTAGAGCATCATCTATCACTGTGGATACACTTACAATTACTTTTTCGTCATCACTGGCATCTCTTGAAAACTGCCTTAGTGATTTAATTATACTCGCGATTCTCTCCGTCATTTCTGAAATTCTTGAGGATGCACTTGCGATTTTTTCTTTATTGATTTCTTCTTTATTTATCAAAGATGAGATTCGGTCCGCAAAGCCAATGATAATCGCTAGGGGATTGTTAATCTCATGAGCGATCCCTGCGGCCATTTCTCCCATATTCGCTAAGCGGGAATTACGAATGATTTTGGTATTTTGTTCCAAAAGGATTTGCTCTTTGGTTTTTTGTTCTGTGATGTCTTGGTAGGTGCCTGTGATAAACTCGCCGCCTTCTTCCATTTGCTTTCTAGCGCTTACTCGAACGTACTTATCATTTTGTTTATGGGTCTTAATTTTAAACTCTATCTCAATGGGTTTATTGCTTTCCATACAAGACTGGATTTGTTCGGTAAAAACATACCTGGATTCAGGGGTGAAAAATTTAATCGCTTCCTCAAGAGTAATTCCCACCTTTTCAGAAAGCTCATGAATTCGGAACATTTCTGTTCCCCAGTGTAGGTTGTCATTTTCTGGATAGTATTTCCAATCGCCAATTTTAGCCATTTTGGAGATGGTTTCATAGCTTTCACGTAAATGGCTTAATGTACTTCTTTCTTCACTTTGACCATACACACAACCCTGGTGGTTACATAGAGAGATGTCGATTTCCCATTCTGTAGATTTTTTTGTTTTTAGTCGCAGAACCAGTTGTTGATGAAGTTGGTTTTTTGAAAAGGTATCAATGCTTCGAAAGGATTTATCAAAGCGTTGTTGGTCATCTTCGTGTACATACTGGTAAAAACTGTTTGTATACAGCTCATCATCGTTTAAGCCCAGTAAGTCAATACAGGCTTTATTGGCAAAAACAAAACGCCCCATATTGTCCAAAACAAAAAAGAGTTTTGAACTCTGGTGGTTAAAGAATTTAAAATCGATTTGGTCGTTTTTGCTCATACCCGCTACTGATCGGAAGTTTTGGGTATATATCTAAGATCTTTAAGGAAAATAAAAAAAAGCCAGACCATGGTTGGTCTGGCTATAGGTCGTGTGTTTTTTATCGCATCAGGTTCAGAACATTCAACTTTCCGCCTGAGACACTTTTGTTGCTTAGGGCTGGAATTGGTGTGCTTGAGTTTAAAATTGCGTTCTTTATTTCCAACCAGTTTGCACTTGGATTAGCACTTAAGTAGAGTGCAGCTGCTCCAGAAACAAAAGGAGTGGCCATTGAGGTTCCATCCCAGTTTACTGTTATGCCAAATTTATCGAAGACTGTATCGGCATACTTTCCTTGTGGAACGGTAGAGTATATTTTTACTCCAGGTGCACCGATGTCCACTGTGTTTTTGCCCCAATTTGAGAATTTCCCTAGGGAATCGTTTTCGTCCAATGCAGCAACTGAAATGATAGCACCATGATCGTAGCTGGCAGGGTAGGCAGGTTTTGAGTCACTATCATTATCGTAACCAGCACCTTGACGTCCATTGCCCGCAGCAGCCACGAACAATACGTTGTGATCTTGTGCGTACTGAATTGCTTCTTTCAAAGCTTGGGTGTTTGGATCATTTGGATCATCACCTTGGGAGCCCCACGAGTTGGAAAGAATGTGAGCGCCGTTATCAACAGCGTACTTAATTGCTTGAATGGCGGCTGCAGTAGTTCCTTGGCCTGTTTCGCTTAAAAAGCGCATGGCCATGATTTTAACATGAGGAGCTACGCCTGTTATGCCTTTTCCGTTGTAGGCACGAGCGGCAATATTGCCAGCGCAATGAGTTCCATGTCCTGCATTTCCTCCTTGGAAAATGAGTTGAAAAGGGTTCATGCTTAAATCGTAGGGCAAGTTATCATCACTTACAAAGTCCCAACCGACGATATCATCTACAAATCCGTTACCATCATCATCAATATTATTGTCTGGGATTTCGTTTGGGTTTCTCCACATATTGTAAACCAAATCTTCGTGCGTGTAGTCCACACCGGTGTCGATGACCGCGACAACTACATTTGGGTCGCCCATACTTCCGCCTTGTTTCCAGGCCTTCTGAATTTGGTTGTCTCTCATTCCCCATTGATGTTGCAAAAGAGGGTCTCTTCCTATTTCAGGTCTTTTGGGAGGATTTGGGATAGGAGGGTTATCGGCAGGAGCCACAAACTCAGGGCTGTCAGAAACTAGTTCCGCTACAGCGGCCTTGGCGGCGTCGATGTTCATGGGAAATATGCTTAGATTTTTATTATTTTCCACATATTCAATTTCTGGTGAATTTGCCAAATTATAAACCTGCATGCTAGCGGCTTCGGTGTCGGGTATATCGATTAAATACATATTTTTGAGAAGTGGGGTGGCGTTTAGATTTTCTAAAAATGCTGCGTGAGCTTTTGTGTCACCATTGAATTTAATGATGTACTCTTTCGCTAGGGCTTGATGGCTAAGACATAGTACAGCGGCGCCAAGCATAAGGTTGCGGATCATGATTCCTCCTTGAATTTTTCCCTGCCGTCCATGACAGGTTTTTTGGGATGCACTAATTTTAAAACTCTATGCTGTTACTAACAAGACAAAGGCCATAGGCTGGACCCAGTAAATTTTTATTGCGTAATGAAGCTTTACTTATGGAGCTAGGCTTAAGTCAAAAATTTGAGAGGCTTTGATCGAGAGAAAAAGAAAAGGCGAGGGTAGATCTCGCCTTCTTTAAAATATTTATGTGAAATTTTAAACTTAGTAATCTGCGAACTCTGGTTCTACGTAAAAGTAGCAGCTGTAGTGAGTCTGTTCAGTGATTTTGTCTTCCGATCTAACATAATTTTTTACTAAAGCAGTAAAGTACTCATTGTACTTTCTAATGACATAAACACTACCAATGCCTTCCTTTGTTTTATCTACAATCAAATCCTCTCCGCTTTGATCCAAGGCTTCACCGAATTTTTCAATCTCGTATTTTGTGATTGAGTCTATGTAAGATTTGATTTTAGATGTAATGATATCAAAGATGGCCTTATATCTTCCTTCAAAAATGTTAACAATTTTATAAGTCTTTGGCGGATATACAGGGCCAAGATCCCTGTCCTCAGTGAATGTTCCAGAAACAAGTAAGCTTTCTATGGTTTGACCGTCAGGATAGAAGCATCTTCCTGTGAAGTAGGCGGGTAGTTCTTCGTATTTTACGCTTTCGCTTTGTTCAAATATTTTTTTTGTTTCGATGTAATAGAAGCTTTTGTCTTCAGTTTTGTTTGTCTCTTCTTCCATTGTTTGCTTGAGATGATAAGTTGCGAAATTTTCATTCGCACTTAATGTATTTAAATTTAAAATACTGATAGTAAATAAGCTAATTAATAATTTAGTCATAATATCCCCCTGTTTTCCTTGTGCCACACAGCTTATGGATCGGTGCAAATAAAAATGCACACAGTCACATATAGAAGTTTAATTTAGTGATAACTGGCTTGTGGATAAGCGATTCTTAAATTTTAAGATTTAGCTCTGATTTTTGTTGGCAATGCTTTCTGGCTAGGCAAGAAAGTGGCTTTGTGTTTGTTAGACTGCATCTGATTTTATAAGGGGCTGTGTTGTGAACTCGTACTGAAAACCATTTTCAAATGCAGTGGCGACATGCCTAAAATTGGCTCACCTATGCTAGGCGAAATCAAAATGCTCGTTTAATTTCCATACCTTATATGGTCCAGCTGTGGCTAACGCATTCAGTTATTACATTTCTAAATGAAAAGAAAATGATACAACCAAATAGTTATAGAATCGCATAAGTTTTTTTACTTAAGAGAAGACTCTGAGAATTTATGATTTTCAAATTTTAAAATCATTTCTTTCTTTTTATGAGCTTTTTCGAAGCGATGTAATTTACCTTTAAAATCCTCTAGGGAGAATTAAAGAATGACAGAGCAAAAGGTAGACGCTTTCGATCTACAGGATATGTTAAATTCAAACGTTATGACCACAAGAGTGGAGGATTGGATCAACTGGGGGAAGAAAAACTCTCTTTGGCCTCTTCCTTATGGAACTGCTTGTTGTGGGATTGAGTTAATGTCTGTGATGGGACCTAAATATGATTTAGCTCGCTTCGGAGCTGAGGTAGTTCGGTTTTCACCTCGTCAGGCAGATTTGTTGATCGTCGCAGGAACTATCACTGAAAAAATGGCTCCTGTTTTAGTTCACATCTACGAGCAAATGCTTGAGCCTAAATACGTTATATCAATGGGTGCATGTGCTAGTTCCGGTGGTTTTTATCGCTCTTATCATGTTCTTCAAGGAATTAGTAAGCTTGTCCCGGTGGATGTTTTTGTTCCTGGTTGTCCACCGACTCCAGAAGCGGTTTTAGATGGAGTGATGCTTCTACAAAAAATGATTGAAAATAATGTTCCTAGACCTTGGAAAGACAATTGGAAAGGGCCTGAGTTGTGAGCCGTATTGAAGAAGTAAAACAAAATCTAAGTGAAAAGTTTCCTGTAGGGGACTTTAAGTTTTATTATGAAAATGACAATGACGTAGTGGTTGTTCCTAAAGCCAATATTCTTGAGGTTTTAAAATACTATCGCGAAAATTCTTTTTATGATTTTTTAATGGATTTAACGGCTGTGGATTATTCCAAGTATCCAGAGACCCAAGAAGGTCGTTATGCAGTGGTTTATCATCTGTTTAGTTCAAAAACATTAAATCGACTTCGCCTCAAAGTTTTTGTCCAAGAAGAGGATGCTAAGCTGGCTAGTGCTACCTCAGTGTGGCGTAGTGCAAATTGGTTTGAGCGTGAAGCCTACGATATGTATGGGATTGTTTTTGAAGGGCATCCTAATTTAACAAAAATATTAACTCACCATCACTTCAAAGGGCATCCACTTCGTAAAGATTATGATGCTAATAACCAACAGCACTGTTCTGATGTTTTACCTGTTCACTTTGATGATGGTAGTCGTTTTTCTCCCGTTCCTGGAAAAGACTTGGTTCCCTTAAACATAGGCCCTTCTCATCCAGCGACTCACGGTACTTTACGAGTGATGGCAGCTCTAGACGGCGAAAAAGTTGAAAAGGCAGGAGTTGAGCTTGGCTTTTTACACCGTTGTTTTGAAAAAATGGCCGAGACCCATCCTTACAATCAAGTGATTCCTTATACGGATCGTTTAAATTACTGTTCAGCGCCGATGAACAACATTGGTTACTGTAAAGCGGTAGAAAAAATGTTGGGCGTAGAAATTCCTTTAAAGGCTCAAGCCATTCGAATTATTCTGGCGGAGCTTTCAAGGGTGATTGATCATATAGTTTGTATTGGTGCTAATGCGGTTGATTTAGGTGCATTGTCGGGCTTCTTTTATTTGTTCAAACTTCGCGAGCAAGTCTATTCCTTATTTGAAAAGCTTTGTGGCGCTAGATTAACTGTGTCCATGACTCGGGTAGGTGGTATGGCGCAAGACCCGCCTGCTGGTTGGTATAAAGATGTTTTAGAGACTTGTAAATCTCTTCGCAAAGGCATCGACGAAGTAGATCGTTTATTGACCGAAAATAAAATCTGGATGCAAAGAACTCAAGGCGTAGGCAGTATTTCTGCTGAGGATGCCATTATGTGGGGTTACACGGGACCATGCTTGAGAGCAGCTGGTGTTGGTTTAGATTTAAGAAAAGCTGAGCCATACTATGGTTATGAAAGCTTAGACTTTGAAGTGCCAGTAGGAACCACCGGTGATGTTTACGATCGTTACCTTGTGCGTTTAGAGGAAATGAAGCAATCCGTAAAAATCGTTGAGCAGGTGGCTAAAAATATTCCTGCAGGAGATTATACGATTCGCGATAAATCCATTGTTTTGCCAGAGAAGAAAGACGTCTATGGCAATATCGAGGGTTTAATGAATCATTTTATGTTGATCATGAAGGGCATTAAACCTCCGAAAGGTGAAATTTATGACTACACCGAAGCGGCCAATGGAGAGTTAGGCTTTTTCTTGGTGAGTGATGGCGAAATGAAGCCTTATCGCTTGCGTGTGCGTCCACCATGTTTTGCTATTTATCAAAGTTTTCCTGAGCAAATCACGGGGGGCTTAGTGGCGGATGTAATTTCTGTTTTAGGTAGTATGAATTTAATTGCTGGTGAGTTAGATCGCTAGATCGAGGATAAAATGTTTCAATTAGCAAATGAGCGAGTAGAAAAAATTAAATCTGAAATGCAAAGGTACGAGACCAAGCAATCTGCAATCATTCCTGCCTTGTACCAAGTGCAAGAACAGTATGGTTGGGTGTCGAAAGAGGCTCTAGATTTTTTAGCAGACTTAATGGAAATTCCTGTTGCTGAGATTCGAGAAGTATTTACTTTCTATACGATGTTTAACCAAAAGCCGACGGGTAAATTTCATTTGCAAGTCTGTACCAATATTAGTTGCTCAATGGCTGGTGGCCGTGAACTCACGGATTATATTTGTAAAAAGCTAAATGTGAAACCTGGAGACACTACTGCCGACGGAAAGTTTAGTGTTTCTAAAGTTGAGTGCTTAGGTTCTTGTGATACAGCTCCTGTGATGCAAAATAATTTTGAATATCATGAAAATTTAAACGAAGCCAAAATTGATCAAATCATTGAGTCTTTGCAAAAATTAAATTAGGTGTGAGATGGAAGCAAAAATAATTTCTGAACATTACAATAAAGACGAGTTCATCGGTATCGATGGCTACAAAAAGCATGGTGGTTACGAGCAAGTTGCTAATGCTTTTAAAATGCAGCCGAAAGAAATCATAGAAATGGTAAAGGCCGCAGGGCTTCGTGGTCGTGGTGGAGCTGGTTTCCCAACCGGCATGAAATGGAGCTTTTTGCCAGACAATGGAGAAGAGCGATACCTTTTGTGTAATGCCGATGAAGGAGAGCCAGGAACTTTCAAAGATCGTAAAATGATGGAGAGAGCGCCTCATCAGTTGATCGAGGGAATGATTATCTCTGGATACGCGGTAAGGAGTCACAAAGGCTATATTTATGTTCGCGGAGAATACCGACATATCATCGAGCTTTTAGAAAAAGCCATCAAAGAAGCCTACGATGCAGGTTACTTAGGAAAGAACATCCAAGGATCTGGTTTTGATTTTGACTTAGATGTTTATTCAGGCGCAGGAGCCTATATCTGCGGTGAAGAAACTGGAATGATTTCTTCCCTTGAGGGTTTTAAAGGGCAGCCAAAATTAAAGCCGCCATTTCCAGCGGTACAGGGTTATTTAAAAAAGCCAACTATTGTGAATAATGTTGAGACTTTAGCTTCTGTAAAATACATCCTTCGTGATGGGGTAGAGGCTTACAGAAAATATGGAACAGAGAAATCCGCGGGAACAAAATTGTTTTCTGTGAGTGGCGATGTACAACGCCCAGGAACTTATGAAGTACCTCTTGGTTATCCATTAAAGCAATTGATCGAAGAAGAATGTGGTGGATTAAAGCCGGGAAGAAAGCTTAAGGCTGTAATTCCGGGTGGAAGTTCTGCTCCAATATTAAATGCTGAAGAGTCTTACAAAGTGAACATGGATTATGAATCCTTGCAGTCGGTAGGCAGTATGCTTGGATCAGGTGCCGTAATTGTTATTGATGATACTCGTTGTATGGTGGATCTTTTGGATGTGACTTTGCATTTTTATCATCATGAAAGTTGTGGTCAGTGTACTCCTTGTCGAGAAGGTACTGGTTGGATTAATAAAATCGCCAATAAGATCGTTAAAGGGGAAGGCCGAGTTCAAGACATCGATTTGTTAGAGACGGTTGCTAAAAATATGATGGGTAAAACCATTTGTGCACTATCTGATGCGGCGGCGATGCCTACCATCAGTTTTGTGCAAAAATTTAGAGATGAATTTGAATTTTATGTTCGCGAAGGTCGCTCAAAAGTAAAAGGACAAACCTATGCTCAAGTGCACGGTTAATGGAAAAGAAATTGAAGTAGCAGAAGGCACAATGGTGATTGAGGCCTTTAAGCAGGCGGGAGAAGATATAGCTCATTACTGCTGGCACCCAGGATTAAGCGTCGCTGGTGTTTGTCGTCTTTGTATGATTGAGGTTGAGGGCGCACCACGCTTAATGATTGCTTGTAATACGCAAGTGACAGAGGGAATGGTTGTTAGCAATAACTCTGCAAAAGTACAAGAAGCCGTTAAATGGGGATTGGATTTTCATTTGATCAATCATCCATTGGATTGTCCTATTTGTGACCAAGCGGGTGAATGTGGTTTGCAAGATCAATACATGAAATTTGGTCAGTATGATCCTGAAATGGCAGAGCGCAAAGTAAAGAAACGTAAAGTGGTAGATTTAGGACGAAAAATTGTACTAGATACTGAGCGTTGTATTTTATGTTCTCGCTGTGTTCGTTTTACTGATGAAGTGACCAAGACCAGTGAGCTAGGAATTTTCAATCGTGGAGACCGTTCTGAAATTGGTACTCACGAAGATAAGCCTTTAGACAACGACTATGCTGTTAATGTGGTTGATATTTGTCCTGTAGGCGCGCTGACTAGTAAGGATTTTCGTTTTAAGCAAAGGGTTTGGTATTTAGATAACGACTCAACGGTATGTAATGGGTGTTCTACAGGCTGTAATGTAAATGTATATTACAATGAAAAGGGCTATTTTCGAGTTAAGCCAGAGCACAATAAAGACATCAATGACTATTGGATGTGTGATAAAGGTAGAAATATTTTTAAACACGTAAATAAAGAAAACCGCCTTTTAAAAGCAATTAAAAAGACAGAGGCTGGCACGCAAATGATGGCGCCAGGTGCGGCGGCTAAAGATGTGGCGAGTTTAATTAAAAACTACTCAAGTGATCAAGTGGCCGTTGTATTTACGGGTCAGTACACCAATGAAGAATACGAAGATGCAATGATGTACATTGATAAACTGGGTACAAAAAAGGTTTATCATTGGGTCAATAACTCAGAAAGCTTTGATGACTTTGATGGTATTTTACTTCGAGGTGATAAAAACCCGAACACTGCCGGTTTGATCAAGGCTTTGGAAGCTAAGTCTCTTAACTCCACTTGGGAGCAGTTAGAAGCTGAGTTAAATTCAGGAGCAATCAAGTTGGTAATTTTGGCAGGCCCAGAGTTGCAGGAGTATTTCCCTGATATTCAAGAAAAGATACAATTGTTTTCAAAGGCTGAGAATTTGGTTGTTTTAAGTAGTAACCCAAATCCTGCTTACAGAGATGTGGATTATTTAATTCCTATGAAAACCTTTGTTGAGAAAAAGGGGAGTTTTACTAACTTTGCAGGCACTGTGCAAAAGATCCAAAAGATGAGATTGGTTGTTTCTCAAGCTCTAAGTTTAGGTGAGGCAATGCAGTTGATGGCTGGAGATGAGTTGCAAATAGGGGCAAGTTTATGAGTATCGTTAAAAGACCAGATATAAAATCCAGTTGGTATGTAACCAGTATCGTAAAAGGTATGGCGCTTACTTTTCGTAACATGATTTATAATATATTTCATAAAGATGAAATGCCGACAGTGAACTACCCAGAAGAGAAATATGAATATGGTCCTAGATTTAAAGGCTCTCATATCTTAACAGTAAAAAAAGATGGAAGCATTCGTTGCACGGCCTGTATGTTGTGTGCAACCAACTGTCCTGCGGATTGTATAAGCATTACTGCGGCGGAACATGATGATCCTGAAGTTGAGAAGTTTCCAATTTCTTATGAGATTGATACCTTACGATGTGTATATTGCGGTTTTTGTGAAGAGGCATGTCCTGTTGACGCTGTAAGAATGGGCCCTGAGTGGCAGCAACCAGGCTTAAATGGATCAAGCTTTGTGCATGACATCCAACACCTTACCCGTCGACCAAATCTTAAAGGTGGCTATCTTTCTATTTTAGATGAGGAAGAAAGACACAATTCTGGTATCTAAGGATTAAAGTCCTGTACCTTTGAAAAACCCCTGTGTATTCTTATACATGGGGGTATTTTTTTGGTATATCCGTGGATTGAACAAACAGGTTGTTGTGAGTTGGTTTTGAAAAGCCTCAGCTCTTCAGTGGTAAACTGGGAGCAGGTTGGTGTTGTGCGCAAAGCAGAACGCCCTGAAGAGGCAAATTTATTAATTATAGGTGGCTGGATCAATCCAGAGCAGGCACAGAACTTAAAAGAAGTTTATGATCGTATGCTCAAGGAAAAGCTAGTCATCGCCGTAGGCTCCTGTGCTCTTTCGGCAGCTGCTTTTGCCAATGATGAAAATTGCGTAGCTGCAAAAGAAATTCTACCGGTTCATTATTTTGTTCCAGGCTGCCCTCCACGTTGGGACGATATATTAAAAGGCATTTCGGCCATTTCTAAAATTGGTATGCAGAATAAAACAGTAAGGGATATTTTAAATGACTCTGGAAACGACCACGTATTTTAAAAGCTTATGTGATCAGATGGATATCACAAGTTTCCCTTCGAGCTTAGGGCCAAATCTTCTAAAGCTAGAAGAGGTGGATTTCTGGATCTTCGCCAATAGCAAAAAGGATTTTTTAGGAGCACCCATAAATCTTTTTGAAGTGGGAAATAGCATTGTGGTGCACTTTTACGCTAAACAAGAACAAGAAGATCTTCAGCTAGAAGTGATTCCAAAACATAAAACTTCTTTTTTGCAGCTTCTGGAGGATTTACGAAAAAATGCTAGTCTCTGAAATTGCTAAAAAAAATAAAATAGGTCTTTATCGACAGCTTGATAATCGCAATCCCTTTTCTGGAGTGGTTTGGGCGGCAATGCTTGGTAACTCTGAGTCTTCTCATTTCGAAAAATTATTTGCCGAAACCATTGAAGAAAACTCTGGCTATCAGCTTACAAGAAGGTCTATGGCACTACGTGATTTAGTTTGTGATTTAAGTACCCTAGTTTGGGACTTGAATTATTGTGCTGAAATCAGCGCTTTGTTTAAAGATGAAAGTCTTTATCACCAATTTACTTATTTTCGGTTTATGGTTGATGATATTTTTGAGAGTTGGAGTGGGGGGCGAGAGCTACCTCGTCTGATCTGTTTAGGTGGAGTTCGTAAAGACTTGAAACTAGGTGATCAAAAGTATTTAAAAACCAACTTAAAGATTATCAAAGAAGAGTTAGAGAAGTCGCTAGAATATCTTTTGTGTGACCGTCTACTTTTTGAAAATTTAGATGACATTGGACGAGATTTTCCAGAGTCCTTAGAAAAAGATTTGTTGTGGTGGCCCGAACTTTTTTCTGAAAATAAAAAATATGAAAACTTATCTGGCATCAAAGAAAAAGCCTATTTCAAAAAATCTATGTCTGAGTTTCCTGTGGTTGAGAAGGAGTATTTTGATGCCTTTTCATTATTTCGATATCGTGTTTTGAGAATCATTCATAGTATCGAAAGAGTTCAAAAAAATGTTTTGCAGCTGCCTGAAGGGGATTACCGAGTGGTAGTTGAGCATTTACACATTCCAGGAAATCACTTTTTAAGTCAAAAAACTTCTTCACCTTCAGGAAGAGTTTATTCTTATTACTGTAGTGGAAAGTACCGAGTGAGTAGTTTTTCACGTCATTTCGTGCAGCAAATTTCTGAGAGTGTATTTAAAAAAGACCTTAGGCAAGAGGCTTGGGCAAAGCTTCTTGGTGTGGATTTAGTACAGGGGGTTAATTGTGAAAGTGCTTATTGATCTTTGGCAGTTTTACCTGGGTAAGTTACAATATTTGATTCAGAAAAAACCTGTACACCGAGATTTCATGGGGAGATCAAAGGTAATATCAGGTAAACTAAGGCAGTCTTTGTACAATCGTTATTCCGACTGCACAGCCTGTGGTAACTGCCAAAGTGTTTGTCCCATGAATTCCATCGATATAATTTCAAAGCCGCTAAATCCTGATTCTGAAGTTCGTTACTCCAGTTCAGGTCATTTGGTTGAAAAAGACTTAATTGCATTTTATGTAGATTACTCCAGTTGTGTTTTATGTGGAGATTGTGTTGATTCTTGTCCAAGTTCTAGCATTCAGTTTTCTGCGAACCCACTAGAGGCTAGTGCACATTTAGATGATTTGAAACAAGATTTGATTTTTAGAGCTAGAAAGAACATCAAATTAGGGGGGCAACTTGCTTCTAAATTTGATTAGCAAACAACACAATAAAGAGGATGTTCTCCAAGATTGGAAAACAAACTTTAAACTTCCACAAAAATCAAGACTGAGTTTATACCCTGGCTTTTCAGAGGCACTAACAGAAGCTGTAAAGGGAATGCAAAACCTTTTTCCTCACAAAAAGAAGGTTCTTTTAATTGGCGGCGGACATCCTATTATGGAGTCTAGCGCTCATTATCTTAGTAGTGAAGCATTTGATGTAATGCGAATGTCTTGGCAGGATTTTAAAGAAAAAGAAGACGAGACAATTAAAGAAAACTTTATCTTTGCTCTTTATTGCGAAGATCACTATTTAACAGGAGAGCTTGCACCGACGGAGTCTTTGTCAGAAAAATTAGAAAAGGCTCGGAAATATAGTATTGCCTTGAGTTTTCGTAGTCATTTGACGACTGTTGAGTCATATAAAGAAAAGAAGGCTTTTCAGATTCGACTTCTTGGAGTTGGGGATCATTCTGTTTTAGGGATCTATGGAACTCGCTTAAGAAAGTTAGCACCACTGTATTTGGGCGCGGCTTTTGTTTTAGAAAAAAGCGTATCAGAGTTAATTGAATTCGACCAAATTTTATTGAACTCCAAAGTAGAATCCTTTTCAGAAGATTCTTTTTTGCTTCCAGAAGAAATCACTCAGTTCTTTTCTGAAAAAAGCTCTCGTTTACAAGACCGCTATGTCTTAAGATTAAAAGACATGGATGCTTTTGCGGTTAAACAATATATCATTGAAAAAGAAGCTAGTTTACAAAACTCCATGCTAACGGGGAGTCTTCACGAGTGGGGAGGTCTTCGTCCTTTGGATTGGGTTGGAGTTGATTTTCCAACTTATGAACTTTTGGTATTATCGGCAAAAGATTTTCATGGGCGAGAGTCTTTACTGCATGAAGCTTTCTCTGCGGTAAAAGCTCTAATGGGAAGCTAGATTCGTTTATAGTTTCATTTTCTATAGCTGCCTAAAGCTCTATAGGAGCATCTTAAAAACAACAAGACTTTGCAGAAATAGCTATTTAAACATTTTTTAAAATAGATCGGGTAAAGCCGTTAATTCTGTGCTAAAGAAGGTTCCAGGTAACTTTTAAAGAAAGGTTTAGAGTTGCTCAAAGAACTAGTTCTTTTATTCTTTATTTGTGTTTTTAGTACTTCTCTCAGAGCAATTGAGTTTAAAAAATATTGCGAGTTTTCCGCCGAAGCAATAGCCTCACATTCTAATGATATTTTATTTGAAAGCTACAAAGGGGATTCGGTTGTTCTAGACGAAATTCTTGATGGTTTAGACTTAGAAATTAGAAACAAAGTTTTCTCTTTAATGGGTGGTTTTAGTAAGTTAGAGACCAGAGTTTTGGGGCATACCAAAGATGGCTTTCCGGTCTATTTGTTAAAAAGGGGAGAGTCATTAGCTTGGATTTTGAAGCAATACTCTCGTCCCAGAGAACTGGTTCAAGATGTTAGAGCCTTTGAGATGCTACAAGAATTCATAAAATTACATCCCAAATTAGAAATAAAACTTCCTGAGATTCAAGTGTTGAGTGAGAGGTATCTTTTTGTAGAGTATGCCCCGGGCAGGGTGTTAGATGAGTTTGGAATTTCTCAATTTATGAAAAGTGATACATCCTTACCATTGACCATTCAAGACCAGTACCCTGAGGTCAATTTTAGAAAAGTAATACTGAATTATGCAAAGCTACAAGAGGATTTAAAGCTTTACCTAAATAAGGAATATCAAATCGATGAATCACCATTTCTATTTCCAGAAATGATAAAAGTGGATTCACCTAGAGGAATAATGCCCAATCATATCGATCTCGGATTCAATGTCTTTTTACATCCCGAAAATGTTTTACTAGATTCAAGAGATGGAAAATTAGTGATCATCGATCCTTATTGAATGGGGCGATTTTTTTGCAAACTACTTTTACTTGTTCGGTCTATAGCTTGTTAGTCGACGAGACTTGGTTTTTCTGAAGAGGCTAAAAAAAAGGCCACTGAAGAAGTGGCCTTTGCAATTTATTTTGTCTTTAGTCTACTCAGGTGATTTCATCATTTTTTCTACTTCAGAAATATGAAGCTCTTCTTCGCAAATCATTTTACGAGCATACTCTTCTAAAGCGATATCTTGATCTTTTACTTCATCTAAAAGATTACGGTACTTTTGAACTTGGATTTTTTCATGCTCAAGACTTTCCGCTAAAATGGCACCAATGCTATGTTGATGAGTTTCTAGCAATTTACCAATCTTTAAAGAAGGGTGGGCGTCCATACGGGTGATATACTCTCCGACTTCGTTGGCGTGTAAAAGGCTTTCATTGGCGTGAGAGCGAAACCAGTTTACGATTGGAATACGGTTGTATCCAAACACCATAAAAGAGTAGTGACTATATCGAACAACACCAGCTAACTCGTGCTCTAAAATTTCATTTAAACATTCAATGACTTTTTCTCTATTCATTTAAGACTCCTTTTTATTCAAAACAGCTATATGGTAGTACTCTTTGCTAATGATCTCAATGAAAATCAATTGAGAAACTGGATCTTAGAATTAAAACAATCTTTGTTGCTTAAGCTTTATGTTTTCAAAGAAGGTTCGCTCTAAGTACCTGTAATTTATAGACTATTTTTGGTCTCATGATGATTTTGAACTAAGTTGATCGAGCTTGCTGAAAATGAGTCTCTTTATAGGCAAGCAAGCTATGGCGCCGCTTTGCCTGGTCAATTTCCAGAATGCTAAGCTTTATCCATGCCTTAGGGCACTTTAGGCTTTTGGAATCTTTTAAAACTGATATTCAATATCAGTTACATGAAGACTTTTATTTTAAACGATAAGTCTCAATAGGAGGCTGTTTGCTTTCAGTGCTAGGCAACTATTTGTAGGCTAGCGATGGCTTTTACTATTTTAGTTAGATGTGGATTAGGGCCAGGGAGTTTTCTTTCGAGTTTTCTTAGGATTTCATCTTGTTTCAATATTTGTTTTTTAGTAAATGACAGCTTTGGAGTCTTTGTTTTTAAAGAGCAAAGGGCTTTTAGCTGTTACAGGACTTTCTCGGCAGTAACTAACTGTCTTATCCAAGTGACGGGGCTTTAAATTTTAAAAAATATCCTAGTCTTTTGGCAATTTAGGAAAGCTTAGGCAATGCTAGCTTTTCGCTCAGAGTTTTTACTAAATGTAATTTCATTGTTTCATAGCGGCTAAAGCTGACTGCATGAGTAAAATACAAATACTTCAGCCATTCTGTTGCAGAATACTGACAAAGTCTAAATCATTGATTATATTGGGCCAATGAAAAAAGGCGCGAAGCATCTATTAAATAGCACATTAAAATTTCTTGTAGCAGTTTTACTGATCTATTGGTTGGTACAAAGTGGTCGTTTTGATTTAGAGAGTGTGCAAAAGTCTTTAAGCCCTGAGTACTTAGCGATTTTTTTGTTTTTAGTTTTCTTAAATTTATCTTTCAACACTATACGTTGGCAGGAAATATTAAAAGCCTTTGAAGTAAGGTTTAGTTTCTTGGAAGCTTTTCGTTTGGGTTTAATAGGAATCTTTTTTAATTACGCAATGCCAGGAGGTGTTGGTGGTGATTTGGTAAAAGGTTACTACACCGTAAAGAAAAACCCGCAGCAAAAAACCGCAGCAGCAACAAGTGTTCTTTTAGATCGCCTAATTGGCTTGGCTTCAATGGTGAGCTTGGCTTTAATATCTTTATTGCTTCAATATGAACTAATATTAGAAAACATAAGTTTGAAGATACTCTTGGTAAGTTTGTCGGGCGTTTTTTTGGCCTTTGTTCTTTTGTTTTTGGTAGGAACTTCGTCTCGTTGGATCACTTTTATTAAAAATCAAAAACTCATCCAAAAGTTTAATTTCAAAGGTATCCCATTTCGAGTTCTGGACAGTTTTCACATTGTTGCCAAAGATCGATCTCTTCTGTTAAAGACTTTCGTTTTAAGTGCTCTATCGCAAACCTGTATGATCGTTTTGGTATTTATCCTGGCTAAGTCTGTATTTCAGTTAGATATATCATGGCAAATCGTTTACTTTGCCGTGCCTCTAACTATGATTGTTACGGCCTTACCAATCGCTCCAGCCGGAATTGGTGTTGGCCAGGTGGCAATGTATAGCTTCTTTGAGTTAATGAAGGTGAGCCAGCCTGAGATTGGTGCTACAGCCATCACAGTAATTCAAATTATGTTGTTTGCCTGGGGACTGTTAGGCAGTTATTATTATTTACGAATGGATGTACCAGCAACAGTGGAGAAAACAGGTGCTTGAGTCGAAATCAAAATTGCTAGTAACAAGTGTTAAAAAACTCTACCGTCGAGGGGCTTGGAGAAATATTCGTAGAATCATTCATAAAACCCATGCTCCGGACATTGGTTTGCTTCTTGAGGAATTAGATCGAGCAGAGGCAGCTAGCATTTTTCAAATGATTGATACCACTGAGACGAAAGCTGAAGTTTTGTCTTATGTTGATTCTAAAATCCAAAGGGAGCTACTAGAAAAACTAGATGCAGTGGAGTCTAAAAAGTTAGTGAGCCTAATGGATTCTGACGACGCAGCTGATTTACTAGGTGGCTTGCCAAAAGATTTATCCGAACAAATTTTAAGTAGTATGCACAAAGAGGACTCCGAAGAGGTGGCTGATTTGATGCGATACCCTGAGGATTCTGCTGGTGGTTTAATGTCGACAGACTACCTAGCGATGGATCAGAGTTTAAGCGTTGAGGAAGCTATCAAAGAGATTCAGGCTCAAGAAGAAGAAAGCTTAATCAGCTTTTACATTTATGTTGTTGATGAGGATGAAAATTTAGTTGGGGTTTTAAGCTTAAAGGCTTTGATTTTATCAAAACCAACGGATCGTCTGAGAGACATCATGACCAGAGAGTTAATCACTGTAGGATTAGAAACAGACCAAGAAGAAGTTGCTAGGATTGTTGAGCATTACGACTTTTTATCCTTACCGGTTGTAAATGACGATATGGCCTTAGAGGGAATCATTACAGTGGATGACGTGATTGATGTAATCCGTGAAGAGTCTGCTGAGGATTTAAAAGCATTTGCCCGTGTAGGTGGTGAAGACGAGAGTTTTCTAGGACAGTTTCGAGGAAGATTTCCTTGGGTGTTGTTTAGTTATTTTGGCGGGATCTGTGCTTTTATCTTGGTAAGTTCTCTTGGTAAAAAATGGATTGATTCTAGCTTTTTAAATCTTGCCGCCTTTGTTCCTCTGCTACTTGCTTTAGGTTCAGTGATTAGTGGCCAGGTTTCAGTAGCGCATTTGACCCAGCACGAAGACACTAATTTTGACTCAGAGTTTTTTAAGGCTTTTTTAAAAGACTTAGGATTGGCTGGGATTTTCACTTTGTTATTTTGTCTGGTAAATTACTGGATTTTTAATAACGTATTTGAAACTGGTAAAATCGCAATCAGTGTATCTTTGATCTTGGGAGTTCAAATTTTATTTGCTTCCACTTTGGGGAGTTTTGTTCCTACCATCTTGAAAAAAATGAAATTAGATCCTGCCATAGCAAGTGGTCCTTTAATCACAGTGATTGTTGACTTGGTAGGCTTATTGCTATTGTTTCAATGGGGAATGTAGTTGTCAGAGCAGAGAAAAGGTTTTCTCTTAAGATCTCATATTGTCGGAGAATCAGACCTCTGGGTGGATTTTTTAGACCAAAGCGGTGCGATTCTAAAATTAAAAGCCAGGGGAGCCAAGCGATCTAAAAAGCGTTTTCCAGGCGGAGTTTTAGAGCCTTTGCAATACATCTCGATCCATTTCGAAGAGAAGGGAAGTGCTAGATATCTCTTAGAGGCTAAAATCATAGATCCTTTTGAAGGAATTCGAAGTGATTATGATTTGGTTTTTTGGGGCAGTAAACTTTTACAGCTCACCAGTTTTTATGCGCAAGAAGATTTAGAAGAGCCATTACTGTTTCATTTAGTAGGAAATACTTTAAAGTATTTAAATCAAAGTGGGAAAAATGCAGAATATGCTTTTTGGCATTTTTTAGCCAGACTGATGTCATTACAAGGAGACTTGGCATTAGAGGAGTCTTATGCTCCTTTGGTGTCTCATCCCGTGGGAGCCTATGATGAGGCTAGCTACAAATCTTTTTCTTGGAATATGATTAAGAGTCGCTTAGCTAGCGTTTTCCGGGGACATTTCCATAGAGAGCTTCAGGAATTTTTAAGCTAGCTTTGATAAGCAAAAATTTAAAATTTCCACGTTCCTGTAACAAGCGAGCTTAGAATAAATTTTGAGTAAGCTCTGCTGTCTTCAGTGGATTGATTGCTGGTATAACTTCCGATGCCAACCAAGTTCCAAGTGTCTGTTAGCTTTTTACTTGCCGTATAGCTTAGACTAAAATTTGTATCACTACGTCCCGTGCTATGGTCAGGATAGTCTGAGTAGTAGATTGCCAGTTTAGAAATGGTAGTTAAATTCTGCCACTCTACAGGTTTTAAATAACTCAAGCTAAGGTTTAGTCGGTAATATCTTTCGTCAACTCCAGCGGCATTGTAGTAAGTGATTTTCGATTCTTGAATAAGGGCTTTGTTTTTCTTTTTATTTAAAAACCAAGTGTTGTTGTATTCGAAATCAGTCTGAAGTCCATCCGAGTTAGCCTCATCGGTAGTGTTGTAAGACACATTTTGCCCTAATTTAAGATTGTAAGAGCTAAAGAAGTCAGGACGATGAATTAAAGTGTTTCGCCAATAGACTCCATAGGTGTCTAAAATTCCATCTCTTGTTCCTGAACTATTAGAGTCCATATAGATGGCGTCAAAGAAAGCTTTGATTTCTGATTTATAGCTTTTTTCTTTCCATTTTCCCTTCATGACATAAGGACTAGAAATACTAAGAACAGTAGGGTCAGCAGCGGCATTGGCACTATCCATAGAGTAGATTGTTACAAAGCTAGTTTTAAGGCTCCATTCTTTGCTGTCAGTGTAAATAGGACGATATTCATAGCTTGCTAGTGCTGTTCCTCTAAAGTCACCAGCTCCACTTGGAGTTGCACTAGAAGGATCTTCTGAATTGAGTAGAACGTTTGAATCGTACTGAACTCCGCCCCCCGCTGATAGAATGTGCTGCTTTGTTTTGTTGTTTTCATAATATTGAATTTTCGTAATCTTCTCGATGTATTCTTCAGCTTTCTCATCAAGTTTTGGATCTTTTGAATTGTCTAAGACCCATTGAAAGGATTGTTTCGCAGGCTCCCACTTTTTTTCTGCATAAAAACTCAAACCTTCATAGAAGGCCGAGCTAGAAGAGTAGGGCTCTTGCTTTTTATTTTTAAGCTTTCGAAAATATTCACCTGCATTTTGATAGTCATTGATTCGGAAGTGACTCATTCCTAAATAAAAATCTTTTTCGATCTGGATAACTCTTGGGTCTTCTACAGCTTGAAATATTACAATGGCTTTATTGTAGTCTTTTCCATTACGATAAAGTGTAATTGCGTAAGAGTAATAGTAGGATTTATTTTCTGGATCTAAATCTACAGCTTCTTCAAATTTTTTCTGTGCATCCACAAAATTGTTGTTAAGGTAAAGTTGTACTCCTTCTTCAGCGAGTCGAGATGCTTGTTTCTTCCTCTTAGCTTTTTCAGCAGCAGCCAACTTCTTTTGAGCTGCAAGGTTTTCTTCACGTTTTTGGTCTTCTAATTGTTTTAAACGAATTCTTTCAGCTTCTGCAGTAAGAGCTTTTTGCTTTCGCATTTTTTCTTCTTTTTCTTTACGCATTTTTTCTGCCATTTCTAGAGAGATTCTCGAAATAACTTCCTCGGGAACTTCTGCTTGTTTTTTTAATCGGATTTGTTGGCGATAATTTTTATATGCCAGTCTTGCCTGGTCTGGAGTATCAAAGACATCAATTACTTGTTGTCCACGTTCACCACGAGTAAGAATAAAGGGTTTGCGTTTTATCTCTTGTTTTTTGATTTTTTCCAAAAGTAGGGCTTTGGATTTTCGATTTTTTAGTTCTTCTTGTACAGGGATATAAACCTCAGGTATTAAATTATTGGCACTGCCCCAGCTTACAGAGAAACGTCCTCTAAAAACGCTTTCGTCAGGACCAGTTTCAAATAGGTTTATTAATACGATTTTTTTACTGCTTGCATCTTTTAGAATTAAAGTGGCTACATCGACTTTTGATGAATCAGTATTCCAATTGGAGTTACCATACTTTATATCTACAATTCTATTTGGATCGATTGGTGGACGAGTTTTTTTCTCATTGTTTGAAAATGCCAATATAGAATAGCTAATACACAATAGTGAGATGGCAAGCAAACTTAGACGCGACATTAAGACTCCTGGTGATTTTCTCTCTATATATAGTATTCCCAATACAATATTCAGACAAAGAATGATCTCGCATCCAGAGTTTGGTCTGGGAAGTAAAAATGAGTTAATTTAGATAATCATTGCTCCTGAAAATAGCAAGTTGTAGGAGTTTTTGACGAATGAAAGAAAATGAAAAAAAGCCCTCAAAGAGGGCTTTAGAATTTCTTAATCATCATTAATAATTACGATAATCTTCGACTGTTGAATGGCCCGATTAATTGTGTCTGAGTCCATAAAATCGTTAATGACATTGGGGTCATTGATAACGGAATCAATCCCTTCGACGCCACTGACTCCGCCTGAGGGGTCACCAGCAAAAGGCTCATCAGGAATAGTCTCAAATTCTGCTGGAGGAGGCATTAAACCAAAGCTTCCTCCTGATGATTTTCCGCCTGAACTGGCATCAGGACTAAGGCCCGAATCTTTAACACTTGATGGATCACGGGAGTTGGATCTGTCGGTGGTATTTGGTTCACCCGCGAGGCTTGATCCGGAGTTGGCTCCAGATCTGTTACTCCCACTTTCTTTAGCCTGTTCTTTATTTTGATTGTTGTTGGCTTGATTGTTACTACTTTCGTTAGAGCTTTTCTTATCACTAGATTGTTGATCCGAGTTCTGCTCTTTCTTTGAGTCACTTTTATCATTGTTAGAAGGCTCATCAGACTTTTCTTTGTTGCCATCTTCATTTTTCGAAGAATCATTGGCAGGGTTTCGGTTACTATCATTAGAGTCTGTACTGGCTACATCAGCGTTTGAGCTTTTGTCTAATTGAGCAAGTTTGTTTTTTGGAACTTGAAAAGGCTTTACTGGTGGTCTTTGGAAAGCTGCCGTTGTACTTTGCCCAGGATTAACAAATACTGGATTTGCGATACCACCGTTTGGTGTGATTCCGCTACCAACCTGCACTTGTCCTTCAAAGGTAGTGATTTCTGATTGCTTGCTAGCAATGTCATGGTTAACGATGAAATCCGTTCCGCGAACACCGGCAACTGCTGATGGCGTTTTAACGCGATAAACATTTTTCTTTTCATCGTATTTTTGATTCACAGTGGAGCGTAGCTTTCCGTAAACCAAATTTAACATTACTTTTTTCTTTTTGTTTGCTGGATCGTTTTCATAGGCTTCGATGGCAATCTTGGACTCAGGTGAAATATTTAAGATATTCTTATCCGTCATTACCACTTTGGCTCGAGAGTCTTTATCTGCTGTGATGGTGTCTTGAGGGTATACCTTAGTTCCCACACGAACTTTTCTTTCTTTAGATTTACCAGCGCGTAGGATTGTGACCTTTCCTTTAACAACTGTAAACACACCTTGTGCTTGTTTTTTTGCTTCCAATGAATTTGGATGTACCAAAATAAGTGCGAAAAACAACAAACCGATACTAGCTAGCTTCATGCAGCCCCCTTAATACAGTAAACTCGAGCACTTACTAATCGGTTTTTTGAAATAGGGACTGTAGTTTTGAGCTTTATAAATTACAGATTAAATAAAGGTGGATAAGTATTTAACTGTATCGAAATGAGAAGAAGCAGAAAATTCTCTACAAGGGTTTCAATATTATACACCGTGACAGGTGCTATCGAACTTAAGTGCTGTAAAACAAAAAACCTCCCAAATGAAGGAGGTTTTTCAGTGTCCTGTGGAATTTAGTTTTTTAAAACTTTACGTTAACGATCACGCAGCTTCCACCTTTACCGTTAGAGATAATCATTTTAGTGTCTTTATCTCCGCGAAGCATTTTCTTGTTCAAAGTAATTGCTTTTGGCTTTGCAGACTTTTTGTAGCTACCCATTTTGTAACCGCGAACTTTACCTGCTGAAGATTGATAGAAGTTTCCATATCTATCTTCTTCATAGCCTACAATTACTGATCCACAACGATAGTCAGTAAAGAATAGTCTGTACACGTCTCGGCCATTTTCTTGTACTTTTTGTTTTGTTACTTTTCCGTAACAGTTACCACTATTAGATTTGTAAGTACTCCATCTCATTTTTGAAAGGTCGGCTTGGGACTCAGAATTCATGTTAACTTTTTTACTCGTCTGTTGAATACCGCCGTCTTCAGTACATGAAGCAAGACCGCCATTGTCTCTGATATCTTGCACTAAACGATCTAGTTCTGAATCAGACATTCTAGGTGCGTAGTTATTTGCTGATGCAGAAACTGACATCCCTAAGGCAGCTAAAAGTACTAATAACTTTTTCATATAATTTCCTCCGTTTGGTCGAAAAGTGGGTCTCCGACTCTTTGTTTGCTGCCTTGTATCGAAAAAATCCTAAATCCGGAAGCTTTTGTGCGGGAAATCGGAAAAGAAGAAAACTTTACCCTTGGAAATAGGCTTTCTTTGAAAAAAATAACCTTAATTTCAAACGACATTTAATAAAGTTAGTTCATTGCAAAAATTATAGGTCTTGTTTTGCGGGGATATTGTAGCTCAGTTAGTGTGTGTGCAAGGTTTTTTCTCATTGAGGAGTCCATTTTGGGTTTACTCTTTCAAAGCAGTGAGGCTCTTTTATTGTATGGTTAAAAGTTGATTTTTTTTGTTTTTGGAACTGAATTAAAAAAGAATAAAAGAATAAAAGAATAAAAGAATAAAATAAACTGGCCTCTTTAATTGCGGACGTACGAGTGCTAAAGGCTTGAAATTCTTTTCTGTATTCATTGCAAGGAAAATCAAAACTCGGACAAGCTCATTTAAACAAATTTTTTTCAGTAGTTATTAAAGTCTATCCGGAATTAAAGGGACCAGGTTAAGAATTATAGAACCATTACAATTGCGAACTCATAGAATCATAGAATTGTAAGACTTTAAGTTATCGACTTATAAAGTTTTTTTAAGATGCAGATTAGCGTCTTTGAATAAAGCAAAGGGCCAAAAATTTGGCCCAGTCATTAAATTTAAATTTGAAATTATGAGTTTAAAATAAATTTAGCAGCGTCTAAAAGATTATCTGTTTCATATTCGGCAGCTGCAAACTTACTTTCTTTTGGATCTTCGGTAATAGTAAGAAAAATGGATTTACAACCCATGCGGTGACCACATTCAACATCTGTCATGCGATCGCCAATCATCCAAGAGCTTTCATAATCAAATGGACCATGATCGGCTTCTGCGGCTTTCAACATTCCTGTGTCAGGTTTTCTCAATGGATGGTCTGAGTCAGGAAGGTGAGGTGCATAGTAAAAACCTAAAATAGGCACATCGTGTTTTTTATAATCATCGGCAATGATTTGGTGTATTTTGTGTAAGTTCTCTTCTTGTACTAGGCCTCTTGGAATACCAGACTGATTGGTAACTATTACGAACTCATAGCCGTTTTTATGTAAGAGTTGAAGAGCTTCAAAAACATCGTCCAAATAGTGAATCTGCTCAGGATCATTTAAATAAATTTTATCCTCGATGATGGTTCCATCGCGATCTAGAAATACAATTTTCTTTGCCATTTTAACCTCTTTGATTGGAGGCTAGACTACCTAAAATGCTTCTAGTAGACAAGGGATCTTCTACTTAAGTGGCTTAGCTTTTGGACTAAAAGGGCTTTGAGAAAGACTTCGCTTAAATCATTAGCGTTTTTGAAAGGTCATTGAAAGTTTCATGATCTTCTCTTTTTAAACATAAATTATGGCCCACTTTATTGCTGATGCCTTTGAAGTAGTGATAACTACTATAGGTGTTAAATGCTTAACAAATCCAAATTTAGGAAATTTGGGTGTTATTAATAGTTGTAGCAATTTACCCGAGCCTATCCGTAATTAAGTGGGCCAGTTATTTAGGCCTAACAATTTTCTAAGTCATTATAAATGAATTCCACCGGAAGCTTCAATTCTTTGACCGTTCACCCAATTGAGATTTCCGGCTAAAATTTCTGCCATAATTGGTCCGATATCTTCGGGCAAGCCCACTCGTCCTAGTGCTGTATTAGATGCAATTGTGTCATTTAACGCCTTCGTGTCTCTTACTTGACCTCCTCCGAAATCGGTGGCGATGGCTCCAGGAGCGATGCAGTTCACCCGAATTTTTCGAGCTGCTAATTCTACAGCTAGGTATTTCGTTAAAGTTTCAACCGCGGTTTTGGTACTTGCATAGACCGCATAGCCTGGGTAGCTAAATCTGGCTAAGCCGCTAGATACGTTTAAGATACTTGCTCCATCATTGAGAAGTGGCAATAGTTTTTGGGTAAGAAAAAATATTCCCTTAAAATGAACATCGATGATGTCATCAAAAGCCTCTTCACTGGTATCTTCAATCGAAGAGTATAGAGCGTGGCCAGCGTTGTTTAAAAAATAATCGATCTTATCACTAGCAAAATCTTCTCTTAAGCTAGATTGTAGACTTTCAATAAAAGTCGGGTAGCTTGCGTGCTGTTTCATGTCAAGTTGTAATGCTTTCGCTTTTACGTCTAAATTTTTTAACTCTTTCACAAGCTCCATGGCCTCTTGTTGATTGGAACGATAGGTGAATACAATGTTTATATTTTTTCGAGCCAATTCGATGGCGGCTTGTCTTCCTAGTCCTCGATTGGCTCCAGTGATAAATGCTATTTTCATGTAAATCTCCTTTTTGGAATATTATGAACAAGAAACACATTTTAATAAATACCAACAATATGATAAGATTGTTTAAAAATGTTAAACAATAGAGGGATTATGAAAATCGATAGCCTAAAGGTGTTTATAGCCGTTTGTGAAAATTTAAGCTTTACCAAGGCCGCTCTTAATTTGTCGATGCCAAAAGCTAAAGTATCATACACAATAAAAGACCTTGAAGAAGGTTTAGGGGTTCAACTTTTGACTCGCACCACTAGAAAATTGAGCATTACTCCAGAAGGGATGGAATGCTATGAAAGGGCTATTAAACTTGTAAATGAAATGGAAGACTTTCAAGCTATGTTCTTACATGATACGGACGACAAGCTATCGGGAAAAATACGAATCGATATGCCGGTGCCTGTCGCGAAAAATTGTGTGCTACCAAATTTAAGTGAATTCATAGACAAATACCCTGGTTTAGAAATTGAAATTTCAAGCACCGATCGTAAGGTCAATTTAATTGAAGAAGGAATCGACCTAATCATACGAGTAGGGAGTTTGCAAGACTCTAGTTTATTCGCAAAAAAAATAGGTGAGTACGAGTTACTAAATTGCGTCAGTCCAAAGTACATAGAGCGCTTTGGGACACCAAGAAGTTTAAAGTCATTAAAAGATCATTTTCAGGTACACTATTGCCAGCAGTTAGGAAGAGAAAATGATTATTTCGAATATATGGAAGAAGGAAAAATTAAAAAAGTGAGAACAAAAGCTCTAGTGAGTGTGAATAGTACAGAAGCCTACACCGCAGCTTGTTTAGAAGGGCTCGGAATTATTCAAGCTCCATATTCAGGTTTACGAGATAGTCTAGAAAAAGGTGACTTGGTAGAGGTTTTAAAAAAATATAAAGCCGAAGCAATGGGAGTTTACTTTTTGTACTCCAACCGAAAGTTTCTTGCTCGTCGAGTGAGAGTTTTCATGGAATGGGTGGAGCCTTACGTAAAAGACTATATTTATTCTTAATTTAATAAATAACCAATAGATTTTTTAAATGGCTATCTGTAAATATGGGGATTTTCTAATATAGCTTTGAAAACTTCAGTGAGAAAACTAGTGATTAGGTAATGGAGCTTTTTGGCTTGATCCCAAATCTGGCTAGCTCCTTAAACGATATTTGATAGGTACATAAGTCCTATTACTGAAAACATGTTAAAGCAGTTTTATTAGAAAAAAACAGCTTGAAAGAAAAAGAGTCTCCATACAAAAGCATTAGGGTTTCTGCTTGCTAGTTTGTATGAAAACTCCAATTACTATTAACTTGCACTGCGCATACAGGCATTTACCTCTCGGATAATTTCGTTAGCATCAATAAGCTTTTCTTTTAAAACCGTGATTTCATTTTTTAAATGTGAATTAATGTTTTTAGCCATCGTCGCTGAAATTCCCACTCCTTTTGCTTGCAAAAAAGCGACGGTTTTAGTCAGTCCCCAATATAAAGTCATTAAGCTCGCCGCAATAGGAGCGGATACAACCCATAATTGGAGGAATCCCAGGTCAGGGTTTACGAGGTTCACAACTAATGGAGTACCAACACCGGTTACAAGGGGAAGCTTTGGGATAAAACTTTGCAGATTCCTTTGTATTTTAGTAAGTGGCGAGTGACCTGTAGTCTGCGTCATTTCTTTTTCAAGTTTTTCTGTTAGTTCAAGTTCTTGTAAGTCAAGATTTACTCCGCTTGCTTTTAGATTGCTAAAATAGCCATGTCTTTTTAGATCCTTCATCACATCAACTAATTCCATCAATAAGGCATTTTGTTTTTCAAGAAAATTTAATTGTTCGGTATATGTGGCATCCGGTCTTAATGGTTCCGAATTTGCCACCTCAGAGATTGCTATTCGAAGACTTTCAAAAACTCTTTTTGGATTTCCAAGTTCGGCGTAGAACTCAAATGAGTCCATGTTCGCATCCATAAATTGCTGAGCAATTGTGAACTTTGGTGTACTGTTTTCAAATGTTGAAAACTTTATGTTTCCAGTCTGCTCGTAGGTTTCAAGAATTTCAATAAGCTTTGAATTCATATCAAAAACCCCACGAATGTCTTGAGCCATAAGTTGGGAACTAAAGAGTAGTACCAATAGAGTGATTAGGTTTTTCAAAATTATTTTCCTTCTGTTTTTTGATAAAAGTAAAAAATTATAGTGAAGTTATATTTCAAAATAGATTGGTGTGTTTCTATACTGCTATATAGCAATATTGATCTCAGATCTTTCGGTGGCACTATCACAGGTTTTTTTCTTTAAGCTACTTGGAATTGAACTTGTAATGTCATTAGGTAGTATTGTTGCAATAGGCTTAGAAGTTTCGGGTTCATAAAAATTAATTAAGACTTGTTGTTCGATTTTCACGCTAAAACCGTCATTTAAAAAGTAGTATTCTGAGTTTTCCTCGTCGCACACAGATAATGGATTAGAGCTTTGAAATTGTGATTTTTTACGATTGCTCAGATGGAGGTAATCTATCTTTTCAGACAGTGCTATTTGAATGTCATAATCTTGGCCGGATTGCGTAGCGGGGACGAAAAGTAGGGGATAAGATGTTGTTAAAATGTTTTGATCCTGAGGATGCACAGTACGCTCACCGTAAAAAAATGAGCTCAAATTTAGGCTTAGATTATTTACTGTGTATTCTTGCAGTGGTTCAACTAAATCAAAAGTAAATGCTGGGAGTTCTAAAGTGATTGGGGAGCTGGTTTCTATTCTTACAATCGTTAAATCTTTTTCACTGAAATCGTACTCAACTCTAATTGGAAAAGTTTCACCAGGGGAAATGCTTTCTGTGCTTGCTCCCTCTTTGTTGGTCATTGCTTTGCTTTTTAATGATAGTGGTTTCTCGATATCATCGACAATCAAAGTGGCGTTCGTTTTAATTACTACCTGATTGTTCCAAAAGTTGAATTCAAAGCTTTCTGAAAGGTTTTGGCCAAGATCTGGTTTTTTACAAGCGCTTAGACTTGCTAGGGAGACAAGAAATAGGGAAAGGATTAGTTTTTTCATAGCATATAATCTAAGCCATTTTTTATTTATTTTCCCTACAGAAAATACTTTTTGAAAAAGTGAAAAAACATTGCCGTAAAATGTCGTTTTTGAATGGCAAAAGCTAAAGTTTCTTCTTTTTATTTAAAGGGTGATGTTTTTCTAAGTTTTCACTGAGTTGATTTAAATCTAAATGGGTATACATTTGTGTAGCAGCTAAACTAGAATGGCCCAATAACTCTTGCAAGCTTCTTAAGTCTGTACCGCTAGCTAAAAGGTGGGTGGCAAAGGAGTGGCGTAAGGCATGAGGGTTGATGGGGCGTAAAACTCCAGCCTCATGACCGGCTGTTCGAATCAAGGAAAATGCTTTTCTGGTGGAGAGTTCTTTTTCTCCATATATATACACAGATTTTTTTTTGTGTTTTTTGATTTCAGAAAAAACAAATTTGGGAGCCACTACAATACGTTCTTTATTTCCTTTTCCCAATACTCGGATGCTTTGTTTGGAAAATTGAAGGTCTTTATGTTTTAAGCTACAGGCTTCACTTACGCGTAGACCAGCTCCATACATTAGAAGAAACAAAAAATATGTGTCTAAGCTTTTATCTGTGTTTTTATTTTCTGCCTGAGCTCGAAGGTAGGATAAAACTTGTTTGCACTCTTCGAAGCTTAGATAGCGGGGGAGTTTACTGGGAGTTTTCGTACTATATATAAGAAGGCTTAGTTGTCTTTCTGTTTTTGAGGCTTGGTATAGATAGTTTAGAAATGACTTTAAGCAGGCTGTTTTTCTTTTCTTTGTGCTGGCTGCCAAGTCTCTCCAGTCTCTTTGGATGGATTTAATGTGCTCGAGCAATTCAGATTCGGTGAAATTGTTGCTTAGTTTCAGCTTTTTATGAGTCCCAATTTCCTGGATTTGAAAGCTGGCCTGCTGGTTTTTATCGCTGATTTCCGCGTTTTCGAACTCCTCAGTAAGAAATACTTGGCTCAAATCTCGGCTGTATGCGCGAAGGGTGTTTTGTGAAGAGTTTTCAATATTTTTCAGTATATTTAGGTAGTTACAGCATTCTTCTAGTATAATTAATTCATTCTTTTGCAAAATAAACATCCCCAAAAAGAAAAAAATTCGGTCGGAAGGAATTTTTTACTTGCACATTTTACAGTGCTGCGTTATACTCCGTGACGTACCGCGTTGTTTTAAAATGAAACACGTATACATTTACCCCCCAACCCCCCAGAAGAAGGAAGTGAACGTATGTCGAACACAGAGAATACTATCTTACCCCCGAATTTAGTAAATCCACAAGACCAGAATCAACGTACAACGAAAACAATTATTTACCGTTCTGAAGCTATGCAAAGCGTTTTAGGAATGGCTGAGCGTGTAGCTCCAAGTGATGCTGCCGTTATGGTATTAGGTGAGTCTGGTACTGGTAAGGAATTGATCGCAAGAGCGATTCATCAACGTAGTAACCGTCGTTATAAGCCTTTTGTTGCTATTAACTGTGGTGCTTTAAGAGAAAGTTTATTAGAGAGTGAGCTTTTCGGTCACGAAAAAGGATCATTCACTGGTGCATATGCTCGTAAAATCGGTTTAGCAGAAGTTGCTAATGGCGGAACATTGTTCTTAGACGAAATCGGTGAGCTTAGCTTAGGAATCCAAGCAAAATTATTACGCTTCTTACAAGAAGGCGAAATTTATCGTGTAGGTGGTAAAGATCCAATCCGTGTAGACATCCGTTTGATCTCTGCAACAAACCGTGATCTTGAAAAATTAGTAATGGAAGGTTCTTTCCGTGAAGATTTATTCTACAGAATTAACACAATCACTATGTCAGTTCCTGCATTAAGAAGAAGAAAAGACGATATCCCTCTTTTAGTTGAACACTTCTTAGCTACAGGTCCTCACGCTCACTTAAATCGTGGTCGTCAAATCAGTGATGAAGCAATGCAATTGTTAATGAACTACGATTGGCCAGGAAACGTTCGTGAATTACAAAACATTTGTGAGCGTTTACAGATTTTAGCAGAAGGTCCAGTGATTCAAATCACAGACATTCCTGAAAACATCAAAAACCCTGAGCAAAAATTAGTGATCGAAGACTACGATCCAAACATCAGTCTTCATGAGCTAGAGCGTAGATACATCATTAAAGCTTTACATTATTTTGATGGTAATAAAACTCGTGCTGCTCAAGCGCTGGGAATTACGATCAAGACTCTTTATAACAAATTACATGAATATGGTGAGTTTGATAAGTTCGCTGTACACATGAAAAAGTAATCTCTGAATACTTAATTCTTTTGAAAATTGGTGGTTATGGGGTCCTATATAGGACCCCATTTTTTTAAAGAGGTTTAGATGTTTAGCAAAATACTTATGGTACTCTTATTTGGCTTTGCAAATGTATGTTTTGCTCAAGGGCAAATGAAGGCTTCTCAGGTAAGACTTGGTGAAGGCGGAATGAGTCAATGGTTGGAAGAAACCCTGAAGCTACAAGATAGCGAGTTAAAAACGATTTCAAACCTAGAGGCTATAGAAGATCAAGGTGGCTCTAAGTTAAAAGAAATTTCCTATAAAAGAATGTTAGAGTCTAGACCGCTTGATGGTGCCAATCATACATTCTTAGAACAGAAGGGGACTAAGTGGTATGTTGAGCATTCAGTTTTAGAACAAAGTATTTTAGAAGCGGAGTTCGCAGATTTATTAATGAAAATTCAATCTAGGGTCAATAAAGCTTCGGCGGACTTTAAAATTTTGAGTGTCGAAAATATAAGTTATGTAAATAAAATGAAGCCCTACGATACGCAAAGAGATGTATATCAGAAGGTCGCTAATAATTATGGTGGAGAAGACTTTCGTTTAAATGGGGAATACGGAAAGTTTTTATTGTCTATTGGCAATGAAAAAAACCAGTACTATATAGAGATTAGCTTACGTACCTTAGCGCAAATGACTGAAAGTAACAGTTATGGTTTTAGCTATCATGATGGTGTGGTTGAGCAGTTTAGGATCTTCCCCAAAATGCTCAATGCTAGAGTTTTTAAAACAATGCAAAGAGATGTTTTAAACTACAATCAGAAATTAACTGATACGGTTAGTAAGTTTTTATCAAGTAGTAACTCTTTTAATGAAAACTTTAGTTTTTTTCGAGATTACGAAGTGTCCAATTATAGTGAGCATAGAGAAGTAGTAAAACGCCTACGACATGAAAAATTTCTTAATGGCTTGGAAAAGGAAGCTTTCAATGGAGCAGAGTTAGCCAAGGAATTAAGATTTATGAGTATGAAAACTCATTCGGCAGTGGCTTTAGGTTTGTTGGGTGTTGGAGGAGTAGCTTATCTAGATTTACCTGGTTTACTATTATCTGATCTCTCTATTTTACAGCAAGTGCTTGGCTCAGTAGCGACAATGAGCACTATGTTTGGTTTAAAGTTGTTGTTAAAAGTTAAGGGAAAAAAATCTAACTTTTATAAGAAATTTCACGATATTCTTGGAAGGTCTGTGTATTATACAGCACTCTTGGTTGCTGCCAACCAATGGGGTCTTAGTGGCTTGATGGCAGGTATAGTGTTTGGAGCAGAGTACTATTTGTCTGTTTTTGACCAAGTCTACTTGAACTATAAAAAGGTGAAGCAGAAAAATTCCATTCGATCTCGAGATGAAAAGTTATTCTTAAAGCTTAGTGAGTTTCTTAATAGTTTTGAGACTCTAAGTAATCAAAGGGATAAAAACAGCATCGATCGAGAGTTTTTAAAAACTATGAAATCTGAGTTAGCCGGGAATTCCTGTCGAAAATCTGCTGGCTAGTAAGTGTCGGACTAAAAAAAGAAAATTATAGCAATGTTCCTGTTTAAAGGTATTTTGAAGTAAAAAAAAAGGGAAGCCTAGGCTTCCCTGATTTTTTTAGAAATAACTTCCGTCATCATCATCGTCGAAATCATTGAAATCATCAGATAAGTCGTCTTCCATATCGTCCTCATAAGAGTCATCTTCCATATCGTCTGATAGGTTTTCGAACTCAATGGAACCAAGATCGGATTCGTCTTCGTCCTCTGCTGGTTCGTTGTTCGCTGCCATCACGCCATTCACTTCTGACTCTACGTCGTCTGCAAATTGATCGATTCGATCGATGTCTTCTTGTGTGGCAGCAAATGGGTTTCCCGAAACAGCCGGCTTTTTGTCGCTAGAAGAAATTTCATCTAATTCAGGAACCTTTGGTTTAACAGGTTCAGTTACCACAGGCTTATTTTCTTCTACTTTTTTAACTTCTACTTCTTTTTCGATTTTTTCAGATTTTTTTGCAGGAGCTTTCTTCGTCTCTACTTTTTTCTTTGCGGCTTTCGCTTTTTTAGGAGCGGCCTTTTTCGTGACTTTCTTGCTTGCTTTCTTTGTGGCTTTTTTAGCAACTTTCTTTTTGGTAGCTTTTTTCGCTACTTTTTTCTTTGCAGCTTTTTTTGCAACCTTCTTTTTAGTAGCTTTCTTAGCGGCTTTTTTCTTCGTAGCCTTCTTGGCAACCTTCTTCTTTGTGGCTTTCTTGGCTACTTTCTTTTTAGCAGCTTTTTTCGCTACTTTTTTCTTAGTGGCCTTTTTAGCTACTTTCTTTTTGGTAGCTTTTTTCGCTACTTTTTTCTTCGTAGCCTTTTTTGCAACTTTCTTCTTAGCGGCCTTTTTAGCTACTTTTTTCTTTGTTGCTTTCTTAGCTACTTTCTTTTTCGTCGCTTTTTTAGCGGCTTTTTTCGTTACTTTCTTTTTTGCTGCTTTTTTCTTTGCCATTTTCGTGCTCCACAATGTTGTTTCCCAAGAGGGGATTCGTAATGCTTCTAAAGACTTAGATACGTATAAACTTTAAAAAAAAGACAATCTCTTTGCAAGAAAAACCATCCATTTGGATGGATAAATTTAATCCTGAAAGTTTTATGAGATCGACTTGGAATCGGTAGATTTCCAGGGGAATTTAGGTATTTCTTCGATTTTGTCCTTAAAAACTGTCTTATTAGGCAATTGCTGCCTAGTAGAGGAGGGATCTAGCGTGATTTTGCTATTTAGCGATGAGGAAAGTATAAAAAAAGGCCACATTCAATGAACATGGCCAATGTTTTAATTTAAATCATTCTTTATTGTAGATTGTTATCAATCCATTTGGCCAAATCTGAAGGTAGTAAGATAGCCATATAAATTCCACCGTAGGCAATTAGGTTGTCATTGGAGTCATTCATCTCAGGTACAGTTGAGAACCATCCTACGCGGTTTTTGTTTTCATCTTTAATTGGTATATTGATCGCGAAGAATGGATCAAAATTGTAAGTTGGAACAAAAATCGCAGCGTTACCGCCACCTAAGTATAGGTAAAACTCTTTATCCCCTGAGTCATCTTCCCATTGAATTGCAAAACCAGGAAGTTCCCCAGTAACGATTCCAGGGAGGTCTTGACCATTTGGAAGCTTCGCAGCAGGGATTTCATTTAATTTACCGTTCACAAATTTTTCAAGTGGTAAGTGAATCTCAACAGCCCATTTGTTGATTTCATATTGAGTTAACATATAGTATCCGCCACTCAAATCATCATTTTTGAAAGCCTTTTTCACTTCCTTACCAAATGGAATTGGCATTGGAATCTTCATGATAAACTCTTTATTTACAGGATCGATGCTTACAACCTCAAGGCCTGCATAAGCTCCTTCGCCAATCTTACCAACTAGCTCAAGCTCTTCTGGTACTTCAACTTGACCAGAGCCATTGTTTCCGCCATTACCTAGCCCATCATTTATCGAATCTACAGATTGACTACTTAACTGACTATCACAGGCAGTAAGCCCAAGAGCTAAAACAGAGAAGAAAATCAAAAATGATTTTGGTAACATAAAACACCTTCCTTAAATACTTGTTTGTCCCACTCTTTTATTCGGAGTCTATGCAAAAGTCTTAAATGCTTGAAAATCAGAGCCTGTTCAATGTTTTAACGAAATGATTAAAATGGCGCAAAAACACTGCTGGAGCTTGGTCTAGGTGTTTTTTGTTTTTACAAAATCAAAAAAAAAGCATGATTTAAAAGGGATTTCATATTTTTGCAAAAGGAAATAAAAAAGTTAAAAAAAATTAAATGCAAAAAAAATAGTTCATGATTTCGTCTAATTCTTGTTAACTTAAATGAATTCCTCAAAGTCTATTTGGTCAAAGAATGCATCGTGGCTTCATAATAGAAACAAATGCTAAGCAAAAAAACTGTTCTATTGGTTGAATGACTTAAGAATTTCATTTTAGGACACTACTGATCTAGCTTAGCTCGTGATGTACTAAAAAGTTAAATGTTTATTTTATGTTTTAGAGGAAGTAAAACTTCTTTGAATCTAGGGGAGAGCATTCGTCTTAAATAAAAAAAAGCCCCCGATAAAAATCAGGGGCTCTAGCTATGAAGGGATTTTACTTATCCCAAAAGTTGTAATGCTAATTGTGAAGTACCGTTTGCTTGCGCTAAAGTAGCTGTTGAAGCTTGTAAAAGAACACGGTTCTTAGCAAGATCAGCAGTCGCAGAAGCTACATCTGTATCTCTGATACGAGAGTTTGCTGCGCTTAAGTTCTCTTCAGCAACACCTAAGTTGTTCACAGTAGAAACCAAACGGTTTTGAAGAGCACCTAAGTTTGAACGAGAATCATTCACTCTGTTTTGTGCTTCGTCCAAAACTGTCAAAGCTCCTTGAGCTCCTTCTTTTGAACTGTAGTCAAGACCTTCGATTCCTAGAGCGTCAATCGTTGCTACGTTTTCACTTGCTGTGAAAGCAATACGATCTTCAGACTCATTATTAAATAGACCAACCTGAAACTCATAAGTTGGAGTAGAACCATCTAGAAGAGTAGTGTCACCCCATTTAGTAGTT